>Ga0194120_10002817_pt1 | contig 29282 bp, 25 predicted proteins | sample TA2MahCa65mmetaG_FD_148642 | JGI IMG/M metagenome (GOLD analysis project Ga0194120, IMG submission 148642) | Freshwater microbial communities from Lake Tanganyika, Tanzania - TA2015019 Mahale Deep Cast 65m | ecosystem: Environmental > Aquatic > Freshwater > Lake | place: Tanzania: Lake... | reverse complement strand
AGCGCGGCTCTGATGACTTCGCTCCGGCATCGCGGCCGGCACGGAGGCCGGCCCCACCCGTTGCATCGGTGGCGCAGGCCTCCGTGCCTGCGTCCGATAGGCGCCAGGTCATTTGAGCGCCGCTATGGGCCAGGCCGGCCAGGCGGCCGAGGCCGCGGAGATCCGCCGCGCATTCGGTTTCGGGCCCGCGCCGGACGTCGCCACCCTCGCGCCGCGTGGCGGCGGGCCCCTGCGGATCGTGACGCTCGGGGAGTTTCGCGTGGAAGCGGCCGCTGGATCGATTCCGGATCGGGCCTGGGGCGGCCGCAAGCCCCGCCTGGCCCTGCTGCTGCTGGCCGCCAGCCCGGCCGGCCTGACGCGGGCCGAGCTGGCCGAAGCGCTCGGCATGGAAGACGCCGTACCCGGAGCCGTCCACGTCCTGATCGGGCGCGTCCGCGCCGCCCTGGGCAGCCGGACGGCCGTGGCGAGCGAGGGCGGGCGCTATCGCCTGGTCGTCGCCGAGGCGCCGTGGTGGGACGCCGACCGCGTGGAGCGCCTCGCCGCGGACCTGCCGGGCAGCGCCGAAGAGATCCTCGACCCGTACGCGGGCCCGTTCCTGCCGGATCTGACCGAGTTCCACTGGGTCGCGGCGCGCCAGGCGCGGCTGCACGGCATCTGGCTGGCGGCCGCCGACGCCGCCCTGGCGGCCGACCGGCAGGCGGGCGACTGGCCGCACGCCCTCGCCCGCGCCGAGCGGATCCTGGAGATCGACCCCCTGGCCGAGACGGCGCACCGCGCGGTCCTGGAGGCCCTCTGGCGCACCGGCCGCCGGAGCGCCGCCGAGGCCCACTTCGCCGCATTCGACCGGCGTCTGCGGGAGACGCTCGGCACCGGGCCGGACGTCGCGACCATGGACTTCTGGCGCCGCCTTCACCGAGTAATTACCCAATGACAATCTCTTGCAGGTCATCGCGGAGGGGCGTTTCCGGATAACCGATACGTCTTGGTCGAAGGGTTCGAAAGGGAAGCGCATCGCCATGGGTAGCCACACGCTCGTCCGCCTGGGAACGTTCGCCGCCACGCTGCTGATCCTGGCCGCGCCCGCGGGATGCGCCTCGTCGGCGAAACTGGCCACCGGCGTCAGCGCGACGGGCACGATGCAGGCCAGCGCCCTCAAGGCGACCACCGAAGCGGGCATCCGGCAGAAGCTGCAGGCCCTGTTCCGGGCGTCCGACAAGGGCGGCAAGGGCTACCTGACGCCGGACGAACTGCCGAGCAACCCGGTCCTGCCCATAGTCGTCGGCCGGCCGGACGCCGCCGATCCCGACACCCGCGCGGCCCTGGCGAAGATCCTCGACAAGAACGGCGACGGCCAGATCTCGAGCCAGGAGTTCCTGGATCCCGACTTCGTGGCCGAACTGGTCTACGTCCAGCACGACCAGGCGGTCCAGCTCTTCAAGACGCTCGACGCCAACTCCGACGGGTTCCTGACCCGCGACGAGACCAACATCGCGGACATCGGCGAGCCCAGCCCCATGTCGCCGGCCGAGTTCAAGGAGATGGACGCCAACAACGACGGCAAGCTGACCGTGACCGAACTGGAAAACGGCCTGGCCAACCCGGTGATCAACCCGCTGCCCAGCGCGGAGTAAGGGTCTACAGGCGGCCCAGCAGGCGGAGCAGGCCGTCCAGCACGGTCAGGGGATGCGGCGGGCAGCCCGGAATGAACAGATCCACCGGCACCACGCCGCCGGCGCCGTCGCAGGCCTCGGGATGCCCCGCGTACGGCCCGCCCGAGATGGCGCATGCCCCCATGGCGATCACCAGCCGCGGCGCCGGCACCGCGGCATAGGTCTTCTCGAGCGCCAGGCGCATGTTGCGGGTCACGGGGCCCGTGATCAGCAGGCCGTCCGCATGGCGCGGCGAGGCGACGAACTGGATCCCGAAGCGCGAGATGTCGAAGACCACGGTCTGCAGGACGTTGGCGTCGGCCTCGCAGGCGTTGCACCCGCCGGCGCTCACCTGGCGCAGCCGGAGCGACCGGCCGAAGAGGCGCCGCGTCTCGCCGTCGAGGGCATCGGCGAGCAGTCGAGCCTCCGGCGAGCCGATCAGGAGGTCCTCGCGCTCGCGCACCGCCATGGCGAAGTCCCGCGAGAAGGCGATCGCCCCTTCCGGGCACGCGGCGGCGCAATCGCCGCAAAACAGGCACTTTCCCAGGTCGAGGGCCGCGAGGGGCCCGGGTCCGAACTGCAAGGCGTCGGTCGGGCAGACCTCGCCACACTCCCGGCAGCCCGCCGAGCACTTGCCCGGATCGACCAACGGCCGGCCGCGGAAGCGATCGGGCAGGTCCGGCGCCGGCCCGGCGGGCCACTGCAGCGTGCGCCGGCCCTGGCGGAGGCGTTCGAGGAGGATGAAGTGCATCAGAGATCGGCTCCGCAGTACGACAGGTTGAAGCTCTTGTTGCAGAGGGGGAAGTCGGAGATCTGCTGGTCGCGCAACGCGAGTTGCAGCGCGTACCAGTTGTGGAACGACGGATCGACGATCTTGTAGGCCGCCAGATCGCCGGCCGGATCGGTGACGGCCACGTGGCAGATCTCGCCGCGCCAGCCCTCGACGAGGGCGACCGCCACGTGCGAACCGGCCAGTGGTCCGACCGGCGCACCCACGCGGTGCCCGCCGGGGAGGTCCGCCCGGATCGGCCCCTCGGGCAGGTCGGCCAGGACTTCCTCGACGAAGGCGACCGAACGCTCGATCTCCAGCCGGCGGACCAGGGCGCGGGCGAAGACGTCGCCCGAATGCCAGGTCGCGGTCTGGATCTGCCGGGTCAGCCAGAGGCCGGCCGGAAACTCGAAGCGCACGTCGCGGGCCATGCCGCAGGCACGGGCGGCGACGCCCACGAAACCGAGGCCCTGCGCCTGGCTGCGCCACAACCGTCCGGTGCCCTGGAAGCGGGCCATCGCCGAGGGCGAGTCGAAGAGCAGATCGGTCGCGCCGGCGACGTCCGGCACGGCGCGCCCCAGTCGCTTGCGCACCTGCTCCGCCAGGGCGCCGGACACGTCGTAACCCGCGCCCCCGGGCCGGACCAGGCCACGGCCGAACCGATTGCCGCAGAGCAAGGCCGTCAGGTTGAGGAAGTCGCCGCGCAGTCGGCCGCAGTAGGCAGCCGTGGGGAGGAAGCCCACGTCGCCCGCCAGGGCGCCCAGATCGCCCGTGTGGTTGGCCAGACGTTCGAGTTCGAGGCCGACCGAGCGCAGGGCCTCGGCGCGAGGCGGCGGCGCGACGCCGGCCAGGGCCTCGATCGCCATCGCGTAGGCCGTGGCGTGGCCCACGGACGTGTCGCCGGCCAGGGTCTCGGCATAGTGGATCCGCCGTCGGGACGGCATTTCGAGCATGGCGCGCTCGACCCCGCGGTGCTGGTATCCCAGCGCGATCTCGAGATGCAGCACGCGCTCGCCGTGGCACTGGAAGCGGAAGTGCCCCGGTTCGATGACTCCCGCGTGCACCGGGCCGACGGCGACCTCGTGGACTTCCGCCCCGGCCACCCGGTAGAACTCGGCCAGCGCCGGGCCTTCCGGACGATCTCCCGGGAAGCGGACGGGTCTGAGCCACGGGTGGCCGGCGGGCGCCAGGCGCCAGGTCTCGAGCAGCTCCCGCTCGAAGTGGTGCAGTTGCGGGCAGTCGGGAGTGAGAGACGGAAAGATCTCCCCGGCGATGTCCGTCGCCAGCAGTCCCAGATCCCCGGTCAGCGCGTCGGCCAGGACGCCCCAGAGGCGCACGGCGCCGCGGGAGTCCGGGGACGCCTGGCCGAAGAACGCCAAGACCCGCGCCCCGCCCAGGGCCGCGTCGATCACCGTCGATCGGAACTCGTCGCCCGCCAGGAGGGGCACGTCGGCCACCGGCGCGGCCTGGCCGTTTCGCAAGCGCAGCACCTAGCGCCCTCCCAGCGCGAACGCCGCCTCGTGCAGGACGGCGCGCACGGGGGCGGGAAGGTAGAGCCCCAGCACCAGTACCCCCAGCCCCAGGGCGGCCGCCGGCGCCACCGCGAACCAGCGCCCGGCCGGGATCGGTTCGAGCAGCAACGCCGTGCGTGTCGACGAATCGGGGTGCGCCGGCAGGCCCTGGACCATGCCCAGCACCGCGGTCGCCATCCCGGCGAAGACGACGGCGAGGCCCGCGAGGAAGGCGACGCCCTCGGCGTACCGGCCGGTCTCGAACGCGCCCTGAAGGATGAGCAGTTCGGACAGGAAGGTCGAGAAGGGCGGGAAGCCGGCGATCGCCAGGAAGCCGGCCAGCCACAGCGCGCCGGTGGCGGGTTGCGCCCGCAGGACGCCGCGCACGCGTTCGGTCACCTTCGTGCGGTAGACCTCGACGATGTTGCCCGACGCCAGGAAGAGCATGGCCTTGGCCAGGGAATGGCCCGCCGCGTGGAGGAGGGCGCCGAAGACCGCCACGCCGCCCAGTCCGACGCCCAGCGCCAGGATGCCCATGTGCTCGATGCTCGAGTAGGCCAGCATCCGCTTGAAATCGCGCTGATTGAGAATGAACACCGCTGCCAGGCCGATCGACAGAAGGCCGAAGAGCCGCAGCAGATCCTGGCAGAACGGGCCCTGGCCCGCCGCCGCGCAGACCTGGTACACGCGCAGGATGCCCAGGAACGCGCAGTTGAGGACCGCCCCGGACAGCAGGGCCGAGACTACCGACGGCGCCTCGCTGTGGGCGTCCGGGAGCCAGGTGTGGAGGGGCGCCAGGCCGACCTTGGTGCCGTAGCCCACCAGGAACAAGAGGAACGCGGCGCGGAGCCACGGGACGTTGAGTTCGCCGGCATGATCGGCCAGGACGCCGACTATCAGCGGCAACGTGTCGCCGTCGGGACGGCTGGCGGCAATCGCCAGGAAGAAGGTCGCGAGCAGGGCGATGGCGATGCCCACCGAGCAGATGATCAGGTACTTCCAGGAGGCTTCCAGGGAGCGGTGGTGGCGGTGGAAGTAGATCAGCGGCGCGCTGGCCAGGGTCGTGGCCTCCATGGCGATCCACAACATGCCGAGATGGTGGCTGCAGGCCATGAGGTTCATCGCCGCGAGGAAGAGCAGCAGGCACCCCGTGAACGTGGCCTCGGGCGCGTTCGCGAACAGGGCATCCTCCTCGAAGTCGCGCCGCTTGCCCTTGCCTTCCCTGGCCAGGTAGCCGGCCCCGTACACCGCCACCATCGCGAAGACCGCGGCGGTGATCGCGCAGATCAGCCTCCCCACGGCGTCCAGGGCCAGCCAGCCGCTCAGCTCCGGGCCGGGAGGCGCCGCCCAGCAGGCGATCGCCACGCCGGCGTTGGCGAGGCCCACCGCGATGAGCAGGGCGCGCCGCGGCGCGTCGGCGCGGATGACGAACGCGAGCAGGCCGGCGAGGCCCGGGACCAGGATCAGGGCGTTGAGCATTTTATTAAAGCCTCTTCGGGGGGGGTGCCGCCCCCCCGAGCCCCCCCGCAGTGCCATCCGTGACGATCCGCCGGGGAGCATGTCAAGGCGCCGCTCACACGACTCCGCCCGGCGTCATTCCGGCGGAAGCCGGAATCTAGCCAGACCTCGGCTAGACCCCGGCTTTCGCCGGGGTGACGAAGACAGCGCAAGGTCATCTGGGCGCCGCTATCATTCCTTGAGGGTCGAGAGCATGGCGGTGTCGATGTGGTCGAAGCCGCGATTGATGTCGAACAGCGCCACGCCCATGACCAGCACGGCCACGATCAGGTCGAGGAGGATGCCCAGTTCCACGCTGAACGGCACCTGGACCAGGACGGCCACCCCGAAGGCGTAGATGCCGTTCTCGAGCACCAGGTAACCCAGGACCTGGGTGAGGGCCTTGCGCCGGCTCACGATGAGGAAGAAGCCCGAGAGGATGGTGGCGAGCGCCACGGGCACGACCAGGGGCGAGAGTTGCGCCTGGGGCAACGGCAGCCGCGACCCGAGCCAGAGGCTGCACAGCACGATCAGGATGCCGACGCCGACCGAGAGCGTGTAGCCGACGTACGGTTCGAGGGGGCTGCGCACGTCGGCGTCGCGGGTGGCGCGGTATAGCAGGGCGGGGAAGATGAGGCCCTTGACGATCATCGTGCCGCCGGCCAGCAGCAGGACCTCGGCGGTGAGGTCGCCGGCGCGGGCGACGAGCGTCAGGATGCCCAGGAGCACCCCCTGTGCCGCCACGATCGGGATGGTGGACCACACGCGGCTGGAACCAAGCACGACCAGGTTCGTCAGCACGAGCAAGGTGAGGATGGTCTCGATCCAGGCGTGCATCGGCTAGACCCTCGGCACGAGCAGGAACGCCAGGGCGGCGAGCACGGCGGCGCTCCCCAGGAACTTGGGCACGCGCAGCAGGCTGAACCGCGCCAGGACCGACTCCACGACGCCGATGGCCACGCCCAGGGCCGCCATCCCGGTCAAGAACGCGCCAAGATCCAGCGCGAAGTTTTCGGTGCGGACGGGCACCAATAGCCCGACGACCAGGGCGCCGAGCACCCACAGCTTGAGCGCGGCGGCGTAAGTGATGAACGCCAGGTCGGGGCCGCCGTGGTCGAGCACCATCACCTCGTGGATCATCGTGAGTTCCAGGTGGGTGCCGGGATCGTCCACCGGCATGCGGCTGTTCTCCGAGAGCAGCACGACGAAGAGGGAGACCGCGATCAGGCACAGCGCCGGAAAGGCGCGCCCCCAGGTCGCCGGATCCAGCGCGGCGTACATGCCCGAGAGCGACAGCTCGCCGGATTGCCGGGCGAGGGCGGCCACCCCCAGGAACAGCGCCGGCTCGGCGAGGGCGGAGAATTGCGCCTCCCGGCTGGCCCCCATCCCCTCGAAGGCCGAACCGGTGTCGAGGGCCGCCAGGATGCAGCCGAAGCGCGCCAGGGCCAGGAGGTAGGCGAAGAGCACGACGTCGCCGCCGAACCGCAGGGGCGCGCCCAGGCCGCCGGCCGGCACCAGCAGGAGAGCGGCGAGTAGGGCGGCCAGGCCCACGGCCGGCCCGGCACGGAACAGCCAGGTCGCGGTCGTGCTGTAGACGGCGCCCTTCCGGAGAAGCTTGGCGATGTCGTACCAGGTCTGCAGCAGGGGCGGGCCGGTCCGGCCGGCGAACATCGCCTTGGTGCGGTTGACGACGCCGGGGAGCAGCGGCGCAAGCACGATAGCGAGCGCCGCCGGAAGGGCGTGCGGGATCAGCCCAGTTTCCATACGAGCAGCACCACGACCGTGAGGGCGATGTAGAGCACGTAGAGTTGCAGGTTGCCGTGCTGGATCCAGCGGAGCCGCGCGGCGCCGGCCCGCAGCAGCGCGTAGGCGGGCGCGAAGCCCCTGTCCCGGAAGACGTCCGCCGTCTCGGTATGCAACTGCGCGGGCGCCGGGAACGGACCCGCGACGGGCACGCCGTGCTGCCGGGTTCGCAACACGGCGCCGAAGAGCCGCACGAGCGGCTGGGCGTACGAGGAAGCGGTGTACTGCATGCCAGGCGTCGGGGCGGCGTACCCGCAATCCCAGGTCGGCGCCAGGTCGACCGGACGGTGCGCCAGCAGGGCGCGCCGCGCCGCCAGCAGGCCCCCGGCCAGCCCGAGCAACGCTCCGGCCACCCAGGTCAGGGGCCAGAGGTCGCGGGCGACCAACCCCGCGTGGAGGGTGGCCGCCAGTACCGCCTCGTGGCTGGAGCCTCCCATGGTCGCGCCCAGGACTCCGGCCAGGCGCCCCACCAGGACGGGCGCCGCGAGGCCCATCAGCGCGCATAGCGCCGCCAGGACCACCTGAGGCGCCTGCATGCGCCAGCCCGGCTCGGCGGCGTGATCGCCGCGGGCGGTGCGCGGCATGCCCAGGAAGACCATTCCGAAGGCCTTGGTGAAACACGCCAGGGCGAGGCCGCCGATGATCGCCAGGCCGCCGGCCACGATCGCCAGGACCGGCACCGTGTCGGCCGCGATGCCCGCCAGCGCGGCACGGAAGATCAGGAATTCGCTGGCGAAGCCGTTGAGTGGCGGCAGCCCGGCGATGGCCGCCGCTCCCACCAGGAAGCAAGCGCCGGTGACCGGCAACGCCCGCAACAGGCCGCCCAGTTCGTCCATGTCGCGCGTGCGGGCCGCGTGCGCGACGGTGCCCGCCCCCAGGAAGAGCAGGCTCTTGAAGAGCGCGTGGTTGCACACGTGGAGCAGGCCACCGGCGTAGCCCAGGGCGGCCAGTGCCGCGTTGCCCGTCGCCGCGCCGATCGTGCCGGCACCCAGGCCCAGGGCGATGATGCCGATGTTCTCCACGCTGTGGTAGGCGAGGAGGCGCTTGAGATCGTGCTGCGCCAGCGCGAACAGCACGCCCAGGATGCCCGACGTCAGGCCGATCGCCACCAGCACCCAGCCCCACCACGCCTGCGGGGCGCCAAGGAAGCCCATGACGCGCACGAGGCCGTAAATGCCGGTCTTGATCATCACGCCCGACATCACGGCCGACACGAAGCTCGGCGCGGCGGGATGCGCCTCCGGGAGCCAGACATGGCCCGGCATGAAGCCGGCCTTGGCGCCAAAACCCGCCAGGGCCAGGCAGAACAGGATGCCCGCCAGGGCCGGCGGCAGCCCCTCGAGCGCGGAGAAGGCGGCGAAATCCAGGGAGTGCGCCTCGCGCCCCAGGAGCACGAACAGCGGCAGGAGAAACGCCGTGCCCACGTGGGTCGCCACCAGGTAGATCCAGCCGGCCTCGCGCACTTCCCTGCGCTCGTCCTCGAAGGTGACCAGGAAGAACGAGGACAGCGCCATCGCTTCCCAGGCCACCAGGAACAGCAGGCCGTTGCGCGCGGCCAGCACCAGGGCCATCGCGGCCACGAGCGTGTTGTAGCAGGCCCAGACCGGCCCGAGGGCCCGCGAAGTCCCGTGCGCCCGGAGGTACTCCCGGCCGTAGATCGCGCACAGCGCCGGGACCAGCAGGGTCGGCAGCAGGAACAATGCGGCGAGGGGATCGATGAGCAGGGAGAATGCGCCGTAGGGTACGTCCCAGGCCCGCTCGAAGGTCACCGGGCCGCGCGCCCCTGCCAGGACGGCGAGCGCCGGGATCGACGCGAGCAGGCAACCCGCGACGGCGCCCCACGCCCCGATGCGGCCGGCAAAGTCCCCGCGCCGGCCGGCGAGCACGGCCCCCAGGCCCGAGCCGACGAGCACCACGAGGCCCGCGACGAAGAGCCCGCCGAGCATCAGGCAGCCTCTTCCCGGAATGCGATCTCGGCATGCAGGCGTTCCGGCGAGACCTGCGCCGCGAGGAGGTCGGCCAGGCCCTGGCGGATCAGCATGCGGCCCAGGCGTTCCAGCAGCGCCAGGTGGGCCCGCGGGGTGGGCGACAGGATCCAGATCCAGGCTCGTATCAACTCGGGGCCGAAGGAGGCCGGCAGCGCGACGCCGCGGGACGGATACACCACGACGAGGCTGGGGGCCGAAAGGGGGCAGACGAGAGGATGGCGCGGGCGGGGGATGATCACCGGTCCTTGCGGCACCGGTTGCCAACCCGGGGCGCGTCCGGCCCGCAATGCGGGCAGGAGAGACGCCAGGTGAGCGGCCGGAACTTCCGGGAGCGCCGCGGCCAGACTGTCCGCGACCTCGGGGCCCAGCGGCCCCCCGGGGATCGGGCGCGTGCCGCCCCGCGCAAGCGCCTCCGCCACGGGCGCCGTCATGTGCTGGTCCTCGTCCTCGCCCGCGAACAGATCCCGGACGAGGCCGAAGCCTCGCCGCAAGGACCATTCGAGGACGTCCACGCGGTTGAACCGCACCTCATCCTGCACAGTCACGCCGGGCAATCCCCGGGTCTTGAGCCACCGGTACACCGTCGCCGACGGAAGACCGAGCGCCTCCGCGAGATCGCGCACCGAGAGCTGCAAGGAAAGACGACCTCTCCGACCGTGAAGAAAAGGCGGCCGCACGCATGGAAACACGGCCCCCCGGTCCGATTCGGTGGTGCGGATCACCGTGGCTGCAAGTGGCCACTGAGAAGAGGGCCCCCGCGGCATCTGGCGCGAGGGCCCGGGGGTCCGAGGGTTCCGGGTCAGAAAGCGTACTGGAGGGTCATCTTGCCCTGCACCACGGTCTGGCGCACGACGCTGCCGCCGGCTCCCAGGACCGAGGTCTGGTCCGGCATCGAGGTCAGCGAGTAGGCGCCGAGGCCCTTCTCGATGGCTACCGGGTTATCCAGCAGGATCGGCAGGTCGAACGTCAGCTTCACTTCCTCGCCCTTGATGAAGTAGGTGAGCGAGGGCGTGATCTCCTGGATGGGCGCCCCGTTGCTCCCGAAGATCGGGTAGAAGCCCGCGGCCGGGGCCGCGGCCGTGTAGCCCATCCGCGTGTCGGGGACCAGCACGGAGTACCGCAGGGCTGCTTCGATCGGCCGGTAGCCCACGCCGACCTGGGCGCGGCCGCCGTACAGGTTCAGGTAGCCGTTGCCGTTGCTGTAGTTGGCGAAATCGGCCTGCGCCTCGCCTGACAGGGCCACCGGCCCCAGGGGCGCCCGCACGGCCGCGTCGGCGCCCGCCTGCCATACCGTGCCCTGCAGGGGCGGGCGGCCGCCGAGGTACGGGTTGTAGTTGCTGTTGAGCAGCAGCGACTTGTCGGCCATCTTCACGTTGAAGGCGCTCGAATGGCCGATCACCGTGTCCTTGCCGTAGAGGGCGTTGACGAAGAACGCCGACTTCAGCCCTTCCGCACCGTGATCCCGCTGCGCGAGCGAGAAGGCGTCGGCGTCGGCGTCGCCCACGCCCGCCCGCAGGGTGAAAAGGGGCACGCCGAAATTCTCGGGCAGGTAGCGCTCCGGCACCGACCGGCCTCCCCCGGTGTACATGCCGAGCAGCACGGTGGCCGGGCCGGGGTGGGTCTCGAGCGAGAAGCCCACGTCGCGCCCCATGCGGAAGCCGAGGTTCTGCACGGACAGGTCGCTGAACTGCCAGGCGCCTTCCTCGGTCAACTGCTCGCGGCCGTAGGCGACCTTCATCTGGCCGAAGCGGAGCGTGCCGATGCCCACCGGGATCTGGCCGTAGAGGTCGAGGAGCGACAGCCCCACGTTGGGCGTGGTGACGTCCTCGGCGCCCAGGCCGAGTTGCGAGAAGAGCTTGTACTCGCCGTTTCGGCTGGACAGCGAGAGGCGCGAGTGCTTCTGGAACATGTAGAGCCGGGTGTTCATCCGGTAGGGGACGGTCCGCGCGGCGTCGCTGTACACGCCGTTATCCAGCAGCTCGCCCATGCTGAGCAACTGGAGCCGGCCCCCCACGTCGATCTGCTGATCGCCGTGCTTGTATACCGTGGCGGCGTAGCCAGGATCCGCCAGGCCGGCGCACAGCACCGTCGCCGCCAGGGTCTGCATCGCTAGTCGGGTCTTCATTTTCGGGTTCCTCCGCTACCACCCTCGCAAACCCGTACGTAATTTGCAGCCGTACTTTCCCGGGACCTCGGAAAACCACGGACGCCTGTTAGCAAGAACCTAGTCACCATGCGACTTAGAAGGAGGTTCGCTAGTACGATGAAACTACGTACATATTGCTTGCTTGCGACGGCGCTTTGCGGTGTCATTTCCCTTGGGCCCCAGGCGATCGCGGGGACCGAACCCCGCCTCGTCGTCACCGACACCCGCCTGCGCCTCGAGGGCGATTCCACGCTCCACCCGTACGCGAGCAGGACGAGGGACCTGCGCATCGTCGCCTCCCTGGCGCCCGGGAAGGCCAAGGCCGGCAGCCTCGAGGATCTGCTCGCCGCCGGCCACCTGGCGGCCCTGGAGGTCACCATCCCGGTCAAGAGCCTGAAATCCGGCGAAGGCCTGCTCGACACCAATCTCTACCGGGCCCTCGAGGCCGATCGCCACCCCCACATCAGGTTCAGGCTCACGCGCTACAAGGCCAGGCCCACCGGGAACGGCGACATCACCGTGCGCGCCGAGGGTACGCTCAGCGTCGCCGGCACCGAACGGGACGTGTCGCTCGAGGCACGAGGCGACGTCAGCGGCGGCAAGGTGTGCCTCGCGGGCTCCTACGACCTGCTGATGAGCGACTACGGCGTGCGACCGCCGGTGCTCATGCTCGGGGCCATCAAGGTCAAGGACCGCATCTCGATCCACTACGAGTTGCTCGGCGAGATCCCCGAGACCGTTTCCGGAAGGTAGCGCGGGTGCGACCGGGGAAGAAAACCCGTAGGCCTAAATACGTAGTTTGGCCCTACGTACCACTGGCGTAGTATTGGTAGCATGGCCCCGGAGGTAGATGAAATGACGACTCAGACCGACGCGACCGAAACCGCGGACTTCGAGGCCGGCAACCGCCGCGTACGGGTCATTCTCGCGGACGATCACGCGATCCTGCGCAGCGGTCTGAAGATGCTGCTCGAGACCAATCCGGAGATCGACGTGGTGGCCGAGGCCAGCGACGGCGTCGAGGCCATCCGCATCGCCCGCGAGCTCCAGCCCGATCTCGTGATCATGGACGTCACGATGCCGCGCGTGGACGGCCTGGCCGCGACGTCCGAGATCCGCCGCCTGCTCCCGCAGACCCGGGTGCTCATCCTGTCGATGAACGAGGGCGACGAGTGGCTCTTCAAGGCCATCCGCGCCGGCGGTTCCGGGTACGTGTACAAGCGTGCCGCCGAGGACGAGCTCATGGTCGCCATCCGCGAGATCATGCGCGGCGGCACCTACGTCCGCGAATCCACCCAGCGCAACATCGTGCGCGACGCCATGGACCGCTGGGAGCACGGCGACCGCAACCACCCGATAGAGGACCTCACGGCTCGCGAGAAGGAAGTGCTCGGCCACATCGCCTCGGGCCTCACCAACCAGGAGATCGCCGACAAGCTGGTCATCAGCGTTCGCACGGTCGAGACGCACCGCTCCCACATCATCGACAAGCTCGGCATCCGCAAGCGGTCGGAGCTGGTCAACTACGCGCTGCGCAAGGGTCTGGTCGACTAGGGAACTTCGTTCCGGGGCCGGCCTCACCGAGATCGGGTGGGGCCGGCCTCCGTGCCGGCCTCAGATCTTGGCGCCCCTCGGCCCTGCCTCGGGCCGTATTGACTTGCCACACCGCTGAGCGTACGCTCGTTCGCAGCATAGGTCCCGCGGCGTGGGAAGTCCGGTGGAATTCCGGCGCTGTCCCGCAACGGTCAGGGCGATCAAGATCGCCCGAGCCCGAAACCACCCGGGGGACTCGGTGTCCGTAAAGCTCTTCGAGGCAAAGAGCGGCACCCTCACGCGGTGTCTCCTTTGCCCTCCGGGAAGGAGGGCAGTTTCATTTCCAGGGCTCTCGCCTGTCTGATCGCCACGGTCGTGGCGATCTCCCCGCCGGCCGGCGCCGCCGAGATCATCGAGGTGGATCCGGTGACGGTGGTCGGCAAGCGCCCGCCGTTTCCCGCCCAGCCGCAGGCCGTGACGGTGGTCGAACGCGAGGCGATCGAGCAGTCCGGCGCCGCCACTCTCGGCGCGCTCCTGGCCCGGGAGGCCTTCGCGGTACGGCGCTACGGCGGCGCCGGCGCCGTGTCCACGCTGATGCTGCGCGGCGCCGGCACCGAGGGCGTCCTCGTGCTGCGCGACGGGATCCGGCTCAACGACCCGCAGACCGGCGGGGTCGATCTCGCGACCGTCTCGCTGCTGGGCGTGGAGCGGATCGAGGTGCTCGAGGGCGGCTCCTCGGGCCTGTACGGCCCGAGCGCGGTCGGCGGGGTCGTCAACCTGGTGACGAAGGCCCGACCGGGAACGCGAATAGAAGCGGGCTTCGGCTCCTGGGGCGCCGGCCACGCGCTCTTCGACGCGGGCGCGGCCGACGACGCCGGCGACGTCGCGATGACCGTGCGGCGCGATTTCGCCGACAACGACTACCCGTATCTCTACAACGGCCAGCCCGCCACCCGCGCCAACGCCCGCCTGGACGGCACCGATGTCTCGTTGCGGCTGCGCCGTTACGCGGGGCAGGCGATCGTGGACGGGTCGGTGTCCTACACGAACCAGGACAAGGGCGTTCCCGGGCCGGCCGGCCTCGCGACGCCGCGCGCCTCGCAACGCGACGACGTCCTGCTGGGCGCCGCGAAGTGGACGCTCGTGACTGGCGACGCGTTCGCCCCGACGGTCTCGCTGTCGCACCGCCACTCGCTCACCGATTACCTCGATCTGGGGGCCATCGGCGAGCCGCAGCGCACCCGCAACGTCGTGGACTCGACCGACCTGCGCGGCAAGGTGGCCACGCGGGTGGCCTCGCACGACATCGAGGCCGGGATGGGCGTCACCCGCGACGCCCTGGACAATTCCGGCTTCGGCTTCCGGCAGCGCCTGATCGGTTCGGTCTTCGCCCGCGATACCCTAGAGGCGGCGCGCGGCCTGTCCATCTTCGCCGACGGGCGCCTGGACTCGCTCGACGCCGGGTTCGGCCTGAGCCCCCGCGCCGGTCTGGCGTGGACCGCGGCCGGCGGCGCCCGCCTGCGGGCGGCCTTCGGCGAATCCTACAGGACGCCCACGTTCAACGACCTCTACTGGCCGACCCAGCAGTTCGCCGCCGGCAACCCCGCGCTCCGGCCGGAACGGACCCGCAGCTACGAGGTCGGCGCGGATCTGGCGCCCCTGGAAGCACTGTCGCTCCGCGCGACCGCCTACCTGGCGCTGGGCACCGACACGATCATGTGGCAACCGGGCGCCGGCGGCCGCTGGTCCCCGGTCAACATCGGCAGCACCGAGACGCGGGGCCTGGTGGGGCGGGCCACGTGGCGGCCCGCGGCCGGCTTCGAGGTCGGCGCGAGCCACGAGTGGCTCCAGCCCCTGGACACCGGCACGGCGGCGGCCACCCGGGGCAAGGTGCTGCCGTTCCGGCCCGATCGCGTCACGTCGCTCTCGGCGCGCGTCGGCCCCTATTCCGGCGTCAGCGCCGGGCTCGGGTGGGTCGCGACCGGGCGGCGCTTCCTGGACGGGGGCAACTCCGACGCCCTCGCGCCATTCGACCTGCTCTCGGCCGATCTGGAGTGGGCCGTGACTCCGTCGGACACCGCCCGCCTGCACGGCGAGAATGTCCTGAACACCCATTACGTGCTGCAACCCGACTACCCGATGCCGGGGCGGACGCTGTCCGCCTCGTGGACGCACGCGTTCTGAACGCGAGAAAGGACCTTGCAATGGCCCGTGTCCCCCTCACCCTCCCGGCGGCGGCCGGCACCCTCGCGCTGGTAGGCTGCAACCTCCTGAACGCGCCGGCGCCCACCCCTCCGGCGACCCCGACCCCGGCCCCCACCACGGCGGCCTCGCCGACGCCCACTCCCGGTCCGTCGGCCACCCCCAGGCCGACCAAGGCCTACCTCTTCGTGATCAACGGCGGCTCCACCGCGCTGGACAAGGTCGATCTGAGCACCGGCACGGTCACCAAGGGCGTCCTCACCCTCGGCCAGGTGATGAACCAGTTGCAGGTGGACGGGACCACGGGCTACGCCGTCAGCTTCCAGGACAACAAGGTCTTCAAGCTCGATCTGGCGGCCGGCACGAAGCTCCCCGACATCACCTTCCCGGCCAACACCGGCCCGCAGACGCTCACGCCGCTGGGATCGGGCAAGGGCCTGGTCGCGGCCGACTACGGGCAGGCGGCGATCTTCGTCGATCTGGGCACGGGCGCGGTCGAGGCCTCGGTCTCGGTGGGCGCGAAGGTCGGCATGGGCGGCACCGCCGTCACCGGTGGCAAGGCCTACGTCCCGGTGTACAAGTTCGGGGCGGCCTACGCCATCATCGACTCGGCCATCAAGGTGGTCGACCTCACGACCAAGGCCGTCACCAAGACCATCGCGCTTGCCGGCGACGCCAATCCCTACGCCACCGTGGTCGCACCGGACGGCAAGGTCCACGTCCCCATCAAGACGGGCGTCATGACCATCGATCCGGCCACCGACGCGACCGCAAGCATCGCCATAGGCGGCCAGGTCACCGCGCTCCAGTTCGTGGGCTCGGACAAGGCCTACGGCCTGGCCGGCTATGACGGCCTGGTAGTCTACAACCCGGCCACGGGGGCCGTCACCCGCAACTTCACGAACCGCATCAAGGTAGGCGGCAGCAGCGGCAACTTCAAGATCCGCGGCAACTTCGCGTACATCCCCAACGGCTACGGCACCGACACGGTCGGCGTGGTCGATCTCACGACCGAGGCGACCACCAGCACGGTCTACAAGGTCGGCACCGCCCCGCAGGACGTGGCGATCGTGGACGTGCCGCAGTAGATCGGCGGCCGCGACAACGCGGTCCAGGCCGGTCAGCCTCGGCCGCCGAGCACGGCCGCCCAGGCGGCCCCACCAGGCAGCCCTGGCAACTCGAAAGCGGACCCCCTGAACCGGGGGCCCGCTTCCATTCACTTTGCCGGGCACCGGGCCCGAAGCGGCGCCGGCCGCTCGGTCCCGAAGGCGCCAGATGCCGCCGACTAGAGTCCCAACGCGGCCCCAGCCTGCACCAGCCCATGCCCGAAGTGGGTGTCGTGGCCCGGGGTGCCCAGGTCCTTCGACGTCTTCTCCAGGTGCGCCCGCACCTGCTTCCAGTCCCAGCCGGGGTTCTTGGCCCAGACCAGGGCCGCGACGCCGGCGACCACCGGGGTGGCCATCGACGTGCCGCGGAGGGCGGCGTAGTTCTTGGCGTAGCCGTGCTCGTTGAGCGGGCAGTCGTAGGTGGGGGTCGTGTTCATGATGTCCACGCCGGGGGCGCCGACCGAGATCTCCGGGCCGAAGTTGGAGAAGTTGGCCTTGGCATCCTTGTTGTCGGTCGCCGAGACGGCCATGAAGTACTCCTTGATGCGGGCCGGGGTCCCGACGGCGGTGCTGCTGTTGCCGGCGGCGGCGATCAGCAGGGCGCCCTTGCCGCTGGCGTACCAGCCGGCGGCCTTCGAGATCGGATCGGCGACGGCCGGGCCACCCAGCGAAAGGTTGATCACGACCTTGACCTTGTTGTTCTTGCCGTAATCGGCGGCGTACTTGATGCCGCCGGCGATGGCGAAGAGATTGCCGCCGCCGTTGGCGCCGAGCACCGTGACCGGCAGGATGCCGGCCTCGGGGGCCACGCCGGCGACGCCTTGGCCGTTGTTCATCGTGGCGGCGATGATGCCCGCCACGTGGGTGCCGTGGCCGAAGACATCCTTGCCGTCCTTGCCGCCCGCGAAGGACTTGCCCTTGCTGACCATGTTGCCGGCGAGGTCCGGGTGGTCGTAATCGACGCCGGTGTCGACGACCGCGGCCACGACGCCCTTGCCGCGCGTCACGCCCCAGGCACGATCCGTGGCGATGTGGGGGAGGTACCACTGCTTGCCGTACAGCGGATCGTTGCTCTCGGGCACCGCGAGGGCCGGGAGGTTCGGCGCGGCGGGGGTGATGGGCAGTTGCACGAAGCGATTGGGCTGCACGCCGACGATGTCGGGGTTCTTGGCGAGCGACCCGGTCTGGCCGGCCTGGCCGCGCGTGAGGTAGAACGTGCCGGCCTCGCCGAGATCCAGCGACTGGCCGACCTGCCCCTGGGGCGCGAACCGGGCGCCCGGCTTGACCTGGACGATGAGCTCTCCCGGAACGGCCTGGCCATCGACCATGGCGCCGCCCTGGGTGCCCAGCGGCAGGGTCTGAGCCACGCCGCAGCCGGCGAGCGTCAACGCAACAAAAGCCGCCCCACGAATTTTCGCCATTGAAAACTACTCCTCTTTAACCCACGGATAACCCATTCTTAGCAAATCCATGGCCGAGGAGCAATTCTTTTAAAGAAGACTTAACAGGGGCGGGGTCAGGAAATGGCCCGAAGGAACCTGACGGCTTCGTTCTCCGACCACCGCTCGTCGCACCACGGCTCCGGGCGCGGGTAGCCGGGAGCCGACCAGAAGCCGACGTGGCCGCCGTGCCGCGGGAAGGCCGTCCTGAGCCAGGGATTGCCGGCGATGCGCTCGCCGTGGCGTTCGAACATCGCAAACGGCAAGAAGGGATCGTCCTGCGCGTGGACGATCAGCGTCGGCACCCGGATGAAATCCAGGCGCGGGCCCGACGAGCCGGCCCGGTAGTAGGCCGCGCCGCTCTCGTAGCCTCCCAGGGGGGCCGTGATCCGCTCGTCGAACTCTCGCAGGCTGCGTACCCCGCGGCAGATCCGCAGGTAGGGCCGGATCTCGTCGCCGCCCGGAGAAAGGCGCACCTTGCGCGCCAGCTTGCGGTAGAGCAAGGCCATGAAGAACAGGTCGTAGATGCGGTTCCAGCCTTGCGCCAGCGCCTCGCAGGTATCGCTCATCTCGATCGGCGGCGAGACCGCGGCCGCGCCCACGAGCCACGGCGGCGGGCGATCGCCCACGTCGGCCAGGTAGTGCAGGAGCATGTTCCCGCCCAGCGAGACGCCGGTGCACAGGATGCGTTCGAAGCCCCAGTCGCGATGCAGGTGGCCGAGGGCCGATTCGACCTCCTCGGTGCGGGCGCCGAAGTAGAAGCCCCGGGCGAGTTCCTCGTGGTCGCCGCAGTTGCGGAAGTTGAGGCGCACCGAGTGGAAGCCGGCTGCAAAGGTCTTGGCGGAGAGCCCGCGCTGGTATGAGGCTTCGGCGCTCCCCTCCAGGCCGTGCAGGTGCAGCACCACCGGGCGTTGCCGGCCGGGATCGTCGGGGTGCAGGTGGAAGTAGGCGACGACCCGGTCCCCGTCGGGCAAGGTCAGGATCTCGCGCCGGCACGCCGCCCGCCAGGCGTCGTGCAGCGCCGGCAGGCGCCGGGGCCACAGTTCGCCGAAGATGGTCTGCAGGTGAGCGTGCGCGAGGCGCGGATGCGGCTCGAAGGCGGTAGGCTCGAAAGCCGCGAGGGCCGCGGGCGGCGCGGAGCCCGGGCCGACAACGCCCGGGCCGACAACGCCCGGGCCGACAACGCCCGGGACGGCAGCGCCTGGGACCGCCGGCGTCTCGCCGGCCCCGAGCGTGGCGCCCGGGACGACAGCGTCCGGGAGCATGGCGCCCGAGCGCGCCTGCGTCTCGCCCCCGCTCATGTCTCCTCGGGCTGCCCGCGGAGCTTGCGCTGCTCGGCCAGGATCAGCTGCATTTGCGGCATCGTGCAGTGGCCGAGCTGGATGAGGCAGTAGCCGAGCATCTTGCCCGAGTCCGCCTGGAGCGAGAGCCCCTCCTGCAGTTGCTTGGGCGTGATGATGCGCCTCATGACCAGGTAGTCGCCCAGGCGCAGCGATCCGAGGTGCTCGCGCAGCAGGGCCATGTAGTCGAGGAGCTTGACGTGCCCGAGGCCCATGAGCACCTCGCCCAGGCGCAGGAAGGGCGTCTCGGCCCGGATGATCTCGGCCTCGGTGATCTCGGCCGACGTCACCACGCCCTTGCGCAGCAGGAAGTCGCCGAAGCCGGCCAGGAGATCGTCGATTGGCGGGAAGGTCGTCATATCGCTTCCGATTTTACACGCGGAACGTGACCCGTTTCTCGTGGTCGCGGGCCGCGGCCTCGCCGTCGCGCAAGCGGCGCAGGTAGCCGGCGATCCACAGGTTGGCCGTGTCGGCCGCCGTCGAGCAGAAGGTGGCCTGCGGGCCGAAGCGTCGCAACTGCTCGCCCTGGTGATCGAGGATGTCCTTGTCCTGGGCCAGGATGATCTTGCCGGCGATGCGGGCGAAGGGCTTGATCAGCGGCGTCAGGAGGCCGGCGCTCCAGGTGACGTGCACGAAGACGTGGGTCTCGTCCTCGGCGACCGGCGTGCAGAACTGCCAGCCGATGGCGCGGCGGCGCGGCCCGAAGGTGTAGGCCACCTGCACGGTCGCGGGCGCGACGTAGCGGTCCTGGTGCTCCACGCGTTCGCCCGCCCGCAGCAGCAGCCGCGCCAACAGGCTGTCGCCCCTGGCTTCCTCGTCGATGTCGATGACCACGCCGTCGGGCACCTGCCGCACGGTGTGGTGCGCCAGGTGCGATGCCGGCTGCCGGAACAGGCCGCCGTGGATGTAGCCGGTGTGCGGGTTGTCGATGAAGTTCTCGATGACGTTCAGGACGCCGTTGCGGATGCGGGCCTCCAGGCGGATCCAGCACCAGGCCCGGTCGGTCAGGTGCGGGATGGAAAACGGCTCGTCCCGCGCTTCGCCGCCGGCCGGCCACACCCAGACGTACCCGTCCCGCTCCACGGCGGGATAGGCCGGCACCGTCGCGCCGCCGGGGATCGGGTCCTCGGCCCGGTTGGCGGGGATCGCCACGCAAGCCCCGCGATCGTCGAAGGTCCAGCCGTGGTACGGGCAGACCACGCAACCGCCGGCCACCCGGCCGCGCGACAGCGCCACCGCCCGGTGTGCGCAGCGATCCTGCAGCGCCGCCGGCCGGCCGTCCCGCCCGCGGAACAGCACCATGGGCACCCCGCAGATCTGCCTTGCCAGGGGCCTGGCCCCGAGATCTCGCGCCGCGGCGGCGATGTACCAGGCGTCTCTCATGTACGCAAGTGTCGCTCGTAGAGGCTTACCTCGTCCTTAACCGCCAGGGCGAAAAACGCACCCCGGTCTCCCGACAAGACACATGAGTAGCGCGGAGAGAGGGAGATCCATGCGGTCGTTTTTCGCGAAGACGCCGGCCCTGGGCGTCCAGATGGCGTGGCGCGAGGTCCAGCGGGCCGAGGCCAACCTGCTGCACTGGGTGCAGCGCCAGAACCAGCGCAAGATCATCAGCGCCCACATGGAACTGACCGCGGCCAAGGAAGATCTCGCGGCGGCCGAGCAGGTCCTGCGCTGGTCCGGCGGCGGGCGACTATTCGGGATCCGCTAGCGTGGGCGGTCCACGAGGCGGTTTCCCTTTAAACGCTGGAACGCGAAGTCGAAGGTGACGACTTTCGCCGAGATCTCGACGACGCCTATCTTGCCGTAGTTCGGGTATCGGTCGATAACCCTCACGAATGATGCCTTTCCGGCCTCCGCGTAAAACTTCTCCCCATGCACACGCTCGAGCGACCTCATGGGGATGTCAGTAAAGAGCGAGGCCGGGACGGTCGTCAGGTCGTCGAAAGAATCCTCGTTGTCGAAGAACTCCACCGCCGGTTGGTCGGCGAGTTGGGCATCCCTGCCAATTGTCCTCCCCGAGTCGGTCCTCTCGAACGCAATCTGCCCGTCCGCGTCGGAAATCGTTCCTGTGAACAGATCGAAGGGCCGGGTGAGGGTTCCGTTGGCCCTTGAGAACGGCAGTTCCACCCCGTAGCCGCGCACCAGGCCGGCCCTCAGGTTGAAAGCCCAGAAAACGCTCTCCCACTGGAAGCTGCGGGGCGCGCCGGGCGACGTCGCGCAACCTGCCGCCGGCAAGCCGCACGCGAGCGCAACGGCGATCCCTTCCCACCGCATCAGCGTATCCCCCAAGGTCAATCCCATGATTTCTCTACCCGCTTGCGATGGCTACGATCACGGAGCGTCGCAAATCTGGCCTGCCGGGCGTACAGCCCGACCATTACTACTCGGTGGGCGGCAACGGTACGCCGGGCTGGCGCGGCACCTTCAGGTTGGGCGGAACTCCCGGCCCGCGCCGCTCAGGCCTGGCCGGCCAGGATGCGCCGCACCCGACTGGTTCCGCCGGTTAGCTCCGCCAGTATCCGGGCCGCCGGCGCAAGTGCATCACTGCAATCACCTGCACCTCGTCAGCCTGAATTCGATAAATCACGGCAAACGGGAATCGGTGGAGTACCAGGCGTCTGCGCACGCCGGGCGCCACTTCGGGAAAGCGCTCGGGGTCCGCTGCGACGGCCTCAATACATTCATCAAGCGCCGACTGATAGCGGCGCTCAAATGACCTGGCGCCTATCGGACGCAGGCACGGAGGCCTGCGCCACCGATGCAACGGGTGGGGCCGGCCTCCGTGCCGGCCGCGATGCCGGAGCGAAGTCATCAGAGCCGCGCTATGAAACTTGTTTGCGGCTAGCTGGCTGCGTGCGAGGTACCAGAGGTATGCCTCGCGGGCCTCGGACTCCGCACGCTCCTCGATGCGGAGCTGCCACCGGCCCATACGCTACTCGGAAGCGAAGATTCGCCGCCTGGCCTCATCCCAGGAAGCAAGCGCGGCATGACCCGCGTCGACATCGGCGAGACGGCGCTGAACCTCGTCTCGCCACGCGCGCTCGATTTCCGGCTCTGCCTCTCCGACGCTGTCGAGCAACTGTAGTGCGAGAATTGCGCGCTCCTCGTTCGGAAGCGCTTGAGCATCCTCGAAAAGCTTGTCAGCTTGCCCGCTCATGCCAGTACCTTACCACGAAGCATGCTCGAAACGGGAAGCCATTTGCAGGCACGGAGGCCTGAGCCACCGATGCAGCGAGTGGGGCCAGCTTCTGCGCCGGAGCGAAGTCATGCGAGCCGCGCCGCTCAGGCCTGGCCGGCCAGGATGCGCCGGTGCAGGGCGACCGTGTCCTCGCTGGGCTTGAGGCCCAGTTCCTTGGCCAGGATCTGCTCCATGGTCTGGTAGTGGCGCAGCGCCGCGTCGCGGTGCCCCAGGCCCGCCAGGGCGGCGATCTTGGCCTGGTGCGCCCGCTCGGACGTGGCGTCCAGCGCCAGGTGGCGCTCGGCGAGTTCGAGTTGCTGGTCGTGCCGCCCGGCCCGGCCCGCCTCGGCCAGCAGAAGTTCGAATGCGCCCTCCACCTTGCGGCGGTAGTGCTCGGACTCGACCTGGCACCAGGCCTCGAGCTGGAACTCGGCCAGGTGCGGCCCGGTGTAGAGTTCGACCGCCCGGCGCAGGGCCTCGCCGCGCTCCTCGGCCGGCAACCCGGCGTCGCGCCCGCGCCCGAGGTGATACTCGAACTCGCGCACGTCCCACCAGTAGGCGATATCGAAGTTGAAGACGTAGCGCCCGCCCACGAAGCGCACGAAGCGCGACGTCTGCGTCTTGTCCAGCCCGGGTTCGAGCGCCTGGCGGAGCCGCGAGATGAGCACGTGGATGGCCGACCGCGTGGTGTCCTGATCGGAGTAGAACAGTTCCGAGAGCTCGTCCTTGGTCGCGCCGCGGCGGTTGCACAGCAGGTAGGCGAGGATCTGCTTGGTCTTGAAGCCGCGCCATTCCTTGGCGCCGATTTCCCGGCCGTCGATTTCCACGCGGAACGCGCCGAAGGTGCGGATGGCAATCGCCGGCGCCGCGGGTTCGGCGGCGGTCACCGCCGGGACGGCCTCCGCCGACTCGCGGGCGATGAGGTGCTGGTAGCCGTGGCGCTCGCCGAGTTCGCGGGCGCGGGCCAGGTGGCGGCCGTCGCCGGTCGCCCGCGCCAGGTCGAAGAGCACCTGCACGAGCCGGTACATGTAGCCCCGGTCTTCGAGGTACGCGAGCGCCGGAGCCAAGAGGCGCGCCGCCTCCTCGCGATCGCCGGCGGCCAGGTGCGCCTTGGCGAGCGGGTAGACCAGATCCCCGAGGGTCGGGTCGTCTTCGCGGATGCCGCGCAGCTCGGACGCCTGGCGCAGCAGCGCCATTGCCCGGTCGGTGCGGCCCTCGGCCAGTTCGACGGTGGCGGTGCCCGCGAGCGCCAAGGCCTCGCCCGGCCGATCGCCCAGCGCGATGGCGCAGTCACGCGCCTGCGCGAAGTACTCCTGGGCTTCGCGGTGATGGCCGCGCCGCAGGTGGACCTCGCCCAGGGTCCACAGCACGAAGCTCTCGTCCCGCCGGGCCTGGAGCTGCCGGGCGAGTTCCAGCGCCCGCGTCGCGTCGGCCAGCGCCTGGTCGAATTGCCCGAGGTAGCCCCACACCAGCGCGAGGTTGTTGAAGGTCATCGGCAGCGCCCAGCGCCCCTCGCGCTCGGAGAGCCGGATGGAATCGCGGTAGTCGGCGACGGCTTGCGTGAACCGGCCCAGGCGCACGTGCGCGAGGCCCTTGTTGTGCAGCACTCGCGCCTGCCCGGCCGAGTCCCCGCAGGCCTCGTAGCTCGCCTGCGCGCGGTCGAACTCGCGCAGGGCCTCCTCGGTGCGGTCGCCGAACAGGCGGCGCACGGCGATGGCGTTGTGCGCCATGGCCCGGCCGAAGGCCTCCTCGGCCGGCAGCAGCTCCAGCGCCTGCGCCGCCCACTCCTCCGACCGCGGATCGCCCCGCGCCCCCAGCACGGCCGCGCCCAGCGCCAGGGAGAGTCCCTGGCCGCGCGGCTCGCCGGCGGCTTCCGCCAGCACGCGCCCCCGGGCGTAGCATTCGAGCGCGCCGTCGAAATCGCCGCGGGCCCGCGCCACCTCGCCTGCCAGCAACTGCGCCCCGTCCGCCAGGTCGCGCGGCAAGCGCGCTAGCAGTTGCGCCAGGGTCTCGATACGGCCGGCCCGCAGCAAGTGCCAGCCCTTCTCGTGGACCAGGGCGATCGCTCGCGCCCCGTCGCCCGCGGCCAGCACGTGGTCGAGGGCCTCGACCGGCGCCTCGGCGGCCAGTCTGTCGGCCACGCCCAGGTGGACGGCGCGCAGTTCGTCGCGCGGCAGTTCGCGCGCGGCGCGCTCCCGCAGGAAGTCGCGGAAGATGGGATGGAACTGGTAGGCCGTGCCGCCGTCGGCGGTGGCCACCAGGTTGACGAAGAGGTTCTTCTCCCAGAGCGCCACCAGGTACCGCCGGGGATCGCCGACGCCCAGCAGCTCCGCGCAAAGCCCGCCCTCGATCAGCGGGAGCAGGCAGGCGCCCAGCAGGAAGCGCTTGAGAGCCGCATCCTGGCGGTCGTAGACCTCCTCGAACAGGTAGTCGCCGAGTTGCTCGGAGAGCTCGGCCGGCCGCAGCGGCGCGCCCGCCCGCAGGGCGAGCAGGACGCTGGCGATCCAGCCCTCGGTGTGGCCCGCCACGGCTTCCAGATCGGCGCCCTCCAGCACGATGCCGGCCTGGTCGGCGAAGAGCCGGGCGATCTCGCCCGGGGCGAACTTCAGCTCCGGCGGCCCGACCTCCACCAGTTGCTGCCGCACGCGCAGCCGCGGCAGGTTGAGCGCCGGCTGCGTGCGCGACACCAGCACCAGTTGCGCATCCTGTGGGAAGTACTCGACCAGCGCCTCGGCGGCGTCGCGGATGGCGGGGTTGAACTGCTCGACCGCGTGGAAGTCGTCGAGCACCAGCAGGAGCGGCCCGCGGCCGCGGGCCGCGAGTTCGTCGCACAGGAGCCCCACGGCGCCGGCCAGCGCCGCGCCCGAACTCCCCGAAGCCCGCAGGAGCGCCAGCGGTTCGCCCGACAGGTCGGGGAAACGGCCCTCGAGGCCGGCCGACAGGTGCTCGAGGAAGACCACCGGGTCGGCGTCCGACTCGGCCAGGTTGTACCAGACCACGGGCAGGCCGGCCCAGCCGGCGTAGTCGGCCACCAGCGTGGACTTCCCGAACCCCGGCGAGCCGTGGACCAGCGTCAGCCGCTTGCCCTCGGCGGCGCCGTGGCGCAGCGCTTCCAGCAGCCGATCGCGCCGCAGGTGCCCGGGCGGAAGGAGCGGCACCCGCAACTTCCGGCGCACGATCAGGCGGTCAGGCACTCGTCAATTGTAGCCCAATCCGGGGAAACGGAACGGGGTTTCCGTTAGAGGAGCATGCTATCTTTGGGCACGATGAAGCAACTCCCGTGGCACGGCCCCTGTTTCACGTGCGGCCCCACGCCCGGCGGCGGCATGGCCACCAGGTACTTCGAACGGGAAGACGGCGAAATCGTCGCGGAAGTCACCCTCACCGAGGAGCAGCAAGGCGCGCCCGGGCATGCCCACGGGGGCTCGCTGGCGGCCATCCTGGACGAGGCGATGGGCTGGGCGGTCTGGCGGGCAGGCCACCGGGCCCTGGCTGCTCACCTCGAGTTCGACTACCGGCACCCCACGCCGCTGGGCGTGCCGCTGGAGGCGCGGGCGCGCCTGGTCGGCAAGGGCGGCCGGTCGGTGCGCGCCGAGGGCGAGATCCGCCTGCCGGACGGCCGCGTGAGCGCCCAGTCGAAGGGGGTGTTCGTGGACCTGGGCGATCGTTTCGACGAGAGCTTCGGCACGCGCTGGGGCGCCCCGCAGCCTGGAGCCTAGGGTCTAATCCACTCGCAGCGGGACTATCCAGGTGTCGGCGTCGTAATCGTCCTCGGTCTCGTTGCCGAGCATGTGGCCCGCGAAGACGTGGACCATCAGGCGGTGCACCCGCCGGGAATCCGCCGGGGTGCGGATGAGGCCGGCGAAGACGCCGTCGCCGGCGACCTGGTCGGGCCCGGTGCCGTCGTCGGCGAGGCGGTAGATGGAGCCGCCCTCCTCGGCGAAGATCCAGGGATCGGCCCCGGAAGCCTGCACGCGCAGCACGACCTGCTGGTTGCGCGGCAGCGACCGCAGGTTCTTGCTGGGCTGCAGCGCGTACGGGCTACGCGTCGTGGCGAGGACGCGATCGTCGGAGACCAGTTCGACCGAGGCGATGTGGACGGTCTGCTTCGCCGCCTCGGCGTGGGTGAGCTGCGTGGGCGACACGGAGTCGAACTGCCAGCCGCCGGCCGTGCGGCGGAAGCGCGAGTGGCTGAACGACATGAGGTTCATCGTCTTGGCGCCCATGTCGCTCAGCATCATTCCCGGCCTGATTCCCGCGAGTGAATCGCTCGAATAGGGGAACCGGTCGATGAGGAACCAGCCGCTCACGCGCTGGGCCACGGTCACGTCGGCGACGCCTTCGGCGCGGTCGATGCAGATCGACCGGTAGCCGGGCTGGCCGCCATTCTTGAGCTGGCCCGGGTCGCGGCAGGTGAGCGTGGTCTCGGGCCGGCCGCCCGACGCGCGAACCTCGATGCGCCGCCAGCGGGGAGCGTGAGGCGACGCGCCGTGCACCGCCGTCCGGAAGCCCGCCGACCCAGTCTCGGCCAGGAACACGGCGCCGCCGTCGTTGATCAGCGGCAGGGCGCCCATGAGGTCGATGACGTCCTGGTCGCCCTCGAGCTTGGCCACGAGGTGGTCGCGATCCACGAAGTCCTGGTCGGTCAGGATGCGGATGGTGTCGTCGCTCGACGTGAAGCGCCCCGCCATGGCCTCGAAGTCCCCTTCCGGCACCGTGGATTCGACGGCCTGCCCGGCCCGCACGGCCGCGGCTTCCTCGAGCGGTGCCGGCACCGTGCCGGCTGCCGGCTGGGAGCCGGCCAGGAAGGGCCACGCGGACAGGTCAGGGGTAGCGCAAGCGGCGAGGCTCCCGGCCGTGCATATGCACGCCAGGCCTGCAAGCCACCTGCCAAGCGCCATTCTGGCAAACTCCCGGTCGAAGTGGACGGATCGCCTCCCTTACCTCTTCTACCCTGGGAGCAGCCGCATACATCCGCGCTTACATGAGGTCGATTTTCGCGAAAGCGGCGTGATCCGCCTCCACCTGGCGGGCGTAACGGTGCGCGAATGCGTCCAGATCTCGCGCCAGACGGTCGGCCGGTCCCAGATCCGCGAGGATGCGCTCGGCCGAGGCGCCGCCCACGCGGCGACCGCGGGCGTGGGTGCGGGCGATGCGGGCGGCGCTCGCGTCGACCAGATCCTTGAAGCTGGCGAAACTTTCCACGAGCGCGCCGCCGGCCTTCTTGCCGCCGGGGTGGAGACGCCGCACCAGGAAACCGCCGCTTCCGACCCCATCGGACGCCGGCAGGCGCACGGACCTGGTGTACGGGTCCAGGCGGCGGCGCGCGGCCCGCGAGAGGCGCACGACCCGCTCCGCGGGCGAGCCGCCCTGCTTCCCGAGGAACGGTTCGAGCACCGAAGGGAGCATCTCCTTGAACTCGATGACGATCGGCTCGGCTTGCGGCCTTTCCAGGAGGAGCCGGTAGCGGCCGCGGCCGATGCTGGCGGTGCCCGAGACCGCGGATACGGCGTCGGTGACCGAATAGCCCGCGAGAGGCTTGCCGGGCAGGAGCCGTGCGTACTGCGCCAGCGCCCGCTCGAGGTGCCTGCGGGTCGCGGGAGACACGTCCCGCGTCGTCTCGCCGCGGGCGAAGCGCCGCACATGCCCCGTGCTCGGTGCCAGCTTGTCGAGCCACTTCGCCGCCGAGGCGTCCCTGGCCTCCGCCAGCCACTTCTTGACGGCGCCGCCGAGCTTGGTGGCCTTCTCGCCCGCCAGGTGCTTGCGGTAGCGATCGCCGAAGCGCCGCACCAGGGCGTGCGTCTCCTTTTCGCTCAAGCCGGCCTGGCGCCCGGAGAGCACGAGGCTCGTCGCGAACCGCCGCAGATCCAGGCGGGCCGGCCCCAGCACCGCCTCGTCGAAGTCGGTGATGCCGAAGGCGAGCTTGCCGCCGCGCTTGACGACCGTTCCCAGGTTCTCCACGTGCAGGTCGCCGGCCAGCAAGGCCCTGGGGCCCTTGCCGAAGCCCTTCCCCTCGACCCTGCGCAAGTCGGCGTAGAACAGGCCCGCCGCGCCGCGGAAGAACGAGAAGGCATCCTCTTTCATCTTGCGGTACTTGAGGGCTGCCAGCTCGGGCCGTTTCGTGAGGATCAGCCTGTCCTGCCGGTACAGCGCTTCCGCCACCCGCCCGCGCGGCCGTGCGGCCCTGCGCAGCAGGTGCGAAAGCCGGGTCTGCCCTGCGCGCGCGACGGCCATGATTCGAACGGGCTCCTCCGAGTAGCCCTATCGGGGTGTCTCGCCCGGGTCTTTCCCAAATCCAGGTTAAGTTCCGGGGATCAGTGCCCGACCTTCGTGAAGGTGTCGATCATCCGCAGGGCCGCCGGGCCCAGGGTCACTATGAACATCGCCGGAAAGACGAAGAACACCAGGGGAAAGAGCATCTTCACGGGCGCCTGCAGGGCCGCGGCCTGGGCGCGCTGCCGCCGCCGGGTGCGGAGTTGCAGGGCCTGCGCCCGCAGCACGGCGGAGATGCCCACGCCCAGCTGATCGGCCTGGATCAGCGCGGCCGTCACCGTCGCCAGATCCGGCACGCCGGTGCGTTCGGCCAGGTCGCGCAGGGCCTCGGCCCGGGCGCGGCCCAGGCGCGCGTCGGTCAGGTAATGCTGCAGTTCCTCCCGTAGCGGGGAGCGCTCCCGGGTCGGGCGGCCCGCCACGCGCATGACCGCGGCGTCGAAGCCTAGGCCGGCCTCCACGCTCGCGGTGAGCAGGTCCAGCGAATCGGGCAGTTCGAGGGTGATCTCCTGGCGCCGCCTGCGGATCAAGGAATCCAGCACGAGGCGCGGGAGGGTGATGCCCACGGCGATCACGCTGCCGCCGACCACCAGTCCCAGGGCCGGTCGGATGGCCGCCGCGGCCCACCCCGCCGCCAGGCCGATCGCCCAGGTCAGCGCCAGGACAGCCAGCACGGCCTGCCGGCCCGACGGCCCGTGGATGCCGGCCAGGGCCAGGCGCGTCTCCAGGGCCACGCGGCTGCCGGCCGGCGTCAGGCGGCGCCCGAGGGCGGCCAGGGCGCGCAGCATGGGTTCCGCCACGCGGACGCCCAGGGGTTCCGCGGCGGCCATGCGGGTGGCCGCCATGGC
>Ga0194120_10002812_pt1 | contig 29313 bp, 27 predicted proteins | sample TA2MahCa65mmetaG_FD_148642 | JGI IMG/M metagenome (GOLD analysis project Ga0194120, IMG submission 148642) | Freshwater microbial communities from Lake Tanganyika, Tanzania - TA2015019 Mahale Deep Cast 65m | ecosystem: Environmental > Aquatic > Freshwater > Lake | place: Tanzania: Lake... | reverse complement strand
GTTTCTGCGGGCGCTGAGCAATCGCGTGCTGGAGCTGGGCGGCGAGAGCGGCGTCGAGCGGGAGCCGCATCTCTATCCAGGGTCCTACGTCGACTACGTGGCGCGCACCGGCCGCGAAGCGCCCGGCGTCCACGCGTAGGCAGGTGTCGGGTCACCAGAGGGTTGACGGTTGCGAGGCGGCGAGATTCGCCGCCTCGCGAGTGGCCCACTCGCCGTCGTTCGATCAGGGTACGCAGATTCTGCAACGTTCGCCGCCGTTCGGAGTGGCAAATTCCGCAACGTCGGGGCCGCTCGAGCGAGTGGACTCGGGGCGAGTCAGCTCTCCGGCGCGAAGTGGCGCTTGGCGAAGGCCCGTCCCGAGCCTGATTAGGACATCCGCGCAGATCGTCGGGCCGTCTCCGGTCGGGGACGGCCCTCTCGTGCGCAATCCATCAGGTGTTCGTCAGGTGGCAATTGGCGCATAATAGATGGCCAGATGGCCAAGACATCAACCGCCGCACTTCATGAGGGAACCGAGGCCACAAAGGACCTCGATCGCTTTCGGCAGCAGCTTCGCGCCGGTCAGCCCGGGCCACACGCGTATGTCGTCCTGTTGGGCCTCGACACGTTCGATGCGGCGGGCTTGCTGCGAGCGGTTCAGCGCGGCATTCCATATCGCGCGTTCGATCGATTCCAGCGCAACACATCACTGACGGTCGATCGGCTGATTGACCTCATCAACATTCCACGACGCACCCTGACGCGCCGGAAGGCCGACGGCCGATTCCTCTCGGATGAATCCGATCGCCTCCTCCGGGCCGCCAGGCTTTTCGGAAAGGCGCTCCAGCTGTTCGAGGGCGAACGTGACGCCGCGGTCGAATGGCTCACCACAGCACAGCCGGCTCTCGGCGGTGGTGTTCCGTTGGACCTCGCTCGTACTGAGCTCGGTGTTCAAGAGGTAGAGCGGCTGGTCGGCCGCCTCGAGCACGGTGTCTTCTCCTAAGATTAGTGGCGATCACCGCCTGGCGGATCGTCAAGGCCAGACACGCTGCGAACGCATTCGATGGTGAGGGCGCTCGTCTCGAGGGCGGCCGCTGGAACTCGCCCGGTACGCCGCTCGTGTACACGTCCGGCAGCGCGGCATTGGCGGCGCTCGAGATGCTGGTGCACTTGGGGCGTCGGTCGATCCTGGGCGCCTATGTGCTCATCGCGTGCACATTTGAGGAGAGGCTCATTGAGCGACTGGACCCGAGGCGCGTGCCGCCGAACTGGCGCTCATACCCGGCTCCGCCCGACCTCCAGGTGATCGGCGACGAGTGGGCGAAGGCGGCGACGGCCGCGGTCCTCCAGGTTCCGAGTGCCGTCATTGAAACGGAGTCGAACTACCTGCTGAATCCGCGACACCAGGATTTCAAAACCGTTCGCGTCGGAGATCCACAGCCCTTCGATTTCGATGAGCGCCTTGGAAGGCGCTGAGCCGCGGCCGGGTCGAAGTCAGCGCCCGGCGGCTTGCAGAGACTGCGGCGCGCTGGCGACACTCAATCAGACCTCGGCCACGCCCAGGCCCGTGAGGTATTCGTACGTGTCGTTGTAGAACGCCGGTGCACGAGTAGGGTCTGACTCGTCGCCAGGCGGCACGAAGATGACCATCCCCTGACGAGCACGCGTCAATAGAACGCGGTAGGCGTTTAACAGATAGCGCTTGCGGTCTTCCTTGTGGACCGTCGTCCACGAATCGCCGCGAAACGAGTGATAGCGCCATGATTCCGAATGGCGCCGCAGATCCGCATCCCAAGTGACGCAGACCCAGTCGAGCTCCAACCCCTGCACCTGGAATTCGGTTGCGGCGTCCTCCAGGTAGTAGCTCGATCGCGTGTCATGCCTGTCGTTCAGGAACCACTGCACGGGATCGACGTTGACTCGGACATCGATCGCGTGCGGCTTCAGACGTTGGGCCTGCGACGAGGCGACCAGCCCATATCGTTCCGATCCACGCGCATGGTTCCGAATCCAGGCCTTGGCTCGCGCCAAGTCGCGCGTGACGGCAATGGGATACCGCCGGATGACTTCTCCGAGCAGCGATCGGGCCGAGCCCGCGTCACAGTCGAGAACAGCCTTGACGAACGTGGATACCTTCTCCGATCGGAACGATCGCATCGATGTAGCGAGATGGAGCCGATCATCCCATTCGATTGATGCGATGGTGCCGAGCCGGTGGAGAGCGGACTCCGCCGCATATTCGGAATCGGTCAAGTTCGGCGATACATAGACGCGCCAGTGCGGGAACTTCAGCCGGACGGCATCGAGCCATTCGCCAATGCCTGCCTCGCCGGTATGAATCTCCTGACCGCCGCCGACGAGACAGATCACGACGGCCCACGTATCGTGCCGGTCGAGATATGAGATGAGGAATTCCGGTTCCGACCGATCAAAATGTGCGATCTTCTTCCGGCGCCTCATGAAGTCGGCCGTCTTCGTCTGCGTCCACGCCCGCTGCGCTTCATCGAAGATGACCACGTGATCGTATGGAGTCTCTGCCGTGCGGATGCCTTCATCTCTGAAGTGGTGGACGTTCTGGATGAAAGGCTTCACACGTTGACGGATGGCGCCCTTTCGCTCGGTGTTGCCAACGCGCGCCAATTCGTCGCGAGTGAGTGCTTCTTGGAGCACGGCTACCAATGGCCCGTTTCCCGAGAGGTACACTGCGCGCGCCTCGCCCATCGTTCGCCGTCGTGTGGCGACGTTGAGGCCCACCAGCGTTTTGCCCGCACCGGGTACGCCCGTGACGAACACGATGGACTTCTCGCGTGTTGCCCTGGAGCGTTCGATGATCTCTTCGACTCCGACGGAGGTCAGGCGGAGGTTCTTCGCGCCGGCATCGTGGCGGGAGATCGCCTCCACTGAGTGTCGAGCGTAGAGAGCTCGGGCCGCTTCGATGATCGTCGGCGTCGGGTGATATGGGGCGGTGCCCCATGCCTCGCCATCAATTGGTGGTCCACTGCTGTGTGTCAGCGCGTCCTCGAGGACGCCTCGAAGGTGTCGCGCGCCGCAGCGATACGGCGGCCGCACGCCGTCCGCATATGGGCTCTGCCAGCTCTCGTCGGCGATCTCGGATTCCGTTGCCACGAGGATGGGACAAATCGGCGCGTCGTGACTCGCAGCATGGAAGTTCTTCAGGTCCAGCGCGTAGTCCCATGCCTGGTTGTAGTCGGCCAACCGAAACTGCCGCTCGCCGCACTTGAACTCGATCGGAAATACGACCGGCCCGGAAACCAGCACGGCGTCGATTCGGCTGCCAAGGCGCGGGACGTCGAATTCGAAGTACAGCATGCCAGTCAGCCCGCGTAGAGCGACCGTGAGCACTTTCAATTCCTCTTCCCACGCCTGACGCTGCTCGACTTCGAGGTCGTGGATATGTGCCGCAGTCAGCGCACCAAGGACCTCGTATGGATCAGTGGCGAGAAAGAGATCGACCGGCCCGGAGTAGTACGCGGACGCCCGGGGAGACGTTCTGGTCAATGCCGCGCCAGAATACCGGAGAGTGACCGGCCCCGCGTATTGGCGCGCTCACAGCGGCGAAGTTGTCGACTTTTCGTCAAGAACCCGAGGTCTCCACGTAATCGGGGTGGCGAGATCCCCAGCGAGTAAATGACTGATAGTCCGAGGTTTATTTGGCTGGGAGGCAGGGATTCTTTAGAAGCATGCAAGAAAACGGCGGAATGTCAGCTGGTATTTCCGTAAACGGCTGTTCTGTCACACGTTGGCGTTTTCGTCGGCTTTCGCGCGTTTTCGTCCAGTCGCCAGGTTTTTCGTGCTGTCGCCGCTGCGATGTCGCACGAAATGTCGCCCGCCGCGAGCGCATGCGAGAATAGGGTTCGATGGCGATTCCGCAGCTGCCGATTTCTCGGGACCGTATCGCCGATTTCTGCCGGCGGTGGAAGGTTGCGGAGCTGTCGTTTTTTGGGTCGGTGATGCGCGAGGATTTCCGGCCAGACAGCGACGTCGACGTCCTGGTCAGCTTTGCGCCCGGCGCCGACTGGAGTCTCTTCGACCTGGTGACGATGCAGGACGAGTTGACGACTCTGGTGGGCCGTCCGGTGGACCTCGTCGAGGAGGCGGCGCTCCGGAACCCATACCGCCGCACAGCGATCAGACGATCCAAGCACGTCCTCTATGCGGCCTGACGAGCGTGATCCCGGCTACGTCTGGGACATGCTCGACGCCGCCCGATCGATTCGTGATTTCACCCGCGGGGTAACACAGGACGAGTACCTTAAGGATCGCAAGCTCCAGCTGGCCGTCGAGCGCGCGTTAGAGATCGTCGGCGAAGCCGCTCGGCTTGTATCTGCTGAATTCAGGGAGCTTCATCCTGAGATTCCGTGGCAGCAAATCATCGCGCAGCGGAACGTGATCGCCCACGACTACGGCGAGATCAAGCAGGATCGGATCTGGAAGGTCGCGAGCGATCGAATTCCTGACTTGATCAGTCGTCTGGAGCGGCTCCTGCCCGCTTTACCTGAGTGAAGCATCTCGGCCAAGAGCTTCGGCCTCACCCCGGACTGGGCGACATTCCCGTGTGCCGTTGCGACGCGTATCACCCTGCGATTGGTTCGAAATGTCGCGCGGTTGTGTCACTCCGGGTTCTCACCCCGGCCTTTGGACACAGAATGGTGCGAAATCCGCAGGAATTCGGCACGTTGGGGTGAGAACTGGCTGGGAGGCAGGGATTCGAACCCCGATAACGTGGTCCAGAGCCACGTGTCCTACCGTTGAACGACCTCCCAGTATTAGGCCGAGAATTCCTGAAAGGCAGGAACCCCTCATTTTAGCCTAGGGTTCCACGCACGTAAAGCTGGCCGCGAGGTGCTCGGTGCCGGGCGCGCCGGTGAATTTCGGCCACCGCGGCCATTCGCACAACGGCCGCGCGCGCGTGGCGCCGGGATTGGCGTCGATCGCCGTGAGCCCGGACGGCGCCTGCCCCTTCTCGACCCACGCCTCGAGCGCCGGCAGCATCTCCGTCTTCGCGTTGAACGGGCCGAAGCCGTGGCCGAAGCCGGCAATCATGTAGAAGCGCAGGAAGCTGTCGAGACGCGCCTGCCCGAACTGATCGAGCTGACGTTTGTAGTACGCCACCGAGTTGTGCGGCGTGATGAAGTCGTCCACGGTGCCGTGCGTCATGAGGATCTTGCCGCCGCGGGCGCGGAACTTCTCGAGGCTCACGTCGGTCACGTCCATGATCGACGCCACGGTCGCGATGCGCCCCCGCCACTGCTTCGGATCGAACTGCAGCGGATCCTGCATCGGGTCGCGCGTGATGACGAACTTCACCGTCTGATCACCGGCGGTGTAGAGCAGCGGCTCCTTGCCCGACAGCGGACTCGACGGCTGCGGCACCTCGCCGAAGGTCGAGCGCCCCTGGAAGAGCGCGCCGTCGAGCAGCGCCCACCGGGGAAACCGGTCCATGCCCGCGATCGCGAACCCCGGCTTGTAGTCGGACGTGATGATCTCCACCGCGCGCAGCTGCGCGTCGGACAGACACGTGTCGCCGGTGTCGGCGCCCCCGGCGCAGCGCAGCGTCTTCACCTCGAACGCCTCGTTGCACGCGGGGACGTTGCTGATGATGCCGTCCTTCGCCCCGTCGAGGTCGTCGCACGCGGCATACACCGCGCCGGTGAGCAGCTTCGTCTTCGCCGGGTTGATCCAGCCCGCGCCGCCGTCGGCGTAGAGCGCGCGCCCGACGTTGAGCGACCCGAGATGCAGCAGCGTGACGTTGTACGCGGGGTAGTGCGCGACGACGCCGTCGTAGTCGTCGGGGTAGCGGGCGGCGGCATCGAGCGCCTCGTGCCCGCCCTGGGATCCGCCGATGAAATAGAAGCGCCGCGGCGGGCGGCCGTAGGCCCGCTCGATCACCGCCAGGGCCGCGTCGTGCGTCTTCTTGATCGACTGCCTCCCGAAATTCAGCAGCGCCTCGTCGTCCAGCGCGAAGCTGCCGTCGAATCCGGGCCGGCCCTGATGTCCGCCGTCGCTGCCGAGCGTGACGTAGCCCTGCTCGAGCGGCGTGTCCGCGGTGGGCGGCTGGTTGGAGTAGACCGTGAGGCCGGTGACGAGCGTGCCGTTATAGCCGCCGCCGCCCATCTGCACCGCGCGCCCGTTCCAGCGCGCCGGCAGGTTGACCTCGAACTGCAGGTTCGGCGAACCGGCACGCCGCGGCCGCACGACGCCGACCACCTTGCAGTAGTCGCCGTTGGTGTTGCCGGCCTCCGATGCCGCCACGGCAACGGCACTCTCGACGACGGCGCCGGAGGTCGGCAGGCCGATCGCGGAGGCGGGGATTGAGAAACCCTGAAGCGCGGCGCACGCGACGGCGAGCCAGATCATGGCCCGCATCTTAGGCCAGGGCGGCGCGCGTACAAAAGACGCGGCCCCTGGACACACGTCGCGCGGGGCCGCCTCGGAAATGATGCCGCCGGCGAGCGGAAGACTAGCGCGGTTTTGACTTCTTCGTAGTGTCCGGCTTTAGCCGGACCACACACGGCGGTGCCGATCAACTTGGTCCGGCTAAAGCCGGACACCACGACGTTTCAGAAACCGCTCTAGCGGATCAACTGGCTGTCGTCCGACCCGCCCGACCGCTCGCTCAGATTCGGGGATCCCTCGCCGGCACCGGCGTCCGCCAGGTTCCCGGTCTCGTCGCTCCCCATCTGCGTGCGCCGCCGATGGCTCGCCATTCCACCCTTGCGACCGGCGTCGCCCGCTTCTTCGCTGGTCCACGACTCACCGACCAGGTGCGTGCCAGGCGGCAGTCTTGTAATCGCGGGAGATCGGCCTGAAACGCGCGATCAGACGCGCGTGGCAAGGAAGTTGAGCAGTTGCTCCAGTCGAGCGATCGTGCGCTCACGGCCGAGCAGGACCAGCACCTCGAAGAGGCCGGGACTGGTGGTGCGGCCGGTCACCGCCACCCGTGTGGCGTGGATAAGAGTTCCCGCTTTTATCCCCTGATCAGCCGCTATGCGTCGCACGTCGGCTTCCACATGTGGCTCATCGAAGGGATCCACCGCGCGCAGCGAGCTCATGAGTGCGGCGACGTGATCGGCCAGGCCCGGCGTACCCAGATGCTTCTCGACCGCTTCCGCCTCGTACTCGATCCGATCGCGCAGATACGGCGCGGCGAGGTCGACAAAGTCCGTGAGCCGCTTCGCGCGCGGGCGCAGCAGCTCGACCAGGCGGCGCAGCCACTCGACCGAGGGCGGCGGCCAGAGTCCCGCCTCGACCAGCAGCGGCTCCACCGCCTGCACCAGATCGTCGATCGGCAGACGCGCGATGTACTGGCCGTTCATCCAATCGAGCTTGTCGGTGTCGAACACCGCGTTGCCGCCGCTGATCCCCTCGAGCGAGAAGCGCTCAATCAGCTCCGTCGTGGACATCAGCTCGCGGTCGTCGCCGGGCGACCACCCCAGCAGCGCGAGGAAGTTCACCATCGCGCCGGGCAGGTAGCCCTGCCGCTGGTACTCGGTGACCGAGGTTGCCCCGTGCCGCTTGCTCAGGCGCTTCTTGTCCGCGCCGAGGATGAGCGGCACGTGCGCGAACTGCGGAACCGGCGCGCCGCACGCCTGGAACAGCAGCACGTGCTTCGGCGTGTTGGAGATGTGATCGTCGCCGCGGATGACGTGGCTGATCTGCATCTCCATGTCGTCCACGACGACCGAGAGGTGATAGGTGGGATGCGAATCCGAGCGGAGGATGACGAAGTCCTCGATGTTCGCGCCGTCGAACTCGATCGGACCGTGCACGGCGTCGGCGAACTGCGTCCGCGCCGCCGGCACCTTGAAGCGGATCGCCTTCGGCGCGCCCGCCGCCTCCAGCTCGGCGATGCGGTCCGCGCTCAGCGCGAGGCACGCGCGGTCGTACCGCCATGCGTCGCCGCGCTGCTCGGCTGTCTCGCGCTCGGCCTGCAGGCGCTCCGGCGTGCAGTAGCAGTAGTACGCGTGCCCGTCAGCGACGAGCCTCGCCGCCGCCGCCCGATAGCGATCGAGCCGCTCGGACTGCGAGTACGGCGCGTACGGTCCGCCCGTATCCGGCCCCTCGTCCCAGTCCAGCCCAAGCCAGCGCAGCCCCTCGAGGATCCCGGTGACCATGTCGGCGGACGAGCGCTCGACGTCGGTGTCTTCGATGCGCAGCACGAATGTGCCGTGATGACGGCGGGCGTAGAGCCAGTTGAAGAGCGCGGTGCGGGCGCCCCCGACGTGGAGGTAACCGGTGGGCGACGGGGCAAAGCGAACGCGGGGAGCCATCGATGCGGGACTTGCCTAGCCGAAGCTCGCCCGCTGGCGAGCGAAGGCTGGCGGTGAGGCAGGGATTCGAACCCTGGGTAGGACTTTAAAGGCCCTACAACGGTTTAGCAAACCGCCGCCTTCAGCCTCTCGGCCACCTCACCGTTCGACTCGCGGGCGCCCGCTCAGGGCAAGCCCGGCGGACGCGGACCTCTAAGTATACGGGATCTAATCGATCGTGAAGGCCTCGTCGGTCTCGGCCCCCGGCCGTGGCACCCACTGCAGGCTGTAGTACTCGCCCCGATCGCGCGCCCACGGATCGAACGCGTTCACGACGTGATCCAGCTCGGGCCGCAGCTCCGGCACGACGCGCATCAGCGCCCGCTTCAGCGGCGACACGGGCTGGTCCTCATGGCCGTTCACGGGCCGCGTCGCGGTCATCTTCACCGGCCCGTTGTTGTTCACCCAGTCCCGCCCCATCGTCGTGTAGAACTCGGGCCGGAAGCTCGAGGTGAGGAAGCGGTCGCTGAAGAGCCGGCGTGACGCGTTGAGAATGAACACGACGAACTGCGTCTCCGAGATCGCGAACCCGTGCGGCCGCGTCGTCTCGGCGAGGTAGCCGACCACGGTGTCCACGTCCTCGATGTTGTCCACCACCGAGCCGTCGGGCCGGCCCAGGCAGTCGTTGATCGGTGTCCCGTCGGCGTTGCGCTGCGCCGCGGTGATCACTTTCGACACGTCGCAGCGATGCTGGCCGTAGACCTCGCGCAGCGTCGCCGCGAGCTGCTTCTGGTCGAGCGCCTCCTTCGAATCGGGGGGCAGGCGCGGATCGACGAAGTCGTCGAAGCTGGTGAGCTGGCGCAGGCCGTACTGGCGGCGGAACTCGTTGAACCGCGGCACGCCGTGCTCGCGGTCGCGGAGGATGTCGAGCGCGGCGAGGTCGATCTGCTTGGTCGGGCTCTGCAGCCGCTCGATGCGCAGGTTCTGCATGAAGCGCGGATGATTCTGCAGCGCGAGCAGGCCGAGCCGCTGACGGCCCATGCTCAGCGCCCAGTTCGCCAGGCCGCGCTCGCGCATGAACGGCGTCGCCCGGCCGCGGAACGTGTCGATGACACCGACCCGCTGCGCGATGGCGTTCGGCGCCGCGGCGTCACGGTATTCGATCTGATCCGGCAGCAGCGGGTGCAGCCGGTAGACGCTGACGAACTCCTCGGGGAAGTTGAACGGCGAGCCGAAGTGATTGGCGCCGCCGTTGACGTGATCCGGGTTGCTCAGCGACCAGCCGCGGATCTGGCTGCCCTGGCCGACGATGCCCGGGCCTGAGGCGACGATGGAGTAGAGCTCGTTCGCGCGGCGCGAGCTGGACGACCCGCGCAGGCGCACGAGCGCGCGCTCCAGCGCGTCGGGGAGCGGGCCCGTGCCGTCGAACAGGCCGCTCCAGTTGCCGTTCATGCCCTTGAAGAGCGGCTCGTCGTACAGGAGCTGCGGCGTCCACTCGATCGTGTGGATCTTCGCGATCTCCGCGGAGACGACGAGGCGTGCCGCCTCGAAGAGCTCGTCGGGAGAGACGTCCCGATAGCGGAGGACGCGCGCGGGGTCCGCCGGGTTGCGCAGACCTGAATCCGCGTCGGGCGTCTGCGCGGCCCGTGCCCTGAACGCAGCGACGAACTGGTTGTGCTCGCGCGAGAAGACGGTGTGGAAGAAGCTCATGCCCACCGTCCAGTTGTCGGCGAACGCGGCGGCCTCCTGTCCCGTCCAGTCCGGGAGCTTCGGATCGTCGGCGGCGAGCAGCGGCAGGTACCCCTGGCGGTCGCCGGCCGCCGTGCGGCCGTCGATCTGCAGCATCAGCAGCCGCGCCGGATCCGCCGGGTCGCGCTTGACGCGGCGGCGTGACGTCTCGTCGTAGCCGTAGATCTGGGACGCGTCCCACCACGCGGTGTTCATGTTGCGGAAGGTGCGGGGCGCGCGCGAGAGGTGCTCGCGCCCGTTGTGCGTGAACCGCGCCGGATCCGCGCTGTCCGCCACCAACGACCGGTCGATCGCATCGTCGGGCCGGCAGCCAAGCGTCGCGGCGTCGGCGGGCGGGCAGCCGACGGTCATCCACTCCGGCGCGTTGTGCCCCTCCTGCATGTGCGAGAACCAGTCGTGCGTCATGAACTGGATCCAGAACGCGGCGAGGACGTTGAAGAACGGCGCCTTCCTGTACTGGGCGGGATCGCTGCCGGCGCGCGTGAACAGCCGGCGGCTGATGACCTGCGGGTCGGGCTTGAGCAGCGAGAGCCGATCGCCGTGGCGGTTGCGCGTGAGGTCGGTGAGCGCGAGATCGGGGAACGTGCTCTCGAGCTCCGCGTTGTTGGCGAAGAGCGTTCCCGTGGAGCCCATGAGCGGGTTGCGGATGTCGTTGCAGATGCCGGTGAGCGTGCGGCCGCGAATCAGGTCTCCCTTGCACAGTTGCTCACTGTCGCCGCCCACGTCCGCGTAGTTCGGGTGGCCGGAGGGCAGGCGCATCTCGCGCCACGTCTTCAGCGCCGGGCCTTCGACGTTGTCGCGCCCCTTGACGTACTGTTCGTAGGTGCCGGCGTTGTCGAACAGGTTGAACTTGATCAGCTCGACGCGCGCGTACTCGAGGTCCAGCAGCGCGCCGCCGACGCCGCGGATGTTCCGCGTGCGGAGGTCGAGCGACTTCGCGTCGCCGGTGCCGTAGTAGTTCGACCAGTCCACCCACGGCGTGTTCATGTACTTCAGCGGCAGCGTGCCGCCGCGGCAGCGCGCCGTGCTCTCCCGCACCTTGCCCTGGAAGCGCTGGTCGCGCGTGGTGGCGATCGGCAGCGGGCCGTCCGCCAGGTCCTCGATGCACCCCTCGACGCTCGATTCCGTGCAACCGCTCACGAGACACGCGAGGCAGGCGGCGGCCAGCAGGCGGATGATTCGCATCTTGCCGATCCTTAACGTTCGAAAGGCCGCGCGCGAACGTTGATCCCGTCTGGGGAAGGGGGAGCGCCCATGCTAAAGCACCTCGCGTGGGCCTGCGTAGTGATCGGCACGCTGGCCGCCTGCCGCTCGGCGACGCCGCCGGATGTCAGGTGTGCGCCGACAGGGACGCCGCCCGAGCGGATTGCGTCCGACTACGCGCTGACCGGCGGGGAGCGGCGCGCGCTCACGCCCGAGAACCTCAGGACCCTCACCCAGGAGGTGCTGTGGCGCGGCAAGGTCTTCTACCGGTCGCAGGGCATCCTGCGCAACCGCATCGACGAGCTCACCATCCTGCGGCCGATCGTCGGCGACGTGAACACACCGACTGCTGAGGCCCGGCCCCGCTGCGATACACTGCGGGTCCATGACCTCATGTCTTCGCGTGTTGTCGCTGGCTGTCGTCATCGCTCTTGCCGGCGCGTCCGTGCTCGCCGCGCAGGATCTCGCCATCAATAACGTCCGCATCATCGTCGGGACCGGCCAGGTGATCGAGCAGGGGACGATCGTGATCCGCGGCGGGCGCATCGCGTCGGCGTCGGCCGGCACCACCGCGGCGCCAGGGGTGCGCGCGCTCGACGGCAGGGGCCTGACCGCCGTCGCCGGCTACATCGACGCCCATCGCCACATCGTGCAGGGCGGCGGCCGTGGCGGCGGTGGCGCCGACGCGTGGCTCAAGGACCAGGCGCCGGCCCGCATGCAGGAATTCCTGGACGCCGGCTACACCACCCTGATGTCGGCGGGCGGCGCCGCCGAGCCCGTGGTGGCGCTCCGGAAAGCGATCGACAGCGGACAGATGAGGGGACCGCGCATCATCCCGTCGGGGCCGCTGCCGCTGAACAACGCGACGCCGGAGTCGGCCCGCGAGACGATTCGCAGGCTGGCGGCGGCAGACATTCACTTCACCGGCGAGGTGAACGTCAACTCCTTCACGCCCGATCCGAAACAGCTGGAGGCGCTCGCCGCCGCCATCGACGAAGGGAAGAAGGTCGGCGTGGACGTCGCCGTCCATGCCGCCAGCGTGGTGGCGATGAACGCCGCCGTCAGACTCGGCGTCCCGAAGCTGGTGCACACGCCGCACTTCCAGTGGATGTCCGAGGCCGACGCGCAGGCGGTGAAAGCCGCGGGCACGCAGGTGTCCTCGTGCGCCGGGTTCGGCGCGCCCGTGTTCAACGTGTTCAACAGGGACAATGTGCCGACCTTCCGCGACGGCGGAAAATGGCCGGACGCGATCCTCGACGGCGAAGGGCGAGGCCGCGAGGCGGGGTACAAGCCGGTGAACGGGCGCACGCTGTTCGACAACGGCGTCGTGTACGGGTACTGCACGGATACGGGCTATCTGCCGGCCTGGGGACTGCATCAGGAGCTGCGCGTGCTCGGCCTGATGTTCTCGCCCACCGACCTCGTCAAGGTGCTGGGACCCAACAGCGCGTCGTGGATCAACATGAGCAAGGAACTTGGAACGCTGGAGGCGGGCAAGATTGCCGACATCGTGCTGCTCGGTGGCAACCCCCTCGGCGGGACGCCGCAGAACGGGTTCTGGGACTTCCTGAACGTTCAGGTCACGATCAAGGGCGGCCAGGTGCTCGTGGACAAGCGCGCCGCGAAGTAGATCCCGGGCGGTGTTCGACTCCGTCCTGATCGTCTCCTTCGGTGGGCCGCAGGGCCTGGCGGACATCCGGCCGTTTCTCGACAACGTCCTGCGCGGGCGCCGCGTCGCGCCGGAGCGCATCGAAGAGGTCGCGCACCACTACGAGCTGTTCGGCGGCGTCTCGCCCATCACCGAGCTGACGCGGAAGCAGGCTGAAGGGCTGCGTCAGCGGCTCGCCGCGGCCGGCCATCCGCTTCCCGTGTATGTCGGCATGCGCAACTGGCGTCCGTTTCTCGCCGACACGCTGCGCGAGATGCACGACGCGGGTCACCGGCGCGCCATCGGGTTCATCGCCGCGCCGCACGGCTCGTATTCCAGCCGCGAGCAGTACAAGGAAAACGTCGAGGCCGCGCGCGCGAGTCTGCGCGCGTCCACCGGCCACGACATCGAGGTCACCTACACCGGCCCGTGGTTCGACCATCCGCTGTTCATCGCCGCCAATGCGGCTCACGTGCGTGAGGCGCGCGAGCGACTGCCCGCGGACCTGCGCGGCGCTGCGCGTCTGGTGTTCACCGCGCACAGCGTTCCGGTGCCGATGGCTGACGCGTCGCGCTATCGCGAGGAGCTGGTGGAGTCGGGACGGCTCGTTGCCGAAGCCGTCGGCATGCGCGACTGGACGGTTGTGTATCAGAGCCGCAGCGGGCGGCCGTCAGACCCGTGGCTCGAGCCCGACGTGTGCGACTACCTGCGGCGTGAGCACGCGGGCGGACTGCGCGCCGCCGTCCTCTGTCCGGTTGGCTTCGTCTGCGATCACGTCGAGGTGCTCTACGACCTCGACTGCGAGGCGGCGGGCGTGTGCCGGGACATAGGGTTGCCCATGACGCGCGCCGAAGCGGTCAACGACGATCCGCTCTTCCTGGACATGATGGCGGACGTCGTTATGAAGCAGGTTGCCAGCGGCCGTCCCTGAGCACGAAGCGCCGCTCTGACGCGATCGAATCGGGCATGATCAGCGTGCCCACGCCGTCGAGCGTCGTGAACACAGGTTGAATGGGTACGACCTCCTGCGTCCTCGCCCACGCCAGCGCCTCGTCCACGCTTCCGAACCGCTCCAGCGTCCGCAGCGTGGTCCACGTCGGCGGCGGCAGGGCGATCTCGCCGCGGCGGCTGCGGTCCAGCGCATCCGCGGGGCTGATCCAGACGCTCTCCACGGCCTCGTGCGCGTCGTGCCGTGCCTCCTGGCGCTCCGGTGCGCGCGCGAGAAAGAACCAGACGTCGTAGCGCTTCGCTTCGATCTCCGGCGTGACCCAGCGCGCAAACGGCGTCAGCGCATGAACGTCCAGCGTGATGCCCGCTTCCTCCTCGAGCTCGCGCGCCGCGGCATCGGGATGCTCTTCGCCCTCGTCGAGGCGTCCGCCGGGAAACACGTGCGCGCCCCCCATGAACGCCACCTCATCGTGGCGGCGGATCATCAGCACCTCGAAGCCCGCGGGCGCGGGACGCAGCAGGACGACGGTGGAGGCCGGACGCGGCGTGGCTACGCGAGCGTCCACGTGCGGAGCGGACGCCGGCAGGTGCAGAAGCGGCCCAGGTGACAGGCCGCAACCGTGTCCGCCTCGAACGAGAACGGCGCGATATGCGGCGGTGTGTCGCCGGGGCCGAGCGTGATGTGCGGCGTGAAGTGGTGGAAGCTGGACTTGAGCCGGTAGCCGGTCACCCACAGCACGTCGCCGACGCGCGCATCCCCGTCGACGAACGCCGCGGCGGTGCCGGCCGGCCGCTCGAACCCACGCAGCGCCTCCATCAGCCGCTCGTGGAGGCCGGCGAGCACGTCCGTGCGCTCGACCGCCATCCAGACGGAATGGGCGCTCTTCCCGCCTCCGGTGACGTGTACCGTCAACGGCCGTTCCGCCCGCAGGACTTCGTCGATGCGCTCGAACGCCGGCTCGAGCTCCTCGATGCGGATGAACTGCTGCGTGAGCGTGACGTGCGGAATGTGCTCCGCGTCGAGCCGGAGCCGGTCGGGTGAGTCGCCGGGCAGCGCGGCGCTGAGGTCGATCGCGCGCTGACGAACATCGGGCGGCGGCAGGAGGGCGACGTCCAGCGCGAGTAGTTTCGACATGCGGCGACAAGCAGTATCGTACTAAACGTCATGAAACGGGCGCTTCTGTTCGTCCTCCTGCTGCCGTTCGCCGTGGCCGGCCAGGGTGTGGCGCCAATCGCCTACCGCATCTCGCTGCCGGAGCCCGAGCACCGCTGGATGCAGGTCGAGGTCACGTTCCCGGATGTGCCGCCGGCGCCGCTGCAGCTGCGGATGAGCCGGTCGTCGCCGGGCCGTTACGCACGCCACGAGTTCGCGAAGAACGTCTTCGGCGTGACGGTGACCGACGCCGCCGGCGCCGCGCTGCCGGTCACGCAGCCCGCGGCACACGGATGGGACGTGCCACGGCATCCCGGCACCGTGCGCGTGAGGTACCGCATCTTCGGCGATCAGATCGACGGCACGTATCTGTCGATCGACTCGACGCACGCGCACATGAACATGCCGGCGACGCTGATGTGGGCGCGTGGCCTCGACGAGCGGCCGATCACCGTGCAGTTCGTACCGCCCGCGGGGCGCGCGTGGCGCGTCGCGAGCCAGCTCCTGCCTGGACCCACGCCGACGACCTTCACCGCGCCGAACCTGCAGTACCTGATGGACAGCCCGACCGAGTTCGGCGGCTTCAGCCTGCGGACGTTCCAGGTGCCGGGCACGCCGGCGCCGCCGACGTTCCGGCTGGCGGTGCACCACACGGGCACCGACGCCGAGCTCGATGGATTCGCGAAAGACGTCGAGCGCGTGGTGCGCGAGCACCGGAACGTCTTCGGTGAGTACCCGGCCTTCGAGGGCAACACCTACACGTTCATCGCCGACTATCTGCCGTGGGCCGACGGCGACGCGATGGAGCATCGCAACAGCACGGTGCTGACGAGCGCGAGCTCGATTCGCAACAACCGCCTCGGCCTCCTCGGCAGCGTGTCCCACGAGTTCTTCCACGTGTGGAACGTGGAGCGCATCCGCCCGCGGTCGCTCGAGCCGTTCAACTTCGAGGACGCGAACATGTCGGGCGAGCTGTGGTTCGCCGAGGGGGTCACCAACTACTACGAGCCGCTCGTCCTCGTGCGCGCCGGCCTCATGACGCTGGACGAGTTCACCGCCGGCATGGCGAACACGATCAATGTCGTCACGCTGAGCCCTGGCCGCGCCATCCGCACCGCCGAGGAGATGAGCCGCTTCGCGCCCTTCGTGGACGACGCGACGTCGGTCGATCCGACGAGCTTTTCGAACACCTACATCTCCTACTACACGTGGGGAGAGGCGATCGGCCTCGGCCTGGACCTCGCGCTGCGCGACCGGTCCAACGGCACGGTCACCCTCGACCGGTTCATGCGCGCGATGTGGGAGAAGCACGGCAAGCCGGGGGGGCGCCGCCCGGGTTACGTGGACAATCCGTACACGATCGCGGACCTAAAGACCATGCTCGCGACGGTATCGGGCGACGCGACGTTCGCCGACGAGTTCTTCGCGCGCTACATCCAGGGGCACGACGTCGTCGACTACGCACGCCTGCTCGAGCGCGCGGGTCTCGTCCTGCGGCCCTCGTCGCCGAACGAAGGCTACGCGGGAGAGATCACGATTCGTGACGTGCAGGGGCGTCCGCGCCTCGCGCAGTACGTGCCGTTCGGCTCGCCCGCGTCAGCCGCCGGGCTGGAGAAAGACGATGTGGTGCTGTCGATTGGCGGAACGAACGTCAGCGGGGCCGGCGACGTGGCGAGCGCCATCCGGCGCGCCCGTCCCGGCGACAGCCTGCCGATCGTGTTCGAGCGCCGCGGCCAGCGCGTCACCTCGGCGCTGCGGGTGATTGCCGATCCACGCATGGAGCTGGTGCCCGGCGAGCGGATCGGACGGATGCCCACGGCCGAGCAGCGCCGGTTCCGCAACCAATGGTTGAGCTCTCCCTCGGCCGGGAACACGTTGTGAAGCGCTGACCATGATGAACTTCGGCGGGCTGCTCAAGGCGTTCGACACCGTCATGATGCTTCGCGAGGCCGCGAAGCGGTTGACGGACGACACGCCGCCGCCCGAGACGTCGCTCTCCGCGCAGACCGCGCAAGGCATCGCCGGCCAGGTCGAGGCCCGCCTGACCAACGTCGTCGTCGCCGCGCTCGAAGAAGCCTTCGACCGCGATCACGCCCGACTCGAGCTCGAGCGCGCGCAGCTCGAGGAACAGCGCCGCCGCGCCGAAGAGGCGCTGCGCCTGGAGCTGCGGCGCCAGATGCTCGACCGCGAGCTGGCGCGGCTGCGGCTCCTCGGCGGCGGCGCGATGCTCGGATGGATCGCGGCGATCCTGCTGGCCGTGCTGCGCGCGGGGGCGATGTCCACGCCGGGACGAATCGCGCTAGCGGCCGGATGGCTGCTGTTGCTCGGCGGGCTCGGCGCGGCGTTCACCGCGCAGGGGCGGCTCGGAGCGCTGGCCGTGGAGCGTGACGGTCCGGTGGATGCCGGGCCGCCGGCCGTCGCCTCGTTGTGGCTGCTGATTGCGGGGCTGGCGCTGACCGCGATCAGCCTCCTGTTGTGAAGGACCGCTCGAGCGGTTTCTGAAACGTCGTAGTGTCCGGCTTTAGCCGGACCAAGTTGATCGGCACCGCCGTGTGTGGTCCGGCTAAAGCCGGACACTACGAAGAAGTCGAAACCGAGCTAGTCCTTCGGGAACAGCACGCCCGGCGAGAACTTCCACTCCGGGTCGAGCGCGCGCTTGACCGCGCGCATCTCGTCGATGCCGCGGTCGCCGTACAGCGCGCGCAGCAGGCGCTGCTTGAGCGCGCTGCGGCCGACGCCGTGCTCGGCCAGCGGCGCGCCGCCCATCGCCATCACCGCGCGCGCCATCTCCAGGATCGCCTCGCGCCCCCGCTCCACGTCGTCCCAGGACCGCGGGACGACGTTGGGGTGCAGGTTGCCGTCGGAGACGTGCCCCCAGATCGCGTAGGGGAGCGCGGCCCGCTCGAACGTCGTCCTGTAGAGGGCCAGCGATTCGCCGAGCCGATCGAACGGCACGACCAGGTCGCCGGCGGTCTTCTCGACGCCGGGATGCGTCAACTTCGCGGCGGCGACGACCGCGTTGACGCTCGCGGGGACCGACTCACGCAGCTCGAAGAAGCGCGCGGCGCCGTCGAGGTCCCCGGGCATCGCGACGTGCGGGTCGGCGTCCACGCCGCAGGCGTCGAGGACCTGCTGCAGGCGCTCGAGCGCGGCGTCGGCGTCGGCCGCGACTTCGATCTGCACGAGCAGCATCACCGACGGCGCGTCGGGCCGCTTCACCCCCGCGCACGCGAACGCGTCGTCAGGGACCACGGCAAGCGCGCGGTGGTCCATGAACTCGACCGCCGAGACGTCGAGCGGCCCTTCGCCGCGCCAGCTTGCGACGGCATCGTTCCGCAGCGCCGCGGTGAGCGCCACGGCCTGGACGTCGGACGTGCAGCGCACGAGCACCGCACACGCGCGCGGCCGTGGAATCACGCGAACCGTGGCGTCGACGATGAAGCCGAGCGTGCCTTCGGAGCCGACGAACAGATCGACGAGATCCATGCCGGGGCGCGCGTAATAGCCGGCCGACAGCTTCGCGACGTCCGGCATCGTGTAGCCGGGTACCGGGATGCGGATGGGCGCCGCGCCCGGCGGCTCCAGCTCGAGCGATCCGTCGGGCGAGGCGGTGACGTCGCCGCGCTTCAGATCGAGGATCGCGCCGTCGGCGAGCACGACCGTCAGCCGCTCCACCCAGCGCCGCGCGCTGCCGTACTTGAACGTGGCCGCGCCGGCGGCGTTGGTCGAGATCGTGCCGCCGAGGAACGCGCCGTCGTAGGTCGGCACGGGGGGGTAGTAGTAACCCGATGGCGTAAGCGCACGCTGCAGCGCCGAGAGCGGCACACCGGCGTCGGCGCGCACCGTCCCGCCCGTCGCGCCGTCCTTCTTCACGGCGCCGATCGCGTTGAGCGCGCGCGTGCTGATCACGACGTCGCCGCGCGGCGTGGCGCCGCCAGTCAGCGACGATTGCGCGCCGACGGGAAGCACCTGCCGCGCGGAGCGGACCAGCTCCGCGACCTCGCGTGCGTTCCTGGGAAAGGCGACGCCCGCGGCAAAGCCGCCCGGGACATGCGCCGCGTCGCTCAGGAAGGAGGCGACGATGTCGGGCTCGTCGTGGATGCGCGGGTGCGTGAGGGATCCTCCGGCCCGCGATTATGGATCATCGCTTCCTGGCGGCCGCACGGCTGCGCGTCGTCGCTTTGAAATCGAAAGCCGTGGGCCGTGAATCGCCGATCAGCGCGGGGCAAGCGCGGCTGTTTCGGCCGCGAGCCAGGAAGCAAAATCTTCCCGGGTCTGAACGGAGTAGAACCCCCGCATGCGGTAGTGACCGAGCCCGCACAACTGTGAGCAGGCGATCTCCCACTCACCCGTGCGCGTCGGCGTGAACCACACCGGCTGCACCGTTCCCGGCACCGCGTCCTGCTTCACGCGCATCTGCGGCAGCGTGAAGCTGTGCACCATGTCCTTCGTCGAGAGGTACACGATGACCGGCCGTCCCATGGGAAGGTTCAGCCGGTTGATCGTCGTGACATCGTCGCGCGCGGCCGGATCGGAGCGATCGAGGCCGAGGGGATTCGTGGCGCTGAGAAACGTCACGTCGGTGCGGCCGAAGGCGCCGTCAGCGCCCGGGTAGTGCACGTTCCAGGCGAACTGCTCGGCGACGACGCGCACCACGGTGCTCTGCTGCGCGGACGGAAACGCGTCCACGCGCGAGCTCCAGGCGGGGATCGAGAAGAACGCCAGCAGGATCACTTCCGCCACGAGCACGCCGCCCTCGACGAACGTGGACCAGCGACCACGCACGCCGCGCGGGTCGGCGACCGGATGCGCGCCGCGCCGGAACCGGACCAGGACGTAGACGAAGAAGATGCTCCAGCCGGTGAAGAGGATCGCCATGAGCCAGTGGACCAGCACCATGAGCTGGTCCACGTCGGCGGCGTGCGCCGACGCCGCCGGCGGCATGCGCAGGATGTCGAGCATCAATTTCGTAATGGGGTCGGGAGTCATTTTTCGAGGACACTCTCGCGCGCGCGACGGGCGAGCGCGAAGAAGAACCGCGCGAAGCCGCCGAGCACGAGGAACGTGACGCCGAGCAGCACGAAGATGCCGGCGTTGAGCCCTTCACGGACGGTGTGATCGGCGGCGGTGCTGAAGCAGACAGGACAGCTCATAGCAGGTAGAACACCGCAAAGATGCAAATCCAGATGACGTCGACGAAGTGCCAGTAGAGTGCGGCGAGCTCGACGCGGTTCGCGAAGCGCGCGTGCTGCGCCTGCCACATGCGCGCGCCGGGACCGATCAGATACGCGTTCACCGCCAGCCCCGCGGCGATGTGCAGCGCGTGCAGACCGGTCATCGTGTAGTAGAGGCCGAGGAACACGTCTGTCGAAGGCGCCAGCCCCTGTGACAGCTTGTCCGCGTACTCGGAGCCCTTCACGCCCAGGAACACGATCCCGAGCGCGATGGTGGCGGCCATGAGCCCGCGGTACGCGGCGCGGTCGCCCTGTCGCGCCGCTCTCCACGCCAGCGCGATCGTCACCGACGATGCGAGGAGGACGGCGGTATTCAGCGCCGCCAGCGGCACGCTCAAGACCGCCGATTGATCCGGCCACGACGCCGCGCCGACTCGCAGCAGCGCGTACGACGAGAAGAACGAGCCGAAGAGCATGACTTCGGAGGCGAGGAACAACCACATCCCGAGCTTCGGGTTGGTCAACCCCGTGTCGGGCCGGACGTCCGTCGTGTAGGGGATGTCCATTACCCCTCGGCGGGTCCGCTCGACACAACCCGCGCTACGTACTGCGGCACGAAGTCACGCGGTGCGCCGGGCGGACTGTAGTCGTACGGGTCGCGATACACACGAGGCGAGGCCGTGTCTTCGCTCCATTCGAGGGTCGTGGCGTCCCACGGATTCGCGCTCGCCACGCGGCCCTGCTTGAGGCTCGCGAACAGGTTCACGATGAAGAAGATCTGGAAGAAGGCGAGCGCAAAGGCGCCGATGGACATGTGGACGTTGAGCGACAGGACGCCCTGCGCGTGCGCGTACTCCATCCCGCCGTCCCACAGCCGCCGGTTCACGCCGGCGAGACCCTGCACGAACATCGGCATGAAGATCGCGTTCATGCTGACCAGGGAACCGACGAAGTGCATGCGGCCGAGCGTGTCGTTCATCATCCGGCCCGTGATCCTCGGGAACCAGTAGTAGATGCCGGCGAACAGGGCGAAGATCGTGCCCGGCGCCACGACGTAGTGAAAGTGGCCGACGACGTAGGTCGTGTCGTGGAGCGGGATGTCGGTCGTCGCCAGGCCGAGCGGCAGGCCCGTCAACCCGCCCATGCCGAACATCGGCAGGAACGCCAGCGCGAAGAGCATCGGCGTCGTGAACCGGATCGACCCGCCCCACAGCGACAGGATCAGCGACGTCAGGATCACCACCGACGGGATCGAGATGATCATCGTCGTCGCCTGGAAGAACGCGCTGATGGCGGTGCCCATCCCGGTCAGGAACATGTGGTGCGCCCACACGAGGAACGAGAGCACGCCGAGGACGAACAGCGAATACACCATCAGGCGGTAGCCCCAGAGCGGCTTCCGGGTGTTGTTGGCGATGATCTCGGCGACGATGCCCATGGCGGGCAGGATGAGCACGTACACCTCGGGGTGCGCGAGAAACCAGAACAGGTGCTGCCAGAGCAGCGCGTTGCCGCCGCCGGAGACGTCGAGCGGACGGCCGCTGACGACGAGGCCGCTCGGCAGGAAGAAGCTGGTGCCGGCCACGCGGTCCATGCCCTGGAGGATGGCCGCCGCCTGCAGCGCGGGAAACGCCAGCAGCAGCAGGAACGCGGTGACGAACTGCGCCCACACGAGGAAGGGCATGCGGAACCACGTCATGCCGGGCGCGCGCAGCTGCACGATCGTCGTGATGATGTTGATCGAGCCGAGGAGCGACGAGAGGATGATGCACAGCATCCCGACGAGCCACCACGTCTGGCCGCTCGTGGGCGAGAGATCCGAGAGCGGGGGATACGAGGTCCAGCCGTTGTTGGCGGCACCGCCGGGCACGAAGAAGCTGCTCAGCATGACGACGCCGCCGGCCAGATAGAACCAGTAGCTGCCGAGATTCAGCCGCGGAAACGCCATGTCCGGCGCGCCGATCTGCAGCGGCACGAGGTAGTTGCCGAACGCGCCGACGGCCAGCGGCACCACGCCGAGGAACACCATGATGGTGCCGTGCATGGCGCCGAGCTGGTTGTAGAACTCCGGCAGGATGATCCCGCCGGGCGCGTTCGCGTCGCCGAGCAGCGGCCCGACGACCGGCACCGGCTGGCCCGGATACGCCAGCTGCCAGCGCAGGATCACGATCAGGAAGAAGCCGACGAGGAGGAAAAAAAGGGCGGTAAACGCGTACAGCAGACCGATCACCTTGTGATCGGTCGAGAAGAAGTGTTTGAGAAACACGTCGCCCCGGCGCGCGGAGCGCGCCCAGAAAGAGAGGGTTATCCAGCCAACGGGTCCTACGCCAGCGTTGGCTGGATTCTATAAACTACAGGACATGGTCGCAAGATTTCGCGCGCTGATCGTCGTCGTGCTCGTGTCGGCGTCTGCCGCTCCGGCATGGGCGCAGGCGCCGGGCGCCGAGCCCATCCGCTACACCCTGAGTTTCCCCGCCCCGCAGACGCACTACGTCGAGGTGAGCGCGGTGGTGCCCACCGACGGGCGGCCGCAGGTCGAGCTGATGATGGCGGTGTGGACGCCCGGCTCGTACATGGTGCGCGAGTACTCACGGCACGTCGAAGCGCTGACCGCGACCGGCGCCGGCGGCCGGGCGCTCGGCGTGGAGAAGTCGGCGAAGAACCGCTGGCGTGTCGAGACGGGCGGCGCGCCGAGCGTGACCGTGAAGTACCGCGTGTACGGACGTGAGATGACGGTCCGCACCAACTGGATCGAGGCCGACTTCGCCGTCCTCAACGGCGCGCCCACGTTCCTGACCCTGCGCGACGGCCAGAAGCGCCCGCACGAGGTCGTGATCGAGCCCGCGCGCGGATGGCGGCGATCGATCACGGGCCTGCCCGAGATGGGCGGCGGCGCCCATCGCTATCGCGCCCCCGACTACGACATCCTCGTCGACTCGCCCATCGCCGTCGGCAACCCGGACGTCCACGAGTTCACCGTCGACGGCAAGAAGCATTACCTTGCGAGCATCGGCGACGGGCGCAATTTCGACGGCGCGCGCGCGGCGAAGGACTTCGAGACGCTCGTCGAGGCGCAGCGCCGCCTGTGGGGGTCGCTGCCGTACGACAAGTACGTCGTCATCAACGTCACCACCATCCTCGCGGGGCAGCCGGGCGGCGGGCTCGAGCACCTCAACTCGACGATGCTGATGGTGTCGCCGAACGCGACGCGCACGCGCGCCGGCTACCTGACCTGGCTCGAGCTGGCCAGCCACGAGTTGTTCCACGTCTGGAACGTGAAGCGGCTGCGCCCGGTCGAGCTCGGCCCGTTCGACTACGAGAACGAGGTCTACACGCGCAGCCTGTGGATCGCCGAGGGGGTTACCGAGTACTACTCGCTCGTGCTGCTGCACCGGTCCGGGCTGTCCACGCTGGACGAGTTCCTCAACAGCCTGTCGGGCGAGATCGAGACGCTGCAGACGACGCCCGGACGCCTCATCAACTCCGCCTCCGACGCGTCCTTCGACGCGTGGATCAAGTACTACCGCCCCGACGAGAACTCCGTGAACACGGCGGTGAGCTACTACACGAAGGGCGTGGTGATCGGGCTGCTGCTCGACGCGCGCGTCCGCAAGGCCACGGGCGGCGCGAAGAGCCTCGACGACGCGATGCGTGCGGCCTATCAGAAGTTCTCGGGGGCGAAGGGCTACACGCCGGAGGAGTTCCGCGCCGTCGTCGAGCAGGTCGCGGGCACCAGCCTGAGGGGCTTCTGGGATACCGCGATCAACGGCACCGCCGAGCTGGACTACACGGAGGCGCTCGAGATCTTCGGGCTGCGTTTCCGCGCCGCGGGCGCGTCCACGACGCCGTACATCGGCGTCACCACGCGCAACGACGCGGGCCGGATGGTCGTGACCGGCGTCCGCCGCGGAACGCCGGGCCATGACGCCGGGCTCAACGTGGACGACGAGATCCTGGCGATCGACGACGTGCGCGTGCGCGCGGAGCAGTTCCAGACCCGCGTGAACACCTACACGCCCGGCGACACGGTGACGCTGACCGTCGGGCGGCGCGATCAGGTGCGCCGCGTCGCCCTCACCTTCGGCGCCGAGCCGCCGCGGCAATGGCGCCTCGAGCCGAACCCCGCCGCGACGCCGGCCCAGACCCGTGCCCGCGGCCAGTGGCTGCAGCAGGCTGCGTGACGGACGCCGTTCAGGACCTCGCGCTGATCCAGCGCGTCGTCGCGCGCGACGCCTCCGCCGTGGCCGCGCTGCACGACCGGCACGCCCGCGTGCTCTACTCGCTCATCCTGCGCATCGTGCGCGACGAAGGAGAGGCCGAGGACGTCCTGCAGGAGGTGTTCCTCCGGCTCTGGGAGAAGGCGGACACCTACGACGCCGTGCTCGGGTCGCCGATCGCATGGCTCGTCCGCATCGCGCGCAACCGCGCGATCGATCGCGTGCGCGCGCGCCGCGCGCGTCCGGTGACGCAGCCCCTCGACGACGGGGTGGACCAGCGTCTGGCCGACACGGCGGCGCCTGCGCCGACGCCGGAGGCCGTCACGCGCGGGTCGGAAGAGCAGCGCGCGCTCACGAGCGCGCTGGCGCGGCTCTCGCCCGAGCAGCGAGTGCTCATCGAAGAGGCGTTTTACCTGGGCTACACGCAGTCCGAGCTGGCGGAGCGCTTCCACCTCCCGCTCGGCACCGTGAAGACCCGCATCCGGACGGGGATGCTGGCGATGCGCGGGCATCTCGAGCATGTGGTGTGAGCATGGCGACTGACCTCGAGGACCTTGCCGCGCTCGACGCGGCCGGCGCGCTGGACGAAGGCGAGCAGCGCCAGTATCGCGAGCGGCTGAAGACCGCGTCGGCCGCCGAGCGTTCGGCGATCGCGCAGCTCTACGACCTGGCCGCGGCGGTGGCGAGCGAGCAGGCAACCGTGGCGCCGCCGGCCGGATCGCTCGAGCGGCTCCTGCAGCGCATCGAGGCGTCGCAGGTGTATTCGGTGCTCGCGCACGAGGGCGACTGGCGTCCCGGTCCGGTGGCCGGCACGCGCGTGAAGATCCTGTCGCTCGACCGCACGCGCGACGTCGCCACGCTGCTGATGCGGGTCGAGCCGGGCGCGCGCTACCCGGCGCACCGCCACACGTCCGCCGAGGACTGCTACATCGTCTCGGGCGAGATCATCATCCAGGGGCAGCGTCTGCACGCCGGCGACTTCCACCGCGCGGAGGCCGGCAGCGACCACGCCGAGCTGAGCTCGGAGAAAGGCGCCGAGGTGCTGCTCGTCGTGGGCGCCTCCGACTACCACCTGTGAGGTTCGATCCCCAGTACGTCGAGTACGTCCTCAACGAGAACTTCGAGGACGCCAAGGCCCTGTTCCTCTCGCCGCTGATGGCGATTCACTACGCGCACCTGGTGATGCTCGCCGACCGCGGCATCATCTCGGCGGCGGACGCCCGCGCGCTGCGCGCGGCGCTCGACTCGATCTCGATCAGCGAGGTCCGCTCCGCGCCGTACGACGGCACGATCGAAGACCTGTTCTTCTACGTCGAGCGGCTGCTGGTCACCGCGTGCGGCGAGGACGTCGGCGGCCGCCTGCACACCGCACGAAGCCGCAACGACATCGACATGACGATGTACCGGCTGCGGCAGCGGGAGTTCATCTCGGCGGTGATTGCCGCGAACGTCGCGCTCCGCGAGGGGCTGCTGCAGCTCGCGGATCGGCACCGGCATACGCTCTTCGCCGCGCACACGCACACGCAGCCGGCGCAGCCGACGACGATGGCGCATTACCTGCTGGCGGTGGTCGAGCAGCTCGAGCGCGACGCGGTGCGGCTGCAGGCGGCGTTTGCCTCCACGAACCGGAGTCCGCTCGGCGCGTGCGCGATCACCGGCACCGCCTTCGCGATCGATCGCGGGCTGACGAGCGACCTGCTCGGGTTCGACGCGCCGACCGGCAACACCTACGGCAGCATCGCGACGGTCGATTACCTGCTCGAGAGCGTCTCGGCCACGGCGGTGCTGCTGGCCGGCCTGGGCCGGTTCGTGCAGGACCTGCTGCTCTGGTGCACGGTGGAGTTCGGCTACCTGCGGCTGCCGGACGGGTTCGTGCAGTCGAGCAGCATCATGCCGCAGAAGCGCAACCCGGTGGCGCTGGAGCACGCGCGCGCCATCGGCAGCAAGGCGCTCGGCCAGGCGACCGCCATCCTGCTCAGCGTCCACAACACGCCGTTCGGCGACATCGTCGACACCGAGGACGACCTGCAGCCGCTCGTCGCGTCGATGTTCCGCGACACGCTGCGCGCGGTGACGCTGGTGGACGCGGCCATGCGCGGCGCCGAGTTCAACGTCGAGCGGCTGGCCTCGCGTGCCGAGGAAGGCGGCACGACGCTGACCGAGCTGGCCGATCACCTCGTGCGCGAGCACGACCTCGCGTTCAGGACCGCGCACCAGATTGCCGCGCGGCTGCAGGCGGGGCGCCGCGAGCGGCCGGATGCGCCGCTCGGCGAGATGCTGGCGTCGGTCTCGCGCGACGTGCTCGGGACGCCGCTGGCCTGCACCGACGCGCAGATCGCGAAGATCATGAGCGCCCGCCACTTCGTCGAGGTGCGGCGCACCCCGGGCGGGCCGGCGCCGGAGGAAACGGCGCGCGCCAGCGCCGCCTCCCGCGAGGCGCTGGCGCGCGATCGCAGGTGGCTGGCCGACACCGGCGAGCGGCTCACGGCGGCCGACGAGCGTCTCCGCGACCGCGCGCGCGCGCTGTGAGCGACATGTCGCGGAGCTACGTGCGCGTCCTCGTGATCTGGGCCGTGGTTCTCGCGGCGCTCTACGCCTTCCAGGAATTCTTCTCGTAATGCACTGGATCGACTGGACGATCATCGCGATCTATCTGGCGTGGATCGTCTGGGACGGCATCCGCCTCACGAAGAAGAGCCACGAGCTCGAGGGCTACTTCCTCGCCAGCCGCAGCCTCCCGTGGTGGGCCGTCGGCCTGTCGGTGATGGCGACGCAGCTCAGCGCCATCACGATGATCGGGACGACGGGGCAGGGCTACGTGGACGGGATGCGCTTCCTGCAGTTCTACTACGCGCTCCCGATCGCGATGATCGTGCTCTCGGTCACGCTCGTGCCGTTCTTCCACAACGCCAAGGTCTACACGGCCTACGAGTACCTGGAGCAGCGCTTCGACGCGAAGACGCGCGCGTTCACGAGCTTCCTGTTCCTCGTCTCGCGGAGCATGTCGCTGGGCGTGGTGATCTCGGCGCCGGCGGTGGTGCTGTCGGTGGTGATGGGGCTCAGCGTCACCAACACGGTGCTGTTGATCGCGCTGCCGACCGCCGCCTACACGATGTTCGGCGGCGTCCAGGCGGTGGCCTGGACCGACGTCAAGCAGATCGTGCTCATCGTCTTCGGCCTGGTGGCCGCGGTGGTCGTCCTCGTCCTGGCGCTGCCGCCGGAGGTGGGCATCGTCGAGGGCCTGCGGCTCGCGGGCTCGACCGGCCGGCTGCAGACGTTCGATTTCACCTTCGACCTGACGAACCAGTACACGTTCTGGTCCGGCACCATCGCCGCGCTGTTTCTGTTCTGCTCCTATTTCGGCACCGATCAGAGCCAGGTGCAGCGCTACCTGACGACGAAGTCGGTCGACGAGGCGCGGGAGTCGCTGCTGATGAGCGCCTACTGGAAGATCCCGCTGCAGGCGCTCGTGCTGCTCGTCGGCGTCTTCCTGTTCCTCTTCTATCTGTTCACCCCCGGCCCGATGCTCTTCAACCGCGTGCACGACCGCGGTCTGCGCGAAGGACCGCGCGCGGCGGAGTATCTGGCGATCGAGCAGCGCTACGAGGCGGCGGCGTCGGCACGGCGGAGCGCGGCGCTGGCCGGCGCGACCCTGGCCGGCTCGAATGACGCGTTCAAGGCCCGCGAAGCCGATGTGCGCGCGATTCGTGCCGAGGCACTGGCGTTCGTGCGCGAGGCCACCGGCGATGCGGCCTACAGCGACGTCAACTACGTCTTCCCGACGTTCATCACGACCTCCATGCCTATCGGACTGGTCGGCCTGCTGATTGCCGCCATCTTCGCGGCGGCGATGTCCACGATCTCAGGGGAGATGGCGTCGCTCTCGACGGCCACGGTCATCGACTTCTACCGGCGGTTCGTCCGGCAGGAGGCGCCGGACCGGCATTTTCTGATCGTGTCGAGAATCGCCACCGGCTTCTGGGGACTCTTCGCGAGCCTCGTCGCGGTGTGGGCCGCGGAGCTCGGCTCGCTCATCGAGGTCGTGAACCGCTTCGGCTCGTTCTTCTACGGCTCGATCCTCGGCGTCTTCATCCTCGCCATCGCGTTCCGGCGCGCCAACGGCACCGGCGCGTTCGTCGGGCTCATCGCGGGCATGGCGTCGGTGGCGTGGGCGGCCAGCTTCACCGACGTCGCCTTCCTCTGGCACAACGTCATCGGCGCGGTCGTGGTGGTGGCGGTCGGGCTGGTCGTGAGTGTTGTGGCAGGTCAAAGGTCAAGGGTCAAGGGTCAAGGGTGACTAGGTAATGCTTGGCCGCGCCATCGTCTTCGTCGTCCTGCTGATGGTCGTCATGTGGCTCGTCGGCCGGCTGCTGCGGGATCGGCGGCGATGATCTGCATCTTCGTGACCGGCGGCACGTTCGACAAGACCTACGACGAGATCCACGGCCGGCTGTCGTTCGGCGAGACGCACCTGCCGGAGATGCTGCGCCTCGGGCGGTCGCGCGTCGAGGTCTCGATCCGCACGCTGCTGATGACCGACAGCCTCGACATGACGGACGCGGATCGCGCGTCGATCGTGCGCCACGCGGCCGGGTGCGACCAGGCGCGGATCGTGATCACCCACGGCACGGATACGATGGTGGAGACGGCCGCGGCGCTGGCGCGCGGCGTCACGGGCAAGACCATCGTGCTCACGGGCGCGATGATTCCCTACGCCTTCGGCAGCTCGGACGGCCTCTTCAACCTCGGGAGCGCGCTCTCGTTCGCGCAGGTGCTGCCGGCCGGCGTCTACATCGCCATGAACGGGCAGCACTTCGCCTGGGACAAGGTGCGAAAGAACCGGGAGACTGGTGTCTTCGAGGCGCTTTCCTAGGAGTCCGTCCGAGTAATCGCGGTGAAAGTCATATTCTCTCGTGCTGCGCGCTCACGCTGCCGGTCGCCGCTCCCGGCGATGGCCGCGGAGGTGTCGCGT
>Ga0194120_10002807_pt1 | contig 29343 bp, 27 predicted proteins | sample TA2MahCa65mmetaG_FD_148642 | JGI IMG/M metagenome (GOLD analysis project Ga0194120, IMG submission 148642) | Freshwater microbial communities from Lake Tanganyika, Tanzania - TA2015019 Mahale Deep Cast 65m | ecosystem: Environmental > Aquatic > Freshwater > Lake | place: Tanzania: Lake... | reverse complement strand
CATGCTGGTGGGCACGGACAATGGTGCTGTCGATGAATATTTCCTCAAAATCAGCGTCTTTGCACAATTCCGCAAACACCCGTTGCCACACTCCCGCATCCGACCAACGCGCAAAACGCTTGTAGGCGCTGTTCCAAAAGCCAAACTCGTCTGGCAAGTCCCGCCACGGCGAACCTGTCCTGGCTATCCACAGCACCGCTTCCACGAACAACCGGTTGTCCGCCGCCGTGTGTCCCCGATCAGTCTTTTTGCCCGGCAACATCTGCTCAATCCGTTCCCACTGGTCATCCCGCAGCATCTTTCTTAACATTCGCCAACCTATTCAATTAATTGACGTAATTATCTCATATTAATTGTCAACAGACTCTAATTCATTAATGATTGCGGTTAAATAAACCGACCAGATGTTTCAGCCGCTCGGTGCGCTCTGCGGTCAATTGATCCCAATGGAAACGCCACATCCAGTTACCGTTAGTGGTGCCAGGGGTGTTCATGCGGTGCTCTGTTCCTAACTCCAGGACATCTTGCATCGGCAAGACGGCCAAGTCGGCGACAGATGCAAAGGCGGCATGCATTAACGCATGGTGAACCGGCAAATTAGGATTGCCTAAATAATCCATTATTTTTTGCTTGGTTTCGTCGTTCAGTTTGTCCAGCCAGCCAATAGTCGTGTCGTTGTCGTGTGTCCCGGTATAAACCACGCAATTGCAGTCGTAATTACTGGGTAGATACGGATTGTCCGGGCCATCGCCAAAGGCGAATTGAAGAATTTTCATGCCCGGCAGATTAAACTCCCGCCTAAGCGCTTCTACTTCCGGTGTGATAATGCCCAAATCTTCTGCGATTAACGGGATATCGCCCAAGTTTGCCTTGATGGCGTTCAACAAAGCTTTGCCGGGCGCTTTCACCCATTGTCCATTAATGGCAGTATCTTCCGTTGCCGGAATTTCCCAAGCGGCTTCCAGGCCGCGAAAATGGTCGATACGCAAAATATCGAACAGTTCCATTTGCGTCTGCAAGCGGCTGATCCACCAATGGAAACCATTCTGTTGCAGGTTGTACCAGTTGAAGTGGGGATTGCCCCAACGCTGACCGGTTTCGGAAAAATAATCGGGCGGCACCCCGGCCACAGTGGTCATTTCGCCGTTTTCATCCAGCTTAAACACATCGCGGTTCGCCCACACGTCGGCGCTGTCGTAGGAAACAAAGATGGGAACATCGCCGAACATTAATACGCCATGCTGCGTGGCAAAACTTTTCAACTCGGCCCATTGCCGGAAGAACACGTATTGCTCAAACTTGACCGCGTCGATTTGGGTTTTCAAGCGTCGTCTGGCTTCCTGCAAGGCTTTGGCGTCCCTATCTTTAAAATGCTCCGGCCATTGATTCCAGCACTGTTGCTGAAACTCATGGCGTAGCGCCATGAACAAGGCAAAATCGTCCAGCCAAAATGCTTTGGCTTGGCAAAATTGGGCGAAATCCTGTTTCTCGCCTTCATCCGCTTTCTCTAAAAAACCATGCATCGCTTTCAGCAACGCATAACTTTTATTGGCGCTAATATGGCTATTAATGTCCCCAGAAATTTCATTGGCTCGCAGCCATCCCTGTTTGCACAGCCATTCGAGATTAATTAGGTTCGGATTTCCGGCATGGGCGGACAAGCTTTGATAAGGCGACAGATCAGCATGTGTCAGGCCGACAGGCAATGTTTGCCACACCGATATGCCGGTATCATGTAAAAAGCGAACAAAGTGAAAAGCTTCCTGCCCCAGATCGCCCATAACGCCGGAACCGGGCAAGGATGTAATGTGCAGAAGTACGCCCGCACGACGTTTGCTTATTAATGATGACATTCAGTGTTCCGCCGCTTATACATGAACGCCAGGTCGCATGGCGCCGCCCATGGCCGGGTCGCCAAAACCCTGCGTAAAGGACAAGGCCAGATACACGGGCGGTTCTTGTCCCAATAACCGGTATAAATTCGCTAAGTTTAAACGGAATTGTTTTTCAAAATTGCTGACGGCCTCGCCTGGATTGTAATCGCCAAACCACCAAAACCAGTCGGAGCCTTCACAGATTGCCAGCTGTATTTCTGCTTCTTTTAGTTGTTTTTCGCTTAATTTTTTTGCCGAAACCGCCTTATCGAACGCCCATTTGGCGTCGCCCAGCATATCCCAACCGCGATTTTTATCGGGATCGCCAATCCAGGTTGAAAATGTACCGTACACCCAGCTACCAGCCACCAGACGGTTAAGCGGTTTAACGGTCGCCTTATTTTTCAGGCATTCGGAAAATGTTGTCAGCTCGATGGTCGGATGTGCAGCCAGCCGCTGGTACAAGGCGCTTAAAAAATAATTGCCGTTTTCCGGGAAATATTCCCAGGCATTTTCGCCATCCATTATGATGGATACGATTGAATCCGAAGGCTCATTATCGGCGATTGTTTCCAGATGTTTAATCAGGTCGCCCACTGCATCGTCGGCATGCCATTTCGAGTACTCGAAGCCGATCAAGTCCGATAAACCGTCATCCCGGAAGAAACAGGCGATATTGGTATTCTTGAGTTTAAATGGATAATGCAGTCCGTTCGGTTTTTCATTATCCGGCAAATTCAAACTGTTATGTAGAACGGAACCTCCTGTCGCCGCCCACTTAAAGCCGAAACCATCCAAAATAGCCAGCGTTTTATCGCACACACTACCTTCGGACGGCCAGCAACCCTCCGGCGTAAAACCGAAAAACCGCTTGAAAGTTTCAATCCCTTTTTTAAGATGCCAGTGTACCCGGTCTTCACCGCCCGGATAGGCCGTTAAATCCGGCAGCGGCGCGCCCGGCATGGCTTGATGGGCTGAATTCAAATCCAGCAATAACGGCATGATGGGATGAGCGTAAGGCGTAACCGAAATTTCTATCTGACCACGTTTTGCCAGCGCTTTATACCGGTAAATAATGTTGGACAACAACTCGCTGATGATTTCCAGCACTTCAATGCGGTCATGCAGTGTATACCCGGATGCTTTTTCGATAAGGTGCTTGACTCTATTGTCTTTTAACTTGACGGTTTCGCCCAGCCAAGCCAAGTGATACCAAACCAGTAAGTCGCACAGGTATTGAGAATTTATATAATCCAGAGCATCGTAATTCTGCTCCAGCCACTCCGCCATCGCAGCCAGTTTTTTGTAAGCCGGATAACGGTTAATCTGCCTGTCGCGGTTAGCACGCAAACAATCTTTAATCAGTTTCATCCGGTACTCGATGTCCGCAGGCACGGTGGGATCCACCAAAGCGGCCAGCAAGGGATCGGTGATCTGAATGCGGTCTTGCAAATAGGCGTTAACCTGTCTGGCGTACTCTTCGATTTGTTCCAATAAAGTGGGGGCAAAATTGACAACCGCCTTAGCGTTAGGCGTGGCTTCCAAATGCGTGGCCATATCGGAATAATCTTTAATAACATGCAGGTAAGTCCACGGCAGTATAAATTTGCCGGTGTGTAAATCCCTGTATTCGGGCTGGTGCATGTGCCAGCACAACACTAATTTCAATTTGTTTTTTTTCATTTTTTATCTAACATAACGGGATTTTTGTCCAAGCATTTCCGGCGTCACTAAAGCGACTCCGCCTGGACTGACATAAAATCGTTTTTCATCGTCAGCGCGGTTTTCACCGATGATAGTACCTTCCGGCACTTCGCAGCCTTTTTCGATGATAGCTTTATTAATGCGGCAATGGCGGCCGATCGTCGTATCCGGCAACACGATGCTGTCCTGTACCATACTGTATGAATTCACCCTGACATTGGAAAACAACAGTGAGTGTCTGATCTTAGATCCGGAAATAACACAGCCGCCTGAAACCATCGAATCGACCGCTTGACCGAGCCGGTCTTCGTCGTCAAAAACGAATTTGGCGGGCGGCGTTTGTTCTTGATAGGTCCAGATCGGCCAGGTTTTATCGTAAAGATTCAATTCCGGGTTTACACCGATTAACTCCATATTGGCGGACCAGTAGGCGTCTATCGTACCCACATCCCGCCAGTAACTTTGTCCACCGGTTTGCATATCCAGGAATGGATACGCATTAACGACGTATTTATCGATCACTGAAGGAATGATGTCTTTACCGAAATCGTGACTGCTGCCTTTGGTGTCGGCATCTTTAATTAATTGTTCGTACAGAAAATCCGCATTAAAAATGTAAATCCCCATGGAGGCCAATGCCGTATCGGTGCGTCCCGGCATTACCGGCGGACTAGCCGGTTTTTCCACGAACGCCCGCACCCGCCGGTTTTCATCCACATGCATCACACCGAAAGCGGTGGCTTCCTCTAGCGACACCTCAAGACAACCGATAGTCAAATCGGCATTTTGTTTAACATGGTCCGCCAACATGGCGCCGTAATCCATTTTGTAAATGTGGTCGCCTGCCAATACTAAAATATGTTTCGGGTGTCTCGTTCTCAGGATGTCGATGTTCTGGAAAATAGCGTCTGCGGTACCTTTGTACCAGGAATCTTCGTCAATCCGTTGTTGCGCCGGAAATAATTCGACATACTCGTCGAATTCGCCGCGCAAAAACCCCCAGCCTTGCTGAATATGAAGAATCAGGGAGTGCGCCTTATATTGGGTTAGAATACCGATCTTGCGGATACCGGAATTAATGCAGTTGGAGAGAGGGAAATCGATGATCCGGAATTTGCCGCCAAACGGCACTGCCGGCTTGGCGCGCCAGTCAGTCATATTTTTTAAGCGAGCGCCGCGGCCACCAGCCAGGATAAGCGCAATGGTATTTCTGGTTAATTGACTGACATAACGGTCTGACATGTTAATTCTCCAAGCTGAATCGACTCAGCACTATAGTTTTTTGTTAATATGGTCGCACATAAATTTTACTACACTGAGGTGTACTTAAGGTGAAAAAACTCATACTGAACGAAATGGATGCGGCTTTCAGACTTATTGTCGAAGCCAGACATCACGATCCTTTTTCTGTATTGGGACGGCATACCCGAAAAAATCAAACCACGATCAAAGCGTATATGCCTTACGCCGAGACGGTAAAATTGCACTATAATGATGCGGAGTTGATACGTATTAATGGCACGGATTTTTTTGAAGCTGTCGTTGACGATCAAAAACTGCCCCAGCATTATCAGTTAGCCTGGATCGATAAATTCGGTAATCCGCATGTCAGCTACGATCCTTACGATTTTCCCGTGCAAACGCCGGAATTCGACCGGCACTTGTTCGGCGAAGGCAAGCATTGGCACATCTATCAAAAGCTGGGCGGGCATTTACATTCCGCCGACGGTATTAATGGCGTTCTGTTTGCCGTCTGGGCGCCCAATGCAGGACGGGTCAGCGTGGTTGGCGACTTTAACCACTGGGACGGCCGCTGCCATCCTATGCGCAGCTTGGGCGGCAGTGGCATCTGGGAGCTGTTCATTCCCGGATTAACGGAAGGCTGTCTCTATAAATTCGAAATTCTTAACCGCCTGACTCAAGAAGTCTTATTAAAAACAGACCCTTACGGCCAGCAATTTGAATTCCGTCCCAGCACTGCCGCGATAGTAGTTGCTGAAGACAGCTACGAATGGTTCGATCAACAATGGATGTCGCAACGCACCGGCCATAACTGGTTGCACGAACCGATGTCAATCTACGAAATCCATTTAGGGTCGTGGCAACGCGACAAGCTCGGTAATTTCATTAATTACCGTGAACTGGCGGATCAATTGCTCGACTATGTTATGCGCATGGGCTTTACCCACATCGAATTGCTGCCCATCACCGAGCACCCGCTGGATGCCTCCTGGGGTTATCAAACCACAGGCTATTTTGCGCCGACCAGCCGCTACGGATCACCGGACGATTTCCGCTATTTCGTCGATATTTTTCACCAAAACGGCATCGGCGTGATTCTCGACTGGGTGCCTGCGCATTTTCCCAAAGACAATTTCGCGTTGGCCCGCTTTGACGGCAGCGCCTTGTACGAACACGAGGATCCGCGCAAAGGCGAACACCGCGACTGGGGCACATTAATCTATAACTACGGGCGCAACGAGGTCAAAAATTTCCTTTTGGCCAGCGCCATTTACTGGCTGGAAGAATTCCATATTGACGGTTTGCGCGTGGATGCGGTCGCTTCCATGTTATATCTGGATTACTCGCGCGAACACGGCGACTGGATTCCCAACAAATACGGCGGCAATGAAAATCTGGAAGCAATCGATTTCCTGCGAGAGCTTAACGCAGTTACCCACGATCAGCACCCCGGCACCGTTATCATGGCGGAAGAATCGACATCCTGGCCGCAAGTCACCCGTCCGACCTGGACGGGGGGCTTGGGTTTTTCGATGAAATGGAATATGGGCTGGATGCACGATGTGCTGTCTTACATGAGCCAGGAACCCATTCATCGCAAATACCATCACGATAAACTGACTTTCGGCATGTTGTATGCCTTTACCGAAAACTTCGCCCTGCCGTTTTCGCACGACGAAGTGGTGCACGGCAAGGGTTCCTTGCTGAATAAAATGCCCGGCGACGAATGGCAGCGCTTTGCCAATTTACGTTTGCTCTATACGTTTATGTTTACTTATCCCGGCAAAAAACTGTTGTTCATGGGTTGCGAGTTCGGCCAGGGTACGGAGTGGAACTTTAATAAAGCTCTGGATTGGTATGTGTTAAATTATCCGCACCATCGCGGCGCACAAACATTAATTAAAGACTTAAATCATCTTTACAAAAGCCATGCTGCTTTGCATCATTTCGATTTCGACCATCACGGTTTTGAATGGATCGATTGCCACGACGTGCAACAATCCATCATCAGTTATCGCCGTAAAAGCAGTCAGGAAGAATTGGTTATCATCTTAAATTTTACGCCCGTGCCACGGGAGATGTACCGCATCGGCGTACCGAACGCAGGTACCTATACGGAAATATTTAATTCCGATTCTCACTATTACTACGGTACCAATATCGGTAACGGCGCGGTATTATCAGAACCGGTACCGTATATGAATCAAGCCAATTCGGTTTGCGTTACCTTGCCGCCTTTAGGGGGAATTATCCTTAAGTTATAGACTGTTTGCGTTATTATGGAATAGCGCAAACCTCTAAAATTTATTAATTAAATGATCGTTAAGAATCATCTATGAAAAAAATACTGTTTGTTACGAGCGAAGCACATCCATTAATAAAAACCGGTGGTCTGGCCGATGTTTCTGGCAGTTTGCCCAAGGCATTAGCGGGATTAGGGCAGGACGTTCGGTTAATCATTCCCAATTACAACGCGATTAATCTGCCCGGAGAACCGCGCTTTCTGTGTAGTCTCAGGGTTGATAACCGCGATGTCAATCTGCTGGAAACGCAGATACCGGATAGCCAAGTCAACGTCTTGCTGGTCGATTACCCGCATTTCTTTAACCGACCCGGCAATCCTTATGTCGACGAACAAGGTAATTCATGGGCGGATAATGCCGACCGGTTTGCTTTGTTCTGCCGCATTGCGGTTGAAGTGGCGATGAATCGCGCGCAGTTAAACTGGCAGCCTGACATCGTGCACTGTAATGATTGGCAAAGCGGCCTGGTACCGGCGCTGCTGACGTTGGAAACCGGTCGTCCGGATACGGTTTTTACGATTCATAACCTGGCTTATCAAGGGCTGTTTCTGGTCGATAATATTTTGGGGTTGAATTTACCCGGCCAGCTTTGGCATCCGGCAGGGCTGGAGTTTTATCACATGCTGTCCTTCATTAAAGGCGGACTGGTTTATGCCGATCGCATTACAACGGTAAGCCCAACTTATGCGCTGGAAATTCAGACGGCTGCTTACGGGTATGGTCTGGAAGGGTTATTAATCCATAGAAAAGAAGATTTAAGCGGCATTCTGAACGGCATCGACCTGGAAACCTGGAATCCGGCAACCGATCCATTCATTGCAAAGCAATACGATGTAGCGATCCTGCCGGACAAATTACATAACAAAACCGAACTGCAACGAAAAACCGGCTTACCCATTAATGAGTCTATTCAATTGTTCGGCTTAATTGGCCGTTTGGTGGAGCAGAAAGGGATCGATCTGATTATCGACTGTCTGCCCGCGCTATTGGCTATGCCCGTGCAGTTCGTCGTGCTGGGCGCGGGCGATAAAGGCTTTGAAGAGCGTCTGCACAATCTGGCGCATGTTTACCCGGATAAAATGGCGTTCGCCAAAGGTTACGATGAGCCTTTGGCGCATTTAATTGAGGCCGGGGCCGATGTATTTTTAATGCCGTCACGTTTTGAACCGTGCGGGCTTAACCAAATGTACAGCCAGCTCTACGGCACATTGCCTATCGTACGCTACACGGGCGGATTGGCCGATACCGTCGTCGATGCCCTGCCGAACACAATCGCCGACCGAACCGCCACCGGCTTTGTCTTTAATGACGCCAGCGCAAGCTCATTGCTGGAAGCCATTAAACGGGCGGTCTTGTTGTACAGCGATAAATCGGCCTGGAAAAAAGTGCAGGCGAATGGCATGAAAAAAGATTTTTCTTGGAAGCACAGTGCGGAGCAGTATCTGGATTTGTACCAAAGTTTATGGCATGTATTTCCTATTGTCGGCGGAGAGATAGCCTATACTGAGCATTAATAATTTGCATCGGAGGTAACACATGAACATGCTAAGTATTTTATTAATAGCGTTTTTTTTGTTACCTATAGGAACACAGGCCGAACCCGTTATGGAAGTCATCACTGTCCACAACCGCCCACCCGAAGAACTCCGGCCTTTGCTGTTGCCCTTGCTGGAAAGTACCGACCAAGTCGTCGCCAATGGCGATTCATTAATCGTCAAGACCGAAGCGGAACGCATGCCAATGATCGCCAACCTGATCCGCAAGCTGGATAACCCATTGAATAACCTGTTAATAACCGTCATCCAAAGCCGCGACATTACCGCCGAGCAACTTAACGCAGGCATTAACTTTGACATTAATGTGCCGATTAATCACCCAGGACAGCCCAGGGGTTATGCGCAGGGTTATTACAACCAAGCTCAGGGACGAAATAATATCCACAACAGCCAGACCATCAGAACGCTGGAAGGCGTTCCTGCCCATATCAAAGCGGGTAATGCTGTGCCGATTACCAATTATCAGGTGTACCCGGATGCCTACGGTTATCCCTACCAAAACCGTTCGACCCAATATATCGAAGCGACCACCGGTTTTGAAATAACACCCAGACTGGCCGGCCAGCAAGTCGAGCTGGAAGCTGCCCCGTGGTCGAACCGCTTTAATTATCAAGGAAATATCGAAACCCAAAGCGCCAACACCACTATCCGCGCCAACTTGGGCGAATGGGTCGAACTTGGCGGCGTTGCCGAAAGCGGGCAAAGCGACGGTACTTCTACGTTCGGCTACAACCGCGAAGCAGTACGAAATGACTTACGCATTTTGGTGAAGGTGGATAGGGTTAATTAACGATTGTAAGAATCGTGTTGCCGGTATTATTACCAAGTCGAATGTGGCATATTCCCACGTATGTGTTTTGATTCAAAAACAAATGCTGTCATTTCGACCAGCGGGAGAAATCTAAAACCCGCGAGATTCCTCAGTCGCCTTGCTTCCTTCGGAAGGACAACATTAGGGATTTATATATAAGTTATTGTTATAAATAACATGTTTCTTTATGTAGAGTTAGGTTATCGTTTACTCTCAACAACATTTTTTAACGACACCAAGCCTTGTTCGAATTGTCCGCCCACCATTTTTTCACAGTTCATGAACACGCTCATAATTTTGCCCATAAAACTATTGGCGCCGCTCATGGTCCAGGTTACTGTTGTTCGATCGCCGTTCTGCTTTAAGCTGAATTCAGCGGTATTGGTCGCCTGCATCGGTTTCAGAAATTCCAATTTGAACTGGATGTAATCATGCGGACGGCTTTCGGTGACCGTCATACTGCCGGTGCCGACTTTGTTATTGCCCGACCAGCTCGTTTTCGCACCAATGCCTTCGTTCGGCCCTTCGAATGAGTTTTTTGCGTTGAGATCCAGCTTGGCCCAGGGCGACCAGGCATCCCAGTTATGCAGGTTATTAATATGCTGAAAAATAACCTCAGCCGAGGCATTAATGCTGCCTGTGCGGCTTACGCTAAATTGATCCGGTTGTTTTGCTGCCAGCGCCAATACAATAACGACAGCCAGCACAAGTAAAAGCAGAAATACGATCATGGTAAATTCCTCCTATTAGAATATTAACGAGGCTTACGGTGTCACGGTGAAAAAAAACCGGACAACGTGATAATATCAGCTTCTGCATTAACTTTTGAGAAGCTTATGAGCAATGTATTCAGTTTTACCGGCACTGTCGGGCGGGATGCGGAACTGCGTTACACGCCGTCCGGCATGGCCGTATTGAGTGTATCCGTCGCCAACAATATCGGTTTCGGTGACAAACAGCAGACGTTATGGATTAGGGTGGCGTTATTCGGCAAACGCGCAGAAGGCAATTTGAAAGATTATCTGAAAAAAGGCCAGCAGGTATTCGTTTCCGGCGAACTCAGCCAGAACGAGTATAAAGTCAACGACGGCAGCATGAAAACCAGTCTGGAGCTGAATGCTAATATTATTGATTTAATCGGGAAAAGGAGCGATACCGGACAGGCTCAGCAAACGTATCAAGCATCGGCAACGACGCAAAGCCACGATAATTTTGCCGACTCGTATAACGACGACATTCCCTTTTAAGCGAGCATATTAACTCAGCCCGGCGCATTAACTAACCGGGCTGAACTTAATCTTTCGATTTAACGGCAATTTTTACTGTTAATCGGCGGAAATCCGTACATCCTTGTACGCGCTATTAACACATTAATAACAAGTATTATCTGATGACGTTATGGCCGCGCCCACTCATGCACTGGTTGTAAGCGTTCCGGAAACGGTCTTCAGCCGTAAAGCCTTGTTTGGCTGCGCCGCCGAAACCGCCCGCAGCTGCACCAATGGCCGCACCAGCCGCCGGATTACCGGTAAATGCACCGACCACGGCCCCACCCGCAGCACCGACTAAGCCGCCGACACCCGCACCGATTGCGGTTTCTTTAACCGTGCCGCCGCCAGCAGATTGTTCTGCCAATTGCTTGCACTCTGCCATATCTTGATTTAAGCGGTAGGCATTCGGGTCGTTATATGTATCGACAGTAGGCTGATAACCGCCGTAAGAATAACAACCGGCCAATGCTAAAGCGCTAAAAACTACTGCACTGATTTTGACTGCTTTCATCTATTAATACCTCTTAAAAGTTAAGTGAATGGTAACTTGTTAATTATAGTTTAACCAATATTTTATGAATAATTGCTGAATGTAATTATTAAGATAATCCATCAGCATTAGGACTCTCTTAAAACCCGTAACGGCGGCGTATTAATCACCCGGTTTACACCCCAGCAACCTGCTAAGCCCACGGCGCAAGCGGCAATTACCGGTAAGGTAAACCATAAGTAAGTTGTCAGCTGGTAGTCCATACCGAGTACTTTAACATGCAACACGAACAGTAAGGCTTCCGCAAATATCACAGCCAGCAAGCCGGAAACCAAACCCAGGGTAAAAAATTCGATAACATGCGTTAAATGCAGCAATGACCGGTTGGCGCCAAAGGTGCGCAACAGAGCGCTTTCATAAATCCGGTTATCCAGGGTGGCGTGAATAGCCGCAAACAGCACCGTAAAACCGGCCAATAATGCAAAATAAAGGAGATAATTAATCGCTTCGGTTAATTGCGCCACGATGGTTTTGAATTGCTTCAGGATTAAATCGACCTCCAAAATAGTCATCGCCGGATATTTTTTTATTAACTGATTTAGATAAAGCTTATTGTTTTCCGGCAAATAAAAACTGGTCAGATAAGTGCCGGGGAACGCTTCCAGTGTGCCGGGTGAGAAGATCATGTAAAAATTGGGTTTCATGGTTTCCCAGCGCAAAAACCGGATACTGCTTACGGTCGCCGTTAACGGTTGTCCGCCGATAACAAACTGCAAGCGGTCGCCGAGCTTTATTTTCAAGCTTTCCGTCAGTTTCTGTTCCACGGACACCAGTCCGGGCTTGTTATCAGTCCACCAAACGCCGTCTGCGATTAGATTGTCTTCAGGCAAGTTTTCGGTATAGGTAAGGCTTAATTCCCGGTGCGTAGCGCTTTCGCCTTGCGACTTTTTGCTGACTATTTTTTGCACCGCTTGGCCGTTAATTTCGGTCAATCGTCCCCGAATGATCGGAAAAAACAGGCTACCATTAATGTTATTGGCGGTGAAATCGGCTTTTATGGCCTCAATCTGGTCTGGAAAAATATTCAGGGCGAAATGGTTGGGCGCATTTTCCGGCAATTGCCTTTGCCAATTGTCGATCAAATCATGATGCACGGTAAAACTCAATGTCATCGCCACCAAGGTAATGGTAAAGGCCAGAATCTGGCTGATAGTAGCGCGCTTGTTGCGAATTAATCCTTGCAAGCCGAATCGCCAGTTAATGCTCATTAAATGTAATGCCCGTTGCGCTAGTTTAAGCAAGCCGTATACCAACAAGTCCAAAATGATTAATAACACAAAACCGCCTCCAAAAATGGTCAGCGTCATTTTAAGGTCTTGCGTATAACGCCAGATCAGCCCGGCCACAATGCTGATCGCCAAGCCATAAACCAGCCATGCGCTGGCCGGCATTGGCGTTAGGTCGCGGCGCAGCACCCGCGCCGGCGACACGCGTTTGAGTTGCAGAAGCGGCGGCAACGCAAAGCCGATTAATACCGTCATACCAGTCAGCAAGCCGAATACAATCGCCAGCCAGCCGGGATTGGCGATTGTTTGCGGGAGCAAATTCCGCAACAAATCGAATAACAAAGCTTGTACCAGCCAGCCTACACCACAGCCGATCAGGCTGGTTATTAATCCCAAGATGAGAAATTGGCTGAAAAATAAAGCAAGCACATCGTTCTGTTTACTGCCCAGGCAACGCATGATGGCGGTGGCGTCAAGGTGACGTTCCGCATAGCGCCGGGCCGCCATCGCAATGGCGACGCCGGAAATGATGATGACGACGATGCTGGACAAGCCCAAATAGCGCTCGGCGCGGTTTAAGGCAGAGCCGACTTCCGGACGGTCTTCATGAATATCCATGATGCGCTGGGTCGGATTGAGTTTCGGCTTGATCCAGGGCTTGAAGGCGCTGAGCTGCCCCTGCTCGCCCCGGAACTGGTAAAAATAATGCACATGGCTGCCCGGCTGGATGATTCCGGTTTGCGGAAGATCATCCTGATGTATCATTACGCGCGGCGACAGGCTATATAAATCGCCTTGCTTGTCCGGCTCGTAAGTTATTATTTTATTAATGATTAATGCTTTTTCGCCTACCGTCACGGTATCGCCCAGCTTTAATTTCAACGCCGACAATATCCGTTTTTCCACCCAGGCTTGACCGGGTTGCGGCCCGTGATATGCGTTTGTTTCAGAGGCATAATCGGAATCCGTGGTTTTTAAATAACCGCGCAAAGGGTATCGATCGCTCACCGCCTTAACGCCAGCCAGCAGCATCTCGTCATGCTCCATTAATACGCTGGAAAACTCTGCCGTTTGCGATTGATCCAAATTTAATTTATTTGCTTGTTTCAGCCAGTCGTCTTCTAAGGTGGCATGGCTGGTGATTACCATGTCCGCAGCCATAAATTCCGCTGCCTGATCGGTCACGGTGCGCTGCAACCGGCTGGAAAACAAGGTAATGGCAGTGGAGCACGAAACTGCAATCAGCAACGCCAGAAACAACAGCGTTAATTCGCCTGCGCGAATGTCACGCCACAAAAAGCGTAAGGCAAGACCCATCGGTTTCATACGATTTTCCCGGCGGACAGGCGGATCGTCCGCTGACAGCGTTGCGCCAACGCCGGATCGTGGGTTACCAGTATTAATGTGGTTTTGCTTTCCTGATTCAGCTCAAATAACAGATCGATAATTTTTGCCCCGGTACTGCCGTCAAGATTGCCGGTCGGCTCATCGGCAAACAACAGCGCAGGCTGGGTAACAAAGGCGCGTGCAAGCGCCACGCGTTGCTGCTCGCCGCCGGAAAGCTGCCGCGGCGTATGGTTAAGGCGTTCCGCCAGACCAACCCGCCTTAAAAACGCTTCTGCCGTTGTTCTGGCTTTGTTATCGCCCCTTAGCTCCAAGGGCAGCATGACATTTTCCAGCGCAGTCAATCCTTGCATTAACTGGAAAGACTGGAACACAAATCCCACCATGCGATTGCGCAATTCCGCCCTGCCGTCTTCATTCATGCCGGTCAACGAAAGGCCGTTTACCGTAATTACTCCTGAAGTCAGCGTATCCAATCCGGCCAGCAGGCTGATTAATGTAGACTTTCCTGAACCCGACTCGCCGGTAACCGCAACACTTTCTCCAGCATTAATGCGCAGATTAATGTTCTCCAAAATAACCAATTGGCCATTTGCAGTCGGCGCTGACTTCCCTAAATTTTCAGTTACAATGATAACGTTGGAATGTTCAGGTGACACCGTGTTTAAAGTATTGTTTGTATGCATTATTTCATTAATTTCCATGACTGCAATGGCTAAATCGATTGTAGTAGTGGGCGATAGTATAAGCGCAGCGTACGGAATTGACGTGAGACAAGGCTGGGTAACGTTGGTTCAGGACAAGCTGCAAAAGCAATATAAAGACTATACCGTTCACAACGAAAGCATTACCGGCGACACAAGCGCAGGCGGTTTAGCTAGAATTGACAGCATTTTAGACCGCCGCAAACCCGGCATTGTCATCCTCGAACTGGGGGCAAACGACGGCTTGAGGGGATTGTCTCCCGCCATTTTAAAAAATAACCTTACTGAAATCGTCAAACGCGCACAGCATTCCGGAGCCAAAGTGTTGCTATTAAGTATGCGTATTCCGCCCAATTACGGCAAACGGTATACCGAGATGTTTTACAATGTGTATCCCCAATTATCCAAAGAACTTAAAATTCCGTATGTTCCCTTTATACTTGAAGATGTCGCTTTGGCAAAAGAATTAATGCAGCAAGACGGTTTGCATCCCAATGCAAAAGCGCAGACTGTAATTGTCGATAAGATCTGGCCGTATTTAGTAAAATTAATAGAAAAACCGTAAGAAAGGAATTAACCATGCTGCAACTAACTCTGGAAAAAGCCAACAAAATCATTAATGCCGCCACACAAAAAGCCAGATCGTTAAACATGGCGCCGTTAACCGTCGTGGTATTGGATGAGGCTGGCCACCTTAAGGCCTTGCAACGCGAAGACGGCGCGACCGTTATCCGCCAGCAGATCGCCACCGCCAAAGCGTGGGGTGCAGTCACGATGGGCATCTCCTCGCGCAGTCTGGCCGCCGTGGCCGAACACCGGCCTGATTTTATGAACGCATTAATCGGGCTTGCGGACGGCAAGATCATGCCGGTGCCGGGCGGTGTTTTAATCCGTGACAATGCCAACAACATTTTGGGTTCTGTCGGCATCAGCGGCGATTCCTCCGAGCAGGACGAGCGCTGCGCTATTGCCGGGATTGAAGCGGCAGAGTTTGTGGCGGGGGTTTAATTTTAGCGCACACCAGCTTTGCTTGATATTGCTTATTACCTTTATTAACGCTTGGCAAGCGTTTAACGAATTCTTAACTACTTATTAATAAGCAATAAAAAAGGCCAGGTTGGTAACTCTGGCCTTTTTCGAAGCGGTAGGAAATAATCTTAACGTTTTGAGTATTGCGGACGTTTGCGAGCTTTGTGCAAGCCGATCTTTTTCCGCTCGACCACGCGGGGATCACGGGTCACGTAGCCTGCTTTCCGTAAAAGCGGACGCAAGGCTTCGTCGTATTCCATTAATGCGCGGGTTAATCCGTGACGGATTGCGCCAGCCTGACCTGATGGACCGCCGCCTTTGACGATGACATTAACATCGATTTTCGATTCCAGATCAACCGCTTGTAATGGTTGACGGCTTACCATCTGGTCGGTTTTACGACCAAAATAGTCTTCCAAAGACTTGGTGTTAACGATGATTTTCCCGGTACCTTTAGTTGCGTAAACTCGCGCGATTGCGCTTTTGCGACGACCGGTTCCGTAATATTGAGCGACTGCTGCCATGATTATTCCCTTAGATTTCTAAGACTTTGGGTTGTTGCGCCTGATGATCGTGCTTCGGACCGGCATAGACCTTCAGTTTTTTGAACATCGCGCGGCCTAAAGGATTGTTGGGCAACATGCCTTTAACGGCAGTATTAATGATGCGGTCAGGAAAGGTTTTTCTCAGTTTACCTAAACTGACGGTTTTCAGGTTGCCAATATAGCCGGTATGATGTTGATATAATTTGTCTTTTTCTTTAGCGCCGGTAACGCCGATTTTTTCGGCATTAATGACTATGATGTAATCGCCGGTATCGACATGGGGTGTGTATTCCGGCTTGTGTTTACCGCGCAGGCGTTTAGCAACTTCTGAAGCCAAACGGCCCAGGGTTTTACCTTCTGCGTCTATCACGTACCAATCGCGTCTGACTTCCGCAGGCTTTGCACTAAATGTTTTCATGGTTGTTCGGTGTTACATCATGAGGCTAAAAAAAGAAGCGGAATTTTACTAAACATTCAGATTTTTTACAACCTAATTTCCATTCGCGGTTGCGATTACCTTGTCAAATGACATCTTCCGTTACAACTTTATGTTTAGTGAGTGCAGTTTACGGTACAGATGTGTGCGTTCGATACCGACAGCAGACGATAATTTCGCCACACTGCCGCCTGCGCGTTCGTAGTGGTATTCCAAATAGGCTTTTTCGAACTGATCTCGAGCGTCTTTTAAGGGCAGGTTGTAAAAATTAGGCACTGTTGCGGAGGCTGTGGCGTCATTAATGACCGAGCCCAAGGCAGATTTTACCTCGTCCAGTTCGATTTCTTCGCCTACGCCCAGAATCATCAAGCGTTGCACCAGATTTTTCAATTCCCTTACGTTACCGCGCCAGCTGTGGTTGCGCAGGAAATTCTGCGCCGCCATGGAAAATTTTCTGAACGCCAGTTTGTCGTGGTTGACAAAATAATCGACATAAAAGTTGAGCAAGCCGGGTATGTCCTCGCTACGCTCTCTAAGCGGTTGTATTTCCAGAGATATTTCGTTTAGCAGATAGTAAAGGTCGTGCCGAAAACGGCCTTGGCGTATTTCCTCGGCCATATCGATGCGGGTGGATGCCAGTACGCGCACATCCACATGCACGGCTTCGCTGCCACCCACACGCAAAAAAGAACTGGAAGTCAGCGCGCTTAACAATCTGAGCTGGGTTTCCTGATCCATCCCGGCAATTTCGCTCAAGAATAAGCTACCTTTATTGGCGCGCTCCAGCAAGCCCGGATAGGTTTTGCCGTCTTTTTCCTTGCCGAAAAATTCTACTGCCGCATTTTCCGGCGCAATACTGCCCACGGCAACATCGATAAAAGGGCCGTCCCGGCGGGAACTGTTGCTATGCAGATAGCGGGCGTACAGTTCTTTACCGACACCGGCTTCGCCGACAAACAGAATGCGCGTGTCGTGCTGCGCTAAGCGTCTGATCTGCTCTTTAATGCGGGTAATTACTGCGCTTTTGCCTATCGGCTCGATATCGCTGACCAATTGCTGTTTTAATCCGGCATTTTCTTTTTGCAGACTGCTGGCTTCCAGTGCCCGCGCCACGATTAATAACAGCTTGGCCATGGACAGAGGTTTTTCCAGAAAATCGTAAGCGCCTAATTTGGTGGCTTCCACGGCGGATTCGACCGAACCGTGACCAGACATCATAACAACCGGGCAATGCAAGGCATCTTCCGTTACCCATTCCTTCAGTAAGGTAATGCCGTCCGTATCGGGCATCCAGATATCGAGTAAGATCAACTGAGGACTCGACGCGTGTTTTACCGCGCGCGCGTCGGCGGCGTTTTCTGCCGTAACCACCTGATAACCTTCATCTTCCAGGATTTCACTTACCAACCGGCGAATTTCCGGCTCATCATCGATTACCAGGATTTTAGGTGTCTGTTCTTTCATAGTGTTCTACGCTATTACCTTAAACTGCAGGAAGTTGAATGATAAAACCCGCTCCGATTTTGCGGCGGGTATCCACCCAGATCGAGCCGCCATGTTCTTCGATTATTTTTTTGACGATTGCCAACCCTAAGCCGGTGCCTTTTGTCTTGGTGGTGACGTAAGGCTCGAATATCTTTTCTATGTGCTCCTCATTAATACCGGGACCGTTGTCGTAAAAGGCGCATTCAATAAAATCCGTATAATTTTTTTGCACACGGTTCATTTTAATTTCGATGACGCCGTTATCCTCGATGGCTTCCAAGGCATTAATCAATAAATTATGCACGACTTGCCTGATACTGACCGGGTCGCCTTTAATCATTAATGAGCCGGTTTCAAACTCCGTTTTAAATTTTACTCCAGGTTTCACCGGATACAATGCTAACACTTCTTGCACTAAGGCCGCCAAATCTAAATCGTTGGCCTGTTTTTTCGCGGGCTTGGCGTATTGGGCGAAATCATCCACCATTTCCTTCATCGCTTCCACCTGCTTGACGATGGTGCGGGTTGATTTTTGCAATATTTCCGCATCGCTGGCTGATAATTTGTCCCCCAGTTTAACTTGCAACCGTTCCGCCGATAGTTGGATGGGGGTTAATGGATTTTTGATTTCATGCGCCAGTCGTCTGGCCACTTCGCCCCACGCGGCGCTTTTTTGCGCCTGCATTAAATCGGTGACGTCGTCGAATACCACAATCGCGCCGACCCGATCGCCCTCCTGCGAAAACAACGGCGTCCCCCGACAAAGCAATTCCCGACGCCCGTTCGGCCCTAAAAAAGCAATCCGTTGCTGCCAGATATCGTCAGCATTCATTAATAGACGATGGATGGTTTTCAGTGGTTCCGCCAATTCTTTATTATTTCCCGCCAGTTCCAGCAGGGTTTGGCCGACAAAACGGCTGACGTGAATGTGAAATATCCGGTAAGCGGCCTGATTGGTGGTGCGAATGGTGTTATTGGCGTCGAAGCTGATGACGCCCGCGGTTAAATTGCCCAGGATTGTTTCCAGATAAGCCCGCTGGTTTTCAACTTCCACACCTGCCTGACGGATTTCGTTCTGCGCCTGACCGATACGCCGGGTCATGTCGTTAAACGATTCCACCAAAAAACCCAGATCGTCATGTGCAAGCACCGGCAATTGCTGGTCGTACAGGCCGGAGGCAACGGCTTTGGTGCCTTTCACCAGTGCTTTTACCGGCGCAACAATATGACGGATACTGATAAACGCAACCCAGATGGCGGCCAACAAGCTCATTAATAACACTAAGGAAAGGGCTAAGGAAAAGCTCATTTTCAGCGAATTACGCAGGTAATTCATTTCCTGATAGCGGATAAAGGCGAACTCGACCGAATCGGCCAGATCGGCCACCCGCACCGGCACCGGGTACAAGGTCTGTAGATACAAAGGATCCTGGCCCTTAATCTCTGTAATCGCCCGGATCATTAATTCCTTTTCGCTGATCGGCGCCAAGGCGACGTAATCGCCGCTCCGGCGCAGTTGCAACCAAACATTTTCGTCCGGCAAGCTGGGCAGAATATCGCCCGGAGTGCTGCTGCTGGAAGCGATAATACGGCCTGTTTTGGAAAACAAAGTCACTTCCGACGCGCCGGACATGATTAATAGATTGTCCATTTCCAGTCCGGCCATAACTTCTGAAGACGTATCGATGTTCTCGGCTAATTGTTGAGTTTGCCTAAGATGCCAGCGCATTCGCTGATCCAGCGCCGATTGGCTGAGTTCCAGTGAATCTTCCATGGCCCGGTCGATTTCAACATTAAACCAACTGTCGATGCCTTGATGCAGAAACTGCATGGAAAAATAAAACACGATAGCCGCCGGCGCCAGCGATAATAAAACGAAGAGAGCCACCATGCGTGTGGTCAGCCTGGAACCGGCGGCGCGTTTTTTTAGCTGACGGGCTAAGGAGTAGATATTAGCGCCGACCAGGATCATCAGCACAACCAATCCTAAGCCGTTGATTACCAATAGCCATTTGGACATGGCGTTCAGTTCTGACGACTCTTGCGCTGCTGTACTCATTAATTGCAGCGAAAGCAGTATCAAACCGAATAAGGCTGCGGCTAGCAGTCCGGTAGGCAGTTTTATTTTTTTAACGGCCATGTATACCAATCGCTGGAGAGATACCATTGCGGGTTCATGTAAGCAACCGGCCGTAACGGCAACGGCAGGGCATCCCGCTCAAATGTGATCTGCATGGAAGCAATATATTGATTACCATCGGCTATTTTGTCTTTTTCGATTAATGGGTAATCCCTGAGCGTCGACAGTTTGTCCAATGCGCCTTCCAATGTCGAAAAATTTTCGTCCGTGCCGTTGCTGATATTGCTGACCCGGTACAACTTTAATAAGGCGTGGTATTGAACGCCGTATCGGACGCTTTTATCCAGCACCGTCTTGTTCCAGAGATAATCGCGCTGCTCCTGAACCTTAAACTGGTAAGTCCAGAACAGGGAAACGCCATTATTTAACGCTTCCACGGTTTTCTCGCTTAGCTGGTAATCAATATCGGCGGACATGACATAGTCATTGTCCTGCGTTGCGCTTTCGACATGGGTAATCGCAACACCGCTATCCTCCGCGTACAGCAAAACCGGCGCGGCCATTAATAAAACGGCGCTGAGTATTAATAGCCGATTAATGTTTAATAAGACGCGCATAATAAAAACCGTCCATTGCCGAATATCCGGTCAAAATCTGTCTGCCGTATTGCCGGGCATAGCCCCAATCCGCATTAATCGGCAGTTCTGCGGCATTATTCTGTTGCGACAGAAATGCGTTGATTTGTTCCTCATTTTCTTGTTTCAGCACCGAACAGGTTGAATAAAGTAACATTCCTCCCGGCTTCAATAAAGGCCAGACCGCCGTTAACAGGCTGAATTGCAACGCGGCCATGGCATTAATATCATCAGGGCGGCGCAATAGTTTGATGTCAGGATGCCGCCTGATAACGCCGGTGGCAGAACAGGGCGCATCCAGCAGAATCCGGTCGAACGGCTGGCCGTCCCACCAGCTTCCGGTTTGCGCCGCATCCGCTGTCATCAGCGTGGCGTTAAGCCCTAGTCGATGCAGATTATCCTGCACCCTGCGCATCCGTTTGTCGTCAATATCGACCGCAACCAGTTCCTGTAAGGCCGGTTGCAGTTCCAGTATATGCGCCGTTTTGCCGCCCGGCGCTGCGCACACATCCAGCGCCCGGTGTTCCGGTTCAACCTTTAATAAATCTGCCGCCAATTGGGCGGCGGCATCCTGCACCGATACCCAGCCTTCGGAAAAATGAGGCAAGTCATTAATTATTAATGGTTTTTCTAAAACAATACCGGTTGCATTGCAAGTTACAATCTGACCATTAATGCCTTGATCAGCCAGTAAAGCGATATAGTTTTCCCTGCTGGTAAGGCGAAGATTTACCCGTAATGTCATCGGCGGTGGCTGGTTGTTTGCCGTTAATACGGCTTCAAACTGCTCCGGCCAATTGCTCGCTAAACGCTGGATTAACCAATCGGGATGACTGTAACGCGCCGACGGTGTTTGCTCTGCTTTGCTGTCGAGATCATTCTGTTGCCGCAGATAATTGCGCAGTAAAGCATTAATTAATGCCTTGGCCCACGCCTGCTTGTGCGCCGCCTGTACGGTTTCGGCAACCGCAGCATGCGTCTTCACCCGCATAAAGCTAATCTGGTACAAGCCAATCAATAATAATGCTTTGATTTCCGGCGTTTTAACCGGCTTGTCCAGCAGTTGATTAATGATGAATTCCAGCCTGTGATAGTACCGGCAGACACCGTAGCATAACGCTTGGATAAAGGCTTTATCCTGCGGCGAGGTTACGGTTAACAGGGCGTTTTCCAGCGCCGGAGTTAATGACTGTCCGTGATGTAGAATTTGTGTGATGACGCGGGCGGCAACCCATCGTGTGTTCAAAATACTATCGACCCAGCTTTACCTGATTAAAGCAGTGAGATTGCAGGAAAGCGGTGGCGGGTATGCGTTTACCGCCCGGCAATTGCACTTCCAACAGGCGCAGAACGCCGTTTCCGGTCACTACCTCCAGGGTTTTACCGGTGCGCACAACCGTACCCGGCGCGTCATTAATAACACCGGCGACAGCTTCCGCCCGCCAGATGCGCAATACCTCACCATTCATTAACGTTTGCGCAACCGGCCAGGGATTGAGTCCCTGGACATTGCGGGCAATCTGTTTAGCCGGTAACGTCCAGTCGATCTCAGCCTCGCTTTTGCTGAGTTTTTCGGCGTAAGTCACCAGATTTTCATCCTGTTTTTCCGCATTAACCGAACCTTCTTCCAGTTGCGGCAACACTTTTTGCAAGCCGATTGCACCTAACTGCGCCAGTTTATCGTGCACATCGCCTGCGCTATCCTGCTCATTAATGGCGCATTCTTCTTTATGCAACATATCGCCTGCATCCAGTTGCAGGCAAATCCACATGATGGTGACGCCGGTACGGCTGTCCCCCGCCATAATGGCGCGCTGGATGGGCGCCGCGCCACGCCAGCGCGGCAACAGCGATGCATGCACATTAATGCAGCCCAGTCGGGGAATATCCAGCACCGCCTGCGGCAAGATCATGCCGTACGCCACGACGACCATCAAATCCGGTTTTAACTCAGCCAGCGCTTGTATTTCTTCGGATGATTTCAAAGTTAACGGCTGCCGAACGGGAATCCCGGCGGCAAGCGCCAATTCCTTGACCGGACCGGGCTGGACTTTCCGCCCCCGTCCGGACGGCCGGTCCGGTTGCGTGTAAACCGCGCAGATTTCATGGTTCGATTCCAGCAAAGCGCGTAAGCTGGGCACGGCAAATTCGGGGGTTCCCGCAAAAATAATCCGCATTTGCTTAGTTTTGTTCCAGTTTGTGAATTTTTTCCAGCTTTTTCTTAATGCGCTCCCGCTTCAGGGACGAGATATAATCGACAAACAATTTGCCTTCCAGATGATCCATTTCGTGCTGAATGCACACGGCCAGCAAATCGTCCGCTTCCAGTTCGAACGGTTTGCCGTCTTTATTTAACGCCTTAACCTTGATTCGTTCAGCGCGTTTAACTTTTTCAAAAAAACCGGGCACGGACAAGCAACCTTCTTCGGATTCTTCCACGCCGTCTTTATTAATGATTTCGGGATTAATCAGGCACAAAGGCTGGTCTTTTTGTTCGCTGACGTCGATCACCACCACACGTTGATGCACATTGACCTGGGTTGCAGCCAAACCGACGCCTTTGGCTTCGTACATGGTTTCCAGCATATCATCCACCAATTTTTTAATTTTGCCGTCGACTACAGGCACGGGCGCGGCTTTTTTACGCAAACGATCGTCAGGAAATTCAAGAATAGTTAGAATGCTCAACAAACTCTCCACTATAATTAAGCAATTACTGGAATTCTATATGAAATCATCTAAACTTTGAATTCGTTATGAACAAAAATCACCACAGGAACCGTCTATGGTCGTTCGAGTATTTTCGGGGTTAATCATATCTTTATGCATCGCCGCAACCTTCGCTGTCCGCGCGGCGGATGAACTATCTATCAACCCCAACCATCCCAACCAGTATACCGTCGTTAGAGGCGATACGTTATGGGACATTTCGGCAAAATTCTTGAACCATCCCACCCAATGGCCGGAATTATGGCGGCACAACACGCAAATTAAAAATCCGCACCTGATCTATCCCGGCGATACGCTTTATTTTTTCCGTTGTCGACGGCAGGCCGCGGTTAAGCTTCAGTCCCAATCCTGAAGCTGCCTATCTGGGCGATACCGGCGGCATGGGAAGCGATACCTGCACCATTAATGAGGAAGACATCCATCAGGGCCGCACCGCTTTCGCCATGGCGCAAGGCGGCAAGCTGTCGCCCTGTATCCGCGAAACCACCATGAAGGAGGCGATCCGCTTAATTCCTAGCGAGCATATAGCCAAATTTTTAACCTCGCCGCGCGTAGTTAGCGCCACCGACTTGGCAAGATCACCTTATGTACTTGATTTTGCAGGAGAACACTTAACCGCCGCTACCGGCAATAGGCTGTATGTTAGAACCATTATCCAATCGCCGACGCAAACGTTTACTGTTTACCGTCCGGGCGAAACCTTCAGAAGCCCGGAAACCGGCGAAGTCTTAGGCTATGAAGCCCGCTATGTCGCCGATTCCACCCTGGAAAGAGAAGGCGATCCGGCTACGGTTGTCATTGACAAGTCGGTCTACGAAGTATTAATCGGCGACCGCTTAATGCCCAAAGGCGAAGAGCAGTTCAATTTGAATTATTTCCCCCGGCCGCCGGAAGAAAGCATTCGCGGCAGCATTATTTACGTACTGGACGGCGTTAATCAAATCGGTAAATACAATGTCGTAGTCATCGATAAAGGCACACTGGACGGCTTGCAGCACGGCCATGAGCTGGATATTTACAAGCGCGGCAGAATTGCCAGGGACAACTACAGCGTCGTCAGAAACGACCAGGTGCAATTGCCAGACGAGCTCGTCGGCACATTAATGGTGTTCCGTCCGTTCGAACGCGTCAGTTACGCCCTGGTAATGAAGGCGAACCAAGCCATCCGCGTACTGGATAGAGTCAGGACGCCCTGAACCTCAGCGACTCTACCATTAATGACCTCAAATTCTGGCTTGCGCTCCTGCGCATTCCGGGGTTCGGTAATGAAACATTCCGCAAACTGCTGGCAATCCATAGCCCGGATCAATTATTCGCCGAATCCAGTGCCGCTTTAAGCGCTCTAGGGCTTAACGCCGATATCATCCACGCCATTCAAAACCCGGAATGGACAGCGGTTGACACCGATTTGGCTTGGTTATCGCAAGCCAACAATACATTAATCACTTTGGCGGACAGTAGTTATCCCACCTTGCTCAAAGAAATTGACGATCCGCCGCCGCTTCTGTTTATTCGCGGCAATCCGGCGTTATTATCCCTGCCGCAGATCGCCATCGTCGGCAGCCGTAATCCTTCGAAGCAGGGTATTGAGACCGCCGCCGCCTTCGCCTATACCCTAAGCCTGCACGGCTTTGTGATTACCAGCGGCTTGGCGCTGGGTATCGACGCGGCCAGCCATCAAGGCGCGCTCAACGCCAACGGCTATACGATTGCCGTTGCCGGCACCGGTCTGGATCGGGTTTACCCCGCCCGCCATCTCGATTTAGCATCGCAGATTGTAAATACCGGCGCCATGGTATCGGAATTTCCGCCCGGTACACTAGCCAAAGCCAACCACTTTCCGCGCCGTAACCGCATCATCAGCGGCTTGAGCCAGGGCTTGCTGGTCGTTGAAGCCGCCAAGGAAAGCGGCTCATTAATCACGGCGCGTTTGGCGCTGGAACAAAACCGGGAAGTTTTTGCCATCCCCGGCTCCATCCATAACCCGCTGGCGCGCGGTTGCAATGCGCTGATCCGGGAAGGCGCAAAACTGGTGGAAACCACTCAGGATATCCTTGAAGAATTTAATCAATATAATCAAGAAGATATTAATAAACCTGACATTTCGCTGCAAACAACGCTTGACCTGGAGCAACAAACACTATTGAATCGCGTCATGTTCAGCCCAACATCGATTGATACCTTGGTCAAAGAAACCGGCTTATCTGTTGAAAAAATCTCATCCATGCTATTAATATTGGAGTTGGCAGGCTATGTTGAAGCCAATGTCGGCGGCTGTTACACCCGATTAAAATGAAACAGAAACTATGAAAGAAACGATTTTTGACGTACTGATGTACCTGTTTGAACACTATATGGAAGAAGAGCTGGAAATTTTTTCCGATAGCGACAGCATCAAAACCGAACTGCTGGAAGCCGGTTTTCCGCAACTGGAAATTAATAAAGCCTTCGATTGGCTGGAATCTCTCAGCGCCCAACGCGCGATCACCACAACCGTGCCGACCTCATTTCGCATTTTCAGCAACGAAGAAAAAACCAAACTCGATCTGAAATGTCAGGATCTGCTGTTGTTTTTGGAGCGCACCGGCATTCTGAACCCCAAAAACCGGGAAATCGTTATCGACCGCGCCTTGGCTCTGGAAAACGAAGAAATTTCCATCGAAAAACTGAAATGGATTATTCTGCTGATTTTATTAAGCCAGCCGGACGAAGAAATTGCCTTTTCCCGAATGGAAGATATGATTTACGACTTGGCGCCGACTTATCTGAATTAAACTCCGGTGTATTAATTACCTACTGCAATATAGCGTTCTGATTGCCTTCAATGAGCAAAAACCTCGTCATTGTCGAATCCCCGGCCAAAGCCAAAACCATTGAAAAATACCTGGGCAAGGACTTTCATGTGCTGGCTTCGTACGGTCATGTCCGTGATTTGGTGCCGAAAGAAGGCGCGGTAGACCCCGACAATAATTTCGCCATGAAATACGAGGTGATCGACCGCAACCAGCGCCACGTGCAAACGATCAGCAATGCCTTAAAAAAAGCCGAAGCGCTCTATCTGGCAACCGACCCGGACCGCGAAGGCGAAGCCATCAGCTGGCATTTGTACGAATTATTGAAAGAAAAAAAATTGCTGAAAGACAAACCGGTGCATCGCGTGGTGTTCCACGAAATCACCAAAAAAGCAGTCAGCGAAGCCATCGCGCATCCTAACCAACTGTCCTTTAACTTAATTAATGCCCAGCAGGCGCGCCGGGCGTTGGATTATCTGGTCGGTTTTAAGCTGTCGCCCTTATTATGGAAAAAAATCCGCCGCGGCCTGTCTGCCGGCCGGGTGCAAAGCCCGGCGTTACGGATGATTGTCGAGCGCGAACTGGAAATCGAAGCGTTCAAAACCCGGGAATACTGGACAATCGACGCCGCATTAATCGAACAGAACCAGGTATTCAAAGCCAAACTGACGCATTTTAACGGCGACAAGCAGAACCAGTTCAGTTTTACCGATGGCGCCACGGCGGAACAAACCAAGCAAACCTTACTGACGGCAGCCGACGGCGCATTAATCGTCAGTAATGTCGAGAAAAAGCAACAGAACCGTAACCCAGCGCCGCCATTTACTACGTCTACCCTGCAGCAGGAAGCCTCGCGTAAGCTCGGCTTTACCACCAAACGCACCATGATGGTTGCCCAGCAGCTTTACGAAGGCATCGATATCGGCGGCGAAACCGCCGGATTAATCACTTACATGCGGACCGATTCGGTCAATCTCGCGGTGGAAGCCGTACAGGAAATCCGGTCGTTAATTACCGAAATGTTCGGCTCCGACAATGTCCCGTCTAGTCCCGGGGTGTTCAAAACCAAATCCAAGAATGCGCAGGAAGCTCACGAAGCCATCAGGCCGACGTATCCCAGGAAAACGCCAGACCAGTTGAAAGCGTATCTCAACGCCGAACAACTCAAGCTGTACGAATTAATCTGGAAGCGCACCATTGCCTGCCAAATGAGCCATGCCGTTCTCAATCTGGTCGCCGTCGATTTATGCTGCGGCGACGGCAAGCATATGTTCCGGGCCAACGGATCCAGCATCGCCAAACCCGGATTTATGGCGGTGTATCTGGAAGGCAAGGACGACAGCAAAGACAGCGACGATAAAGAAAGTTTTCTGCCGATGCTGGAAGTTGGCCGCCCGGTCAAATTAAACGACATCATTACTGCCCAGCATTTTACCGAGCCGCCGCCGCGCTACGGCGAAGCCAGCCTGGTCAAGGCGCTGGAAGAACATGGCATCGGCCGACCTTCAACCTACGCAACGATTATTTCAACGCTACAAAACCGCGAATACGTCACGCTGGAAAGCAAACGTTTCCGCCCGACCGACGTGGGACGAATCGTTAATAAATTCCTGACCGAGCATTTCACGAAGTACGTCGATTACGATTTTACCGCCAACTTGGAAGACGAACTGGACGCCGTCTCCCGAGGAGAAGAAGACTGGATTCCATTAATGGGCAAGTTTTGGCAGCCCTTTAATACCTTGATTCATGAAAAAGAAGAGCAAGTCCAACGCAAGGATGTCACGCAAGAAGCGCTGGATGAAAAGTGCCCGCAATGCGGCAGTCCGCTGTCCATCCGCTTAGGACGTAACGGGCGCTTTGTCGGCTGCACCAATTATCCGGAGTGTTCCTATACCCGCAACCTGAATGAAGAAGCCGCTAAAACGAATGAACCGGAAATCGTGGAAGTCCGGGTTTGCCCCAGTTGTGCCTCGCCATTGGTGATCAAGGCCGGAAAATACGGCAAATTTATCGGCTGTAGCGGCTATCCTAAATGCAAGCACATCGAGCCGCTGGAAAAACCGATGGATACCGGCGTACATTGTCCGGAATGTCACTCCGGGACGATATTAAAACGCAAGTCGCGAAATAATAAAGTTTTTTACTCCTGCTCCAGTTATCCTAAATGCAGTTACGCCTTGTGGAACGCACCCATTAATGAAAGCTGTCCAAGCTGTAATTGGCCGATTTTAACGCTTAAAGAAACCAAAAATCGCGGCGTGGAAAAAGTCTGTCCGCAAAAGGACTGCAAATACGCTACTCCCTACGAAGGCGACCCGGCCGATGCGCAAGGCCCGAAAGAAACTGCAGCTCAATAAGCACATTAATTAATTCTAAGGACAAAACCCGCTTGTATCTTTAGGTTGTACCATACTTAATACGCTTCAATCCAACCCGCCAACCCCAGTTTTATAGATACGCAATGTGTACCTGCAAAACCTTTTAACCCTCCACCTATAAAAAACGCGATCCAGTTCACATTAAAGCTATCGGTATTGCCGTGCAAGTCACAGATTTTTCCAAAGAAAAACGTAAACTGTAAGCGTAAAAATTTTTAAGGTCCGAAGCATCGGCAATGAAAATTAATTTTTTTAGAGAATCACAAAATACGATGAAAAAACAAAGTAGCGATCAGCGAAAATATATTGCCAGTCTGGTTTTGTTTTTCACATTAATCGGGATGGGTGGCGATTTATCGGCGGCGACCAAGCGCTTATACTTTAGTCTGGCTAACAACTTCGATAGCCAATATGTCGGTAACTCTCAATGTAATCCGAATACTCAGCCTGGCGTCCGGGTTTTATACGAACTCATTAATACCGTTAAGAGTAAAGTAGTCAATGCTAAACAGCTAAAAACTGTCAAACGGCTTTGAAAAGTTTCCACTAAAGAGCGCCGAATAGTTTCCAGCCAAACTGTAAGGTTATAGGTTTTCTACCGCCTTTTTGCGTTGCTTAAATCGATAGGAATCGTTGCCGGTTTCC
>Ga0194120_10002803_pt1 | contig 29369 bp, 31 predicted proteins | sample TA2MahCa65mmetaG_FD_148642 | JGI IMG/M metagenome (GOLD analysis project Ga0194120, IMG submission 148642) | Freshwater microbial communities from Lake Tanganyika, Tanzania - TA2015019 Mahale Deep Cast 65m | ecosystem: Environmental > Aquatic > Freshwater > Lake | place: Tanzania: Lake... | reverse complement strand
TTCGACGATTAGTGCGTCGCACCGTTGGATGTCCTCGGGAGAAGTCAGCAACCGAATATGGCCATGGTCTAAAACGTGTTGTGCTTCAGCAGAAATGTCGCGGCATTTGGGTTTACTCATGCCGCAAGCGTAAAGAACTGAAAACGGAATGTTCCGAACAAAATGCTAACCTTCGTATCGGCAATCCGCTATTGCGGAGAAAAGCCGCGCCCTACTGAACCCGCCAGAAGAATTCGGCCATCTTCCCTGACCGCTACGCCCTTGATGATAAATCCGTTTTTCGGCGAATCCTTGTCGGTCCAATTAAAGACACGATAGCCCTTTCCGTCCGGCCCGAACTTCGTATCGAGGGTCAGATCCGTATTGTACTTCAAGACGTACGAATAGGGAGAAGGATCCAAGATCATCCCCGGAACGATGATCTTTTCGTTTTTCGGGTCACGGGCATCCACGGCCGCATCCCATGTTTCTTCCCATGCCACAGCTGGCGGCGGATACAAAAAGCTAAAATCGAAATTGGTCAGACGAACGCCGCTTCGAGCATAGGAAGCGGCATCTGCATACAGTGCACCAATGCAAAGCAGAGCCAACCCGCGAGCCATCAGGAGGCTGATCCGGGAAAAACGTTTTGTTTTCATAGAGCAAGGGTGAAATTGAATGATAGCAGTTGCTCACTGATTCGTGTGGATTTTCTGGTAATGCCCGAACGTTTCACGCAATGAGTGGCCTGTCATGCGGCCTTTGACATTGCGCGGGATCCTCGCCTACGAGTTTATCGGTCGCCGCGCCGCGTGCCGCGCCATTGACCGAGGTGTGAAACATGTTATCCTTTGCCCATGAAAAGCATCACGATTCGGGATTTGCGCCACCGCTGGCCGGAAACGGAAAAGACGTTGCAGGCCGAGAATGAGCTAATTATTACGCGCGACGGGCAGCCGGTCGCCAAATTGGTTCGAGTCCCAGCACACCAACCCAAGCGCGTTCGCTGGAATCCCGACGCGCACAAAAAGTGGCTCAAGAAGGTTTGGGGCAACAAACAGGTTCGTTTGGTGGATAAGCACCTTCAGGCTGATCGCGGGGACCGGCAATGCCAGGGCGCATGATTTATCTCGATTCCAGTTCGCTGCTGAAGTTGCTGTGGAATGAGCCGGGAAGTTCAGCCGTGATTGATGCCATTGCAGAGGAGGAAACCGTTATTGTTTCCGCGCTAGCGGAACTCGAAACGCTGGTTCAACTCAAGGCGGCCTATCTTGGCGGGGACTACACCTTGCCGCGGTTGCGACGGCTCGAGGCGCAACTGGCGCTTCTCGGCAATCATCCGCCCTATGAATTTCGCACGTTGCCCGGCACAGTATTTCAAACCGCGCTGCGCCAGCACCGCAATTCCAGAGACAAACACTGTCGCTGCCTGGATCGGTTGCACCTGGCCGCGATGGAGGAATTGAAGGTTTCGCGCTTGATGACGAACGATGAAGGACAGGCGGCCGCGGCAGCCGAGGCGGGCTTCGCAGTGATCCACCCGGGCGCGTGATGGAATTGTCGCCGCAGATGGCAGCAGCAAGGCGGGCTGTCGCTGGCCAACCGCTCCAACCGCGCACAAAGCAGTTCTCTAAACTAAAACCAAAAACAGGGAAGTGTCTCGTTGTAATTTCGGATCGTTCGAACGGACATACGATGGACTTTCAGGAGTTCTGTATGACCGTCCAGAGAGTTCACGTTTCCACCGAGGCGAACTGGCGCGTGTTCCGCTCCCATCCAGCCTGCCCGATTCCCAGCTTTGAATGTCTCGAACTCGTTGCCACCTGGAATCGGATCAATGAAGACGAAGTTAGGAATCGGTGAATCCAACTGCCCCACGGCATGGGACAGAGCGCTTCCGAGGGTCGGCCGGGTGAAGCCGGCACGTTCGGGATTTCCGCGTTGCAGCAACGTGATCGCTTGCAGATGCTCGGATTGCGCCGTCTTCATGCTGCGCACGATATTCAGTTTGTCCGCAATGCTCGCGCACTGCGGCATGAGCGAGGAAAAGTGAATGCCTGGAGTTTTAGTCGGCAGGCTTCCGAATGGGCCGCCGCTCGGGCGGCCCGGTTTCGGGTCCCACGTTTCGAACTGGCTGGGCGCCCCGCAGAGCCACAGGAGAGTGCAATGCTTCTGCGCTTTCTTCGTCGCCGCCGCGAAGATTGGATTCTCGAACAGCCCCGTGAAACTCGTCACGCTCGCGAGCGCCCCACCGGTCAGGCCTTTCAGGAAAAGCCGGCGATGAAGCCGATGCTCGTTCACTGGGCATTGGCCCACTAGCGTTGAATTACGGCCTGTGAGAGAGCGATTCGCCAGACTCTTATCCCTCTCTTCCATTCGGATGGAGGAGAGGGCCGGGGAGAGGAGGAGGTGCGTGTTTATTGGGTGTCTCCCCTCCCCCTCCCTCTCCTCGCTCGCGATGAGAGGGAGAAGATTCATTGCATCGCATAGGTCAGCATAGGGGTCAGCTCCTAACAATTAACATTTGACGGAAGAGAATGGGCCAGGCGTTGGCGGAGTCGCAACTGTCCATTCTTCAATTGGCTCATCAAATGAATAATGAAATGAACAGACACGACCCAAGCACGAACCCACGTAAACGCGGTTGCTGAATGCTCCCGAAGTGTAGCACTTGGTAATCGTCACCAGATTGTTGGCGTCGTTCCACGCTGCGCCGGCCTTCTGGCATTGGTACTCGCCCTTTTCGCCAGCCGGCAAGAGGTTGTTTCCAATAGTAGTTTGGGTCGAAGGCTCTCGCCAAAACGCCGCTTGGAGACCGGCCACATTTCCACCTCCAAATGTTAATTGTTAGGAGTTGACCCCTATGGAGTTTCCTATGGAGTTTCCCGGCGCCAAAGCGCCGCTGCTCATCATTCATGACGGACCCGGCGAGCTTAACCTTGTGAAGCACGCGCTCGACAATCTGACGGTTTCCAAGGACCCAAACCGCCAATTGCCGGCCTTCGTCGCCATTGCGGTGCAGAACGGAGGCAACGATGGCAAGAACAGCCAGCGCGGTCTCGAATACGACACGATGTCCGACCGGCTCGCCCGGTTCATCCATGACGAAGTGTTGCCGGCGGTCCTGAATAATGCCGGCATCAAAGCGGCTTATCCCAAGTTCGCGTTGACGGACCATCCCTGGGGCAGAGCTGTCATGGGCTGCAGTTCGGGCGGCGCAGCGGCGTTGTCCATGTGCTGGTTTCGGCCCGATTTGTTCCGCCGCGTGATCGCTTATTCGAGAACCTTCGTGGATCAACAGGATGACGATGCGGCCGAGGAAGCCAAATATCCGCTGGGCGCGTGGGAATATCACTCGAGCATGAAGCTCATTGAAAAGAGCGAGAAAAAACCGCTGCGCGTCTTTACGCACGTGTCTGAAAACGATCTTCGCGCGAAAGATGCGGAAGAAACGTATCACAACCGGGTAATGGCCGGACATCGGACCGGGGATGCTTTCCAAGCCAAATGCTACAACCATCGCTACGTCTTCAGCCTCGCCACGCGTCACTGCGATAGCAAAGTTTTCGAGCAAACACTTGCTGAGACGCTCGTCTGCATTTGGCGCGGTTACCGCGCTGATTGAGCATTCCCATGGCGTCAAGGCCGCGAAGGAGATTTTCCGCGTGTTGACTTCGAACCTTCGAGTAGATGCTGAGTCGTTTCAAAACATTTGGAGGCAAACTGTAATCGAGTTGTAACCACGGCCAGCGATTATGCCTCTTGAAAAATATTGCGGAAGCAGTATGAATCACTAAGTTTCCGCTCACAAGATGGCATTCTTCTTGTGCAAACAAAACATAAAAGCGGGTAGTAAAACAAAACAAAACACAATGAAAAAACTCCTCACACTTGCAGCAGGCGTCATTCTCGCGGCCTCCCTTTACGCCGGCGAGTTTCCTGATATCACCATCAAGGAACTCAAGGCTGCCATCGAATCCAAGAAGGTCACCGTTATCGACGTGAATGGCAGCGAATCGTTCAAGAAAGGCCGTATCCCAACGGCGATCGATTTCAATGCCAGCAAGGACAAACTCGCCAAGCTGCTTCCTGAGAATAAGGACACGCTGGTCGTCGCGTATTGCGGCGGTCCGAGCTGCCAGGCTTATCAAGCAGCAGCGAAGAAAGCCAAGGAACTCGGCTACAAGAACGTGAAGCACCTCTCCGCGGGCATCTCGGGTTGGAAAGATGCCGGTGAGAAGCTGGACAAGACGAACTAAGCAAGTTAGCTCTCTTTAAGCAAACGGGCGCTCCGGCCAAGGCACGGAGCGCCCGTTTCTGTTTTCCCCGACTGAACTGCGGATAGCTCAATTGATCGAAGCACAGAAGTTTGGGACAGCAAGCGACGAAGAACGGTTTAACCGCTGATGACACTGATCAACGCGCATTAGAGAAGCAGGTCACAATGATGAGATCTCGAACGCTTCTGTGTTATCGGCGTTATCGGCGAAATCCGCAGTTCCCTCGCCGTTTTTATGGTTACCAATCGCGCGGAAGATCATTCAAGGTCTCTTTAAGAATTCCGCGAATCACTTTCTTTTCCGCCGTTTCGAGATAAGCGTAATCAGCCTTTGGTTTATCCACATTCAAGGCCTCAGCCAGTTCCTGGTAAATGCGCGCCTTCATTGGCGCCGGCAGCCCTTGGAAAACGGCGCTATAGATCATGTAGCTGCAACGATGCTTGAACAGTCGCGTTCCCAAATCAAAGTCCTTTAACGAAGCGCCGTTTGCCGCCACACGACGGTTGCGCGTGAAGTCCGCTTTGAAAGCGCTGTCGCCTTCCAATCCTCCCGCAGGCAACGGCGCCTCATCCGCGAAGAGCAAATAACGCGTCAGGGTGCGAGCCTGTTTGTCCAATTCCTTCGCTTGTTTCGAATCGAGCTTGCCTTCAGTTTCGTGCCAATAGCTGCGGGCCCGGTAGGAGGCTTCGAGCGCGCGATTCACAAAGCCCGCCTGATGCTCGTGCACGAGGTGCGGCAGGATATCACTGGTGGGCGCCGGATAGCGGCTGAAGTCAAAGCGCTCGCCGGGCTCGACATAATTGGTCGCCAGTCCCGCCGGAGAAAGCCGTCCCACAAGGTTGCCCCAGTGATTGGTGATGCTGTGTCTTCCCGTGACGTACCAACCCCCGAAACGTTGCTCGAACGGAATTCCGTGTCCAGTTTGATCCTGCCGAAATCCTTCGAGTGTGCCGCCGCGCGGACCTGGTATGACCGATTTGATTAGCAGACCCGGCAGGTATTGGGTCTCCGACGCCGCGTGGCAATTCATACACCGATCCGAGCGTTCGATGCGCAGTGGCCGCGATTCGCGTGGGATGTCGAAGATGTAAAAGATTCCCCCGATTTCCGGATCGAGCGAAACGATTTCAATTCGTCCGCCCGGAATGAAACCCAGATAAATATCCTCATTGAAATAAAGCGCGCGCGGGTTCGACGGTGATATTAAGCGCAGTTGCAGGCTGGTCGTCGAAAACACGAGCATCTGAGATGAAGCAGGCATATCCAAAGCTTGCAGGAGGCCGGCGAGATAAGCTTTTTCGTTACTCGAATCCAACGTGACGCGGCCCACTTCCAAGTCTTCCTTTATCTTGGTAAATCGATCTTGCAACGGTCGCTTCCAATAGTTGTGAGGCGGCTGGTCGATTTCGTAAAAACTGGTCTCGGCGAATCCAGAAATAGCGGCCGCAAATCCAAGCCATCCCAACAACAGCCTTCCGGCGATCGCACGAATCTGGCCGGCCAATCTTTTGCGGCGCTCAATCATGTTTCCGGAGTATGCTCCAATGCACGGATCGAACAAGCTGGAATGGAATATTCTAGATTTCTGCAGCGTGAATGCTGCGGTTCGGTCAAATGGCGTCCGCGTATAAACGCACAAACGCAGTCAGGAGCCTGCCGACCTGATCGCGGACACTTCCGCCCATAGCCAGGACCTCGAAATGCGAGAGGGCTTTTTTGTTCCGGCCCGCCGCCAGATTCGTGATGCACGACAACCCTCCAACTCGCAGCCCGCATTGTCGAGCAACGATGGCTTCCGGCGCCGTGCTCATGCCCACGGCGTCGGCGCCGAGCTTTGCAAAGGCGCGGATTTCGGCGGGTGTTTCGTAAGTTGGGCCGGAGACCGCGGCGTAAACGCCGGAATGCAATCGAACCTTTGTCCGGCGCGCCGCTTTTTGAAGCAGCTTGTTGAGTGTGGCGTCGTAAATGCGGGTTAAATCCACAAAGCAAGCTTTCCCAGACGCAAATTGGCCGCGGAGCGGATTAGCCCCCATGAGATTGATATGATCGCTGAGGCACATGAATTCGCCGGGAAGAATCCTGGGGTGAATGCCTCCGGCGGCATTGGTGAGCAGCAGAGAACGGATGCCAAATTCGGCCAGCACACGCACCGGGAACGTAATTTCCGCCATCGAATGGCCCTCATAATAATGCGCGCGGCCGCAGAGAACGAGAAGAGGAACCCCTCCCAATTGGCCGAGCAGAATCTTCCCAACATGGCCGTCAATAAGGGGACTTGGAAATCCCGGCAAATTCGAAAACGGGACTTCTGTAGCCTCTTGGACTGATTCAATCAACGATTGGAAACCGCTGCCGAGAACGATCGCTAACGTAGGCCTAAGCGATGAAGATTTTAAGAGGCGCGCAGCCGTCTTTTGGGGGTCGTGCATTCGATCCGGGTTGCTGACTTGATTTCTACTCAAGCTTATCTACGCTCCGGTTGAATAGACTGAGTTATGCAATTAAACAATGACGAAATACGACGCTACTCGCGCCATTTGATCCTTCCCGAAGTGGGTTTGGCGGGCCAAAAGAAAATTTGCTCCACAAGCGTTCTTTGCATTGGAGCAGGGGGCTTGGGATCGCCGATAGCGATGTATTTGGCCGCGGCCGGCATTGGCAAAATCGGACTGGTTGATTTTGACGCCGTCGATTTCTCGAATCTCCAGCGCCAGATCATCCATGGGACTGAGGACGTCGGGCGGCCTAAAACCCAGTCGGCCAAAGAGACCATCAACAGCATTAATCCCAATGTCGAAGTGGTCGTTCATGAAACGCGCATCAGCAGCGAAAATGCGTTCGACTTGATCGGTCCCTACGACATCGTCGTCGATGGCACGGACAACTTTCCGACGCGTTACCTGACGAACGACGCTTGTGTTCTGCTCAAGAAAGCGAATGCTTACGGTTCGATTTTCCGGTTCGAAGGCCAGGCCAGTGTGTTTGCGCCCCATTTAGGCGGCCCCTGCTACCGCTGCCTTTATCCTGAGCCGCCACCGCCCGGCATGGTCCCCAGTTGCGCCGAAGGCGGCGTTCTCGGCGTGTTACCGGGGATTATCGGTTGTATTCAAGCGACCGAAATTCTGAAATTAGCCCTCGGCAAAGGGAGTTCATTGATTGGCCGGCTGGTTCTCTTCAACGCGTTGGACATGAAATTTCGTGAATTGAAGTTGCGCCGTGATCCGCAATGCCCGCTTTGCGGCGAGAATCCGACGATCACCAAGCTGATCGATTACGATCAGTTTTGCGGCATTCAGCCCGAACCCGCGGAAGCCGCGGCGAACCCTGACGAAGTGACCGTTCAAGAAATGAAAAGGGCGATGGAAGATCCCAAGCTGGACATTCGGATTATCGATGTGCGCGAGGCGGACGAGCATCAAATTGCCCACATCGACAAAGTCCCGCTCTTTCCGCTCAGCTCATTAAGTCAAAAATTTGTCGAGCTTGATCCCAACCAGCAGTACTACATTCATTGCAAGAGCGGTGTCCGCTCGATGAAAGCCCTCAAATTCTTGAAGGAACAAGGCTTCAAGTATCTCAAGAGCGTCAAAGGCGGCATTACCGCGTGGGCCAACGAAATCGACCCAAACGTGCCAAAATACTGATTCGCATCCGTTGCAGCAGGACAGCGCGTCCCGCCTGTCCTGCTGCGCCGGTCATGGGGAATTTTGCTCGTTGATTTCTTTTGCTCATTCCGGGCGCCTGCTTCATCTTGTCTCCATGGGTATGAGACGCGAAGCGCGTGAGCGCGCTGTTCAATTCTTGTTTCAGTACGATTTGAATCGGCCGGAGGATCTGGAGAAGGCGCTCAATCACTTTTGGGAAAGCCAGCGTCCGGCTGCCATTGCCGACGAGAAGGGCGAGGCCAAATGGGGGCAAGAGAGCGAGCTTCCGCCGGTCACAGCCGATGAAGCCGCTGTAAGGCTGTTTGCTGAACCGCTGATTCGAGGGACCCTGGAGCATCAATCCGAACTTGACGCACAAATCAAGAAATACGCGAAGAACTGGGAATTGCATCGCATGGCGGTCGTGGACCGTAATATTCTTCGCTTGGCGATCTTTGAAATGCTTTACCGTGACGATATTCCGCCCGTGGTAAGCATCAACGAAGCGGTGGATATTGCCAAAAGATTCTCGACTGAGGACAGTGGAAAATTTGTCAACGGCATTCTGGATAAAGTAAAAGGTGACTTAATGCGCCCGGCGCGTATGGTAAAGTAAACGCGGCGGAACGAAGCTAACGGCGCGGGTTAACGTGGCCGGGCCCAAACCGAAAGTTCCTATGCCGGCAGGGCGCGAACACGGGCTTGGGATATCGCCGCCTTGGGATGGCATCGACTGAAGGTCAGAGCCACCGTCGAATCTGAATGTTTGCAGATCTGCATTTACACACGAATTATTCGGACGGCACCTACACGCCAGAAGAGCTGGCCGCCCGTGCGAAGAGCCATTGCCTTCGCGCTGTGGCATTGACCGACCACGACACAGTGGAGGGTTGCGCTCGAATGACCATTGCGTGCGAGAGCGAGGGGATTGAATTTGTTCCGGGCACCGAGTTAACAGCGGAACTGGAGGGCAATGAACTCCACTTGATCGGCTACTTCATTGACACGCAGAATGCAAAGTTGCTGATGGAAATGGCGAAGTTCCAGACGGTGCGTCAGAATCGCATCCGAGAAATGGTGGCTCGTCTCAACAAACTGAACATTCCCTTGCACGCTGATGCTGTCTTTGCGATTGCGAATTGTCAGTCGCCGGGCCGTCCGCATGTTGGGCGCGCGCTCGTGCAGGGCGGGTTCTGTGCCTCCCTCGACGAGGCTTTCGAACGTTATCTCAAGAAACATCGTCCGGCGTGGGTGCCTAAATTCAAGATTTCAGCCGTCGACGCCATCCACCTCATTCATCAAGCTGGCGGAGCGGCGGTAATGGCGCATCCAGGCCTGAACCGGACCGACGACATCATTCCTGAATTGGCCGCGGAAGGATTGGATGGGCTCGAATGCTATCACACGAAGCACGCGCCCGCGACGTCCGAACATTACCTCGCTTTGGCTCAGCAACACGATCTTCTCGTGACCGGTGGCTCGGATTGCCACGGCATGAACAAAGGGAAGCCCCTCATCGGAACCATCAAACTGCCCTACCAACACGTCCGCGATCTTAAAACCCGGTCGGCTGAGATAAGACAATCTCTCGAGCAACCGGCATTTTAGTTCATCTTCTTTTCGCTGCTGAAGAAAGTTAGCCTCATGGGTCTATTCGACAAATTCAAAGCTGGCCTCGAAAAAACGCATCGAAAACTGGTTCACGAAATCAGGCGCATTGTTACCCGCTCGCCCAAGCTAACGGGCTCGTCCTTGGAAGAACTCGAAATGGCCTTGATTGCGGCTGATCTCGGCATGGCGACGACACGCGAGATTGTGACCGCCGTTCGGCAAGCGTACGAAACACAAGGCAGCGCCGCATCAGACGTCTTTGCCGTAGCAACCAAAGAAGTCGCCAAAACGCTCGCATCGGGATCGTCTGCGCTCAAACCGCAGTCCAATGGTGTGACGATCGTGTCGATTGTGGGAGTGAATGGCACTGGCAAGACGACGACAGCGGCCAAGCTCGCTTATCTCATTCAATCGCGCGGGCAAACCGCGGTCCTGGCCGCGTGCGATACATTTCGCGCCGCCGCCATCGAGCAATTGAAACTTTGGGGAAACCGGCTGGAAATTCCCGTAGTGGCGGGCGCTTACGGCGCCGATCCGTCATCGGTAGCGCACGACGCCGTTGTGTCAGCGGTGTCCCGCAACGCAGACTATCTATTGATCGACACCGCGGGGCGGCTCCACACGAAGCATAATCTGATGCAGGAATTGCAGAAGCTGCATCGCGTGATGGGACGACAAGCCCCCGGCGCGCCGCATGAAACATTGCTCGTCGTGGACGCCACGACTGGTATGAACGCTCTGAACCAGGCTCGCGAATTTCACAAAGCCGTGCCGCTTACGGGCTTGGTTGTGACCAAGCTTGACGGCACGAGCAAAGGCGGCATGGTCGTGGCCATCCAAAAGGAGCTGGGACTGCCGATCAAGTTTATTGGTTTGGGAGAACAGCCGGATGACTTGCAGCCGTTCGATGCAGAGCGATTTGCGGAAGCGCTATTTTCGGAACCGGACGCGCGCGCGGTTTGACCGTAGCGCAGACTTTCAGTCTGCTGTACCGCCGATTTGCAATCGGCATAGCGTCCACACCTTCCGAGACGCTCGAACTTGCGCGTGGTCCGCAGAATGCAATGCTGCGATACAGCAGACTGAAAGTCTGCGCTACGGTCATCGAGATGCTGGACCCGCGCCATCACAGACGCAACGACGTGTGCCCAACGACCAAAATACATTCTCTGATGCTGACGTTCGCTTCATGCGCTTGGCTCTCCGCCTGGCGAAGCGCGCTTATGGCCTGACATCGCCCAATCCTTTGGTTGGCGCGGTGCTGGTGAAGCGCGGGCGAATTCTTGGACAAGGCTGGCATCATCGCGCCGGCGCGCCACACGCCGAGATCGAGGCCATTCGAGCGGCAGTGGCCAACGGGCATGATTTGCACGGAGCAACCCTTTACGTCACGCTGGAACCTTGCTGCACATTTGGCCGAACACCACCTTGTGTCGAAGCGATTACATTGAGCGGCATCACCCGCGTTGTGGTCGGCGCCACCGATCCCAATCCCAAGCACGCCGGACGCGCTTACGAACTTCTAAGACAAGCGAACATCAAGGTCACTCCCGGTGTGTTGGCGGAAGAGTGCGACTGTCTCAATGAAGCGTTCAATTATTGGATTGTGCAACGCACGCCTTTTGTCACCGTGAAAGCTGCCATGACGCTGGACGGGAAGATTGCTACTGTGACAGGAGAATCCAAATGGATCACCGGTGAAAAGGCGCGCGCGTGGGGCATGAAGCTTCGGCAGGGCGCGGATGCCATTCTCGTCGGCGTCAACACGATTCTCGCCGACAATCCAAGTTTGACCGCGCGAAAGCTGGGCAAGACTCTTCTCCCTCCGTTCGCGAGCGGGGAGAAGGTCCTCCTCTCCTCAGCCCTCTCCTCCATCCGAATGGAAGAGAGGGGGAAAACTCTGGCGAATTGCAGGGGCGATGAACATGCGGAACATGTCACGAAATGTCTGCGGCGAATCATTCTCGATTCGTCGGCGCGCACGCCATTAGACTCGCGCGTCATCTCGGATCGATGGAAGGGATTGACGACAGTGGTGGTGGCGCGGAACGCTTCGAAACGGCGCGTGATGAAACTGTCCCAGAACGTGGCCGTTTGGGTCGCTCCAACTCGGCGAGGGGGAATCGATTTGAACTGGTTGCTGCGGAAACTTGGTTCGGAGAACGTTACGAGTTTGCTTGTCGAGGGTGGTGGTGAGGTGAATGCATCGTTTCTTCTTCCGGGGCTGGCCCATCGCATCGCCTTTTTCTACGGACCGAAGATTGTTGGAGGCGTCGCCGCACGCCGAGCAGTTGCGGGACACGGCGCCAACGGATGGAATGAAGTTCGGAATTTGCGCGAAGTCCGCTGGCAGCGCTTGGGGGCAGATTTATTGTTGACCGCGCGTGTGAGCTAGCCGCACGCTTTTGACGGCCATGTTTACCGGAATTGTGGAAGAGACCGGGACCGTCGAAAGAGTGGAACCATCGACCAAGTCCATTCAGTTGTTCGTTCGCGCCGCGAACTGCGCGCGCGGTCTGAAGAAGGGCGATAGCTTGGCGGTTAACGGATGCTGCCTGACGGTTGTTGGCCTCCTGTCCAGATCGCCCCACAAGTTAATTCAATTCGACTTGCTCAAGGAAACTTGGCTGCGGACGAATCTTCAATTTGCTCGACGCGGGTCGCTCGTGAATCTGGAAAGGGCCATGCGCGCCAGCGATCGTTTTGGGGGACATTTTGTCACCGGGCACATTGATGGAACTGGAGAGATTATTCGTTGGGAACGGCGCGGCGCCGACTGGTTTCTTGAGATCGCCGCTCGACCGGACGTGATGCGGTATATGGTGTTCAAAGGCGCTGTGGCCGTCGATGGGATTAGCCTGACAGTCGCGGACGTCCGCCGGCGGAGTTTTGTCATTTGGATCATCCCGCACACTTGCAAAGTGACGGCTTTGCGAGAACGTACCGTTGGAGATTGGGTAAACCTGGAAGCCGACTTGTTGGGCAAGTACGTCGAGCGTTTTCTCGGCAAACGCGCAGGTTCCTCGTGAGTTTTCGGCCCAGCGGCGGTCAATACAATGAAATCATTATGTCCAAGACGCTCCCACCGCCTTCCTATGAACTGGACGGCGCGCGGACATTTCTGTCCGCAGCAACTCTCGATGTTTCCGACTGCCACAGACTGGTCCCGCGCCTTCCGTCGCTTGGACATTGCTGCGGACAGGAATGTCCGCGCTCCGTGGCAGCTGCACGATTGCAATGCTTCAAAAGGAAATGGGGCTCGCCGTTAACGTCGTCGCAGGATAGGCGTCCCGCCTGTCCTGCATTTGCGTACACCAAAAGCAGGACAGGCGGGACGCGCTGTCCTACGGGGATGAACGCGCGCTTGCAAACGCCGGGCTTTGTTATAATCGCCGCTCTCGGGGAGGGGATTAAAGTCCGAACATTGTAACCTTTTGAGAGATCCGCGCGAATTGATCTGAAGGGCAAGATTAATTCAATTGCGGCTGATACTTGAAACAAAACGGACAGGTCGGTGTCTTAATAGAACGCTCATGGCGAATCCAAAAACAAAAAAACGCAAAAAGATCCTCGTGCTTTCCACGATTGGACTGGTGGTAATTGGACTCAGTGCAGCTGCCGTGCTACCCAAACGTGAGGCTGTCATTACCGTCCAAACTGAGAAGGTAACGCGCCGGAGCATTACCGAGATCGTCGTGGCGAATGGCCGCATCCAACCTGTTCTTCAAGTGAAGATCAGTCCGGAAGTCAGCGGCGAAATCATTGAATTGCCCGTCAAAGAGGGACAGAAAGTCAAAAAGGGTGATCTGCTTCTCAAAATCAAGCCGGACAATTACGTGGCGAACCTCAATTCCTCGAAGGCAAATTTCAACTATTCCCTCGCCAACAAGGCAACGTCACAGGCCAACTTGGACAAGGCCGAAGCTGAGTACAGGCGAATCTACGAGTTGTACGGAAACAAGCTCGTCTCGGAATCCAACTACCTCGATGCTCGAACCGCGTATGAGGTTGCCAAGGCCCACTTTCAGGGATCGGTGCATCAGGTCGAAATGGCAAGCGCCGCAATGAAAAAGGCCGAAGAAGATCTGGCCAAAACAACGATCACATCACCGCTCGATGGCACGGTCAGCCGGCTCAATTCCGAAGTTGGCGAGCGAGTGGTCGGGACGGCTATGATGGCGGGAACCGAGATCATGACAGTCGCTGATCTCAACGAAATGGAGGCTCGCGTCGACGTGGGCGAAATTGACGTTCCGCTCATTGCTCTGGGACAAAAGGCGCGACTCGAAGTTGACGCGTTCAAAGACCGAAAGTTCAACGGTCGTGTCACCGACATCGCCAATTCTTCCAAAGGCTCTGGCGGCCCTGGAATGGGTGGCGGTGGGCAAGGACAGGAAGCAACCAAGTTTGAAGTCCGCATCCGGATCAAGGAGAAAGAGATTTTCCGGCCCGGCATGTCGGTTAATGCTGAGATTGAAACCCGGTCGCGTACGAATGTCCTTTCTGTGCCTATCGCGAGCGTGACAACGCGCCTCCCGAAAGAGCCAAAGAGTGACAAGGCGAGCAAAACTTCCGGCGCCCGAGCTGCGGAAAATTCCGGCAGCACGAACAGCGCGGCTGCCACCAACAACGCCAAGGCTGCTGACGGCCGGAAACCTGGCGAAGCGCCCAAGCCAATTGAGGTTGTGTTTGGAGTGACGAACGGAACCGCGAAGATGTTTCCTGTCAAATATGGCATTAGCGACGAGTCTTACTGGGAGATCACCGAGGGGCTGGTTGAAGGGCAAGAAGTGGTCTCGGGAGGATTCAAGGCGATTAGCCGCGAACTGGAAGACGGCAAACGGGTGAAGCTCGGCAGTCCGAAATCCGACAAGAACGAAGAGAAGAAGTGACGATGAGCCTTATCCGGCTGCTGAACATTTCGCGGTTATACCAAATGGGCGCGGAGACAATCTACGCATTGCGCGATGTCTCGCTGAAAATTGAACGCGGCGAGTACGTCGGCATCATGGGCCCGTCCGGTTCGGGCAAATCCACGCTCATGAATCTGCTCGGTTGTTTGGATACGCCCACGTCCGGAGAGTTTTATCTCAATGGCGCGAAAGTCAGCGACATGGATGACAATCAACTCGCTGAAATCCGCAATAAAGAGATCGGTTTCGTCTTCCAAAGCTTCAATCTTCTGCCACGGTCCAACGCCTTGCATAATGTGGAACTGCCCCTCATCTATGCCGGGATCGATCCCAATGAACGCAAAAGAATCAGCCTCGAAACGCTGTCGAACGTCGGTCTCGCGGACCGCGTTGACCACAGGCCGAATGAAATGTCGGGAGGCCAACGTCAGCGTGTCGCCGTTGCGCGCGCGCTTGTGAACAATCCATCGATCATTCTGGCCGACGAGCCGACAGGAAACCTGGATTCTAAAACGGGCGTCGAGATCATGGCGCTGTTCGAGGAACTTTCGCAAAAGGGCAACACGATCATTATCGTTACTCATGAGGAAGACGTGGCCCGGCATGCTCGCCGTATTATCCGCATCCGCGACGGCTCCATCGCCAGCGACGAACGCACTCGGCCCGAGCCGCCAGCGCCAGCCTTGGCCCATGCATAGTGTTCCTCTCTTGGTGACGCTCTCGCATGGGCCAACCTTTCGCGACGAGTGCAGCCGTCTTGAAAGGAGCGCGCGTCGCTCCGACAGGTCTTGGACTGCGGCGATGGAGTCTGCGCAATCGCCGCTTTTGCTTGAAAGGGCTGGGACGCCTGCCGAACAGCCCAGCGTTTTCGGACGTGCGAACGCCACAGCGGTGACTCCGCAGACTCCGTCACCGCAGTCCAAGACGCTATCGCGCTTCAACCAGACACCATGGTCCCAACGCAGACCGCCCAAACGATGAACAACCTCACTGAGATCACCGAGGGAGTGCGCATCTCGTGGGGCGCCATTTGGGCGAACAAGCTCCGGGCTGTTCTAACGACGTTGGGCATTATCATCGGCATTGTCACGGTCACACTTATGGGCACAGCCATCGACGGGCTGAACAATGCCTTCATGAACAGCCTCTCGACCATCGGCGCTGACGTGCTGTTCGTGCAACGCTTTGGCTGGTTTATCGATTCCTATGAGGAATGGATGAAGGCGCAACGGCGGCGTCCCATTACGCTGACTCAATTTAAGGCATTGGAGAAACAAATGACCTTGGCGCGGGCCATGGCCCCGCTCGCCGACGCGCGCGCGCCAATTCGCTACAAAAACAGCAACGCCAGCGATGTCACCGTCCTCGGAACGACCGAACAATTCCTGCAAACCGGCGGTGTCGCGCTTGCCGACGGCCGGTTTTTCTCGAGCGCCGAATCCGAAAGCGGCCGACCGGTCTGCGTCATTGGCGCGACCGTGGCCACGAACCTTTTCATTCATGAGCCAGCGGTCGGAAACAGAATTCGCTTGGGTCCGACATTGTACGAGGTGATTGGAGTTCTCGAGAAGCAAGGTGAGATGGGACCAATCAGCCGCGATAACGAGGTAATTGTTCCACTCAGACAGTTCACCAGCGAATTCTGGAGCTGGCCTGACTTGCAGATCCAAGTCAAAGCACTCGATCTCCGGCGCTTGGAGGATGCGAAGGAAGAATTGCGGTTCCTCCTGCGGAAAATCCGGCGTGTCGCTCCCGCGGCGGAAGACGATTTTGCCATCGATCAACAGGAGACATTTTTGAACATTTACAAGCGCGTGGCCGGAACGATTGCCGCCATCGGCTTGTTCATCACCGGACTTTCGCTGTTCGTCGGCGGCATCGGCATTATGAATATCATGTTCGTCTCGGTCGCCGAGCGAACCCGTGAGATTGGAATCCGCAAAGCGATCGGGGCGAAGCGGCGCACGATCTTGCTGCAATTCCTGATCGAAGCGGCGAGCATCTGCTTGATTGGCGGCATGGCGGGCTTGGCCATTGCGTACCTGCTGACTTTGGTGCTGGCCAGATTCATGCCAGCCACCATGTCGATTACCGTTGTCAGCATCGCGTTATTGGTTTCGCTGTTGACGGGGCTGCTCTCCGGTTTTTTCCCAGCATGGCGCGCGGCGCGCATGAATCCAGTGGATGCATTGCGGAATGAGTAAGCGCTCGACATCGGCCCGCAGCGCAGAGTTTCACTCTGCTGTATCGCAGATTTTCAATCTGCGGCGCTCCCGCAGGATTGGAGACTCTAGTTCAGGCGAACACGCTGCCGACTGCAAGTCGGCGATACGGCAGAGTGAAACTCTGCGCTACGAGGAAGACCTCGATGTCTACCACAAACGGATCGGTGGCAGGATGCGCCGGTTGCGGTTGCGTCTGTATTGGGAGGAGATTCAATGAACATCAGCGCATCCATTCGAAAAGCAGCGTGGTTCCGGCTGTTTACGGCCGAAGCCAAAGAAAGCTTTCGTATGGCAATGGGCGCTTTGGCGGCGCACAAGCTGCGTTCCGCATTGACGTTGCTTGGCGTGTTGGTGGGCGTGTTCTCTATCATCGTTGTCATGACGGCGATGCGCGTCATGCAGAATAATATCGAAGCGGAACTAAGCCGCTTGGGCAGCCAAACGTTTCAGATTCGCAAATGGCCAGGCATCTATTTCGGCGGCCGCCAGGGTTTCGAGAAATATTGGCGCCGCAAGAGCTTGACCCTGGCCCAAGGGGAAACCCTTAAAGAAAGGGCGACGCTTCCCTTGCACATTGGTTTCGAATCCTATTTTTGGGCGGGTGAGGCTACATCGCGTTACGGGAAAACGCCGCCCGGAGTTCGCTTGCTTGGCGAAACTCCGGGCAGTTTTCCGGCCATGAATTGGAGCATCAAAGACGGACGCGCTTTGCTGGACTCGGATGTGGACGGGGCGCGGGATGTCTGCATCCTAGGTGATGCATTGGCGAAGGTACTCTTTCCGTTCGGCTCCGCTCTGGATGAACGCGTCAAATTCAACGGAATAAACTACACGGTCATCGGGGTCCTTGAACCCCGCGGATCAATGATGGGCGGCAACCAGGACAACTTTGCCATTATCCCGCTCACGACCGGGTTAAATCGTTTTGGACGTTCCTGGTGGCGCAGCATTTCGATACTCGTGCAAGCGCAGGATGCCGAAAGCTACGGCGATACGGTCGAGGAAGTGCGTGGCATCCTGCGGGTCATCCGCAAAGTTCCGCCTGGCGAGGAAGATGATTTCGAGATCTTCTCGAATGATTCATTAATCACTCAATTCAAGTCTTTCACGTTCACGGTCCGGATCGGTGTGGCTGTCGTGAGTTCAATTGCTTTGGTGGCGGCGGGCATAGGCATCATGAACATCATGCTGGTGTCCGTGACCGAACGAACGCGCGAGATCGGCATTCGCCGCGCGATCGGCGCCAAAAAGCGAAACATCATGACGCAATTCATCATGGAAGCGGTTGTCCTGTGCGAGGTGGGCGGAGCAATTGGAGTCGTGCTCGGAATTATCGGTGGTAATGCCGCCGCTTATTTCTTGGAAGTCTCGCCAGTGATACCGGTCGATTGGGTGATCTTTGGCCTGCTTATCTGTTCCGTCGTCGGAATTGTCTTTGGCACTTATCCCGCGTTCAAAGCGGCCAACTTGGATCCGATCGAGTCATTGCGTTACGAATAGGATGGCTTCGTGCGGCCCGAAAATGGAGCGGCTCCCACTCAGGAGCCGCTTAGCGTTATGTGACATCCCCCAATAACTACAGAATCATTTGTAGGAGGAAGGACTTTGAACGCCTATCGGCAAATCACTGGATTATGAATCAGGGATTCCCTCTACCCGCGACAACGGGCCGGCCACTTCCGATGCGCCAACTGTGATGCGTCGATGCCTTTGTCGTAACGCAGACTGAAGGTCTGCGTTACGCCCTACACGTCACATCTCAGCCGGCAACTAGCTGGTAGGTGCACTGCTCACTGCTCACTGCTCACTGCTCACTGCTCGCTTGCCGAGCCACGAGATTGCGGTTGCTGAGGTTCGTCCGAACCGCTACAAGACCAATGAACAAACGGATCACTCAATGCGACCAACCTGCGCTCGTTCCATTAGGAGAGCATTTACGCTCATCGAATTGCTCGTCGTGATCGCGATCATTGCAGTTCTGGCTTCGCTGCTTTTGCCGGCGCTCAGCCGGGCCAAAGGCATGGGCAAGCGAGCCAAGTGCATTTCCAATCTTCACCAGATCGCCCTGGGCGCTCTCCTTTACGTGCCCGACCACGATGGCCGGCTGCCGCAATATCACAAAGACAACAAACCGGTTCCGGAGGACTCGCTCTTCCAGAATTGCAAATACTACTTATGGGGCGGCAAGCAGACTTATCGCGACCTCAATGGCAAACAACACCGGGACCGATTGCTCACGCCTTACATGGGTGAATTCATCGCTGAGTGCCCTCTCGACAAAGGTTACGGACCCAACTCCGGATTGGATCCTCGGCAGTTCAAAGGAAACTTCTATCGGCTTTACGGTTCGAGTTATGCCTACCAAATGGCCATCCTCGATCTGAAAGGCAAAAGCAAGGCCTTGGAATATCCCACGACTGAGGTTCTCTGGAATCGGCGCAGCGAGGAGATCGAAGAACCCTCCTTGCTCGTGATGGCCGGGGATTTCACCGTCTCGTACGTCGAGTACTTTACCTTTGGCAAACCGCAGAATTATGCGGCCATGCAGATGCACGATCCAAAGCGATACGACGCCAATCTCCTCTTCGTCGATGGGCATCTCGCCTCGAAGACCATGAAGCCGGAGCCGGACCACCTGCGAAACCGCGATTACGCCATCGTGCGGCCAGACTACTTTGAGAAACGTTGAGGGAAAGCACGAATGATCCGCGTCTTAGGCACAACGAAACGCGTCTGCGACGGGTTGACTCGACGGGAGATGCTGCGCATCGGCGGGCTTTCGTTGTTTGGCATGGCGTTGCCGGACTTGCTCCGAGCGGAAGCGGCCGTTCCCGTTCGTCCCAGCCAAGGCAAAGCCAAGTCGGTCATTCTGCTTTTTCTGTTTGGCGGGCCGCCGGTGCAGGAAACGTTTGATCCCAAGCCGGACGCGCCCGTCGAGTACCGGGGCGATTTTGGTTCGATGCCGACGAATGTTCCCGGCGTGCATTTCTGCGAATACCTGCCGCGCATGGCGAAATGGATGGATCGATCGACGCTCATCCGTTCGTTCACGCACGACTCGAACGATCACAGCGCGGGCTTGCTCCATACCCTGAGCGGTCGGCCGCCGGAACGGCTCGAATCGCTCGTGCCGATCTTGCCCACGCAAGCGCCAGGAATGAACGCGATGATCGAATTCCTCGCCCGCCACGAACAGCGCACGATTCCCGCCAGCGTTTGGATGCCCTGCTATCCGGGTTGGGGACAGCAGATTTACCGGCCGGGACCGTATGCCGGCTTCCTCGGCCGGAAATTCGACCCGCTCTTCACCGATTGTCAGATCACAGAGAAGTACGAAGCCAAAAACTTTTACGACACGCGCATGGAACCCGTCGGCCATGTGCATGTGCCAGCGACGAAGCTCAGCCCGGAGATCACGCTGGATCGCTTTCACACACGGCGCTCGCTGGCCGAACAGCTCCGGACCACCGCGGAGCGGATCGGTCCCGGCGCCGATTTCGAACGTTACGATCACTACCACCAAAAGGCTTTCGAGATTCTGGCGGACGACAATCACCACAGCCCATGGCGCGCGTTTGATCTGAGCGAAGAAATGGCGGGCGTGAGAGATCGCTACGGGCGCCATCTCTACGGCGAAGCGGCCTTGACCGCTCGGCGTCTCGTGGAACGCGGCGTGCGCTTCGTGACTGTGGCGTGGGAGTCGTTCGAGAAACAAGGCAGCGAGCCAGCCGCATGGGACACCCACGAGCGGCATTTCCCGATTTTGAAGGATTTTCACTTGCCCGCGCTCGACCAGGTTTATTCCGCCCTTTGTGAGGATCTGGAAGCCCGCGGACTCCTGGACGAAACCCTCGTGGTGGTCATGGGAGAGATGGGACGCTCACCGAAGGTGAACCGGGCGGGGGGACGCGACCATTGGTCGTACTTGCAGAACGTTTTCCTTACCGGCGCGGGCGTGAAAAAGGGTCTGGTATATGGTTCGTCCGACTACAGGGCGTTTCATGTCGAATCCAATCCTGTGACGCCGGGAGATTTGATCGCCACGATTTACACGGCGATGGGAATCAACCCGGCGGCGATGATCGAAGGCACCGATGGCCGGCCGCGTCCGATTGTGCCCGAGGGAAATCCAGTTTGGGAACTCCTGGCTTAGCTTAGCTCTCAACGCGCCCTCAAGACGGTTGAGGATTTCACTGAGTTCGAGCAGCGCGCCGCCTATTTCGACGGCGAACCGGACCAAGCGACGCGCAAAGGCGTGAAAACGGTTTTACAACGAAAAGACGATCAATGGCCGCAAAGCCAGCGCGGACGGCCCCATCAAAACTTTCCCGTTGCGGGGGATCAAAGACTCGCCGCCGTATCTGCATGACGGCCGCCTCCTGACGCTCGAAGATACGGTCGAGTTCTTCAACCTCGTGCTAGGCGTGAAACTGTCCAAGGATGAGAAACCTGATCTCGCGGCCTTTTTGAGACCTCTTTAAAGAGAGCTTTGCCTGCGACGTAAAGCTCCTGCTCTTCGTCACAGATTTGATTGTTGCAGAAACTAACCTCAGCGCCCCGGCACATCGAGCCATTGTGTGGTTTTTCGCAGGACGCGTATTCCAGCGAAGATAAGAAGGCTGAAAGCAAAAAGGCCGATCCACCACGGGTCTGGCATGAACCGCCCATTCACCATGTAATGGCCTGCCGCCTCCATCAGCGTAAAGGTCGCTACGATGCCAAAGAAACCCAAGTATTCCCGTTTGAGCGCTGTCCGCCAGCAATAGCTTCGATCGGGACGCTTCCAGTTTCTCCAGCGCGGGATGAAGACTGGTGTGGCCGCCGCCCAATCGAGGAATTGTTGTCCGAAGTTTTCGGCCAGGAATTCTTCTTCCGCCAGCATAATGCGCTCGTGATATAGAACGAAAAGCGACACGACCAAAAGCGTGAACCACCAGTGCCGAACGTAGAGGCTTGCGCCAATCCAGATCAAAAAGTTTCCCAGATAGAGCGGATGCCGCACCACCGAATACAGGCCAGTCGTGTTCAACGTCTCGGCCACTTGGCGTTTGGTGTTCCTTCCCGAAGTGTAGCGCGGCACATATCCGATTGTGTAAACACGCACCGCCAGCCCCAAAAAGCTGACTCCAAGACATAACACCTCCCAGATTTCATCGAGAAAGTGGCTGTTCCTAAAAAACCGGAAATCTTTGAAGGCCGGCCAGAGCAAAAGCACAACAACCAATGGAAGATAGCTTCTCCAGCGAAACAGCCAGTTGCCGGTTTGAACCAATCGTTGTCTTAACATAGCGTCAAGGAATAGACTGAGCGGACCGAGTTCTGTTCAAAATTGAAATCGTGGTGAATCAACCGATTGAGTTGCCGGATTTGCGCGAACGCGTTGCAGTGAGCCTCGGTTTGTGCGGATTCCCGCAAGCCTGTCTGCGCCTCGGCTTTGGAGAAAACATAGCAAGATGAGATGAACGTCCTTGCAGTTGAGGGTTTGAACCAAGAGCGTCGCTGCATCGATTGCGATTTGGGGATTCGGCGACGTTGCTTTCCGAAAATTGCCTTAGACTCTCCCTGCCTTGCTTGACCATAGGACACCACCCGAGCGGTCGCACAGTCAAAACAAGCCTGTCTCTCGCTCCATTGACGCGCTTTTCCCCGACAAGATGGGGCTAACAATTGCCAGAAGTTGTGAAGCCGCATCCACCGATACGTGGGAGCTTCCAGTCGTTAGATGAAGTCGGCGCCGCAATCGCGCCGGCTTCGGACAACTGGCGCGGTCGACGAACGGCGAACGGTGGACCGCTACAGGAACAGACAATGCGCCGCGGCAGAAAGGATGAGTATAAATGCTCTGACACGTTGGGATCCCTTCAAGGAGATGGAAGAGTTGCAGAATCGATTCACCAGACTCTTCGGCCTAACGCCGGCGCGCCCGGGCAATGGCGGACAGGAATTAATGACGATCACCGAGTGGGCGCCTTCGGTGGACATCGTCGAGGACAACAAGGAATGGCTCGTCAAAGCCGACTTGCCCGAAGTCAAGAAAGAGGACGTGAAAGTGACGGTCGAAAACGGCGTCCGCACGATCACGGGCGAACGCCAATTCGAAAAGGAAGAAAAGGACAAGAAGTATCATCGCATCGAACGTTCCTATGGGAACTTTCTCCGGAGCTTCACCCTGCCGGATGGTGCCGATGGAGCGAAAGTCAATGCCGAGTTCAAGGACGGCGTTCTCAAAGTGCATTTGCCCAAGAGCGAAACAGCAAAGCCGAAAGCTGTTGAGGTCAAAGTTTCATGACGTTCGAACAACTGGCCGCTCACCTGGAAACAATGCATTGGGCCATATGAAAACTCTTGCCGAAATCATCCCGCATAAGCTCGGGGCGAACCGCAAGGAGATCGCCCGAAAGTCACGGAAACATCATCCGAATTTCGCGCAGTCGCGTGACATTCGCGAAGACCGAGGCGAGCGCCAGACAAAACTGGCGTTCCGGCAGCGGCCGGCCCATTGAAAGATGTTTTCAAATGAACACAGCCGCCGCCAATGCATCCGGGCATCACGCCGCAACAGAGTACGGACCCCGGGCCCCATCGCGGGCGCGGTCGATGCCCGGCGTTCATCACATCGAGTTGAACCTTCAAGCTATCGAGCAGCTCTTTAATACGATGGACCCGTCGCCATTCCATGAGAAAGATCTCGATCATGATGCGGAGGAATTCATCGTCAGTTGGGCTCAGGAATACCACCGCCATGAACCGGTCGATTTGATCATTTATCTTGAGAAATGGCCGGACAGCCATCATCCGGTGCATTTGGTGAGCGATGCCGTTCACAACTATTTCGAGTACCGGGCGCGGCTCAATCAACTGGAGTTTAAGCGGCTCATGAAACAGGGCCGGATGAGCCTTTTGATGGGTGTTTCCTTTCTTTTGGCGTGTCTTGGCGCGATTGAACTATTGCCCCTAAAGCTGACCGGCACGTTCGCAAAGTTCTTCTCAGAAGGGCTGACAATCGCCGGCTGGGCGCGATGTGGAAGCCGATGGAGATTTATCTCTACGACTGGTGGCCCTTGCGCCGGCGAGGACAAATTTTCGAAACGCTCAACCCAATGCCCGTGGAGGTGAGAAAACAGCCGTGAGCGGCGCTTCCAACATCGATTCCCGACGCCGTGCCGCCGGCCTTTATGCCGATCAATCGATGCGCTTGCGCATGCTCGAGTATTACGGCGGCGATTCACTCCAGAACCTCACGTGCGAGTATCTCACCGCCGGAGACAAGGACGCCTCGCATCATCGCCAGCCCTTGCTCACGGCTCAGCTCCCCGCACTTTGGAGCCAAGGATTGGATATCAGCCGGTCGCTTTGGGACCGCCGCTCGCTCATCTTCCATCTGGATATCGATTACGTGAATTTCGATTGCCCGGCGGCCCACTACCTCAATCTCCATCGCGTCATTGAACTTCAACGCCACGTCGAATGGGTGGTCGAGGCTGTTTTATCGGATTACGGGATCAAGCCTCTGCATTTGCTCAGCGGGCGAGGCCATCATTACGTCTGGCGCATTGCCAAAGCGGCGCCTGCCTTTCGCCAACTCGCCGGGCTTCGGGGCATGCCGCCGTCACTGGGCCAGTTTTATGCCAGGCCGCATCGTCCGCATCAACGGAAAGTGCCTGCCGCCGTGGGACGCGCATTCTTCGGCGCCGGGCTGGTCAGGGAGTACCTGGCGCACCGGATCAAGGAACTGGTGGCGCCGATGTGCGAGATTCCGGTTGAGCTTACGGCCGTCGAGGTCGGCCCGACCTGCCAGGCGCGCGAGATGATCTCAATTGATATTTCCGAATATGGCGATCCGTTGAGTTCGCGCGTGATTCGTGTGCCTTTCAGCGTCTATTTGAAACCCCTGCAACAACGCTCATGGATTGGAAAACAGACCGCCGAGGAGCTGCCGCCAATGTTCTTGATTCCACTGGAAGGCATCGACTCTCCTGAAGGCGCCGTGCTAATGCGCGATGCGGCAAAGGTCGCGCGTCTGGCGAGCCGCACCTCAACGCTCATTCCCGAACAGCCCGCCGGCATGAACGAACTGATCCGAGCGTATCGGCATTCGAGTGTGGCCCAGTACCACCGTTGGTTTTACTCCCAAGAGCCGCACCCGCCCAAATCGTGGCCGCAAACTTATGATTTGCTTTCGATGGAGAACCTGCCGTGTTGCGCGCGCCATATTCTGGAGCATCCGAATGATCTGCTGCTGAGGCCGGCTGGCGTTCAGCGCATCGTCCGCGTCCTGCTCTCGCTCGGGTGGCATCCGCGTCACATTGCGGGTCTGATTCGATCCAAGTTTGAACGCGGCTATGGCTGGGGAGGACAGTGGAACGGTTACGACCCGTGGATGCGCGCAGATTTCTACACGCGAGTCTTTGCCGGACTCTTTGTCGCAGGCCGTGATGATCTCGTGGATTTTAATTGCCGATCTGCGCGGGAAGAACAGTTCTGCTTCGTGCCCAATTGCACGAACAACCTCGAACCATTCAGAAACTCATTGCTAGACCGGAGGCAATATGAGCGACTGGCCTGTCGGCCTTTCAACCGGCTGTTTTTACCGGCGGAGCATCTTTGACTGCCTGGAAGTGATCCTTAATGGCGGCTTCAACATGGTCGAAGTCTGCTCCTTTCCAGCGCACCTGGATTATCACGACATCGACACCGTCAAGCGCGCGGCCAAACGAATGGACGAGCTGGCTATCGAAGCCTATTCCTTGCACGCGCCCTTCGCCGATCAAATCGACATCACTGCGTTGGACCCCGAACAGCGGAATGCATCGATGCGCGACATCCTTAAAGCCGCGGAGGCTGCCGCGCGATTGCAGGTCCGTTATCTGGTGATTCATCCCGGTCCGGAACATCCGCCGAAATACGGCTGCCAGGAACATGTGCAGCGCATGGAAAACGCCGCGAGCGTATTGAACGTCGTCGCCGGCCGCTGCCGCGAACTCGGCATCGGCTGCGTGCTGGAGAACAAACTCCCGCACCTGCTTTTCGGCAGCACGAGCGATATTCTTTGGATTCTCGGCGCCATGAAAGCAGTCAATGTGGGAACCTGCCTTGATACCGGTCATGCTTTTCTTTCCGGCGACATCTACAATGTCACGCACAAATTGTCCGGCCATCTCCAAATGATTCATGCCAACGACAATTCAGGGAACTACGATGACCACAGCCCGCCCGGTCTAGGCAAGATTGATTGGCAACGTCTGCTCGTGCTGCTTGCTGAAACCGGATTTCATGGCGCGTTTATTCTGGAATTGGCCGGTCAAGAAGATGCTGCCGCACTTCTGGCTCAAGCTCGGCGCGCACGCCTTTACCTGCGCGAGATCGGACGGCAGATCGCTCTCGCCACACCACCAACGGCTTCCGGACCGGCGCGAGGCTTCAACCTGGAAAAAGTAGTTTAGCCAAATAGAACCCGCCGCGGCGAAGCACAACCGAATTGGACCACAGATAAACACGGATGAAATGATAAGTATCGGTATCAATCGTTGTGCATCTGTGGTTAAGGCTTTCCGCGCAGGAAAACGAGGAGATCTCACTTTTCACCAACACCAAGATCGCGAAGACCACGAAGAATCGGTTTTTTAATCTTGGCGTCCTTTGCGATCTTTTGTTTAGACCGCGCGAGTCATTTTCGGCGCTGTTTGCGCGCGAGCGCAGCGATCTCTTGCAGGTCTTCCTCGGTCGGTTCGGGTGGCCCTTTGCAGAATCCGGGGAACGTCGGACAATCCCTGTGGAGCTTAAAGCAATCAGGGAGCGATAATAGAATTATGAAGACAGACCAGTTGGAATCCACGGCGCGAGCGTTGGCCGCGCCCGGCAAAGGAATACTGGCGGCCGACGAAAGCACGCCGACCATTGAAAAGCGGTTCAAGAGCCTCGGCGTCACCGCGACGGAAGAGAACCGGCGAGCCTATCGAGAATTGCTCTTCACGACGCCCGACCTGGGCAACTTCATCAGCGGAGTGATTTTATTCGATGAAACGCTTCGGCAAGCCACCGATGATGGAGTGCCCTTTGTCGAAGTTCTCAACCGCCAGGGCATCATTCCCGGAATTAAAGTGGATCGCGGCGCAACGCGGCCCAGGCGGTCAATACCAGAACAGCGAAAGTCACCGTCTTGATTCCGCCGGCCATCGATCCCGGTGCTCCCCCGACGAACATTAACAGGAGCGTCACCAGCAGCGTTGGCTGATTCATCCCGCCCACGTCAACAACGTTAAACCCCGCTGTCCGTGTCATCGCGGAGTGAAAGAACGCCCACGAAACGCGTTCCCATCCCGCGGCATCGTCAAGTGTGTGATGAAATTCAAATGAAAGCGTGCTGAACGTTCCAGCCGTCAGCAGCAGAGCCGCCATCGCCAAAGAGACCTTCGTTTGGAGCGTCAGATAGCCTCGCCGCCTGGGATCGTGCCGCCAGAAATAATAATAGCGCAGATTGATCAATGTCATCAGGCCGATTCCGCCGGCAATTGCCAGAATCTCCACAACCGCCAACAAACCTGCGTGTCTTCGCCACAACGCCAGGCCTTCTGGGTAAATGGAAATGCCGGCGTTGCAAAATGCGCTCACGGCATGGAAGACCGATTTCCACAATAATTGCCCGACGGATTTGTCAGGACTCAAATCCGCCAGTTGGACAAACAGCGCCAGTGTTCCCGCTAATTCGAACACTATGACAAACACGCGGGCATAAGCGAACACATCGACGGAGCGGACGCGCCGAAGTTTTCCCACGGTCGTGCGAATGGTGTGCTCATCGGCGAGCGACAACCTTTGTCCGGTCAGCAAAACCAGCAGAATGCTAGCCGTAAAAATGCCGAGCCCACCCAATTGAATCAAAGCCAGGATGACGCCCTGGCCAAAAGCATTAAAGGTCTCCGCCACATTCACTGTGCTCAACCCGGTCACGCACGTTGCCGATACCGAGAGAAAGAAGGCATCGAGCGTGCCGATGAACTGTCCAGTTTGATGCGCCCACGGAAGCACCAACAGAAACGTTCCGACCGTGATTAGGACCAGAAATCCCAGCGGAATGATCCGCAAGTCCACTTCCTGGCGCCGGATGATCGGCTGTGTCCACGAGGACTTGGCATGTTCGGAAGAACTGAGCATTGCAAGGCAACTGTGCCGCTTCAATCCTCCGAGGCAGGCTGCAAACCAGATTTCTCGGATCGACTCGTCATGGCCTGAATTAGCCCACGAGCCAAAAGAACAGAATGGCAACGGCCGTCGGCAGGAGTGCGCCGAGGAACAAGCGTAACGGACTGATCCCTTCTTGCTCGAAGACCTTCGCGTCTTGCAGAATGCCGACACCTGCCGGGTTCGGCGCGTTTGCGATCACGGTCAGGCCTCCACCAGTGACGGCGCCCGCCACGAGGGCGTATTTGAGTTCGTCCGAAATGCCTTCAACGAGCGAACCGAGATACGTGAGCGCTGCGTTGTCGGTAAGAGCGGTCAATCCCGTCGCGCCAAAGAACAATGCGCCACCGCTGAGACTTTGAATGAGTGGCTTCAACCAATACGCCTGGAGCGAACCAAGTGTCACCAATCCTGCCAGGAAAAAGCCGACAAGCAGACCCTCGCGGAGTTTGAGCGGTTCTTGATATTCGGATGTGACGGTAACCACGCCGAGGAAGAGCACCATGATGCCGAAGAATACATCCGGGTGGTGCGCGAAAGCGACCACCAGCCAGAGGAAGATGACGTGGATCGCAGTTAGCCACGCCGGAATGGCCGCGCTGGTGTCGCGCTCGACCGCTAATTGCGCAAGTTCTTTGCGAAAGAACAGCAGCACCAGAACCGTCGATACGGCGCAACTTGCCGCCGCGCGCCAGCCGAAATGAGTTAACATAAACATCGTGTCCCAGTTCCACTTGGCCGCGACCATGAGCACCGGCGGCGCGGCGAAATGAGTCAGCGTCCCGCCGATGGACACATTGACGAAGAGCAACCCCAAAGTGGCATACGCCAGCTTCACCGAAATACCGCGGTCGAAGTAACGTCGCTTGAGCACAAGCGCGAGCAACGTCATCGCTGCCGGTTCAGTGATGAAGGACCCCAATAACGGTCCGAGGGTGAGGGCCGCAAGATAGAAGGACGTGCTCTCGCCTATGGGCAGGACGCGGGCAGCCAACCCAATGAGTGATTCGGCCAGTTTGACCACGGGCCGAGTGGCTGCAACCACCATGACCACCAGCACAAACTTCGGTTCGGTGAAATTCAACCCCTCGATATAGGTTACGGCGTCATGCACCGAACGGTTCAGGACCGCAATGCCAAGGAACAACGCAGCAGCCCAAAGGCCAAACACAACTTCCGTCTCTGCGAGGAAATGCAGCACATTCTCGCGGATCGAGCCGGGCGGAGAACTGTGCGCCCAATGTGCGAAGCGCTTTACCGAAAAAGTGTGGATAACGGCCAGTCCGAAGAACACAGAGGCCAGGATTTCTGTCGGGGAGGGATTTAACATGCGCTTGAGTTTTCTGATGTTTTACACAGGATGCGCGAATGATCGAGCCGGTTTAGATTGGATGCCATCATGTGGCTTTTCAGCGCATCCCGAAGTTGTCGGTAGCGGCGGGCATCCTGCCTGCCGTAGAGGGCGTGCATCTTGCCGCCCGGAGCAACGCTTGCAACGAGGAGGCTGCGTTCTAGCGCGTGCGCGTGATCCGCCGG
>Ga0194120_10002802_pt1 | contig 29373 bp, 20 predicted proteins | sample TA2MahCa65mmetaG_FD_148642 | JGI IMG/M metagenome (GOLD analysis project Ga0194120, IMG submission 148642) | Freshwater microbial communities from Lake Tanganyika, Tanzania - TA2015019 Mahale Deep Cast 65m | ecosystem: Environmental > Aquatic > Freshwater > Lake | place: Tanzania: Lake... | reverse complement strand
AAGCGGCGTCAGCGGCGGCCGCGACCAAACCGGCCGCGCCCGCGCAACCGGCCGCGCCGAGTTCGCCCGCCCCGGTCGGGGAAGCCGCCGAAGAGGGCGCCGCGGCGGCCGACAAGCCCGAGGACAAGGCCCCCAAGGCCGGCCGACCGCCCGCCGGAAAATACGTCGTACAGATCAAGGCCTTCCGCAATCAGGCCGAGGCCGACGTCTTCGCCGGCGAACTGCGCGCCAAGGGCTACACGGTGTCGGTCTCCGCGGTCGAGGTGCCGGACAAGGGCCAGTTTTTCCGGGTGCGCATGGGGCCGTTCGGCACACTGGACGCCGCGCGCAACGCCCAAAAGAAGTTGGAGACCGCAGAGGGGCACCAGACCATCGTGTTGGCGACGCCGTAGCCTGCCTGGCACAGCACAGCGACCGGCCCGGAAGGCGGCGAAACAGGCCAAAAGCAAGGCGTCCAAAAAGGGGACTGGGACGGACCGGACCGAGCCGCCGGGCGGCATGGTCCAGGTTTGGGGTGTCCCGCGCACCGCGGGCCCTACCCTTTGCAAGCCCCCGGGCCTGTACTATACCCCCCGGCGCGGCCGGCCCATCGCCGCCTCCGGGACCGTCATGGCCAAGACCTCGCGCGCCAAGCCGCAACCGCCGCAGGCCCCGCAGTCGGCGCCGAGTTCGCGCTACCTGGCCGCCGTCCAGCGCAAGAAGTCGCTGCTGGCCGCGGTGCCGCCGCCGAGCCTGCCCGCCGAGAAGTGCACCGTCCAGTTCGACCTCGATGCACTGCCGTTCGAGACCACCGCCGACCTGGAGCCGCTGGCCAGCGTCATCGAGCAGGAACGGGCGATGCAGAGCCTGGAACTGGGCCTGTCGGTCACCCGGCCCAACTACCACGTGTACGTGGCCGGCCCCTCGGGCACCGGCAAGCGCAGCCTGCTGCGGGTGATGCTCGACAAGCTGGCGCCCAGCCGCAAGACTCCGAACGACTGGGTCTATGTGCACAATTTCGACGACGATGACGCGCCGGTGGCCATCCCACTGAAGGCCGGCGACGCCCGCGAACTCAAGAAGGCGGTCGACAAGCTGCTGGAGCGCCTGCAAAAAGAGGTGCCCGCCGCCTTCCATTCGCCCGAACACCAGTTGCGCCTGCAGCACGCCGTCAGCCAATCGCAGACCCTGCAGACCGACGCCTTTGTGGCCCTGTCGCGCAAGGCCGAGCAGGTCGGATTCGTGGTGCGGGCAAGCAAGGACGGCGAGCTGGAGACGCTGCCGGTGGTCAACGGCAAGTCGCTCAAGGACAAAGACGTGATGGCGCTGCCCGAGGACGAGCGCAAGGCCATCGACCAGCGCCGCGAAAAACTCGAGCCGCTCTTTACCGAATTCGTGCAGACCAACCGCAAGATCGAGCAGACGACCCAGGAGAAGATCGAGAAAAGCCAGCTCGAACTCGCCGAGCGCGTGTGCAAGCCGCTTTTCGCGGAATTGCGCGACCGCTTCAAGTCGGGCGGCAAGAAGCTGGCCGCCTACCTCGACGACCTGTACGACCACGTTTCGCACCACCTGTCGCACCTGCTGCCCGACAACAGCGACGGCGACAGCAACGACGACCGCGCCGAGCCGCACAAGGATCCGTTCTTGCCGTTCGCCGTCAACGTGTTCGTCGACAACGGCCGCAGCCAGGCCGCCGCGCCGCCCGCCCGCCACGATGGTCGCCGCGCCGACACCGACAAGGTAGAGACCGCTGAAAAAACGGACAAGGCCGAGGGCGAAGGCGAACCCAGGACCAAGGACGGCAAGCCCAAACTGGGCGGCGCCCCGGTGGTGTTCGAGACCCACCCGACCTACTACCGGCTCTTTGGTCGCATCGAGCGCCGCGTCGAACAGGGCATCTACTTCACCGACCACACCATGGTGCGCAATGGCAGCCTGGCGCGTGCCAACGGTGGCTTCTTGGTCTGCCACGCGGTCGATCTGGTGCAGAGCCCGGGGGTGTGGGAGAACCTCAAGGTCACCCTGCGCAATGGTGAACTGTCCATCGAGGACCTCGGCGAAACCGCGGGCCTCTTGCCGACCAGCGGGCTCAAGCCCGAGCCCATCGCGCTCAACGTCAAGATCATCCTCATCGGGTCCAATTCGCTGTACCACCTGCTGTACCGCAACGACGACGATTTTCGCAAGATTTTCAGGGTCAAGGCCGATTTCGACCACGAGATCCGCAAAAGCCCCGAAGCCGTCGAGAAATACGTGCGCTTTGTCGCCACCGCCGTCAAGAACAACGGCTGCCGGCCGGTCGACAAATCGGCGGTCCACGCCATCCTCGAACACGGCGCGCGCATCGTCGACAGCCAGCGCAAGCTGACCCTGCGCTTCAACCGCATCTCGATCCTGCTCATCGAGGCCGACTGGTTCGCTGGCAAGGCGCGCAGCAAGGTCATCACCCGCAAGCACGTCGACAAGGCCATCGACCAGCGCACGCAGTCCAGTAGCCTCATCGCCGACAAGATGCATGAGGATCTGCTCGACGACCAGTGGCTCATCGAGGCCGAGGGCGGGGCGGTCGGCGTCATCAATGGCCTGGCCGTCTTGTCGGTCGGCGAGCACGAATTTGGCAGGCCGTTCCGCATCACTGCCCGGGCGTTCACTGGCACCGCCGGCATCGTCAACATCGAGCGCGAGGTGTCGATGTCGGGCGAGATCCACGACAAGGGCGTGCAGATCCTGTCGGGGTTCCTCGGCGATCGCTTCGCCCGCAAGCAGCCGCTGTGCCTGACCGCCACCGTGACCTTCGAGCAGAGTTACGGCGAGGTGGACGGCGACTCCGCGTCCAGCACCTGGCTCTACGCCATCCTCAGCGCCATTGCCGAGGTGCCGATCGACCAGGGCATCGGCGTGACCGGCAGCGTCAACCAACTGGGCCAGATCCAGCCCATCGGCGGCGTCAACGAGAAGATCGAGGGCTTCTACCGCTTCTGCAAGGCCAAGGGGCTCAACGGCCGACAGGGTGTGCTCATCCCGTGGCAGAACGTCCAGCACCTGGTGCTGTCCCGCGAAGTGCGCGACGCCATCGCCAAGGGCAAGTTCCACGTATGGCCCATCAGCACCGTCGAGCAAGGCCTGGAGATCCTGACCGGCGTGCAGGCCGGCAAGATGCAGCCCGACGGCACCTACCCAGCGGGCACGCTGATGGCGCGCGTCGCCGAACGGTTGGCCGAACTGCGCAAGTCGGTTGCAGCGGCGGGCAAGGCCATTGGACGGCGCACCGGCAAGGCCGGCGGCGGCGTGCGCGCGCGGCGTCGGCAGGGCGAAGAGTTCGACGGCGACGAAGCCGAAGCCGGCGACGACGAAGGCGAGGGCATCGACGAGGTGATCGACGACCTGCTGTCGCGCCACGACCGCGACCCACGGTGAACGGTCCCATCGACCAGGAGGCGGCGCTGCGGGCGCTGCGGGCGTGGGTGGCGGCGCTCAACGCCTATGGCAACCGATCGGCGACCGGCCGGGTGATGGCCGACGAGGTCGTCATCGAGCGCGGCGGCTTCGGCGCCGAACGCGGCCGGGTGGTGCAGACGATCCGTGGCCTGGACGCCGCCAACGCCTGGCTGCGGATGACGCGGCACGTGGTCACGTTTTCTGCCGACGAAGCGACCCTGCACTCGCAAGGCCGCGGCTGGTCCGCCCGCTATCGCCTGACCGCGCCCGACGATTTTTGCGGCGGCGGCCTTTGGCAGTTCGAACTGGATGGCCATGGCCGCATCGTGCGGTTGCAGCACTGGCCCGACGATCTGCCCGACGGGCCGTGACCGGCCGCCGGCTCCGCGTTCAGTCCTTGCAATCGGTCGTGCAGACTCCGCCCGACTCATTGTAGTCCGGGCAAATGCTGCACACGCCGTCGCCGCAGGCGCCGCAGTCCTTGGGGCATGCCGCCGCGGTTTCGCCCGCTTCGCACAGACAGTTTCCGCACCCGGTGGCACAGTCGGTCGGGCACGACTGCGGGTTCTCCTTGGGTGCCTCGCACTGGCCATTGCCGCAGGCCTTGTTGTCGCAGTCCTCGTTGCAGCTTTGCGGGGTCTCGCCCGGTTCGCACACCTTGTTGCCGCACGCCGGCTGGCAATCCTTGGCGCACTCGACCGCTTCACCGCACACGCCCTTGTTGACGCACTTGCCGTCGCCGCAGATGCAGCAGTCGATGCTCCAGTTGATGTTTTCGCACGGCTCGCACTTGCCGTCGCCGTTGGCGACCTTGGGGATCGGACAGTCGCACGCGCAGTTGGCCGCGGTCTCGCCGCACTCCACCTGGCACACCCCGTCCGGGCACGACAAGGACAAGGCCTTGCAGTTGCTTGGCTGCGTTTCGGAGGTGGGGGCGACGTCAGCCGCGGGTGTGCTGTCGGTCGGCAGTTTGCCATCGGGCGCGGTTGCTTTGCCGTCCGTCGCAGCCACGTCGGCGTCCACCGCATGGTCACCCAAGAACGCTCCTGCCGCCGGAACCGCTGGCGGTTCGCACGCCGCCACGGCCAGGGCCGCACCGAGGACCAGGCGCACGGCGAGCATCAAAACCTCGCCGCGACGCCAAAGACCGCCGCCTCATCGTCCCACCCCGGAGACCACCACCACGAGGCCTTGGCCGGCGCGGGCTGCGCCTGGCCGACGAGCACCCAGGCGACCGCGGCCGCGGCGACAATCCCCCCGGCGCCGCCTGCGACGGCGGCCAGGGTCTGGCGACCTGCAATCTCGTCTGCCTCCCTTTGCGCCGCCGCGCGGGTGCCGGGCACCTTGCCGCCTGCGAACCCTGGCGCCATCTTGGCTTCGAAGTCCGCGCGATCGGCTCGGGCTCGCATGGAGAGCACTGCACCGGTGCCTGCCACCACGGCCCCCGCTGCGGCCACCAGCCATGGCCACCGCTGCGGCGGCTCCGCGGCCGTGACCGCCACCGTCGGCGTGGGTGCGGGCGATCGGGTCGCAGGTGGCCCGGCCTCGGCGGCGGGCTTGGCGGACGGCGCCAGTGCGACGAGCCTGGCTTCGGCGACCGCCCGATCGCCGGATCCGGCCGCCGCCCGGTCGCGCGCCTGCGCCAGGGCGGCGACAGCTTCTTTCTTGAGTCCTGCCTTGTCGGCGCACAACCCCGCGCGCAGCCACAGCCGCGCCTCGTCCGGGTGGCGCTGCGCCAACTCCAGCCAGCGCAGGTACCCTTCCGCGGGGCTCTGGCGCTCAGCGGCGTCGGCGGCGGCCATGCCCACCTGCAAGCGTGCAGCGCCAATCTCGCGCAGCCACGCGCGCGCCTTGGCGACCTGCGCAGCTTCGGCGCCAGGCGCGGCCACGAACTGGCCGAACCGTTCTTCGGCCACTTCCAATCGACCCGCCACCTGGGCGGCCCGGGCGCTGTTGTACAGGGCGTTGACCAGCGTCGGGTCCGCCCGCCACGCCTCGTAGTACAGGTCGCTGGCGCGCGCCGCGTCTCCGGACTCGAACGCCTGAGCGGCCTTCTCGGCCATCGCCGCGGCGGCCTTCTGCTTGTCGATCGCGCGTGCCGGCGCCACCGTCAGCGCCAGGCCGATCGCGACCACTGGCGCCCAGACCCAGCGGGCCGGCGCATCGTTGCGAAACAGGCTAGCAATCATGGATCACCGCCTCGCGGCAAGGTTGGTCTGTGCCCGTCGCGTCCGCGAGCAGCGCCTGCCCCCTGCGCACCAAGTCTGCCGCGGCAGGCAGCGGCAGGTGGGCGAGGGCCTCGACGATCATGCGCCGCCCGGCCGCGCGGTCGCAGGCCCACAAGTAGCAGAAGCCCAAGCCGAAACGGGCGGCCGTCGCGAACGCCGGCTGTCCGGCCTTGCGCGCCTGTTTGCTCGCCCACGCCAGAAGGGGCTGCGCCTCGCTCGCACGGCCCTCGGCCAGCAGTGCAGCGCAACGCACCAGCCCGCCGAGGACCACGGCGTCGCCTGGAGCGACGTCGCCGAGATCGTGCGCGGCGCGATCCCATTGCGCATGGGCGCTGGCCGGGTCGAGGTCAGCATCAGCCGATGTCCCGTTCGCCGGGTCGATGCACAGGCCCGCCAGGATCCAGGTCGCCGCCGCCCATGGCGTCCGATCAGGATCGCGATCCGCCGTCAACCGCTGCGCCAACGGCCGGGCAATGCGCAAGGCCGCAGCGGCGTCACCGGTCACGACCAGCGACATCGACAGGTCCAAGGCGCTGTCCACGGCCGCAGACGCATCGGCATTCTCGCCGGCCTGGTGCCCCGACGCCGTCCACAGTTCCTGCGCGCGACGGCTGTCGCCCTGACTCCAGGCCAGCCACGTCCGGGTGCGCAGCAGCGCGGGTGCGAAGGTCTGCATCGCGCCGAGTTCCGCCTCGGCGGCACCCAATTCCGCCGCCCAATACGGGTATTGCGCGGGGCTGGACTGACCGACGCACGATCGCGCCACCACCAACCGCAGCCACGCCAGCGCCGGCCGCGCCGTCGGTCCCATGCGGTCGAGCGTCCACTGCAGCGAGGTCCAGGTGCGCATCACCTCGCCGGCATCGGGCCGCGCGCAGGCCTCGAACAGGTGCAGCGCGTCGAATAGCGCGGCCACCGCGAAACGCGCGTTGGCGGTCGTCGCGGCCTGGGCCAGCCGCTGGCGCGTGGCGTCGGCGGCCCGCAGGTGGTGGACGTCATCCGTGCGCCAGCGGGCCGCCGCCGTCGTGGTCACGCGCGCCGTCAGGTCGATCCACGGGCCGAGCACACGGCGGATCGGGTCGCCGCGATCGAACGACTGGTCGATGGCCTGGCGCAGGGCCGTCACGCCCAGCCGTTCGAGTGCGCCATCGCTGCGCGGCTGCAAACCGCCCAGCAGCGCACAGCCCGCCAGGATGGCGACCACCTCGCGGGCCTGCGCGCGATCCACCCCGTCGTCCAGACCGGCGAGGTGCCACGGCCAATCCGGTCGAGCCGCACGCAGCGCGCGGCCAATGGTCGGTTCGCCCAGGCCGCGGGCGATCGCGCTCCAGCCCAGCCCGTGGCCATCGGCGCGCAAGAGTCCGACCCGGCGGAGGCCGCGTACGGTGCGGTCGTCGGCATCGACCAGCCGCCGCACGCTGCCCATCCACAAGCCGATGGCCAAACCGGATGCGCGCGACCCCAACGCCTCGAAACGGGCGACGGTCGCTGCCGCAACGGCCCGGTCGACCAGCGTCCGCCAGACCGCGCCATCGGGCGTCTGGCCCGGTTGCCACGACTGCAGGGCGGCCACAACCGCCCGTGCGACGAGGTCATCGAGATCGCACAGGTTGTCGGCGAACCGACCCAGTCGCTGCGCATCCACCGCCGCGAGGCCCAGGTGGCGAAGCGGGTGCGCGGCGTCAGCGAACCACTCGGCCAGCGCCTGCTCCGCCTGCGTCACAAGCGCGCGGTGCGCCCCGCAATCGGTGGACTCCACCAGGGCGCCCTGCAACACGATCGCCTTGGCCGGCAGCCGCCCGAGGCGCCTGCGCACGGCCGTGCCCAACGCGCGCTGCGGTGCGTCGGGTACCCACCACATCCAGCGCCGCGCCGCGCTCGCGGGCCACCGCGCCGGGTCGCACGCCGCCCAGGGCACCTGCACCACTGCGGTGTCGTCCCCCGCCGCCAGGGCCAAGGCCAGGGTCTGCGCACCCGCGCGCGGGGTCAGTGCCGGCAACGGCCACAGCCCTTCGATCTCCGTCAGCGGTCGTGCGCGCAGGGCTGCCAGCAGAAGCGACATCGAACCTCCCTTCCGCGGCAATTAGCGCGAGTGGGCGGGCCGCGCAAGCAGGATGAGAGAATCCAACAGTTGCAAACACTTGGGCAGGGCCATGTGCCGTTCGGCGCACACGGCCGCCGGCGTTGACACCACAGCCGCCCACCGGTAAATTTCCGGCCCCCGCCGCCACCCCACACGGGCGTCCGGCGCGAGACAGGCGCGTAGCTCAGTTGGTTAGAGCACCACGTTGACATCGTGGGGGTCCGCGGTTCAAATCCGCGCGCGCCTACCCCATTTCTCGAGGGAATCCGCCCGGCGGATTTGAACCGCGGCTGCTTGCTTGGTGGGTCGCCAGCTTGCGGCCGCTGGACGCGGCCGACGCGCGGCTCCCGGTGGCGGGCGTGGGCGCGGTGGCGGAGTCGGAGGCTCGGGTGGCGGTGGGTTCAAATCCGCGCGCGCCTGGCCCATTTCTCAAGGGAATCCGCCCGGCGGATTTGAACCGCGGCTGCTTGCTTGGTGGGTCGCCAGCTTGCGGCCGCTGGACGCGGCCGACGCGCTCAGCCCCGGAACACCGGTTCGGCAAGTCCCGGCAAGCGCGCGTTGGCGCCATAGAGGCCGAGGGCGATCGCCTGCAAGTCGTCGGGCCAGCCCAGTTCGAAGCGCAGGTCCTCGCCGGTGTGTGGGTGCCGAAAGCCCAGCGCATAGGCGTGCAGCGCCTGCCGCGGAACCTGCGCCAACCAGTCCGCGTCGGCGCGGGTGCGGGCCGTCCTGGCGAAAGGACGTTTGCCGCCATACAGGTCGTCGCCCGCAATCGGGTGACCTGCCTCGGCCAGGTGCACGCGGATCTGGTGCGTGCGACCGGTTTCCAAGGTGGCCACCACCAGCGTGGTCAATGGCGTGCGCGCAAGGACCGTCAGGTGGGTCACCGCCGGTTTGCCCTGCGCGGCGCGACAGGTGAATTTCTTGCGGTCGCCCGGGTGGCGGCCGTGCAGCCCCCGCAGCGACCAGGTGTCCTGCCGCAGGCTGCCGAGCGCGATGGCGACGTAGCGGCGCTCTAGCCGATGGGCGGCAAAGTCGGCGCCCAGGCGGCGCAGCGCAGTCTCGGTCTTGGCCACGACCAACAGGCCACTGGTGAACTGATCGATGCGGTGCACCAGCCCCGGCCGGTAGGTGTCGCCGAGATCCGCCATGTCGGGTTCGTGGTGCAAAAGCGCATTGACCAGCGTGCCCGACTCGTGGCCGAGCGCCGGGTGCACGACCAGTCCCGCCGGCTTGTCCACCACCAACACGTGCGCATCCTCGAACACGATGCGCAGTTCGATGGCCTCGGGGGCCGCCGAAAGCTGCGGCTTGGGCTGCACCTGCACCGCGAAACGCATCGATTGGTGCACGAGCAGACTGGGCTTGATCCGAGCATTGGCCGGCCCGGCCAGCAGGCGCACATGCCCAGCGGCGAGGTGGTCGGCCGCCCGAGCCCGGCTCATGCCCTCGATCGCTGCGCACAGCAAGGCGTCCAACCGCATGCCCCCTTGGTGGGGAGCGACGCCGACCTCGACGGACTGCCCGGCCGAATGGGTCACGGCGCCGGGCGCACGGCGGCCAGCAACTGGTCCAGACCGGCCGCGGTCTGTTGGCCACTGGCCTTGAGTTCTTCGAGGTCGCTCACCAGCTTGCCCCGAATTGCGGCGTCGATGCGCAGACCGATCTGCGCCTCGTGCCCGGCGTCTTCGAACTGGCCGACGCACGCGAGTGTGACGGCGTACTGCACCTTGTGGTCGGCGAACTCCTGCCGCGACAGTTCAGCCGCGAGGCGCGCCCACGGCAGGGCCTTGGGGCACGCTTTGAGTTTGCGGTAGGCCTTGGCGATCTCGGCCGCCCGCTCTCGTTTCTCTTTCTGCTTGCTCTCTTCGCTGCGGCCGTCGTTGGGGATGCCTTGTTCGTCCAGGTAGATGGACCAATCCGCCAGTTCCTGCCACTGGTCGAGCTTGCGGGCGGCGGTAAGGCCGTGGTTGAGCGTCTGCTTGTACGACCCGACCAACTGGCCGCCATCGTCGGTGGGCCAGCGCCCGCTGGCGCGGTACTGCTGGTATCCGGGTACCTGCTTTCGCACCAGCGTGATTGTCTCTTGGTGCCTGCCGTCGGCATTGAAATCCGACAGGCGGGTGTTCAGGGCCACCAGCTCGTCGGGCTTGAGCACCAACGCCTTGTCGATCGCGTCGTTCATCGAAGCCTTGTCTTTGATGCGCGCCGAGAACATCGCCACGTTGACCCAGGCGTTGAGCAAGTTCGGGTACAGGTTGAGCGAACGGTGCAAGCTCGCAATGGCCTCCTTGGTCTGGCCGAGCGAGTTCAGGCACAGCGCCTCGATGAAATGGTTTTGGAAATCGTCCGGGTTGATGCGGATGGCTTCACGGATCTCGACCAGCGCCTGCCCGGCCCGGCCCGGCTGCTTCTGGTGGTTGCGCGCGTCGGTAAAGCCGCGCTCGGCGATCATCCAACGACCGTGCACGCCCTCGGAGTTTCCGAACCCTTCGAGAAAGACCAGGGTCCCGAGTCCGGCCGCCACCGTGCCGGCAGCCATCCACTGCGGCCAGGGCGTCGGCCGGTCGGCCGCGGTTTCGGGCGCCAGCATCGCATCGGCTGCGGCGATGACACCCAGGTGCAAGCAGAAGAGAAACGTAGGCACCGGGAGCTGCAGAGGAAAGCTCGCCATCGCGTCGCCACAGATTGCCACGATGCCCACCAACGAACCCAGCGCCGCAAACGCCACCAATGCCGCGCCCTCGGCCTTGTCGTCTTCGACCCGGCTCGCGCGCGCCACCGACCGAACCGCCAGGCCCAACGCCGAGGCCAGCAGCACCATGAGCGCCAAAAGTCCGTGCCAACCGTACTCGACGCCGAACTGTAGGAAATCATTGTGTGCGCGGATCGGCTGCTTGGCGATGGTGAACATCTCGTTCTTCTCGCGCTGCACGAGGTATTTGGGGAACATCACCCGCCAATTGCCGGCACCGCCGCCCAGCGGCTCGTTCTTGATCGCTTCCCACGAGCTTTCGAGCATGGTGAAGCGCCAGCGGTAGTGGTCGCTGCCAAACTCGAAGAACGATTTGATGAGCTGCGGCACGCTGCGGTGCAACTTCTCGTCGCCGCCCTGCGTGGTCGCCGCCGGCTTGTAGTGGTCGGCCACGATGGCAATGCCAGCCGTCAGCACCACCACCGCGGCCAGCGGCCTTGCCAGCGCGCCGGCTGACGTCCGCAACAGGCCGACGCGACGCGGATCCGCAGAAGCGGTTGCCACAGCGTCGCCCTCCGCTGTGCGCGGCGATCGCTTCGCCAGGACCGCGCCCAAGACCCACGCCGAACCGGCCGCCACCAGCCCCAAGGCCGCGCCCGCCCAGGCCGACCGCGTCACCGTGAGCATGGTGTAGTAGAGCAGCAGGTTGAGCGCCACCGCCGACGGCACCGCCACCCACAGCGCCAGCATCGCGCGGCCGTGCAGATACCAGCGAACGGCCATTGCCAGCGCCACGTAGCAGGCCGGCAGCATTGCGACCACCACCTGCGCCGCCATGTTGCGGTTGCCGAACGTAGAACCGGGCTTGGTGATGCTGTTCCAGCGTTGGACCGGCAGCAGACCCTGGATGTTGTGCTGTTCGCCGATGCCGATGAGCGCGATGACCAGCCCGCCGGCGACCAAGCCTGTCAACAGCCACCACACGTGGCGCGGTCGCCGCACGCCGATGGCGGTGACCCAGAACACCGCGCCGGCCGCCAGCCAGCGTTCAGCGTCGTAGCGGGCAAAGAGCGACAACTCGCCGCCGGTGTGTTTGGGCGCGACGGTCAGGCTGACCAGGATCGCGACCAGGAGCGCAAACATCGCCCAGACCAACGGCGAGGTGCGCAGCCGAAACGGCCGGCCCATCCACGCCAGGGCCCCCAGCAGCGCCACCAGCAGCGCGGCGCCGTCGGCGAGGTAGAGTTGCTTGGGCAACTGGAAAAGGTCGCGGATGTTGGGTGTGACCGCCCGCGCCAGCACGATCGCCAGCAGGCCTATGCCAAAGGGCACCAGGTCCTCCAGCCAACTGGAAGAATCGCCCGCTGTTGCTCCTTGGGCCGGCACGGGCTTGCGTGCCGCGGGGGCGGTCTTGACGGCTTCGACCTTGATCCTGGGGTTGGCCACGTGGTCCTCGAACGCAAGCGCGGCGGCCGGCGGCGCGAACCCATGGCCGCGGCGCCGGCCGCCAAAAAGGCGTGACAGCTTAGCGCAGGTTGGCCGTGGGAGGGTATCGGGCGATCAGCCGTGATCACGGCGGTGTCAGGACGACAACCAGTTGAAACATAAGCAATCCATCGCCATGGTCCCCCTCCAACCGCCCGGCGAAAAAACTCCTTTTGCGTCCGTCGCGCGGTTTTTTCCGTCGCCGCAGCGATCACCTGGACGAGCAGCGGGGCCGACGGCCCCACAAGGAGTCTGCCGTGACCACCGCCTTCGCCCCCGCACCCGACGACCTGGACCGCGACCTGCGCGCGGCCAGCGCCACCACCAGCCTTTTCGTGGCCCGCGAGCGCCTTGCCTGCGAACTGCGCCGCCTGGACCGCATGCATACCGCCGCGCGCAGCAACCCGCGCCGGTTTGCGCGCGCCATCCAGGGCCTTCAACGGGCGATCGGCCTGTGGCTCTATGGCATCGCGGTTGGCGTCGCCGCGCAGGGACTGCACGACACCGCCATCGCGTTGCTCGATCTGCTGCCCGGCATCGCCGCCGGCGCCGAGGGCCGCCGCGAACTGCTCTTGGACCTCATCGCCGACCACGCGACCCAGCCGCTGCTGCTCGCCGCGTGACGGCGCCCCTTCCACCGATCCAGCAGGAGTCCAACATGCGTCCCCAAGCTATGCCCGTGCCGACCGTTGCCGGACCCACCGAACCGAGCGAGGGTTTCGCGCTGCTCGTCAGCGCCGAACGCCGCTGGCGGCCGGTGTCGGTCGGCGCCAAGACCATCCTCGGCACCGACGCCGTGCCCGGCCGCGTGGTGGGGCCGACCGTCGACGCGCGCCACTGTGCCGCCCGTTCCGAACCCGCCGGGATAGCGTTCATCGACCTCGGGTCGCGCCACGGCACCTGGATCGGCGCGACGCCGTGCGCGGGCCGACCGCAGCTCGCCACCCCGGGCAAGGTCGTGCGGCTGGGCCGCGCGCCGGTCGTGGTGGTGCGCGAACGCAAGGATCGCCACGGTCACTGGATCGGGTTCGGCCAGTGGGGCTCGTACGCGCCGACCGTCTGGCCGGTCCTGGCCGAGTTGGCGCTGGTGGCGCAGTCCGCCGTGCCCGCGCTCATCCTCGGCGAAACCGGCACCGGCAAGGAGGGCGCGGCCAACGCCATCCATGCCGCCAGTCCACGCATGGACAAACCGTTCGTGGCGATCAATTGCGCGGCGCTGCAGGGCGATCTCATGCACGCCGAACTGTTCGGTGCCGAGCGCGGGGCCTACACGGGCTGCACGGAGCGGCGGCGCGGCGCCTTCGAGCGCGCGGACGGGGGTACGTTGTTCCTGGACGAGGTCGGCGAGCTGTCGCTGGCGGCGCAGGCCGCGCTGTTGCGGGTCTTGGAAGTTGGCGAGATCCAGGTGCTCGGCGGCGCGGCCCGCAAGGTCGATGCGCGCCTGGTGTGTGCCACCCACCGCGATCTGCCCCGGATGGTGCGCGATGGGCGCTTTCGCCAGGACCTGTGGCACCGCATCGCCGTGGCCCCCGTGGTCCTGCCGCCGCTCGGCGAGCGCCGCGAGGACATCGTACCGGCGTTCGAGCGCTTCGCGGAGCAGGTCGCAGGTGCGCCGACGGTGCTGGACGCAGCGGCCGTGCACGTGTTGCAAGGCCACGACTGGTCGGGCAATTTCCGCGAGCTGCGCAACGTGGCGCTGCGCGCGTTCGCCACGTCGTGCAGCGGACACATCGAACAGGCCGACGTCGATCGGTCGATCGCTGGCGCGACCGGGTTGCACTGGCAACGCCGCGACGCCGAGCAGCGCCTGGGCCAGGTGCGCGCGCTGGTCGCCACGGGTCTGCCGTCCGCCGACGCGTGCCGGCAAAGCGGCATGCCGCGCGGCACCTTCTACCGCTATCTCAAGCGCGTGCGCGCGCAGGCATGACGGCACCAGTCCAGCGTCGGACACAGCCACTGTCCGAATCGGACAGGTCGAGCGTGCGATCGGACACCGCGGCCGTCCGATGTCGGACACAGTTCCGACGCCCGACCCCACCCGTCCTGCAACCCGAATGCGATGCTAGAGCCGCTCGGGTGCGCACAACCGCCGCCGCCGCGTTGGCACGCAGATTGCAGCGGGGACAGCCGTTCGCCAACCCCGGAGGTTTCTTCGGGGGTGGAGTTCTTGCCCTGCGGGACCGCCGTACTACCGGCCGGACCCCGGCCTGAGCTGTCCGTGTGGCGATCCGGCGTGCTGGCGTGTTGAGTCAGCCGCTGCCCGGTGTGGCGCTGGGCTTGCATGACACGGGGAATGTGATGCAAGCCCGGCGCGCCCTGGCTCCGGGCGGTCGAAGGGGTCGGCTCCGATGCAGGTTGCCGCGCCGCGCGGCGGCCCACTGCCCGGCCGGGCACAGGCCCGATGCTTGCGGCGTCCTACGCACCCAAGTCACGCGGCCACAGGTCCAACATTACAAGGAGTTGGCCGTAATCCACCACCGGCCGTCTTTCTGGGTCAGCTCGATCGGCCGCGGCATCGAATCCTTATTCTTGAGATCCTTGATAAAAAGCTTGACCTTGCTCGGTGACAGCGTCTGCTTGCGCGCCACCTGCACGGTGGGCTTGCTCGGATCGGCCACGTACCACGCCGCCTGCCCGCTGAAGCGCTTCCACTCGTAGCGCTGCAACTGGCTTTTCTGGTCGGCGGTTTCCTTGCGGTCAGGGTGCAGTTCCGCGAGGTAGGCGTCGAACTTGCCAGCCATGCCCGCGGCCAGGGCGCGCAGCACCACCGCCTCGGGTCCAGCCGTGTCAGCGGCCGGTTCGGCGGTCGGAGCTTTGGGCGCTTCGGCCGGCGCGGGGGCCGACCACGCCGGTGCGGCGAGCAGGGTCAGGGCGAGCGCAGCGGCGGCCGATCGGGCATAATCGTTGATTTTCATGCGAAATCCTCGTGCGCAGCGTGCGTGCGCGATGGGCGACAACGACTGCATTGTGGCGCGGATTCACGCCAGCGGCTATCCCCGCGATGTCACCCGCAGGATTGCGACCTTGAGGTAGCGGCCTTCGGCGTGGGCCGGCGCCGTCGGATGATCTGCGCTGGCGCCGCGCAAGGCGAGCAATTGCACGGTGCGGCCGGCCTGCTGGGCAGCCAGCGCGATCATGCGCACAAACGCGGCCGGTTCCAGCAGACCCGAACACGAGCACGACACCAGCCAACCGCCGTCGCGCACAGCCGCCGCCGCTACGGCGTTGAGCGCCTGGTACTTGTGCACGGCACCGTCCAGTGCGGAGGCCTTGGTGGCGAATTTCGGCGGGTCCACCACGACCAGATCAGGCTTTTCCGACTCAGGTCCGTCCGCAAGGCTGCGCAGCGCGTGGATGGCTTCGCCGCACTGCGTTTCGACCGACAGGCTGTTCAGTTCGGCGTGGCGCAGCACGGCGTCGATGGCACGCTGCGAGGCGTCGATGCACAGCACCCGCCGGGCCCCGGCGCGCGCAGCCTGCAAACCGAATCCGCCCACGTGGCAGAACGCATCGACCGCGAAGGCACCGCGCGCCAGCGCCGCCACGGCCGCATGATTCTCGCGCTGGTCGCAATACAGGCCCGTCTTCTGCCCCGCGCCCGGCTCGACGAGGTAGCGGACACCGCCCAACTGCACCTCGACTTCTCCGGGGACCGGACCGTGCACGTGTTGGGTGCCGGCCGGCAGGCCCTCGGCTGGGTGGATGTCGTTGGGGACGCGCACGCACACCCAGCGCAACCCCTGGTCCAACAACGCCTGCACCACCGCCGCGCGCACCTGCCAGATCCCGGCCGCGGTGACCTGCACCACCGCGCCGTCGCCATACTGGTCCACGGTGCAGCCGGGCAGCAGGTCGCCATCGGCATTGAGGAGGCGAAACGCCGTGGTGTCCGGACCCGGCAGGCCCAGGTCGCGCCGCAGCGCCACGGCTTGCCCGACGCGGGCCACCGCCACGTCGCCGAGCGTCGGCAACTGCTGCGGCTCCAGCACGTCGCGGCCGTGCGCCACCATCCGAACTGCGATCTGGCTTTGAGGATTGTAGTAGCCCAGGCCGAGCCAGCGTCCGTAGGGGTCGAAAACGCCACAGCGCACCCCGGGCTCGATCGCGGTCTGCGGTCCGCACACCACGTGGGCGACGGCGCCCGAGTACAGCCACGGATGGCCCGCCAGGACCGGCGTTGCCATGCCGGGCCGCAGCACGATGGACACCGCGTTCGGCCACGTCGGCAGGTGGGCGGGCAGCGCCACCGGATCGGCCTTGGGCCGCGGCCCGCCTGGCGAGCCCCTCCGCGCAGGTGGCATCCTGGACATCCGCTATTCGGCCGTATCGACGAAGTGCTCGAAGCTGACCACCTTTTCGCCGTCCGACACGTTGATGAGCTTGACGCCCTGGGTGTTGCGGCCAATGACGCGGATGCTGTTGACCGGGATGCGCAACAACGTGCCGCCGTCGGTGACGATGAGCACCTCGCCGGCCGGATCCACGGCGCGCAACCCCACGACCTTGCCGTTGCGGGCGGTGGTCTTGATGGCGATGACGCCCTTGCCACCGCGGGTCTGCAACCGGTAGTCCTTGGGCGGCGTGGCCTTGCCGTAGCCGTTCTCGCAGATCGTCAAAAGCGACGTGCCAGCAAACAGTTGCGCCGCGCCCTCCTCGGGCTCGACGGCGTCCTCGGGCTCGGGTGCGTCGCTGTCGTCCGGTTCGCCGCCCGGGGCCGGAATCACCGCCAAGCTGACCACGGCGTCGCTGCCGGTCAGGTCGATGCCGCGGACCCCGCGGGTGGCCCGGCCCATCGCCCGCGCGTCGGTCGACCGGAAGTGGATGCTCATGCCCTCGCGGGTCGCCAGCACCACGTTGTCGGTGTCGTGCACGATCTTGGCATCGATGAGGTCGTCGCCCTCGTCGAGCACGATGGCGATGATGCCGCTCGAGCGGATGCGGTTGTACTGCAAGAGTTCGGTCTTCTTGACGGTGCCGAACTTGGTGGCCATGAGCACGTGGGCGTCGGCCACGAACACCTGCACCGGCAGGACCGCGCGGATCTCCTCGGCCTTCTCGACCGGCAGCAGGTTGACGATCGGCTTGCCGCGGGTCGAGGCGGCGCCTTGCGGCAGTTCATAGACCTTGAGCGCATAGGCCTTGCCCAAGCTGGTGAAGAAAAGCAGCTCCTGGTGGGCGCTGGCCACGAACAGGTCGACGACGAAGTCCTCTTCCTTGGTGGTCATGCCGGTCTTGCCGCGTCCGCCGCGCCGTTGCTGCCGGTAGGTCGACAGCGGCGTGCGCTTGATGTAGCCGGCCCTGCTGATGGTCACCACCATGTCTTCGTCGGCGATGAGGTCCTCCACCGACAATTGGCCTTCGTCTTGCACGATATCGGTGCGGCGCGCATCGCTGAACTCGTCGCGGACCGCCGCGATCTCGTCCTTGATGACGCCCATGAGTTTGCCGTCGTCGTCGAGCACGGACTTGAGCCAGGCGATGGTCTTTTGGACCTCGGCGAATTCGGCGGCGATTCTCTCGCGTTCCAGGCCAGTCAGGCGCTGCAGGCGCATATCCAGGATGCTCTGGGCCTGGATCTCGGAGAGCGCGAATCGCGCAATCAGGCCAGCCTTGGCGGTCGGCGGATCGGCGCTGCCGCGGATGATCGCGATGACTTCGTCCAGGTGGTCGAGCGCGATGAGGTAGCCCTGCAAGATGTGGGCGCGCTCTTCGGCCTTGCGCAGCTCGTACAGGCAGCGGCGGGTCACCACCTCGCGGCGGTGATCCAGGAAAAGCTCCAGCATCTCCTTGAGCGACAGGACGCGCGGCTGGCCGGCCACGATCGCCAAGTTAATGATGCCAAACGTAATTTGCAGTTGCGTCTGCTGCAGCAACTGGTTGAGGACCACCTGGCCGACCACGTCGCGCTTGAGCTCGATGACGATGCGCATCCCCTCGCGGTCCGACTCGTCGCGGACGTCGGAGATGCCCTCGATCTTCTTTTCGTTGACCAGTTCCGCGATGTGCTCGACCAGCTTGCTCTTGTTGACCTGGTACGGGATTTCGTCCACGAGGATGGTCTCGCGGCCGCCCTTCTTTTCGACTTCGATGCGGGTCTTGGCGCGCAGCTTGATCTTGCCGCGGCCGGTTTCGTAGGCGTCGACGATGCCCTGTCGGCCGCAGATGGTGCCGCCGGTCGGAAAGTCCGGGCCGGCGATATGCGCCATCAGCCCGCGCAACTCCAGGAACGGATCCTCGACCAGCGCAATCAGCGCATTGCACACTTCGCGCAGGTTGTGCGGCGGCACGTTGGTCGCCATGCCCACGGCGATGCCGCCTGAACCGTTGACCAACAAGTTCGGCACCTTGGTCGGAAGCACGCTCGGCTCGCGGTCCTGGCCGTCGTAGTTGGGGACGAAATCGACGGTTTCCTTGTCCAGGTCGGCCAGCAGCTCGTGCGCGAGCTTGTCCATGCGCACTTCGGTGTACCGCATGGCCGCGGGCGGGTCGCCGTCGACGGAGCCAAAGTTGCCCTGGCCGTCGACCAGCAGGTAGCGCAGGCTGAACGGCTGGGCCATGCGCACCAGGGTGTCGTACACGCTCTGGTCGCCGTGCGGGTGGTACTTGCCGATGACGTCGCCGACGATGCGCGCCGACTTGCGGTAGGGGCCGTTCCAGTTGTTCTTGCCCTCGTGCATCGCGAAAAGCACGCGGCGGTGCACGGGCTTGAGGCCATCGCGCACGTCGGGCAGCGCCCGGCCGACGATGACGCTCATGGCGTAGTCGACGTAGGCCGACTCCATCTCGGCCTTGATGCTGACCGGCTGCACGTGGCCGATGCCCTTGGGCAGCCCGTCCGCCCCGCCGCCGTCGCCACCATCGCGGCCGCCGCCGCCACCTCCACCATCCGCGCCCTGGGCAAGCGCTTCGGGGCCGTCGGCTGCGGTCTTGGGGTCGAGATCGTCGCTCATGCAATCCTGGGCGCGGCTTTGGGGCCGCCAAAGGGCGCAGCAGGATAGGCGCAAACGGGCGGCTTGTCAATCGTCCGGCGACATGCAACCTGTTGGAATTGCTTGGGTGTTTTCTGGGTGCCCGCGGGTCGTTGCGCCGGGCCAGCGCTGTGGCACACTGCCGCTGACGAGGGAGGCAGCGATGGCGCGCACGTCAACGGTCTGGCACATCGCTGCGCTGGCTGTCTGCGCGGGTCTCGTCATGGTGGCCGCGCCGGGATGTTCGGCGATGCGGGCGGCCAGCGCGCGCAACCAGGTCTTGCAGGACCGTACCGCGGCCCATGTGTATCCCATGCCGTGCGCGCACCTCTGGCCGGCGGTGCAAGCGCTGCTTTTCGAGCGCGGCTTCTCGCCGGCGCCGACGCCGCCAGGGGCCCTGGTCGTCGAGACCCACTGGCGCAGCGACGCGCGCGGCAGCGCAACCTGGTGGACGCGCTACCTCGCTCAGGCGTTCGCGCCCACGCCCAACCATTGCCAGATCGTCCTGAACAAGAACGAGTCGCAGACGCCGGGCGTCGGCGCGCCGTATGCCACCCGCGACTGGGAAGCGGAGTGGGTCCTCTTGCAGCGCCTGGACCAACCGCGCGCCGAGGCGATCGCCGCCGAGGCCAACGCTGCGGGCGACAAGGCCGCCACCGAGGCCAATTGACGACGCCCCACACCCTAACTTGGATCAAGGGTCGATCGGATCCTTGGAGCGAGCCCGGGGCGCGCTTGACGGGCCTTGCGCACACCCTTAGACTTCCGCGCCCCGGGGTCACTTGCGGCCCTGTGCCGTCCTTTGGGGGCTCGGCCGCCTGCGCGGTCGCCGAACCCAGCGACGTCGGCGGCGCACCCGGTGCAGGTGCATCGCCTTGGCACCCACCGTGCCCAGCGCCCACCGGCCAGCCCGGCGCGCCACACGCATGCGGGCCGGTAGCTCAGTCGGTAGAGCAGCAGACTTTTAATCTGTTGGTCGAGGGTTCGATTCCCTCCCGGCTCACCGGCCGTGCCCGGTGGTGGCCCTTCGTTCCCATCGTCTAGTCCGGTCAGGACACCGGCCTTTCACGCCGATAACGTGGGTTCAAATCCCACTGGGAACGCCCGCAAGCCGACCTCCGACCCCTCGGGCTCGGAGGTCGCTGCGTTTTTGGCGACCGCCGCGCTCGCGGGCTGCCGCGATTTCGGCCTTGCACCCGCGGTGTTTGCCGCTATCCTATCGCGCCCGCAGCGCCACCTCCGCCGGGCACCGCGTCGTGTGCAGACGCGCCGGACCCCGATGTACCGTTTGAATCGCCCTTCCATCACGGCGCTGGCGCTGGCCGCCAGCTCGGCGATCACCAGCCTGGCAGCCGGTCAGGAGACGCCGGCCGGCAGCCGCCCGCCGCCGCCTGCCGCCGCCGGGGTTCCGCATGCCGAAGCGGCCACACCGGCGGTCGCTCCCGGCGAACCTGCGGTCGGACCGGCCGACGCACCGACCCCGGCCGCCGCGCCAGCGGCCGCAGTGGCGCCTTTGGCGGCTGCTGGACCTGCAACGGCTCCGACCGCAGTGGCCAAGACCACTGGTGCGCCTGCCGCCGCAAAAGGCGGGCAGACTGGCTCGGGCGCGCTGGCAGCGCTCGTCCCAGGATCGGGATCGCCCTTTGCCGGCTCGACCGTGACGCTGCGCAATACCGCCACCGCGATTTCGCTCGACAAGGCCCACGAGCCGACCTACAACCCGTATTACGCCCTGCAGTTGACGCTTGCGCCCAACGTCATTTTGCCCAAGGGCCTGTACGCCCGCGCCAGTGCGTTCGTCACCCGCGAGCTGACGCAAGAGGACGACACCACCTACCGCGGCGAGTCGGTGTGGAGCGACACCAACGCCACGCTGGGCTGGCGCGCGCTGCGGGTGCCGTCGCTGGGCGCCATGCTCAACCTTGAGGCCCTATTTACCCTGCCGACCAGCAAGGCCTCGCAGGCCCGCACGTTGACCCTCGGCACCGGGCTCGGCGCGACGCTCATCGTCAGCGCGGGCGATTTCTACTTTCTGGGCATCAGCCGCGCCACCTACAACTGGCACCGCTACACCACCGGCCAGACCGAGACGCCGTGGCTGCCCGGCTGCCAGGGCACCGCCACCGGTTGCGACCCCTACATCGGCAACGGCGTGCGCAACCCTGAATGGCGCTTGCTCAACCTGCTCGGCGGAGGGTGGTCGCCGGCGGCGTGGCTGGGCCTGAACGCCCAGTTCGCGGTCATCGACAACGTGCTCTACGGCGCCACGGACCAGCGCACGCCCGCTGGCGTCGCCGTGCCGGTCTCAGCGACCAACTCCAACCTCCGCGGCGCGTTCTACTACGGCCTCTCAGCCGAACTGCGCGTGCACAAGGCCTTGATCGTGCTGCTGGGCGTCGACACCTTCAACCCGCAGTTGCAGCCGGATTCGACCTATCGGCAGGCGGTGTTCAACCGCTTCTCGACGCTCTACGTGGACCTGCAGGTCGCGCCGGACAAGCTGCTGGCGCTGTAGTCGTCATCCGCCGCGATCGGCGAGGGCCTCGGGATCGACCGCGCCCTTGCGCACCGCCGGCACTCCGGCGATGAGGCTGTACGGCTCGAATTGACTGAATTCTTTGACGACGGCGCCGGCGGCGATGACGCAGTGGTGGCCGATGCGACTGCCCATCAACACCACGGCGTTGGTGCCGACAAAGCAGTGCTCGCCGATCTCGGTCGGCGCGCGATCGACGTGCGGGTGGCGGCGTTCGGTCACCGTGCGCCGCACCGAGCTGTGGGTCAGAATCTGCGCGCCCGACGAGATGTTGGTACCAGCGCCGATCTTCAAGCCGCCCGAGCCGTCGATGAGCGTGAACGCGCCAATCCAGCATCCCGGACCGATCTCTGGCTGACCGACCACCCAGCACAGGCGGTTGTAGGGGTTGGCCGGCAGCGGCCAGACGTCGGCAGGGTCCGTCACGGTGCGGGCTCCGGCCAGCTCAGCCGCACTGCGAACCCGTCGGCGGTTTGCTGCACTTGGACGCGTCCGCCCACCTTGTGCAGATGCGCGGCCACCACCGCAAGCCCCAGGCCCAGGTGTCCCTTGCCCGGCCGCGCCTTGCGCGCCAGCACCGCCGCCCGCCAACCCTCGGGCACCGGACCGTTGTCGGCCACGACGCAGTGCCTGGTGCCCGTCGCCGAGCCCGGTTGCACCGACACGTAGCGGCCACCTGCGGGCGCCGGGTCTCCCGAGCGGGCGTGGGCGGCGTGGGCGTCCAGGGCGTTGCGCACCGTATTGTCGAGGCACTGCACCCACGATCCTTCGTCCAATCCCGCGGGCCCCGGCAGGTCGGCAGGCAGCCGCACGGAGACGCCCACGGTCTTGGCGTCGTCGGCGATGCGCCCGCGCCAGTCGGCCAGCGTCCACGGCCGCACCATCGCCCGGGTCGGCAAACCGCGCATCGGCCGCTCGAAGAGCGCGCGGGGCCGCACCAGTTCCTGCCGCAGCGGCGCCAGCGTGCCCTCCAGGTCCGGCCGGTCGATGGTCAACAGGTCCAGCGTCGACACCGCCGAGACCAGGGCATTGTTGACGTCGTGTGCCAGCTTGCGCACCGCGGCCACCACTGCGGCGCTCTGGCCCGCGTCGAGCGGCGGTACCACCATGGGATCGGTTGGTTCGTTCATGGCCCTGCCGCCTTGCACGCTTGGCCGAGCCGGTGCGCTTCGGCCGACGCCGTGCCGTCGGAATGCAACCCGCCGGTGATCCAACCGGTGCGCGTCGCGGAGTAGAACTTGCCCGCACTGGCGAACAGCGCCGAAGGCACGGGGTCGATGGCCTGGGGGTTCAATTGCAAGGTGATCCCGGTCGCCGGGTCGCACACGCCGGCGTCGACCGAGATCTGGTGGCCGAGGTCCTTGACGTCGGGCGAGGCCGGACCGATCTCCGGGCAACCGGGCGTGTCCGGCTGCTTGACCGGCGGCACCGCGATCCAGCCTTTGGCGCCGATGGCGTCGAAAAGCACGGGCGCAAACACCGGCCGGCCGCGATCCGGCAGCAAGACGGCTGTCGCCTTGCTCGGCTTCTTGAGGTCGGTGAAGTACGGATAGCCGACCGGGCAGAACTTCTGGGCGAACAGCGTCGACGACACCCAGAAATGCGAGCCACCGAGGGCAGGAACGCAGGTGTTCTCGCCAAAATTGAAGGTGTCGTTGCCGACACTGCCCTGGAAGGCACCGCTGGCGTTGTAGATCATGCCGCCGGTCACGCCGAAGCGGTCGAGCGCCTCGTGGTACACCACGATCTGCCCGTAGCGGGGCGGCGGGACGTCGATGGTCTGGCCAAAGCACGCACCCAACTGCGCGCCCACATCCGTCCATTGCAGCGTCGCGAGGTCCAGGGCGGCGAAAGTCGTGGACACCGACTGCTTGCCCCACCCGCCGTACACCAGGATGCGACGTCGCAACTCGTCGTGTGCGAACCCGGGGGCGCCCAGGAACGGCGCGGCCTCGCTTGTCAGCGTTTCCAGCTTGCCCTGGGCGTCCACGGCCGCGCCGAGCACCACGGCCCGCACCGCGTTGGTCGGTTCGAACTGCGGACGCACCTTGCCGTCGCTGCCGTTCTTGTCCTTGACGCCGCCGTTGTCGTTCCACAGCGCGGCCACGTCCTTGACGTCGCTGCCCGCCTGCAGCGCAAGGCCGCCAAACAGCACCAGCCGGCCGGTCGGCGGGTCGATGCCGTAGGCGCCGAACGCAAACTTGACCCCGGCACTGACCTTGGGTTTCCAGATCTCCTCGGGGCCCAGGCACCACGCGTCGGTCACGGCCCGCGTGCGCGGCACCCCCGGCGTCGTCGGCACCTCGTTGGTCAGGCCGCCAGCGATGCACAGCGCCTTGTGTTGCGGCCACCAACCCATCGCGTGACCAAAGCGCGCGCGCGGCACCGGCCGGTCCAGTCGCAAGGTATTGTCCTTGGCGGGCCGCCATGCCAGGACGCTGGCGAAATCGGTGCGCGCGCCGCCACTGGACGCGAACCCGCCGGCCACCACGATCGCCTGCAGCTTGGGGGACCACGCGGCGAGGGCGTTGCTCCGCGCCAGTTCTGCGTGGGTCAGCGTCACGTCCGCGGCCAACGTAAACGTCGCCTCGGCGGGCAGCCCCAACGACACCGACGCATGGCGCCGCTCGGGACTGGTGCCCTGACCGCCCTGGCCGCCGAAAACGTGCAGCGTGCCGTCGCCGTCGAACACGCACTGCTGCAGCGGCCATGATTGGGCGTCGCCCGACACCGCGATCGGCTGCACAGTCCACTGGTTGCCGTCGAACTGCGCCCACACCCAAGTGCCCGACGCCATCGAAACCACCACGCCCGCGCCGTCGGGGGTTCTGGTCAGGCAATGGGCGTCGCCGGCCGTCCAGGTCGGGTCGCCCGGCAGCGGGCTCCACCCCGCCGCGCCCGCGCCGATCGCGTGCCACAGCGGCTGCGCGTGGTGGCGGCTGAACAGCACCAGGGCTTGGCTCCCGCCGGCCTGCACCACCGCGGCCAGGCTTGGGCCTTCTTTGCCCGGCGTCGACTGCGCCGTCGGCAATTCCGACACCACGGCGCCGGTCGCGCTGCCGCTGACCAGTTTCCATTCGCCGGGCAGGTCCGCCCGCCACACCTTGAGGTCTGGTTCAGCTCCGGTGGTGCCGTCCACCAGGTACATCGCCGTCGAGGCGGGGTCGTCGCACAACGCGCCCTGCACGCGCGGCCCCGGGGTGGCCGCATGGACGGCCCACAGCCCGGGATCGGTCGGATCGGCCACCTGGAAATCCCAACTCTCGGCGCGCGGCACAACACCGTGGACTGACGCGACGGCGCCGGCGAACACGTGGACCTTCTGGGCCTTCTCGCTCCAACCGGTGGTCCAGCGGTCGCGCGGCTCCGGGGCGCCCCCCTGGACCTTGTCGAACCCTTTGGCAAACGGCACAGCTCCGCAGATCGCCGATTGACCGTCGGGCGAACAGATGACCACCGGCGGATTGAAGGGAGCGCCACTGCTGCACTTCAGCCCGCCGCCCGGGCACGCCGGGCACGGTTGGCCGATCGCCGCCCCAGCCAGACCGAACGTCTCGTCGGTCTGTCCGTCACAATCGTCGTCCAGGCCATTGCACGCTTCTGCCACGCCAATCGACTGGCTGCCGCCCCCGTCGAGCGAGCAATGGGGTTGTTTGTCGGGCCCGCACTCGACCGTGCCGCTCTTGGCGCTCTTGACGCATTCGCCTTTGGTGGCCTTGCACACTTGGCCGAGGCCCAGGTCGCCGAGTTTGAGATCCTCGTCGGTCTTGGCGTCGCAGTCGTTGTCCAGGCCGTCGCACAGCGTCTCCTTGGCCTGCCACGTCGGCAGCCCGGGCGCCTGGCACAGGCAGCCGACGCACCCGTCGACGGCCTTGGCCGCGGGCGCGGTGGGGTCGCACGCCAGCGTCACCTGGTTCAGGTTGCCGGCGCACACGCCCTTGCTGCAGAACTTGGCGGCATTGGGCAGCGGATCCTGGGCATTCTTCTTGGTGTCGTAGGCGTCGACGATGCAGTCGCCGTCGGCGTCGACCTTGTTGCTCTGCAAGGCGTCGGGGATGCCGTCGGCGTTGCTGTCCTTGGGGGTGGCGAGGTTGGGACCCACTTCGGTGCCGTCGTCGATGTCGTCGTCGTCGCTGTCCTTCTTGTTGGGGTCCAGGCCGAGCTTGACCTCGTACTGGTTGCTCAGGCTGTCATTGTCGAAGTCGAGGTCCGGACTCTGGCAGACGCTCTCGACGCACACGCCCGATCCGCACTGCGTGCCGTTCTGGCAGGTCACGGTGCAGAACCCGTCGATGCACAGGTTGCTTTCGCACTCTGCCGCCTGGCCGCAGGTCGATCCGAAGCGGCGGCGCTTCTTCTTGAAATAGCTGCACCCGTCGGCCACGGCGAGCAAGACGAGCAACAGGACCAGCAGCCCCGCCCGGCGGTCGCGCACCCTTCGCAGCCAGTCGTCCACGTCGTACCCGGGCGGTGCCCGCGGCGCCGCGCGGCAAGGGTAGCAACTCGCAGGATCTCGCGCCAGACGGGTGCAGGGCCGCGCTGGGCCAGGGCCGTCTCACTTTTGTCTCACTTTTGGTCTCAGTTTTGCCTAGGGCAAAAGTGAGAATTGCGGAAGCGACAACGTGTGATTACAGGCCGTTGCAGTTGGCACGCCGCTTGCAAGGGCCCTGCCGGCCGTGCCCGGGTGGCACCGATGGACTCCAGGTGATGTTGGCGAAAGTGCAAGCGGCAGCGGTGGTTGGCGTGCAGGCGCGACCGGTCGAACTGGAATGCGACGTCAGCGGCGGCGTGCCGTACTTCGACACGGTAGGACTCGCGGAGCTGTCGGTGCGCGAGGCCCGTGTGCGGGTGCGCAGCGCCATCCGTCACGCCCACCTGCCGTTTCCCGACGGCCGTGTCACCATCAACCTCGCCCCGGCCGACTTGCGCAAGGACGGCACCAGCTTCGACCTGGCGATGGCCTTGGCGATCCTGGCCGCCGAGGGGACGCTGGCCCAGGCCGACCTGCAGGGCTGGGTCGCGGTGGGCGAACTGAGCCTGACCGGCGCGCTGCGTCCCGTGCACGGCGTGCTGGCCGTGGCGGAGTACGCGGCGGCGGCGGGTCTTCGCGGCGTAGTGTGTCCGCCCGACAACGCGCCGGAGGCCCTGGCGGTGCCCGGCATCGAGGTGCGCGCGGCGTCGGGCCTGGCCGAGTTGGTGGCATGCCTGTCGGGCAAGCGGCCGTGGCCGGATCTGCCGGCCGCCCCTGAGCGCATGAGTTCGCCGCACAAGCTGTGCTGGAGCGACGTGCGCGGTCACGAGCAGGCCAAGCGGGCGCTCGAGGTTGCCGCGGCCGGCGGTCACAACGCGGTCCTGTGCGGCACGCCGGGCACCGGCAAGACCATGCTGGCGCGCCGGTTGCCGACCATCCTGCCCGAGATGTCCGCGGCCGAATCCGTGGAGGTGACCAAGATCCACAGCGTCGCCGGCCTGCTGCCCACCCGAGCCGGCCTGATGCGCGAACGGCCGTTCCGGGCGCCCCACCACACCGCGAGCGCGGCGGCGCTGGTGGGCGGCGGCAGCATTCCGCGGCCCGGCGAGGTGTCGCTGGCCCATCGCGGCGTGCTCTTCTTGGACGAACTGCCCGAGTTTGCCCGCCACGTCATCGAGACCCTGCGCCAACCGCTCGAAGACGGCTACGTCACGGTCACGCGAGCGCGTCAGGCGGTGCGGTTTCCAGCGACGGCGATGGTGGTCGCCGCGCTCAACCCGTGCCCTTGTGGTCACCATGGCGCGGGCGACGGCCGTTGCCAATGTTCGCCGCTCGCGCTCGAGCGCTACCGCGCGCGGTTGTCGGGGCCGATGCTCGACCGCATCGACATCCAGTTGCGCCTCGCGACCCTGCCCGGGGCGATGTTGCGCGACGGCCGCGCGGGCGAACCCTCGGCGGTCGTGCGCGCTCGCGTCCAGGCCGCCCGCGACCGACAGAGGGAGCGTTTCGCGGACGTGGCCGAAGGGGCCAACTGGACCAACGCCGAGGCGCCGATGACCGCGCTGCGCAAACGCGCTCCGCTGCGACCGGCGGTCCACGACCTGCTGTTGCGGGCGCTGGACGTCCACGGCTTGAGCCCTCGGGCCCACGACCGCGTGTGGCGGGTCGCCCGGACGCTTGCCGACCTCGACGCTGCCGCCGACATCGGTGCCGAGCACATCGGCGAAGCCTTGCAATTCCGGTGGTTCGACCGCGATCACGCGGCCCAGTAGCCACACCCCGATTTCCTCCCACGCTGCGCCACCCGGCGCACGTCGACGGCGCCATCTCCGGCGCGGTCGCTTCCGGCGGGCCCAACCCGTCTTGTGTCAAGGAGTTTCCATGGCTGTCAAGCTCGGCATCGCGGCGGTCGACGACCTGATCCGCAGCATCGAAAAGGCCTTCGGGCGCGGCACGCTGATGGTCGCCAACGGCGAGGCCGTCGACAAAGGCATCGAGGTCACGCCCTCCGGGTCGTTTGCGCTGGACCGGGCCCTGGGCACCGGCGGCGTGCCCAAGGGGCGCATCATCGAGATCTACGGTCCCGAGGCCTCGGGCAAGACCACCATGGCGCTGTCGGTGCTGGCCCAAGCCCAGCGCGCCGGTGGCCTCGCCGCGTTCGTGGACGCCGAGCACGCGCTCGATCTGCGCTACGCCCGCCGCCTCGGCGTGGACTGTGCGCGGATGCTGTTGTCGCAACCCGACTGTGGCGAACAGGCGATGGACGTGGTCGAGGCGCTGGTACGCTCCGGCCAGGTCGACGTGGTGGTGGTCGATTCGGTGGCGGCGCTGGTGCCCAAGGCCGAAATCGACGGCGAGATGGGCGACAACCACGTCGGACTGCAGGCGCGCCTGATGAGCAGGGCCATGCGCAAGCTGGCGTCGCTGGCCCACCAGACCGGGACCACGCTCATCTTCATCAACCAGATCCGCATGAAGATCGGCGTGACCATGGGCAGCCCCGAGACCACCACCGGCGGCAACGCGCTCAAGTTCTACGCCTCGGTGCGCCTGGACGTGCGCCGCATCGGCTCGCTCAAGAAAGACGACCGCGCGATCGGCAACCGCGTCAAGATCAAGGTGGTCAAGAACAAGCTGGCCCCGCCGTTCCGCGAAGCCGAGATCGACCTGCTTTTCGGGTCGGGGTTCTGCCGCGAAGGCGAAGTGTTCGACCTCGCTGTGGCCCAGGGCGTGGTGAGCCGCTCGGGCGCCTTCTATCGGTTGGGCGACGAACTGGTCGGCCAGGGCCGCGACCGCGCCATCACCGAGATGAAAGCGCGGCCCGACCTGTGCGCGCGGATCGAGGCGCAACTGGTCGACGACTCCGGCGAGTTGTGCGCCCCCGAACTCGAGGAGGCCGCGTAGCGCGGGCGTTCCTCGTCCCTGCACCGTCGGGACGGCCCAAGCGCCGGCCCGCGGTCCACCGCGCCCGTCGCCCGTGGGCGGAGCGCACACCCAAGCAGCGGACGCGACACCGGGCAAGGCGCCCAGGCCGCGCACCCGCAGGAGCAAAGTCATGTCGGATTTGAACAAGGTCATGATCATCGGTCGCCTGGGCGGCCAGCCCGAGTGCAAGACCCTGCCGAGCGGCGCGAGCGTCTGCAAGCTCAACGTCGCCACCAGCTCGCACCGCCAGAACGAGGGCAAGTGGGAAAAGGAGACGATGTGGCACACCGTCGTCGCCTTCGACCGCCTGGCCGAGCGCTGCGGCGAGTTCCTGACCACCGGGCGGTTGGTGTACGTCGAAGGCAAGCTGCACGCCCGCGAGTGGGTGGGCAAGGACGGCACCAAGCACCTCGACCGCGAGATCCGCGCGACCGATGTGCACTTCCTCGCCTCGCCCGGCCCGCGCGGCCCGCAGCCGCCGCGTGAGGTCGCCGCCGTCGCCGTGTAGGTGCTTGCCGCGCGCCGCGCCGCCGTCCCTCCGATCGGGGTGGGCGGCGGCGCGGCC
>Ga0194120_10002797_pt1 | contig 29407 bp, 24 predicted proteins | sample TA2MahCa65mmetaG_FD_148642 | JGI IMG/M metagenome (GOLD analysis project Ga0194120, IMG submission 148642) | Freshwater microbial communities from Lake Tanganyika, Tanzania - TA2015019 Mahale Deep Cast 65m | ecosystem: Environmental > Aquatic > Freshwater > Lake | place: Tanzania: Lake... | reverse complement strand
CGCGCAGCGACGGTGGACCCCGCCATGCCCTCTCATCGAGGCCCCGCCCAGGCCGCCCCGCCCATCGTCGCCCCGCCCATCGTCGCCCCGCTCAGGCCGCCCCGCCCAGGCCGTTTGCCCGTACGAGTCCTATTGATGCGCACCGCTGGCCTACTCTTCGCTCTGGGCACCCTGTCCGCACCGCTGGTCGCGCAGGTGTCGGTCTATGCCGGAGTCGATCAGGCGCTCAACTACCCCAGCGCGGCGCAGCTTTCGGGCTCGGTCGGGAATCGTGCGCCGTTGGAGTGGTGGACCGGCGATGGCAACAACGCGACCGAGAACGCGCTGCTGCGCTGGGTCGAGGGATCGGGGCTCGTCGGTGCCGCGGTGGTGGCGACCGCGAGCGGCACGATCTTCGGCTGGCCGTCGGACTGGATCGATGTCGGCGGCGTGATCTATGGCAGCGATGTCGCCCTGCGCCAGCTCTACACCGTGAACCCGACGACTGGGCTCGCCACGCCCGTCCATGCGAGCGGCTGGTCGACGACCTGGTCGAATGTGATGTCGCTGGCGCACGATCCCGTCGGCGATCGGCTGTTCGCGGTCGATCTGTACCGCAAGCAGCTGTTGCGGATCCAGCGCACGACGGGCGCGATTTCCACCGTCGGCAGCGGCACGCTCGCGGGCTACCAGCAGGTGAAATCGCTCGCGTACCACCAGCCGAGTGACACGCTCTACGCGCTCGACAACTACACCAAGCGCCTGCTGCTCCTCAATCCGACCACGGGCGCCCTCACGCAGTCCGTGCTGGTGCAGATGGCTGTCAATCGCCAGTTCGAGGACATCCAGTTCTTCGGTGGCGAGTTGTACGGCTCTTACGCGGGTACGGTGAACGGCAACCTCGATTTCACGCAGCTCGCGCGGATCGACCTCGCGACGGGCGCGGTGACGGCGGTGAGCTCGATCGTGCCGGATTGCTCGGCCCACACCTGCCTCGTGCGCTCGCTGCCCGAGCCCGCGGCGTGGTCGAAGACGTCCGGACCGGGCAGCGTCACGTTCTCGGATGCGAGCGCGCTCGCGCCGAGCGCGACGTTCAGCGCGCCGGGCGTGTACGTGCTCGCGCTCACGGTGACCAGCGCTGGTGGCCCGCTCGTCGACACGGTCACGGTGATCGCCGATGGCTGTCCGAGCGACCCGAACAAGGTGACCGCGGGCGCGTGCGGCTGCGGCGTCCCAGACATCGACTCGGACCTCGATTCCGTCCCGGACTGTCTCGACAACTGTCCGACGCTCGCCAACGCGGCGCAGGGCGATGCGGACGCGGACGGTGTGGGAGACCTGTGTGACAATTGCTCCGCGCACGCGAACGCGAGCCAATCCGACTGCGACGGCGACGGCGCGGGTGACGAGTGCGAGCTCGCGAGCGGGAGCCAGTGGGACGTCAACGCCAACGGCATTCCCGACAGCTGCGAGGTCGCGGCGGGCAGCGTGTTCTGCTCGGGCGACGGCAGCGCGGCCCCGTGCCCGTGCGCCAACTTCGGAGCCGCGGGCGAGGGCTGCCGCAACTCGACCGGCGTCGGTGCACGCCTGGAGAGCATCGGCGGTGCCAGCGTCTCGGCCGACAACGCGCTGCTCTCCGTGACGCAGCTACCCGCGCACAAGTCGGGCATCCTCTACATGGGCACGGCGATGAAGAACGGCGGCGCGGGCGCCGCGCTCGGCGATGGCCTGCGCTGCCTTGCGGGCCTCAACCGGCGCTTCAGCGTTTCGCAGGGCGGCGCGAGCGGCAGCTTCACGCGCGGCGGACTCGTCGCGAGCTCGTCTGGCCTGATCGCGGCCGGAACGACATGGCACTTTCAGGTCTGGTACCGCGATAGCGCGCAACCCTGCGGCTCGCAGCAGAACTTCACCAACGCGCTCTCGCTCTCGTTCGTGCCCTGAGCGCGCGCGAGGCGGGAACTCCGCTCGCTCGCGCGCTACTCTTCACGCTCGATGTCCCGCCCCGCCTCCGACCCCTCTGGGTTGCCGCTCGGCCTGCGACTGGCCTTTCCGCTCGCGCTCGTCGCGATCACGCTGGCGGTGTTCTGGCCCTGCGTCGGCTACCCGTTCGTGGCGCTCGATGACGACGCCAACTTCGAGCTCAACTTCCTGTACCGCGGATTGGGCGACGAGCAGTTGCGCTGGATGTGGGGTTGGAAGAGCTACCACTACGGGCACTGGCATCCGCTGACGTGGACGACCTTCGGTTGGGACTATGCGCGCGCGGGGCTCGATGCGCCGAGCTACCACCGCACGAGCCTCGCCATCCACGCGCTGTCGGTCCTCACGTTCTGGTGGATGGCGCTGGAGTTGCTGCGTTGGTGCACGGGGCGCGTGCGCGAGCAGGGCGAGCGCTCGGGCGATCTCGCCCTGCACGCGTGTGCCGCGCTGGCGACGCTGGCGTGGGCCATCCATCCGCTGCGCGTCGAAAACGTGGTCTGGCTGACGGAGCGCCGCGACCTCTTGAGCGCGCTGTTCCTGTTCGCGAGCGTGGCGGCGTACCTGCGCATGTGCCGTTGCGGCGCGGCGCGGCGCGCGTGGCTGGCGCTCGCGCTCGCGACCTACGCGCTGTCGCTGCTGTCGAAGGCCTGGGGCATGACGCTGCCCGTCGTGCTGCTCGCGCTCGACGTGTTTCCGCTGCGGAGATGGCCGAGCACTTCGTGGCGCGCGCTGCTCGTCGAGAAGCTCTGGTTCCTACCGCTCGCGGCGTTGACCGCCTATCAGGCCGCCGCGGCGCAGGGCGAGATCGCGGCCACGGTCACGCTGGACGAGCACGGCGTGCTGCACCGGCTCGCGCAGGCGAGCTACGGGCTGTGCTTCTACGTGCTCAAGACGCTCTGGCCGACGAACTTGGGGTGCCACTACCTGCTCGAGCTGGATTTCGATCCGCGCAGCGCTCTGCACCTCGCGGCGATGGCGAGCGTGGTGGCGATCACCGTCCTGACATTCCTGCTGCGCCGCCGTGCGCCCGCGCTGTTCGCGACGTGGTTTCTGTACGTTGTGTTGGTGTCGCCGGTGCTCGGCCTGCTGCAGAGCGGCGCGCAGAAGGTCGCGGACCGCTACGCGCAGCTCGGAGCGATCCCGCTCGTGTTCCTCGCCGCTGGGGCGTTGCTGGCGTGGCTCGATCGTCGACCCGCGTCCGCGGCGCGCGCTCTCCTCGCGTCGCTCGCGCCCTTCGCGCTCGTGCTCGGTTTCTTCACGCGCGCGCAAGTGCGCGTGTGGTCGAGCTCGGAGACGCTGTTCCAGCGCGCCGTCGCCGCGGATCCCGACAACTACTTCGTGCTGCACAACCTCGCCGTGATGCTCTACCGGCGAACTGCGTGGGCCGAGGCGATCGAGATCGAGCAGCGCTCGGTCGACGCGCATCCCGGGCGTGGCAACGAGCTAGCGCGGCACACGCTCGGACTGCTGTATCAAATGCAGGGCCGCATGGACGAAGCGGAGCGCGTGTGGCGCAGCGCGGTCGAATGGCAGCCCGAGCCGGATGATGCGCGTTGGCGCGGACGGCTCGAGTTCTGGATGCCGGATCCGAGTCTGTGCCTGACGGCGCTGCGCGGGCCGCTCGGAAGCCGAGGCGCGTGGGCGGAGCTCGCGGAGCTCCATGAGCGCGGAATCGCGCGTCGACCCGACGTGTTGCAGCTCTACACGGATCTCGACGCGCTGTACGCCCAGCTCGCTCGCGCGCAGGAGCGCGTGGCGTTGTGGGAGCGGGCCGAGCAAGTCGCGGTGCTTGCGCGCGGGCGCGTCGCAGCCGGGCTCGGTCGCGCGCTGATCGCCGCGGGTCGCGCACGCGAGGCGGAGTCACAGGTGTTCCGTGCCGTGGCGCTCGAGCGCACGCTGGCGCAGGATGCACTCGATGGGTTGTCGGCCGCGACTCAGCGTTCGGGCTTGCCCGCGACGCTCGAGCTGTTCGAGCGCGCGCGCCGCGCCGCGGTGCCCGGCGCGATGGTCGAGAACGGGATCGGCAAGGCCTACCTCGCCGCGAATCGCTTGGCCGAGGCCGAGCCGTACCTGTTGCGCGCGCAGGCGCTCGACTCGCAGTCGCGCGGCTACGTCGTCGACGTGTGCGAGCTGTTCTTGAAGCAGGGTCGGCGCGACGACGCGCTGCGCAACCTGCGCGCGCTGCTCGACGTGGACCCGCAGAACGCGCGCGCCAAGGCACTCTTGGCGCAGGCCGCGGGCGGAGGACGCTGAGCGATGCTCGCCGCGCTCGCACCGCTCGCGCTCGCGCTGGGACTCGGCGTTCACCCCGACTCGCAGTCGAGCTCGCGCCTCACCGTCACGGACGGCGGCGCCCTGCTCGAGCTCTCGATGCAGGCGCTGTCTGTGATCGAGTGTCTGGAGATCGACGCCGACGGTGATCGAGTGCTCTCACAGGCCGAACTCGAGCGCGGCCGCGCCGCGATCGGGCCGTATCTCGACGCGCGCTACCAGATCGATCCGACTGGACCGCGCAGCCCGTGGACGCTCGAGTTGGTCGAAGGAGCTCAGACGGGGTACCAGCTCGTACACGCGCTGACGACATTCCCAATCGCGCGTGAGTGCGAGGAGCTCAACGTCCGCTGCAGGCTGTTTCTCGAGCAGAATCCGCTGCACCGCGACGTGGCGACGATCGTGTGGCGCGGCGAGGAGCCCGCGGTGTTCTTGTTCGGAGAGGGAGTCGAGCTGTGGAATTTCCGCTCGGCGTCCGCACGGCGTGGCGGAGTGCTCGCGAGCTACTTTCAGCTCGGTGTCGAGCACATCCTCGGTGGCTGGGACCACCTCGCGTTCCTGTTCGCCCTCTTGGTCGCGGCGCGCGGCCTGCGTTCGCTCCTCGGCGTCGTCACCGCGTTCACCGCCGCGCACTCGATCACCCTGGCGCTCGCGGCGTTCGACGTCGTGCGCCTGCCCGCTCGCCTGGTCGAGCTCGCGATCGCGCTCTCGATCGCCTATGTGGCCGCTGAGGTGTTGCTCGTGCGGCGCCCCGGGGCGCGCTGGATCGAGGCCTTCGCGTTTGGGCTCGTCCATGGCCTCGGTTTCGCGGGTTTCCTCGGGGAGTCCCTGATGCACGAGAGTCTCAAGGTGACGGCACTCGTGAGCTTCAACCTCGGCGTGGAGGTGGGGCAGCTCGCGGTGGTCGCGCTCGCCACGCTGGCGGTTGTGTACGTGCCGGGCGACCGTGACTTCCGCGGCCAGCGCAACGCGTGGCTCGTGCCGCGCTGGCTGCGCTCGGTGCTGGCGTGGACTGTGCTCTGCGCGGGGCTCTCGTGGTTCCTCGAGCGCGCTGGCTGGCTGAGTTGGGAGGGCGCTTGAACGCGGCGGCGCTCGTCGCCCTCGGCGGCGCGCTCGGAGCGCTCGCGCGCTACGGCTGCGTCACGCTCGCGGAGCGCGCCTTCGGCGGCGGATTCCCGCTCGGCACGCTGCTCGTGAATGCGCTCGGCTGCTTCGCGGCCGGGCTCGTCGCCGCGTGGCTCGAGGCGCGCGGCGAGTCGGCGCAGCTGCGCGCGTTCGTCGCCGTCGGCGTGCTGGGCGGATTCACGACCTTCTCGGCCTTCGGAGTCGACACGCTCGCGCTCGTGCGCGAGGGCCGCGCGCTCGTCGCCTGTGGGTATGTCGCGACGAGCCTCGCCTGCGGGCTCGGCGGCGTCGCGCTCGGCCTGCGCCTCGCGCGCTAGGTGCGCGGGGGAGCGGGTCGTCCCCGCTCCGCAGCGAGGTGTCCTCGACGCCGTGGACGACCGCGCTCTCGATGCGCTCCTCGCACGTGCGTGCCCCGCGCTCCCAACGAGGATGGACTGCAGCTCGCCCCAGAACGGTCCGCGCCGCGGTCGTGGAGCTGCGCGAGCGTTCAGATCGGGAAGTGGACGCGGAAGATCGACCCGCTCCCCGGCGTGCTCTCGAGCGACACGCCGCCGCCGAGCGAGTTCGCGAGGTGCTTGACGATCGAGAGCCCCAGTCCGGTTCCGCCGAGGTCGCGCGAGCGCGCCTTGTCGACGCGATAGAAGCGCTCGAACACGCGCGCCTGAAGGGCGGGCTCGATGCCGATTCCAGAGTCCTCGACCTCGATGCGCAGCTCCTCTGGCCGCCGCAGGACGCGCGCCCAGACCCGGCCGCCTTCGGGTGTGTACTTGCAGGCGTTGTCGAGCAGGTTGTCGAGGATCTGTCGCAGGCTCTCCTCGTCCGCCTGCACGGCGCAGTCCTGTTCGGGCAGCTCGGCCACCAGCGTGAGGCGCTTGCGGGCGGCGACGTCGCCAAAGCGCGCGACGCCATCGCGCACGAGCGCGCGCAGGTCGATCGGCACCCGCTCGCCGCGGCCCTCCTGTGTCTCGAGCTTGGCCAGCGAGAGCAGGTCGGTGACGAGCGCCGAGAGCCTCAGCGACTGTTCGCGCACGCGCTCGAGGAAGCGCGCGCGCATCTCGGTCGGCATGAGTGGATCGTCGATCATCGTCTCGACCATGCCGCGGATCGCAGTCAGCGGAGTCTTCAGCTCGTGACTCACGTTGGCGACGAAATCGCGGCGCACGCTCTCCAAGCGCCGCAGCTCGGTCACGTCGTGCATCACGAGCACCGCGCCGCAGCGCTCGCCCGGCGCGTGGCGGATCGCCGATGCGCGCAGCTCGAGCTCGACCTGCGCGCCGAGGGCGCCGACGGAAGGCACCAGCGTGCAGGACGCCGAGCGCGGCTCGCCCGTTCGGCGCGCGTGGTCGAGCAGGTCGCCGACCTCGCGCACGCGCGTGATCTCCCAGATGCGTCGGCCCTCGACCGCGGCCTGATCCGCGCCGAGGAGCCGCGCCGCGACGCCGTTGATGTGCACGATGCGCTCGTCGGCGTCGATGGCCACCACGCCCTCGACCATGCCGCCGAGGATCGCGAGCACTTGGTTGCGATCGGCCGTCTTCGTCGCGAGCCGTTCCTCGAGCTGGCGATTCATGGTCGCGATGGCCTCGGAAAGGCGCGCGATCTCGTCGGCGCCCTCGACCGACTCCGTCGGACCCGCGTAGTCGCCGCGCGCGACGCGCTCGGCGAGCGCCGCCGTGGCGGAGAGCGGTCCGCTGACGCGCCGCGCGAACGAGAGCGCGACCACGACGGCGATGCTCGCGGCGACGAGGGCCGTGAGCGTGGCGGAAACACGCAGGTCCGAGATGCGCGCCTCGAGCTCGTCGAGTGGGAAGGCAGCGCGCACGAAGCCCGCGAGCTCACCGTCGACGCGCACGGCGCGCGCGAGGTAGCGGTAGGGGCGACCGACGGTCTCGCTGTCGCGTTCCGCCCAACCCTCGCCCGTGCGCAGCGCTTGCTCGATCTCCGGTCGCAGGCGGTGGTTGCCGATCGACACGGGGTCGCGCTCGGAGTCCGCGATCACGACGCCGTCGGCGCGCACGAGCGTGAGCCGCGCCGCGCCGTCGATTCCCAGACGCTGGATGCGCAGCTCCAGTTCGGGCGACGCGGGCTTGTCCCAGTGGCTGGCCGCGATGTCCTGGAGCAGAACCAATCGCGCGCGCAGCGAGGCGTCGAGGTCGCTCAGCATGTCCGCGCGCGCCCGGCGCTCGAACCACACGCCGAGCGTGACGGTCGAGAGCAGAATGAGCGCGACGCAACCTATGTACAGTCGCCAGAAGAAGGACACGCGCATCGACTGCGCGGCAGTCTAGCGCAGGGCGCCTAGGCGACTAGCGCAGGGCGCCTAGGCGAGGGGCTCGGCGTCGCGGAAGCGGTAGCCGACCCCGCGGATGGTCTCGATCAGCTCGCGGTGGCGGCCGAGCTTGCGGCGGATCGAGCCGACGTGCACGTCGATGTTGCGGTCGATCACGACCGCGTGGTCGCCGATGGCGCGCGAGAGCAACTGGTCGCGCGAGAACACGCGCCCGGGGTGCGACGCGAGGAAGTGCAAGAGCCGCATCTCCGTCGCGGTCATGGTGATCGGCTCGCCATCGACTGAGACGAGGTGCTTGGTCGCGTCGACCACGAGGCCGTCGCGCACGACGCCATCACTGCTCGAACGCAACTCGCGCAGCGGGCGGCGCCGCAGCACGGCCCTGACGCGCGCGAGCAACTCCTTGGGGCTGAAGGGCTTGGTGACGTAGTCGTCGGCTCCGAGCGAGAGCCCGGCCACCACGTCGCTCTCCTCGCCCCTAGCCGTCACCATGATCACGGGGATCGCCTCGGTCACCGCATCGGCCTGCAAGCGCTTGCAGACTTCGAGTCCGTCGAGGCCCGGCAGCATCAGGTCGAGCAGGACGAGGTCTGGGTTCTCCTTGCGGATCCGCTCGAGCCCCTCCTTGCCGTTGCGGCTCGACACGACGAGGTAGCCCTCGCGTCGCAGGTTGTACTCGACGACTTCGAGGATGTCGGCCTCGTCCTCGATGACGGCGATCTTCTCGCGCTTGGACATGGGGTCTCTCGGCAAGCTCGATGCGGGTTCGTGACGGATCGCGAGCGGCACCGTCGGCAATCGTGACGCCCGGCTCGAGGTTCGCACAAGACCTTCGCCGCTGCTGGCGAGCACTTCAAGCGTGGAAGCGGCGGGAGCCCAAGCGGCCTGCGCTGCGGGCCTTTGCGGTTGCCGGACCACCGTCCCTCGCTCTACAAGAGCGACCGCGGCTCGCTGGCGCAGCTCGCCGCGCGGACGCCTCGTTTCCATACGCTGCACGCATGGCACCTGCCTGGACTGAAATCGCGCTGATCGCGCCCGTGGGTTGGCTGGAGCTCGTCGCCGAGACGCTCTCGCTCGGCCCGTGTTCCTCGGTCGCCTTTGGCCGCCCGTCGCTCGCCACGCCGGAGCCGCCAGCGGGCTTGGAGTGGGTGCGCGCCTACGTGATCGAGGACGAGGACACGCCCGAGCTGCGCGCGCAGGTCGAGGCCGCGGTGGAGGGGCTCGCCGAGCGGACGGGTGCCGAGGAGCTGCGCGGCCTGCGTCCCCGCTTCCGTCGCCTGCCGCCCGAGGACTACGCCACTTCGTGGCGCAAGAGCTGGAAGCCTGTGCGCGTCGCGAACTTCGCCATCGTGCCGCGCGACTTCACCGGAGCCCTGCGCCCGAGCGACGCGCGCGTGGTGCTCGAACCCGGCGGCGCCTTTGGCACCGGCCGCCACCCGACCACGCGCGGCTGTCTGCGCGCCGTCTCGCGACTGGTGCGCGAGGGCGATCGCGTGCTCGACGCCGGTTGCGGCAGCGGCATTCTCGCCGTCGCCGCCGCGCTGCGCGGCGCGCGCGCGGCCGTGGGGTTCGACATCGATCCCTCCGCCATGCCTTACGCGCGCGAGCTCGCGGAGTGGAACGGCGTGAGCGCGCGCTGCGAGTTCCGCGTCGGCACCTTCGAGTGCCTCGGCTCCGCGGACACCGGCTTCGACGGCGTGCTCGCCAACATCTTCGCCGACCTGATTCAGGCCCACGCACAGGACATGGCCGCTCGCCTGCGTCCCGGCGGCTGGTTCGCCTTCTCCGGCTGCCTCGACAAGAAGCGCTACCCCACCCTCGCCGCCCTCGACGAGGCCGGTCTCGTTCTCGACACCCTCCACACTCGCGGACAGTGGGACACCTTCGTCGGCCACAAGCCCTGAGCGCTGCGGTGCTGGCGTGAGCGTCAGCGCTTCGCGCTGGTTCGCCTGTTCGCCGCGCGGCCTTGCTGCGCGACCTTCGCTCTGGCGAGGTGCGACGCTGTCGGCGACTTGGCCGCGGCCGGCGCGGTGGGGGTGAGCGCGGCGAGGACGGCCTCGACGTGGCCTTGGACCCGCACCGGTGACCAGACGGCGGCGAGCTTGCCTTGCTCGTCGATCAAGAAGGTCGAGCGAATCGTGCCTTGGACCTTGCGGCCGTACATGAGCTTCTCGCCGAAGGCACCGTAGGCGCTCGCGACCTTGCTGCCTGCGTCGACCAAGAGGTCGAAGGGCAGCGCGTGCTTGGCGCGGAAGCCGTCGTGGGACTTGAGTGAGTCGCTGGAGACGCCGAGCACGACGGCGCCGGCCTTGCGCAGCGCGGAGTGTTGATCGCGGAAGTCGCAGGCTTCGGTCGTGCAGCCCGGCGTGTTGTCGCGCGGGTAGAAGTACAGCACGACCTTGCGGCCCTTGAGGGCGGCGAGCGAGACGGTCGCGCCGGAGGTCGAGGGGAGCGAGAACGCGGGAGCTTTCTGGCCGAGCTTGAGCATGGCCGCACGATACCGCCCCTGACTCGCAGCTGCGCGCTATCTTGGGCGAGTACCCATGGTGCTCACCCAATCGACCATGCTCGCGCTCGGAACGCGCGCGCCCGACTTCGCTCTTCCCGACACGACCGGCCGCAGCGTTGGGTTGGCGGACTTCGTCCAAGCCAAGGCGCTGGTCGTGATGTTCCTCTCGAACCATTGCCCGTTCGTGAAGCACGTGCTCGATGGCCTGATCGCACTCGTGCGCGAGTACCAGCCGCGCGGCGTCGCGTTCGTCGCGATCGCGTCGAACGACGTCGGCACGCATCCTCAGGACGGCCCGACGGAAATGGCGCAGCTCGCGCGCGCGAAGGCACTTCCGTATCCGTACCTGTTCGACGCGTCGCAAGAGGTCGCCAAGTCCTACCGCGCGGCCTGCACGCCCGATTTCTTCGCCTTCGATGCAGCCCGCCAACTGGCCTATCGCGGCCAGCTCGACTCGGCCCGCCCGGGCAACGCGCACCCCGTCGACGGCGCCGACCTGCGCGCGGCCCTCGACAGCCTGCTCGCCGGACGCCCCGCTCCGACCGAGCAGCGCGCCAGCATGGGCTGCAACATCAAGTGGCGGCAGGGCAACGAGCCCGAGTGGTTCCCGCGCTGAGCGATTTGCACGTCGCGAGTGAGCGCGCCCACGAGCGTGCCCACGAGCGCGCCCACGAGCGTGCCCACGAGCGCGAACCCTGAACGACACAGTCGAGCAGACGAGCGCGATCGAGTGAGGTCGCGCGCAAGAGGCGCGTCGAACGACGAGCGGCGCGCAACGGGCTGGATCGTGCCGCGCGCTCGGATCCTCGCGGCGGAAAACGCGGCGACCGGGCAAGCTCTCCCGACCCGCAGCGAGGGGTCGCACGAGCGCGTGCGCCAGCGAGTGCTGGCTCGCGCGGGCGCCGAGCCGGACGAGCGAGAGCGCCGTTGTTCGAGTCCGCGGCGTCGGACATTGGCTGTGCGCTCACGAGACGAGCGCAGTCGCTATCATCCGCACTCGCCGCGCCGTGAAGCTGGTGCCGCCGCGGTGCGGGTGCCTTCGAGCTACGCTCGAACACTGACCTACAACCGAAACAGGAGTCTCGATTCGATGTCCAAACCGCTCTCGCCCCTCGTGGTGCTCCCCGTCGCGCTCGTCTGCGGCATCGGCGGAGGACTGATCGGCGAGCGTCTGTGCACGCCGAACGCACAGCCCGCCGGGGAAGTGCAGGCCAGTGCGCCCGCGCCCGAGTCGCAGCGGCTCGCGGCGTTGGAGTCGAGGGTGGAGAGCTTGTCTCAGGCGATCGAGGCCGGACTTTCGGCCGGTCCGTCGCGGATCGAAGCCGGCGATGACCAGATCGAGCGTGCCGTGGCGCGCTGGATGGAGAACAACGGCAAGCGCGGAGCGGATGCGGCGCCCGCGCCGACCGCGCTCGTGGACAAGTCTCCCGAGCAGCGGCTCGCCGACGCGTTCGCCGCGCTCGAAGATCCCGCGCTCACCGATGCCGAGCGCCAGAAGATCTGGGCCGAGCTCGGCAAGGCCGGCCTCGTCGATGCGCTGCTCGCCAAGTTCGAGGAGCGCGCCAAGCTCGCGCCCAACGATCCCGACGCGCAGGTCGATCTCGGCTCGGCCTACTTGCAGCGGCTGTTCCAGGCCACGCCGGGCCCCGAGCAGGGCCTCTGGGCGGGCAAGGCCGACAAGGCCTTCGATGCCGCTCTCGCGCTCGACTCCAACCACTGGGACGCGCGCTTCTCCAAGGCGGTCTCGCTGTCCTTCTGGCCGCCGATTTTCGGCAAGCAGAAGGAAGCCATCTCGCACTTCGAGACGCTCCTGACCCAGCAGTCTCACAGCTCCGCCGCCGACCCGCGCTTCGCCCAGACGCACCTGCTGCTCGGCAATCTCTACCAGCAGTCGGGCAACGCCGCCAAGGCGACGGGAACTTGGTCCGCCGGCCTCGCGCTCTACCCCGACGACGCCGCCCTGCGGGAAAAAGTCGGCCAGTAGTTCGAACGCCGCCCTCGATCGCCATCGCCGGTCGGGGAGGCGTCGTCGGCTCGTCTTGGTGCAACGCGAACCTCAGCGGTTCGGCGGAGCGCGACGATTTCACCGCGGCGTTCACCGCGGCGAGCGCTTTCCGGTGCGTGCCCTGCGCGTGGATGTTGAAAGTCTGAGCGAAGCTGGTCGCCGCTTCGCGCGGCGGGCGGATCGCGTGCTCGGGCGGGGAGTGGTCTGGAGTGCTCCGGGTAGTACCATCGTTCGACGATCGGCACCGCGCGAGGTGCGCTGGCGCTCCGAATCGACGGACCATGCCCAGCCCTTTTCTCGCTCGTTCCGAGGCCGAGCACGTCGCTCGCAACGACCTCGCGTTCGCCATACGGGATGCCTTCCCACTCAGCGCCGGTCACACGCTCGTCGCTGGCAGGATCGCAGTCACACGCACTCCGATCGGCTCGAGGAACTCGCCGCGTCGGCCCGCTGGCCGCGGGATCGCGCGCGGACCTTCGGCGTCGTAGCCAGCGTGTATCAGAGAGTTCCAGAAGGCGTTCGCCTGTGGTCCGGCCACGACGCGTTTCGCCGTCTATGCGACTCCGACCTGCCGGAGGTCCACCACTTCGGAAAGAGCCTGCTGGAAGTGTGAGCAGCGCTCGAGCGGGCTTGGAGTGCCGCGGACGAACAGGGAGTGAGCCGCGCAGCCGGTGGCGGGGAGGGGAGCCCGGGGCCAGAGTCTGGGGCGGGATGTAGGGCCCAAGGCCCGATCGGTCGAGCCGAAACCCGTGGTCGTCGAGCGTCCACCGCGCCGCGGCGTTCAGCGCCGAGTGCCATGAGCGCATGCAGCGCGAAGCCGACGCTGGCAGTGAGTTCTGCGCGACTGGCGGGCTCTACTTCGCGCCCGCGTTCCAGCACTCGGCGAGGCCTTCGCGCAGCTCGCGCCGCGGTGCGAAGCCGAGTGCGCGCAGCTTGCGTGTGTCGGGGACGCGGCGGCGCACGGAGCCCGGCGGCGCGGGGCGCAGGTCGAGCTTGGGATGGAAGCCCGCGACGTCGAACACGAGCCTGGCGAGCTCGGAGATGATCGTCTCGCGGTCGGAGCCGATGTTGTAGAGGCCGCCCTTGCCTTCGAGCGCGGCGCCGAGCACGGAGCGCAGGGCGCGGGCGGCGTCGTCGACGTGCAGGAAGGAGCGCGTCTGGTCGGCGCCGAAGACGGGGAAGGGGTCGACCTTGGCGCGTGCGCGCGCGAGGAACTCGGGGATGACGTGGGTGGGGCCCATGCGCGGGCCGTAGACGTTGTGGAAGCGCACGACGATCGGCGTGAAGCCGCCGAGCTTGGCGGCGCCGAAGACCGCGCTCTCGCCGGCGATCTTGCTCGCGGCGTAGGACCAGCGCGGCAACGCGATGTCGTCGATCGCGAGCAGCACGTCTTCGGGAGTCGGGATCGGCGCGAGATTGCGGTCGACGCTCGCGGCGTAGTTCTCGCTCGACGAGGCGAAGAAGAAGGTGCGGCAGCCGGACTCGAGCGCGGCGTCGAGCGCGTTGAGCGTGGTGCGCATGTTGACCGCCATCGTCTCGTAGGGATGGTCGGTCACGTACTGCACGCCGACGATCGCGGCGAAGTGGAAGCACGCGTCGAAGTTGCCGCGCAGCAGCGCGCGGTCTTGCGCGAAGTCGCCGCGGCGCAGCTCGAGTCGGCCGGAGTGGCGCGCGGCGAGCGCTTCGAGGTCGGCGAGCCCGCCCTTCTTGCCGACGTCGACGGTCGTGACGGTGTCGCCCTGTTCGAGCAACTGGCGCACGAGCTCGAAGCCGATCACTCCAGCGCCGCCGGTGACGAGATGTCGCATGGCGAGTTCCTCTAGCGCGCGCCGGCGCGTTCGTAGTCGCCGCGTCCGTAGACCTTGAGCGCGATGTCGCGGCGCGCGAAGTCCGCCGCGCAGGCGTCGACGACCATGTTCCAGGGATCGACGACGATCGTGCCGCTCGCGAGCTCCTTCTGGAGCAGCTCGGCGAGGAACGGTCGGTAGAGCGGGTCGGGCAGGCAGATGATCACGGCATCGGCGCCGCGCACGAGCGCTCGCGCGTCCTGCGATACCTCGATCTCCGGGCATTCGTCCCAGTGCGTGACCAGCGGGTCGTAGGCCGCGACCTTGCAGCCCTTGACCATCAGGGCGCGTCCGACGATCTCGCTCGGCGTGCTGCGCGTGTCGTTCACGCCCGGACGGTAGGTGACGCCCACGAGCGCGACCTTGCGGCCGGCGAGCGCGCCCTCGAAGTGCTCCTCGATCCAGCGCACGGCGCGCATCGGCATCGCCTCGTTGGTCAGGATCGCACTGCGCGAGAACGGCATCGCGACTTGGAGTCCGAGCAGTTTTTCCGCGCCGTAGCGCGCGAGCAGCGCGTCCTTCGTGAGGCAGTAGCCGCCGACGCCGAGGCCCGGCAGCATCATGTTGTCGTGCGTGCCCTTGCGCATGCGCACCGACTTCACGATGTCGAACAGGTCCACGCCCGCGCCTTCCGCGAGCTTGGCCCACTCCTCGATGAACGCGATGTTGGTCGCGCGGTAGCTGTTCTCGAGCAGCTTGGCCATCTCGGCCGCGCGCGTCGACTTGTGGCGCCAGAGCGGGAACTTCTCCACGTTGACGTACTGCGAGAGGAAGTCGCGCGCGGCGTCGGCGCTCGCGGCGTCGATGCCGGCGTAGGCGCGCCAGAAGTTGTTGACGCTGTCGAGGTAGTCGGGGCCGGGCATCACGCGCTCGTAGCAGTAGGCGAGCTTGGGCGGCTGCGCCGCGACGTCGACGCCCTGCTTGCGCTGGCCTTCGCACAGCGCGGGATACAGCACGCGGTCGCACAGGCCGATCGGCAGCGTGCTCTCGACCGTGACCAGCGTGCCCGGGCGCATGTGCGCGCCGACCATGCGCATGGCGGCGGCGTAGCCCTCGGTCGGAACCGTGAGCTGGTCGACCTGCCCCGCCTCGCGCTGCACGTCGAGGTTGATGCACGAGACCACGATGTCGGCGAGCCCGATCGAACGCGGATCGTTGGAGCCGACGAGGTTGCGCGAGATCGTGCAGGCCTCGTGGATCACGCGCTCGAGGCTCGGGTCGTTGGCGTAGGTGGGGGAGCTGCCTTGGTCGAGGCGCGCGACCTTGGAGCGGCCGGGCTCGTCGTCGCGGTCGAGGCCGATCACGAAGTACAGGCGTCCGCGCGCGCCGTCCGCGCGGGCGAGGTTGCCGGCCACGGCCGTGCCGACGAAGCCCAGCCCGAGCACGAGCACCACTTCCTGCCCAGCCGCCTTGGCGGCGCGGGCGCGGGCCTCGATCGCTGCGAAGTCCATCTCTAGAAGTCCATCCCCAAGCGGAGCTTGAGCCCGTTCTTGACCTTGTACCAGCCGACCTTGAGGCCATCCCAGACCGTGACGCCGGGGACGGCGAAGGGCACGTGGATCGGGACCTCCTTGTACTTGAACCCCGCGTGCAGGGCGCGCAGCAAGAGCTCGCTCTCGATCTCGTAGCCGCGCGAGGAGAGCGCGAGCGTGTAGAGGCGCTCGGCCCTGAAGGCGCGGAAGCCCGACTCGGTGTCCGTGAGCCAGCGCCACGTGACCGCGAACGAGATGCACTTCAAACCGAAGTTGCCGAACTTGTTGATGGTCGAGGTGCGCAGCGTGCCGAGCATGCGGCTACCGACGACCATGTCGACCGGACCTTCCTCGAAGGGCTCGAGCAGCACCGGGATCTCCTCCGGCAAGTGCTGCCCGTCGGAGTCCATCACGATCACGATGTCGGGGTGGAACTGCCGCGAGGCTGCGACGCCCTTGATGAGCGCGTAGCCCTTGCCGCGCACCATCTCGGGCTCGGGGACCGTGGCCCCGGCGGCGCGGGCGGCGGCGGCGGTGCCGTCCTTGGAGGCGTCGGCGGTGACGACCACATGGTCGACGAAGGGCAGGGTGCGGCGGACGATCTCGGCGATCCCCTGTTCGAGGTTGTACGCCGGGAGCACCGCGACGACTGTTTGGGTGCGGGCCATGGGGTCGGGCTTCTTCGAGAAGCGGCCGAGGGATTCTAGAGGCGCGGGGGTGGCGGGGACCAAGGTGCGCCGCGATCGGAAGGACTTTCGTCCCGAAGTTGAGGCGCTCTTCGCCCTTCGCCTGTGGAGCGCGACGGGTGGGGATCGCTACACTCGCCCGCCTTACAGACTGCACGAATCGACTCCCCGACGACCCGCCGTTCCCATGTCCTCTGAGCCCACGGCCACCGCCCCGACTTCGATCCCGCTCACCTACAACGGCAAGACCGTGCCGCTGCCCTTGATCGAGGGCACGGAGGGCGAGGTCGCGATCGACATTCGCAACCTGCGCGCCCAGACCGGGCTGGTGACCTTCGATCCGGGCTACGCCAACACCGGCGCCTGCAAGAGCGCGATCACCTTCATCGACGGCGAGCAAGGCATCCTGCGCTACCGCGGCTATCCGATCGAGGACCTCGCCGAGCGCTCGAGCTTCCTCGAGGTCGCGTGGCTCTTGCTGCACGGCGAGCTGCCGACCAAGGCCGAGCTCGAGTCGTTCTCCGACGAGATCGTGCACCACACGCTGCTGCACGAGAACTTCGCGCGCTTCTTCAACGCCTTCCCGAAGGACGCGCATCCGATGCCGGTGTGCGCCGCGGCCGTGGCCGCGATGGCGACCTTCTATCAGGAGCCGGAGAGCGAGGACACGATCCACAAGACCGTGATCCGCCTGCTGGCGAAGATGCCCACGATCGCGGCGTACTCCTACAAGCACTACATCGGGCAGCCGTCGGTCTATCCGAAGAACGACCTCGACTACTGCTCGAATTTCCTGCGCATGATGTTCGCGACGCCGTGCGAGACCTACGAGGTCGATCCGCTCTACGCCCGAGCGCTCGATCTGCTCTTGATCCTGCACGCCGATCACGAGCAGAACTGCTCGACCTCGACGGTGCGCATGGTCGGGTCGAGTCAGGCCAACCTGTTCGCTTCGATCAGCTCCGGCATCAGCGCGCTGTGGGGACCGCTCCACGGTGGCGCCAACCAGAAGGTGATCGAGATGCTCGAGTGGATCGCGCAGAACGACGGCAACGCCGAGCGTTTCGTGGCCCGCGCCAAGGACAAGAACGACACCACGCGCCTGATGGGCTTCGGTCACCGCGTCTACAAGAGCTACGACCCGCGCGCGACGATCCTGAAGAAGTACTGCGGCCAGATCCTCGCCAGAGTCCCCGCCGGCAGCCCCTCGGCGCAGCTGTTCGACATCGCGCGCAGGCTCGAGGAGATCGCGCTGTCCGACGAATACTTCGTCAAGCGCAAGCTCTACCCCAACGTCGATTTCTACTCGGGCGTCATCTACAAGGCGATGGGCATCCCGACCAACATGTTCACGGTGATGTTCGCGCTCGGCCGCATGCCGGGCTGGATCGCCCAGTGGCTCGAGTCGCGGCGCGACCCCGAGTTCAAGATCGGCCGTCCGCGCCAGATCTACACCGGCGCGACGAGGCGCTAGGCGCGCCGCCCGCGCACGGACGCTCGCATTCGCACGCGCGAGGGCGAGCGAGTCTTCGCGGCCCTTTGCAAGCGCACGGGCGGAGTGCCATCCTGCGCCGCTGCCATGAGGCTTGCACCCCAGCGACGGCTTCCGCTCTCGACGCAGCTCGTCGGGGTCGACGGCGGTGCGACGCACGTGCGCGCGGTGCACGTCGAGGTCGAGCCCGCGCCCGGCGGCGGGCTGCGCGTGCGGACGAGCGGCGGCGAACGTTCGCGTTCGCACCGGCAGGTGGCGGGGTTCGAGACGCCCTCAGAGCGCGGACTGGTGAGCGCCGACCAGCTCGGACCGATCCTTCCGGCGGAACGCGAGCAAGGCTGGGCGTGGGTCGAGTCGACCGCGCGCTGCGTGGTCGAGCTCGCGGCGGAGCGCGGCGCGGCGCGCGTGCTGCTCGGCGTGGCCTTTCCCGGCCACAAGACCCCGGACGCGCGCGGCATCGAGTTCGCGCTCAACGGTCCGCGCGTGCCGGAGTTCCTGAACCAACTCGAACAGCTCCTGCGCTCGGAGGGGCTCGAGTTCGATGGCGAGTTGCTCGGCCTGCAGAGCGACGGCTGGTGCGCGGGCGTCGGCGAGGCGCACGCGGACGGCGGCGGGCTGCGCGGCGTGCGCGACGCGTACTACGTCGGCGGCGGCACCGGACTCGCGGAGGCGCTGTGCCTGCGCGGCGAGCTAGTCCGTCTCGCGGAGGTCGAGGACTGGTTTCCGCGTGGTTGGCGCATGCAGTGGGATGGCGCCGCGCTGGAGAGCTGGGTGTCCGCGGCGGGCATCAACCGGCGCTGGGCGGACATCACGGGGCTCGGCCTTCCGCTCGAGCCGGGCCGGTTTCCCGAGGATCGCGTGGCGCGCGACCCGCGCGCGCGCGAGCTGCTCGAACAGGCCGGCGAGGCGCTCGGCCAGCTGGTGACCCATCGGCTGGTGGCGCTGCAGTCCGGCGGACGGCCCGAGAGCGGACACGCCGGTCCGATCCGGCTCGAGCGCGTGCTCGTCGGCGCGCAGCTCGGACGCATGCTCGCGGATCCGCGCACGCAGGGCTCGCTGCGGCGCGCGTTCGAGGCGCGGCTCGACGAGGGCCTGCGCCGCACGGGACTCGACGCTCTCTATCCGCCCGATGGCGGGCGCGGTGTGGAGCGGCGCGAGTTCGTGCAGCTCTCGCGCCTCGCGCGTCCGGCTGCGATCGGCGCCGCGGTGGAAGCGCTCTCGCACTGGGGTGGGCGTGGTTAGCCCGCAGGCGACGCTCAACGGCGGGTTCAGCTGGCTCGACTGGACCGTGGTCGTCGGCCTGTTCGCGCTGACGCACTGGATCGGAACCCTGTCGGCCGGAAAGCCCGCGACGATCCGCGAGTTCTTCCTCGGCGGTCGCAAGCTGCCGTGGTACGCCGTGTCCGCTTCGATCATCGCGACGGAGATCAGCGCCGTGACGTTGATCAGCCTGCCGGCGAGCGTGTTCAAGCCCGGCGGCAACATCACCTACCTGCAGCTCGGCCTGATCGGGCTCCTGCTCGCGCGCTGCATCGTCGCCCTGTGGCTGATTCCGAAGTACTACGAGCGCGAGATCTACAGCCCCTACGACTACATGGGTCATGTGCTCGGCAAGCCCGCGCGCACGCTGACCACGATCCTGTTCTCGATCGGCGGCGTGCTCGGACAGGCCGCGCGCGTCTACCTCACGGGCATCGTGCTGCAAGTGGTGTTGCACGATGAGCTCGCGGCGTTCGAGCGTGCGACGGACATTCCCGGCCTGTGGGCGGCGATCGCGGTGATCGGCGTCGTCGCGATCGCTTGGACGTGGCTGGGCGGAATGGCGACGGTCATCTGGACCGATGCCGTGCTGTTCCTCGTGTTTCTCGTGGCGATCGTGTGCGCGCTCTACTTCGCCGTCAGCGGTGTCGAGGGCGGCGTGGGGGAGGTGGTGGCGCTGGGCGAAGCCGCGGGCAAGTTCCGCTTCTTCGACCTCGAGCCGACCTTCGCGCGTCCCTACACGATCTGGGCGGCGCTGATCGCCAACACGCTCGTGGGCGTGGGCGCGTTCGGCACGGACCAACTGATGGCGCAACGCGTGTTCTGCTGCGCCAACGCGCGGGATGCGAAGAAGGCCATGCTCGCGAGCTACGGTTCGATGCTGGTCGCGGTCGCGGTCGCGATGGTGGGCATCGCGCTGTACGCGTACTACCAGCAGCATCCGCTGCAGGGCGCCGCTGCCCTGCTCCATGCGCAGAAGAACGACCGCATCTTCCCGATCTTCATCGTCGAGGTGATGCCGCCGGGCATGCGCGGCCTGATCATCGCGGGTGCCTTCGCGGCGGCGATTTCGAGCCTCGATTCGATCCTCGCGGCGCTCTCGCAGACGGTGATGAGCGCTTTCGTGCTGAAAGACGGCGTGGTGGAGCGCAGCGAAGCGGACGAGCGACGCGCGGTGCGAACGTCCAAGCTGCTCGTGCTCGGCTTTGGCGTGCTCCTGTGCGTGATCGCAGCCGCCTGCGAGCTGATCCAGCGCGACGAGCGCTTCAAGGACGTGCTCAACCTCGCGCTGTCGATGCCCACCTACACGCAGGGCGCGGTGCTCGCGACGTTCGCGCTCGCGTTCTTCCTCGGACGACGCATCGACGCGAGCGGGCTCTTGTTTGCCGCACCGCTGAGCGTCCTCGCGGTGGTCGCGATCGCGTGGCATGGCGCGTGGACGCCGCCGGTGCTGCGCGTCGGCGCCGCCGCGCTGCTCGGCGCGTGGTTGCTCGTTCGACTGCGGGACGCAGAGTCGGCGGCGCGGCGCGCGCTGCGTTTGGCGACGCTCCTCGTCGGCTGTGCGCTCGTGTTGTGGATCAACTCCCGAGGCTGGAACGTCGAATGGCCGTGGTTCGCGCCGCTGGGGCTCGTCTTTGCGTTCAGCTTCGGCTGGTTGCTCGCACGAACGAAGCGGGAGGTCGCATGAGAACTTGTTGCGCGTTGTTCACGCTCAGTGCCCTGCTCGCCTGCGGCGGAAGCGAGGGCGGCGCATCGAGCGAGGAACTGGGAGTCGCGAGCCCCGACCAGATGGCCGCGCCTGCTCTCAGCGGCGCGGCGGAGTCTGTTCGAGCGGCCTCGAGCGCATCCTCGGCGAAGCCCGCGGGCGATCCGCCGCACGCGGTGCGCCCGAGCGAGCTCGCGTTCACCCTGCCCGACGGCTGGGTCGAGGAGACTCCCGCCGTGCCGATGCGCAAGTTGCAGGCGCGCGTGCCGCGCGTGGGAGACGACGCCCACGACGCCGAGCTCTCCGTGCTCTGGCGCGGTGCGGTCGGCATGGGGCCGCTCGAGGCGCAGCTCACCCGCTGGTCGCAGCAATTCACGCAGACAGACGGCGCGAGCTCGCGCGAGCGGCTCAAGCTCACCAACCGCACGCTCGGCGGCCGCGCGGTCACCGAAGCCGAGCTCGAGGGCACCTGTGTTGCCGAGCGCGTGCCCGGAGCGAGCGAGCGCTGGAACGAGCCCGACTGGAAATTGCTCGGGGCCGTGATCGAGAGCGAGTTCGGACCCTACTACGTGCGCCTCGTCGGGCCGCGTGCCACGGTCGACGCGGCCGCGAGCGGTTTTCGCGCGCTGCTCGAGAGCACGGCGCGCTAGTCGCCGCTCGGCGCGCGCAGGCGCGGGTTCCAGGTGAACGCGCTGTTGCGCGGGATTTCGACGACCTGCGTTGCGGATCCGACCGTGATGGAGGCCGTTCCCGGCGGCACGCCGCGCAACACGTAGCGACCCTGCGCATCCGAGCGCGTCTCGCGCGCCAGCCAGGCGTGGGTCGAGCTCTGGCGCAGCGGAACGTCGGCGGCCGGCTTGCCATCGGCGGTGTACACGGTGCCTGCGACGAGCGTGCCCGGGGTCAGCCGCACGATCAGCTCGTTGCGCTGATCGGGCAGCGCCGTGACGGGCCGCTCGAGCGGAACGCAGTCCTCGTGCAGCACGAGCAGGCGCGCTGCTCCCGTTTCGCAGCCGACGAGGTGGAAGCGGCCTTCGGCGTCGGTGATGCCGAGCGCGCGCGGGGGCGGTTCCCCGCCGACGAGCGCGATGGGCTCGAGCGCCACGGCCGCGCCGCCGAGCGGCGTCTCGTCCACGTCGAGGATCTGTCCGCTCACCGTGGCGGCGGCCATGCCGAGCGAGAGGCGCAGCTCGAAGCGCTCGGAGAGTGGCCCCTCGAGCGTGACGGGCACGGAGGGCGAGTTCTCCAGCGAACGTGCGAACAGCCGCTGTCCGGCGGTGGCGCCGAGCAGTCGGAAGTTCCCGCTTGCGTCGGACTCGCCGACGCGCAGCGAGTCGCGGCTGCCCGGTCGCAGGATCCACAGCGTCGCGTTGGCGACGGTGCGTCCCGCCGCGTTGACGGTGCGTCCCTTGAGCGCGTAGCCGTCGTCGAGCACCAGACGCGCGGTGCTCGTCTGGCCGGAAACCACGACCGTTTCGACCTGCGCGCCGAGTCCACTCGCCACGCGCACGCGGCCCGGCGGGAGCGAGCCACAGCGCGCACGTCCGTCGTCGAGGACTTCGAGCTCCAGACGCGGGACGTGGGGCTGGCTCGAGTCGAGTGCGAACACGCTCAACGGGACGCGCGCCGCGCCGCCCGAGCGGCTGGCCCAGACGACCTCGACCTCGAGGGCACCGGAGGAAGGCTCGAGCGGACGCGGACGTTCCGTGCGGGGCAACTGCGCCGTGCGCCGCGAGTCCCCCGCGTCGAGCGCGGACGCCACTTCGGAAAGGGCGCGCTCGCGCCCCGGCGCTTCGGCCGCGGGTTGCGCCACCGGCGCGGAAACACCCGGCGCGGAAACACCCGGCGCGGCGGCAGGCTCGCTCGTCGCGTCGCGCTCGCCCAGAGTGAACCAGCACCATGCGCCGCCCGCGAGCGCCAGCGCGAGTACTGTGAGCAGCGGTGCGGACTTCACGAGCGGGCGCGGCTCACTTGCTGGCGAGGAACTCGCGCGCAAAAAGCTCGCCCAAGTCAGCCATCCATGGGAACCCGAACGAGTCGTAGTCGTACTTGTCGTCGTCGAGCACGCCGTCGGAATTCGCGTAGATCGTCGCGGCGAGGAAGAAGCCGCGCTGCGTGCGCGTGTCGACGATGTAGGCGTTGTCCGTGACGAAGCCGTAGCCCAGTCCGACCTTGTTGTAGATGCGCACGTGTTCCTTCGGGAGCACACGCGCGACGCCCGGCAGGAGGAACTTCACGTAGTCATCCGGGTATCGGGCGCGATCCCAGCGCGGATTCGTGGAGTCGCCGGGGTATTGGGACAGCGCTTCGAGGAGCAGCGCGCGTTCCTCGTCTCCGAGGTCGAAGGGCTCGCCTTCGAAGGCCAGCTCGGGGCGCACGACGCGTGCGAGGCCCACTTGCAGGTCGCGCAGCGTGACGCGGTTCTTGGTGAGAAACGACATCGGGCCGGGCACGAGCTCCGCGCCCTCGATGCGGCCCTTGCCGATCAGCACGCCCTCGCGGTCGTCGATGTTGGCTAGCTCGAGCTTGCCAGTCGCTTCCGCGATGCGCACGACGCCCTCGCTCATGCGCAGCTCGATCGTGGGCGTGCGCCGGTTCTCGAGGATGCTCAGCTTGATCGAGAGACGATGGGAGATGCGCGTCGAGGAGAGTCCGGCGCGCCACATGCGCTCGTTCAGGGGATCGTGACCCACGAACTCGAACAGGCGGTTGAAGGACTCGTTGTCGGAGACGATCAGCGACTCGCGAATGAGGTGGCGCAGCGTGAGCTTGCCGTCGGCGATGTTGTCCGCGTCGTGGGACGCCATCGCGCCGCCACGTCGCGAGCCGTAGAACGAAAGCGGCGTGTCCACGGTGAACCGCGGAGCCGCCTGACCGCGCAGCTCGCGCAGACGCTCGAGCGCGGCCACGGCGCCGAACAGCTTGACGGTGCTCGCGGGGTAGAAGTACTCCGCGCCCAGACGCCAGCCGTGGGCGACGAGTTCGCGCTTGCCGTCGCGCTCGACCACTTCCCCCACGAGCACTTGCGCGCGCAGGCTCGGCGCCTCGGTGAGCACCTTGTGCATGCGATCGGCTTGCCCGAGGAGCCGAGCGGCCACGTCCGCGTCGGTGGCGAGCCGCGCCTCCTCGCGCCAGCGCTCGCGACCCTGCTCGAGCAACGCCTTCACCCGCTCGTCGTCGGGCCCCGTCGACGCAGCCCCCGTCGATGCAGCCGCGCTCGGCGGGGCGCACAAGAGAATCGCGAGGGTGAACGTGTGCAGGCTCATGCGAGGTGATCCAGTTCGGGTCTGAGCAGTGCTTCGTGGCTCTGGCGCGCTCGCACCAGTCGGGCCGTTCCATTGTGGACCAGCACTTCGGCCGCGAGCAACCGCGAGTTGTAGCCGCTCGCCATGGCGGAGGCGTAGGCGCCCGCGTCGTGGAAACAAACGACGTCCCCAGGCACCGCGCGGGGCAGCGCGCGCGGCTGGAGCGTGCCGTCTTTGGCTTGCGTAAAAACGTCCGCGCTCTCGCACAGCGGTCCCGCGACCGCCTGCGGGACACACGGATCGCCGTCGCGGCCGATGACCGAGATTTCGTGGTGGGCGCCGTACATCGCGGGCCGCACGAGGTTGTGGAAGCCCGCGTCGACGAACAGGTAGTCGACGGAGCCGACGCGCTTGTTGCCGCGCGCTTCCGCGAGCAAGAGCCCGGCTTCCGCCACGAGGAACCGCCCGGGCTCGAGCTCGAGTCGCAGCGGACGGCCGAGCGCGCGTTCGACGCGCGCGCGCGCGCCGTCCCAAACTTCGATCAGCGGTTGGCAATCGAAGCGCGGCTCACCCGCGCGGTAGGGAATCGGCAGCCCGCCACCCGCGGAGAGCGAGCGCAGTGTCGAGCCGAACAGCGGGGCGGCCGTGACGAGTGCTTCCGCCGCGCGCGAGAGGTGCTCGAGGTCCGAGCCCGAGCCGATGTGCACGTGCAAGCCCACGACTTCGAGTCCGAGCGCGCGCGCCTCGCGCGCGAGCGTGGGCAAGTCGGCATGCCAGATGCCGTGCTTGGAGTGCTCGCCTCCGGTCGTCACCTTGCGGTCGTGTCCGTGACCGAAGCCGGGGTTCACGCGCAGCACGATGTCGCGCCGCGGCGGGTTCGCGCGCGCGTACTGCGCCAGCATGAACGACGAGCCCGCGTTGAGCTCGAACGGGTGCTTCGCGAGCAGCTCCAGCGCGTCGCGGTCGAACAGATCCGAGCAGTAGAGCACCTCGCGCGCGTCGAAGCCGATCGCGAGCGCGCGACGCAGCTCTCCTCCGGACACCGCGTCGACCAGGCAGCCTTCCTTGCGCAAGAGCGCGAGCAGCGCGAGGCTCGGATTCGCCTTCTGCGCATAGCGCACGACATCGAACCCGCGGCCGGAGCTCGCGCGCAGGTCGAGCAGCTCGCGGGCGCGCGCGACGACGGTCGCGCCGTCGTAGACATACAGCGGCGTTCCGTGCTCGCGTGCGAGCTCGAGCAGCAGCGCGTCGGAGAGCGATCGGCGCTTCATCGCGGTCGGGCGAGGTGGCGCCCGAGGGCGTCGAGCAAACGCTCGATCTGCGCGCGGGAGTGAGCGGCTGTCACGACGATGCGGAAGTTCCCCTCGGGCGGGCCGCCCGGGTAACGGATCCAAGGCGCGAGCAGGCCCTCGTCCCGCAGAGCCCGCTCGAGCGCCTGCATGCGCTGCGCGCTCTCGAGCTCGAAGGAGAACACGGGCAGCCTCGCGTCGGCGTTTGCGTCGGCCAGCGCGAGCCGCACGAGTCCCGCGCGGAGCACGGCGATGTTGGCCCGCAGTTGCGCGATCCGCGCGCGGTCGCCGAACGCGATCTCGAGCGCGACGCGACCGGCTTCGGCGAGGGCCGGCGGGATCGGAGTGCTGCCGACGTAGACGCTCGAGAGGCGCTGCACGCGCTCGATGCGCGCACGCGATCCGGCGACGAACCCTCCGTAGCATCCGAGCGCTTTCGAGAGCGTCGAGGTGAGCAGCACGTGCTCGCCGCCGAGCGCGGCTTCCTCGAGCGCGCCGCGCCCGCTCGCTCCGATCACGCCGGTGCCGTGGCAGTCGTCGACGAGCAGCGTCAGCGCGTGCGAGCGCGCGAGCTCGGCCCATGGGGCGAGCGGCGCGATCACTGCGCTGGACGGAAACACGCTGTCGGTCATGAGGACGGCCCGCCGCGCGCCGCAGGACTCCAGCGCGCGGCGCAGCGCGGCGCTGTCGCGATGGGGGACGCGCACGAGCTCGAGCCCCGCATTGCGCGCGGCATCGAACAGACTCGGGTGCGAGCACTCGTCGATGAGCGCGAGCGCGTGGTCCTCCGCGAGGGACTGCACCGCCGCGAAGTTCGCCGTGTAGCCCTCGGGCAGCAGGATTGCGGCCTCGCAGCCCAAGACGCGCGCGAGGTCGCTCTCGAGGGCCTCGTGGACGCGGCTGTTGCCGGTCGTCTCGCGCGAGGCGCCCGCGCTCACTCCGTGGCGTCGCGCGCCCCGCTCGAGCGCCTCGACGACGCGCGGGTGGTGAGCGAGCCCGAGATAGCCGCAGCCGCCGAAGTAGTCGAGCTCGCGGCCGTCGAGGACGACCGTCGTGCCCTGACTCGATTCGATCGGCAGCCGCGCCATCCTTGACCCTAGGTCCGCCGTGAACCGGCGTCGGAGCAGCCGAGCATGGGCACGGTCGCCATGGTGTGCAGGCCGGGCGAGGCCGCGACGATCGCGCGCAGCGCGTTGAGCGCGATCGCGGAGGTCGCGACGTCGCCGTGGACGCCGCCGCGCAGGACGAGGTCGATCGGCGGGTCGCTCTCCAAGAGCACGCGATCGTGCGGATCGGCCTGTCCGATCGCGGCTTGGAACTCGTAGCGCAGGCGCGGCTTGCCGTCGACCATGCCGATGGCGACCTGTCGCACGCCCGCGCACTCCCCGACCGCGATCGGGCCGAGCTTGCAGTCGAGCGCGCGCGTCGCGATCACGGGCTCGATCGTCTCGCTCCAGCTCTCGAGCGCGAAACCGAGATACTGCGCGCAGAAGTGCAACGACTCGCCGAGTCCCACGTGGCGCAGCCAGCCTTCGTCGACGCCCTTTTGAAAGGCCGCGCGGTCGAGCCCGGCGCCGATCTTCTTCTGGAACGGCACGCGGCGCGCCGTCGCGTCCTGAATGCGGCTGACGCACAGCGAACGCACGTCGTTGCACACCGCGGTCGCGAACACGGGCAGGGCGTCCATCAGGAAGCCGGGGTTGACGCCCGTGCCGAGGAGCCCCGCGCCGCCTTGCTGCGCGCACTCGTGAAGACGCAGGGCGAGCTCGCGATGGCGCAACCACGGGTAGATCAGCTCCTCGCACGTCGACACGGCCGAAACTCCGCGCGCGAGCAGCGCCTCGAAGGTCGGCGCGCAGCGGCGCAGATCCGAGCTGGTCGTGACGAGCGCGACGTCGTAGCTCTCCCAGTCGCGCAGCTCGTCGAGGCTCGCCACGACGCGCACCGGTGGCGCACCGTCGACGAGTTGGGCGAGCGACTTGCCGACGAGGCCGGGGGCCGGATCGACGGCGGCCACGGTGACGCCGAGCTTGCGGCGCAGCAGGTCGGACTGGATGCGGAGGCCCAACGGGCCGAGGCCGACGTGGAGGATGCGCAGATTCACGCGAGTTCCTGTTGGGGGCTCGGGAGGACCCAGACGAGCCTGCCCCAAGTGCGGCGAGCATAGGGGGATCGGGCGTGAGTCGCACGCAGCTTCCGCGTCGCTCGCCGCTCGCTCATCGCTCACGCGACGGCGCGTCGCTCTCGCTCGCTGTTCGCGCGGTTGGCGCTTCGATAGCATCCGCCCATGTCGCGTCCTGAAAGCTGTGCAGGACCAGCGGGTGCGAGGCCCGTCGCCGTAATCGCCGTAGAGCCGCGTAGCAGGCTCCACTCGCGAGGAGAGATTCTCGCGGCCGAGCGGAGCGTCGAGAGCCCTCAGCGGGGCGAAGGTCACGTGGGAGGGGAGCGACGTCGCAGGCCCAACGCGCGAGCGTGAACCTTGCAGCCCCGAGCGATGGAATCCCGAAAGGACGAAGTGGCCGAGCCGCTCATGTCCCGGCGAAGGCAACAGACTGCATCTGGCACCGGAGCGATGCAGGACACTTCCGGGGTAGCGGGGAGGGCCTGCGACGAAGGCCTTGCACGGAACGGGAGAGACCCGTCTTCGCCGGCCCAGTCAGGCCGCAGCGTCGCCGATGAGCCGAGTGCGAAACGGCGGCGTGCGGAGCGGGAGTCCGAGGGGCTCGCAGTACCGTCGAAGGCGGCGCCCCCGACGCCGTCGGAGGGAAAGTGACCGAGCTGAAAGCGATCCTGCGGGGGTGGGGCTCCTACTTCCGCGCGGGCAACGCGCCGCGCCAGTTTCAAGGCAACGACCGGTACGCCACGCAGTGCCTGCGTCGCCTGCTGCGCCGCCGCCGCTGTCACCAGGGCTCGGGCCGCAACCGTCGTGCTCCCCTTTGGAGCCGCGACCGGCCCCATGCCCGTTTCGTCGCCGACTTCGGCCTGCACCAGCTCCTCCGCACCATCCGCTACCCCGGCCCTTCGCAGGCAGCCTGAGAACGTCATCGGCAAGCCGTGTGCGGGAAACCCGCACGCACGGTTTGAACGAGGGCCTCACGTGAAACCGCTCCACTTGGAAGTAACCTGAGGCCTACCAATGGGGCTCGAACTCGTGTCCGTCACCCGGCGCTTCGGCGAGCAGCTCGCGCTCGACTCGGTGTCGATCCACGTGCGGCCGGGAGACTGCTACGGTTTCATCGGACACAACGGCGCCGGCAAGACGACCGCGATGCGCATCGCGCTCGGGCTCCAACGCCCTGACGCGGGGCGCGTGATCGTCGACGGCTTCGACGCGCACGCGCATCCGCGCGAGGCGCGCGCACGCATGGGCGGGTTGATCGAGATGCCGGGTTTCCAGCCCGCGCTCGACGCCAGCGAGAATCTGACCCTGCTCGCGCGACTGCAGGGGCTCTCGAGCGCGAGCGCGCGCGGGGAAGTCGCGCGCCTGCTCGAGCTCGTCGGCCTCGCGCACACCGGACGCAAGCCGGTGCAGGCCTTCTCGCAGGGCATGCGCCAGCGCCTCGGCATCGCGCAGGCTCTGCTCGGCAGGCCCGCGTACGTGCTGCTCGACGAGCCGACCAACGGACTCGATCCGCAGGGCATCGCCGAGATGCGCGAGATGCTGCGCCGCATCGTGCGCGAGGAGCACTCGAGCATCCTGATCTCGAGCCACCAGTTGCACGAGCTCTCCGACCTGTGCAATCGAGTCGGCGTGATGCACCGCGGCAAGCTCGTGGTCGAGGCGGAGACGAGCGAGCTGCTCGCGGCGGGCCAGGGTCGCTTCGAGCTCGCGACGAACGACGACGCACGCGCGAGCACGCTGCTCGGCGCTCGCGGCGTGAGGTCGCGGCCGCTCGCGCACGGCGGGCTCGAGCTCGAGCTCGGCGGCTTGTCGGCGGGCGAGATCGCGCGCGACGTGGTCGGCGCGGGGCTCGAGCTCGTGCGGTTTGGCGCTCGGCCGCCGTCGCTCGAGGAGATCTACCTGCGCTACGCGCGCGGCGAGGTGATCCTCGCGCCGACGCCAGCGACGCGGGCACCGAGCGTGGTCGGCGCGCCGAAGGAGCGCCGCGCGCCGCCGCATCCGGTGCTGCGCACGTTGCGCTACGAACTCGCCCGCTTGTGCGCGCGACCGGCCGTGCCGCTGTTGCTCGCCCTGCCCTCGGTCGCGGCCGCCGGAGCGCTGTGGCGCGAGCGCGCCCGTGCGGCGGCCGAG
>Ga0194120_10002796_pt1 | contig 29408 bp, 25 predicted proteins | sample TA2MahCa65mmetaG_FD_148642 | JGI IMG/M metagenome (GOLD analysis project Ga0194120, IMG submission 148642) | Freshwater microbial communities from Lake Tanganyika, Tanzania - TA2015019 Mahale Deep Cast 65m | ecosystem: Environmental > Aquatic > Freshwater > Lake | place: Tanzania: Lake... | reverse complement strand
GGGCCGCTCGTGGGTGACGATCTCCCACCCCGCCACGGGAGGCTCGCGGTCGGCCGGCGAGCGCCCGCGCGCGTAGCCCTCGCCGTCGACGAGCAGCCACCCGGTGCCGTCGCCGCGAGCCAGGCCAGTGTAGGCGCGGTCGCCAGCCACGGCACGCTCGGCCGCGAGCACCTCGTCCCACGCGGTCTCCGGGACGAAGCCCACGTCTACCCTCACGCCCCGCACAGGCACGATCATCCTGAATCCCGGCTCGTAGGCGGGCGACACCGCCGCCTGTCGCGACACGGCCGTCCAGTCGGGCACGCCGCTCACCCTTGCCCGGCGCCCGCCGGGGTCGGCGGGGGGGGCGGTGGCGTCGAAGGGCTCGGCGGCGAGCCGATCAGCGGCCTCGGCTCGCGCGAGGCGCGCCTCGCCCATTCGCCGCAGCTGCCACGCGCACAGCGAGCCAAACACCGCGAGCGCGACCGCGGTGGCGAGCGTGGGAACCAGCCTGGGATGGAAGCGCCACATCAGGGCGTCGACTAGCCCGGGCGCGCTAGGTGGGCCCGCCATGCTGTCACTCGTCGCCCTCGCCCTCGCCGAAGACCCCGAGCCCCCGCCCTGGGACATCGCCGCCCCGCACGGTCCCGGTCGCGACGTGTCCTTCACCGTCACCGAGGGCACCTGGCTCGCGGTCGACGTGGCGCCGACCGGCGACAAGCTGGTCACCAGCCTGCTCGGCGATGTCTACGAGATCCCGCTGGCCGGCGGCCCGGCCACCCGCCTCACCGAGGGACTGGCCTGGGACAGCGACGCCACCTACAGCCGCGACGGCACGCGCCTATTGTTCACCTCCGACCGGGGCGGCAACGAGAACCTCTGGTCGATGGCGCGCGACGGCACCGACGCGCGCGCGCTCACCGAGGAGGAGGAGCACCGCTGGACCGACCCGGTGCCGGCCCCCGAGCCGGGCTGGTTGCTCGGGCGCAAGCGGATGACCGATACCCGGAGCATCGGCGTCCAGGAGCTGTGGCTGCTCCACGAGACGGGCGGCGCCGGGGTGAAGCTCACCAGCTTCGAGGCGCACCCGCACGCCGGCGAGGCCGCCTTCTCGCCCGATGGCGGGAGCATCTGGTTCAGCACCCGCGCCGGGCGCTTCAACTACGACGACGACATCCACGAGGGGCTCTGGCAGGTCGCGCGCTACGACCGCGCGCTCGGGGAAACGACCACCGTCACCTCGCTCACCGGCGGCGCGGTCCGTCCCACGCCCTCGCCCGACGGGCGCAGCCTCGCCCTGGTCACGCGGGATCGCGCGCAGACGGTGCTGATGCTCATGGACGTGGCCACCCGCTCCTTGCGGCGCCTCGCCGCCGACCTCGACCACGACCAGATGGAGGGTTTCGAACTCCGCGGCGCCTACCCGCGCATGGACTGGACGCCGGACGGGCGGGAGATCGTCTACTGGGCGAAGGGGCGCCTCTGGCGCCTCGACGTCGCGACACTACAGCGGAAGGAAATCCCCTTCACCGCGCGGGTCGACACGCGCATCACCGACGCGGCGCGCCGCGACCGGCGCCTCGATCGCGGCGAGGTGGCCGCCAGGGTCATCCGCTGGCCCCAGCGGGCCGCCGACGGCACGGTGTACGCCGCCGCGCTCGGCCGCATCTGGGCCCTGGGCGAGCGAACGCGCGCGCTGAGCCCCGAGGGGCAGTCGGCCTACTACCCGGCGCTCAGTCGCGACCAGAAATCGCTCGCCTACGTCACCTGGGACGACGTGGCCGGGGGCCAGGTGTGGGCGGGTCCCATCGGCGCCGCGCGCCCGGTCACCCAGCTCCCGGGCCACTACGCCTCGCCGGTGTACTCGCCCGACGGGAAGTCACTCGCCTTCCTGCGCGGCACCGGCGCGGTGATGGCGGGGGAAGACCTCGGCGCCGAGCCTGCTTTCGATCTCGTCATCGCGCCTGCAACGGGGGGCGACGGGCGACGGCTCCGTAGCATCCCGAACCGCGGCAGCAACAACCGTGGGCCCCGGCTGCAGTGGAGCGCCGACGGCCAGCGAATCTACTGGATCGAGGACGAGTACCCCGCGCCCCGGGCCCACGAGGAGACGGTGCTGAAGTCCTGCGACATCTCCGGTCGCGACGTGCGCTCGCACGTGCGTTTCGACGCCGCGCAGGAGGTTCGCCTGTCGCCCGACGGGCGCTGGCTCGCCTACAAGCACGAGCACCAGGCCTGGGTGGCACCCATGCCGGCCCTCGGCAACGCCGAGGTCAAGGCGGCCGACCTGCCCAGCCGAAAGCTCACCGACGTGGCCGGCGACTGGATCGACTTCGCCGGCGAGGATCTCACGTGGAGTCACGCGGATCGCCTCTACGCCGCGCCGGTCTCGGGCCTGCTCCAGCGCGACGCCGAGGAACTCCCGGTCGCGACCGAGAAGACGCTCCGGGTGACGGCGGCGCGCGCCGGCGGCCGGGGGACGATCGCCTTCACCAATGCGCGCATCGTCACCATGGAGGACGAGGGCGTCATCACCCGGGGGACCATGGTCGTGCGCGATCGCGAGATCGTCGCCGTGGGCACGAGCGTCTTGCCGCCCGCCGGTGCCACCGTGATCGACCTCGGCGGCAAGACCATCCTTCCCGGCCTCGTCGACGTGCATGCCCACCTGCACTACGCCAGCGGCGACGTGTTCCCCGAGCAGGAGTGGCGTCACCTCGCCAACCTCGCCTACGGCGTGACCACCGTCTTCGACCCCTCGGCCTCCACCGACCTCGTCTTCGGGCAGGCGGAGCTTGTCGACAGCGGCCGCATGATCGGCCCCCGCGTGCTCTCCACCGGCTTCATCCTCTACGGCGCCGACGACAGCCAGGGGGCCAAGATCGAGAGCTACGACGACGCCGAGCGCCACGTGCTGCGCCTGCTTCGCTACGGCGCGTGGGGCGTGAAGTCCTACCAGCAGCCGAAGCGCAGCCAGCGCCAGTGGATCGTGGAGGCCTGCCGCAAGCTCGGCCTGCTCGACGTGCCCGAGGGTGGCGGCGATCCCTGGAACAACCTCGGCATGATCCTCGACGGGCACTCGAGCATCGAGCACGCCTTCCCGCTCGCCCCGGTGTACGCCGACGTGAAGGAAGTGTGGGCGCGCTCGGCGACCACCTACGTGCCCACGCTGCTGGTGGCCTACGGCGGTCCCTCCGGCGAGCACAGCTTCTACCAGTCAGAGCGCACCTGGGAAGACCCGCGGCTCGCCCGCTACCTGCCGCCCGCCGTGACGCGCTCGCGTGCCTACCGGCTGCCCCTCTACATCAGCGACGAGAAGGAGTTTCACCACCGCAAGGTCGCCGCCGATGCCGCCGTACTGGCGCGCATGGGGGCCAACGTGGCACTCGGCGCGCACGGTCAGCTCCAGGGGCTCGGCCCCCACTGGGAGCTCGAGGCGCTCGGGGGCCCGGGAGCGATGACGCCGCTGGAGGCCCTGTACGCCGGCACCATGGGCGGGGCGAAGCACCTCGGCCTCGACCAGGACATCGGCTCCCTACGTGCCGGGAAGATCGCCGATTTCTTCGTGGTGGACGGCGACCCGACAGTGGACCTCCGCGCCGCGCGCAACGTGGTGTACACCGCGCGGGACGGTATCGTGTACGAGGCGCTCGCGATGAACCAGGTTCACCCAGCCGCACCGGCGCGGAAGGCGATGCGCTGGGAAGTGGCCGAGCGGGCGGCGAACGACGCGCAGCCCGTGCAGCGGCGCTGACTACTCGCGGTTGACGTAGGGCAGCAGGCCCAGGTGACGCGCCCTCTTGATCGCGAGCGCCACCTGGCGCTGCTGCAGCGCGTTGAGGCCGGTCATGCGGCGGGGCAGGATCTTGCCGCGCCCCCTCACGCCGCGCTTTGCGCGCGGCTCCGGGGGCGGGGTCGGGCGGCCTCCGGGCCTTGTCGGCCCGGCCCCTGCGAGTCTCGGGACCGGCCGCCCTTCCAGCGCGGCGCTACTCGCGGTTGACGTAGGGCAGCAGGCCCAGGTGACGAGCGCGCTTGATGGCCAGCGCCACCTGGCGCTGCTGCAGCGCGTTGAGGCCGGTCATGCGGCAGGGCAGGATCTTGCCGCGCTCGGTGAGGAAACGCTTGAGGCGCGCCGGATCCTTGTAGTCCGTGATGTCCTCGTGAGGCTTCTTGGTGAGGTCGGCCATGGGTTCTCCGAATCTGTAGAGCCCGCGCGGCTAACGGGAGCCGCCGGGCATGTCAAACGGTCTCCAGCTCGTCGCGCTGGTGCGTGAGGATCGAGCAGTCGCTGCGGGGATGACCGGAGCACAAGAGCGTGAACCCATTGGCGAGGTCGCCCTCGCTCAGGATCGACTGGTCCTCGATGTGCACGTTGCCCCGCTCGAGCTTGCCGGCGCAGGTGCCGCACGCCGCCGAGCGACACGAGTACGGCAGCGCGAGACCGCGCATCTCCGCGGCCTCCAGGATGGGCTGGTCGTCTCGACACGGAATCGTGACGTCGAGTCCTTTCTCGGGGTTGTGAAGGCGGATCTGATAGGTCGGCATCCGTTCTCTCAGAGTGCGGGTTCGAGACCGAGCTCGCGCACGAGCGCGTCGGCCTGGGCGACGGCGTCGAGGTACCAGAGCAGGTAGCGCACGTCCACGTGGATGGTGCGCGCCATCTGGGCATCGAAGACGTAGTCGCTGGCGATGCCCTCGACGTTGCCGTCGAACGCGAGGCCCACGAGTCGTCCCTTGGCGTCGAGGGTGGGCGATCCCGAGTTGCCGCCGGTAATGTCGAGGTCGGACAGGAAGTCCACCGGGACCGTGCCGAGGGCAGGATCGGCGTAGTTCCCCCACTTCCCCCGCTCGATGGCGCTCACCAGCGCCGCCGGTGGGTCGAAGGGGTGGGGGCCCATCTTCTCGACGATTCCGTGTACCGTGGTCTGCGGGGCGTAGGTCACCGCGTCGCGCGGGCGATAGCCCTGGACCGTGCCGAAGGTCACCCTCAGGGTGCCATTGGCATCGGCGTACACCCGCGCCGGGTCGAAGGCGCGCATCGCCTCGGCGTACCGGGGACGGAGCCGAGCGTAGGCGCCTGCGTCGTCTTTCGACTCGCGCTCGCGGGCGTCGTCGTAGGGACGGAGCGCCACGGCGAGGCCGATGAACCCGTCGCGAGAGGCCTCGAAGGCTGCCGGCCCCTGCTTGAACCAGGCGAGGCGACCCTCGGCCGTGGCGAGGGCCGGGTCGGCGAGCAGCCGGGCGACGGCGGCCCTGGCCTTCTCCTCGGGGCCGCCGGTGGCCCCTGTCGCGTTGACCCAGGCGAGCAGCTCGGCCGAGCCGCGCCCCGGCGGCAGGGCGATCGCGCGGGCGAGGAAGTGCTCGAGCAAGCGACGCTCGGCCTCGAGGCTGAGGCTGGCCTGCATGTCGGCAAGGCGCGCCGCGTAGCGTCCCTCGTCGCGCGCCTGGTAGCCAATCTCCCGCTTGGCGTCGGGCTTCTGGCGCTCCCTCGCCCACCGGTAGAGCGAGCGGGCCGTGGACAGCAAGTCGGAGCGGCCCACCCAGCCCATCACCCGGTCGCGCTCGAAGTCGGGGTCGCGCAGGCCGACGCGGGCCGCGATCTCTCCCAGCACGGGACCATAGGCCGCGGCGCGCGCGCTGTCGGCGTCGATCCAGCGCCGCAGGGCCTCGTCCCGAGCCGTCGCGACACCAACGACATCTGTGCGCTTGAAGGCCTCGAGCGTCCAGCGCGCGTTGAACACGCCGTTACTCAAGTAAGACCGCGGCACGTTCACCTTCACCGCCTCGCTCGGCAACTCGCGCGCCACTGACTCGAGCATGTCGAGCGCCCAGGTGCCGTCCTCGATGTAGGCGGGAAGCTGCAGGGTGGCGTCGCGAGACACCTCGCCGGCAGTGCGCCAGCGCTCGGTACTACCGGGGTAGCCGGCGACCATCACGAACTCGCCCGGCTGGACACCCCGGGGCGAGACGACAAGTCGCTGGGGCGGCGCGTAGGGCACGTTGTCCGGCGAGTAGTCGGCGGGCCTTCCGTCGCGACCGATGTAGGCCCGGAGGAAGGCGAAGTCGCCGGCATGGCGGGGCCAGTGCCAGTTGTCGATCTCGTCGCCGTAGTTGCCCACCGCGTCGGGGGGGGCCATCACGAGGCGCACGTCGCGAAGCTCGACCTGCCGCACCAGCGTGTAGCGAAGCCCCTCGAAGTAGCTCGCCACCCGGCAACGGAGGCCGCCCGGCCGCTCGCACTCGGCCACGAGTTTCTTCGTGCGCTCGTCGATCAGCGCCTTGCGCTGGGTGTCGTCGGTCCTGGCGGGGACCTTCCCCGACACCTTCTCGGTGACGTCCTCGAAGGACTGGGTGACGAACACTCGCGCGCCCTTCCCACCCGAGCGCTCGTCCTGGCGGGTGGGCGCGTAGAAGCCGGTCTCGACGAGGTCTTCGCCCTCGCGCTGGGCGCGCTGCAGGTACCCCACGGCGCAGTGGTGGTTGGTGACCAGCAGGCCGAGGTCGCTCACGAAGCTCGCCGTGCACCCGCCCAGCGACACGAGCGCCCCGAGCGGCGCGGCGCGCAGGTCGGCGAGGCGGGCCGGGTCGTCGAGATAGCCGGCGGAGCGCAGCGGCTGCCCCAGCGACAAGAGCTGCGAGGGCTCCCACATCCCTTCGATCGCGGCGGCCTGGAGAACGAGGGCGAGGAGCATCCCGCGCGTCTATCGCGCCGTCGGCCAGCGCAGCCCGGCGAGCGCGGCTGCCCCGATCCATCGGTCGTTGCTCGCCAGAGCGCGAGTTAGCCCCGGGCGCCATGGCGCACGGCATCCTCGTCTCGCAGGATCTCCGCGATCTCGCGGCCCAGGGCGCGATCCGGGCGCTCTACCCGCTGCGGGCCGACCAGGTGCAGCCGTCCTCGCTCGACCTTCGACTCGGCGCGCGGGCATGGCAGCTCCAGTGTTCCTTCCTGCCCGGGGCGGGCGGGATCGCGCCGAAGATCGGCCGGCTCGCGATCGACGAGGTGAAACTACACCCGGAGAACCCCGTGGTTTTCCGCGAGGGCGGCGTGTACCTGGCAGAAGTGGAGGAGGTGCTGGAACTCCCCGCGGAGGTGTGGGGCCGGGCCAACCCGAAGTCCTCGTCGGGACGCCTCGACGTCTTCGTGCGATTGCTGACCGAGGAGGGTCATAGTTTCGACACCGTCCCCCCGGGCTACCACGGCAAGCTCTACCTGGAGATCACGCCCCAGAGTTTCCACGTGGCGGTGCGCCGCGGCGACACGCTGGGGCAGCTTCGGCTCGCGCGGGGGCGTCCGCGACTCGGCGTCGAGGAGATCGAGCGCCTGCAGTCGGCGAGCCCGGCGGTGTACTGGTCGGACGGCCGCCCCGCGCCAGTGGCCGACCCCGACACGCCCGGCATCGAGATGTCGGTCGACCTGCACGAGAACGTCAACGGCATCGTGGGCTACGCCGCCCAGCGCTACCGGCCGCCGATCGACCTGCGCCGCCGCGACCTCGACCGCTTCCGGTACTGGACACCGGTCCACGCCGACCAGAGCGGCGAGGGCTTCGTGCTCGAGCCCGAGCAGTTCTACATCTTCGCCACCCGCGAGCGCTTGCGCATCCCGCCGGAGCTCTGCGCGGAACTGGTGCCCTTCGACGCGACGAAGGGCGAGCTGCGAACCCACTACGCGGGCTTCATCGACTCCGGCTTCGGCGTCGACCCCAGCGGCAAGGGCGCCCGCCTCGTGCTCGAGATCCGCACCCACGACGTGCCCTTCCTGCTCGAGCACGGCCAGCCGCTGTTCCGCATCGAGCTGCTCCGCAACCGCGCGCTGCCCGACGTGCTCTACGGAGCCACCGGGAGCAACTACCAGATGCAAGGGTTGAAGCTGGCGAAGCAGTTTGGGTGAACCAGGAGGGAGGAGGGAGGGGCTTGGGAGGGAGTGAGCGAGCGCCGGCCACCTCGCCACCGTCACCCGCGCCCCGCGCCGCCCACGCGGCGAGCGCTTCCCCTCCCTCCTCCAGCCTCCCTCCTCCGGTCCCATCGCGACACGTCCGCGCTAGATCCGTCCGAAGGCCTCCCCCATCTCCCTCAGCGGCGTACACACCTGCCAGGGCAACTCTCGCAGGCGCCAGCCCCAGTTGCCCCTGGCCACGCCGGGCGTGTTCATGCGCGCGTCGCTGCCGAGCTTGAGCACGTCTTGCATCGGCGCGATCGCCGTGCCCGCCACGCTGGCCCAGGCCTCGCGCATCAGCGCCCAGGCCGGGTCGGTACCGTCGCGACCGGTGTACACCCTGAAGCGGTGCCGGGTGGTCTCGTCGGCCGACTTGTACCAGCCGGCCGCGGTGTCGTTGTCGTGGGTGCCGGTGTAGGCGATCCACCGGTCGTGACCGAAGTTGTGGGGCAAGAACGGGTGCGCGGCGTCGGTGCCGAAGGCGAACTGCAGGATTTTCATGCCGGGAAGTCCAAGCTCGTCGCGCAGGGCCTCCACGTCGGGCGTGATCTCGCCGAGGTCTTCCGCCCACAGGGGTAGCCCGCCCAGCTCGGCGGCAATCGCGTCGAAGAGGGGGCGTCCCGGCCCTGGCACCCACTCGCCCTTGCGCGCGTCGGGCTCCGCCGCGGGGATGGCCCACGCGGCGGCGAAACCCCGGAAGTGGTCGAGGCGCACCGCGTCGCAGAGCGCCAGCTCGCGCTTGAGCCGCGCGCGCCACCAGGCAAAGCCCGAGTCGGCGTGGGCCTGCCAGTCGTACATCGGCGAGCCCCAGCGCTGGCCGGTGGGCGAGAAGTAGTCGGGGGGGACGCCGCTCACCGGGTCGGGCGCACGGCTCGCGTCGAGCCTCCAGAGCCGTGGTGACGACCACACGTCGCAGGCATCGTGCGTGACGAAGATGGGCACGTCGCCGACGATGCGTATGCCGCGCACCCGCGCTGCATCGCGCAGCGCCGTCCACTGCCGTTCGAACAGGTACTGGACCGCCCCGTGTGTGGCGATCGCCTCGCGATGGGACGAGGCCTTCGCCTTCTTCCAGGTCCACCACTCGTTGTGGCCCTCGGCCTCGGCCACCGCCGCGTAGAGCGCCCAGGCCTCGAGCCAGCCCTGTGACTGCGCCCACGCCCCCACCTCGGCGCTGTCTGCGATGCGCGCGGCGGCGGCGCGGACCAGCGGCCACTTCCACGCCTCCACCGCGTCGACGTCGACGGCGTCGAGGCCCCAGGGCATCGCCACCGGGTCGACCAGGCCATCGGCCACCAGCGCCTCCACCGCGACGAGTCGCGGGTCGCCGGCGAACGCGGAGGGCGAGCTGTACGGCGACGCGCCGGGCCCGACCGGGTGCAGGGGCAAGACTTGCCAGGTGTCGAGCCCCGCGTGGGACATCCACTCGAGGAAAGCGTGCGCGTAGGCCCCTAGCTCACCGATGGGGCCGGGGCCGGGCAGGCTCGAGGGGTGGAGCAACACCCCGGCGTGCCGGGGGGAGGCTGGCACGTTGTGCTAGCGACGGAGGCGGCGACCGCCGCCGCGCTTCTGGAGCAAGCCCTTGGCGCGCATCCGCTGCTTGGTGTGCTTCGCCTTGAGCTTGGCACGGTGGCGGCTGCTCTTGTTGCGCTTCCTGGGGGCCGGGGTGCGAGCCATGATCAACTCCGAGATTGTACGGGCCGGCCGGCTAACCGCCCCCCTCGGCGCCGTCGACCGGTGCCTTCATCGTCCTCCCCAGCCGCTCGCACACGCGCTGCATCTGGCGGAGCTTGTAGAGGTCGTGACGGCTCTCGCCCGTCTCGTTCGCCACGTCGGTGGCGCGGTCGACCACCTGGAACTCGGTGAGCACCGAGACCACCTCGCCCAGCAGGGCGCGGTTCTTCGGCGGGTTGATCCCCGGGAGATCGTACACGCGCACGGGCAGCCCCGCGACGAAGTTGATGGCGCGGAAACCGCTGGTGTGCGGATTCTCGGGCACGGGCACCACGCCGGGGATCGCGACGAGGCCCTGGATGGCCGCCAGTTCTTCCTCGGTGAGCAGGTTGTTGTGGCTCTCGCCGGGGATCACCGCGGGGAAGGGCAGGAGGTTCCGAAACAGCCACCCGATGGTCGACACGAGGTCGCGACGGGTCTCGGTGACGACGCGGAAGCGCAGCTTGTCGAAGACGGTGGCGGCCGTGCTCTCTCGCTTCGCCAGGAGCTTGGTGATCACGCTGGGACGGGTCTTGCGGTTGCCGTAGAAGGCGAGCACCGGCTGGCCCTCCTCCTGCATGCGGCGCGCCGCCGCGAGTACCTTCGCGTTGGCGAGCTCGATCAGGTCGTGCTCCCGCACCGCCACCTGGTAGCGCAGTTCCTGCATCTCGAGGTGATTGATCACGTGGACCAGCTTCAGGATCGCGCAGTACTGGATGCGGTAGCGGCTGAACCGGTCGCGCATCGACGCGCGGAGGAAGGCGTCGCGCACGTCGCGCGGGCGGCGCACCTCCGAGGCGAAGTGGAGCTGGAGGTGCTCCTCGAGGTACTCCACGGCCTGGTTGTACACGTAGCGCAGCCGCTCGCGCGCCCAGCCCTGCTCCACGAGGTCGCATCCCCACAGCCTCAAGAAGGCGTTCACCTCGTCGTGCGAGCGGAAGTTCAGTCGCGACCACTCGACCACCGACCCGCCGGCGAGCGCCAGCCGAATCGTGTCCTCGTCGAGGGCCGTCAGCGGCGCTTGCTCGGCGGCTGCCGGTACCGAGTCGTCAAGGTCGATGGGATCGGTCCGCACGGCGGCGGCTTATCAAGTTAGCCCCGGGGCCCATGAGTCAGATCGGCGTCCGCTCCGTACTGAAGAACGCCTTCGAGGTGTTTTTCCAGAACTTCGGCATCGTGCTCTTCATCTCGGTCGTCACCGGGGGCGTCGGCAGCGCCGTGTCCACGCTGGCCGCCACCGCCTTCGCCGACGCGGTGGACATGAAGGGGCAGCAGCTCCTCGTCGTCACCCAGCTCTTCAGCGTGCTGGTCCTCACGGTGTGGTCGGGCTTCGTGGGTTCCTGGGCCGCCCCGGCGCAGATCTACCTGTGGGTGCAACGAGAGAAGGGCAAGACGGCGTCGTTGTACGAGGCGATCAACTTCGGCCTCAACCGCTTCCAGCGCGTCTTTGCCGCGCACTTCAAGGCCTACGCCATCATCGCCGCGGGCAACATCGTCATCGTGCCCGGCGTGCTGTTCGGCCTCATGTTCGCCTTCGTCGACGCCATCGCCACCCTCGACGTGCAGGAAAAGAGCCCCCTGGCGCGCTCCCAGCGGCTCACCTCGGGTCGCCGGGGCACCATCTTCCGCACCATGGCCGTGTTCCTGGTGTGGTGGATCCCCTACCAGCTCCTGATCGTGTTCCTCGCGCAGTCCACCAACCTGCTCTACGCCAGCCTCTCCGGCATCGTCGATCACATGGTGCTGATCCTCATCGACCTGTGCATGGTGCAGATCTACCTGGATCTCTTCCGCAAGAAGCACCTGCCCGCCGAGCCACCCCCGGTGGAGCAAGCCGGCACCGCCGACCCCGCCGCCGGGGCCTACGCGCCGCTGCCGATCAAGGGGAGCGACGAGACGGTCGGCTAGACCGTCCCCCTCGTGCCCTTCCTCTGCTCGCTCGAACCCGGCTGGCAGGGCCCGCTCGACGGGCTGGCCGGCGGGGCGGCGCCCTACGCGCTGTCGCGACTATTCCCCGCGGGATCGGTGACGGTGGCGGTGACCGACCACGCCGCGGTCGACCGCTGGACCCGGGCATTGCGTTTCTTCGCCCCCGGCCGCCGCGTGCTGGCCTACCCAGCCGACAACGGGCGGCCGTGGGACGGCAACGTGCGCGACCCCGAGCTCGCCGCGGCGAGGATCGTCGCGCGTGCCTCCAGTGGCGCCGTGGTGGTGGCGGAGGCGCGCGCCCTGCTCGCGCGGGTGCCGCCGCTCGACGCCCGGACCATCCGCGCCGGCGATCGCCTCGATCCCCAGGCTCTCGTCCGCTGGCTGGTGGCCCGAGGCTACCTCGCTTCTCCCCAGGTCGACGGCCCCGGGACGGTGGCGCTGCGCGGCGGTGGCGTGGAGGCCTGGGGCATCGGTGACAACCGCAGCACCCGGGTGCTCTTCCTCGACGACGAGGTGGAGGCGGTGCGCGGGCCAGCCACGTTGCTCCCCGCTCGCGAGGCCGCGCTCGACTCGGCCAGGGCGGAGCGCGCCGCCGCCTACGTCCACGCCGTGGCCAACGAGCGCGGGGTGGTCGGGCGCGACCGCCGCCAGGTGCTGGCCGACCTGCGCGAGGGCACCTGGTTCGCGAGCTGCGAGGACTACCTGCCTGCCCTCGCCGAGTGTGGCCCCCCCGAGTTGCCGTTCCCGGTGCTGGTCCACGAGCCCGCGCTGGTCGAGGCGGCACTCGCCCGCGCCTGGGACGACGTGGAGCGTCGACTGGATGCCCTCCACGAGGAAGACAAGCCGCTGGTTCGTCTCGGCGACCGCTACGCGCCGGTGAAGATCGACGGCCTCGCGCTGCGGGCTGGCGGCCTCGGCTTCGACACCCGCTCGAACGCCGACCTGCGCGTCGGCAGCCAGGGCGACCTCGCGCCCGTCGTCACCGCGCTGCGAAAGCGCGCCGCTACCGGTGCGAGCGTGGTGCTGGTGGCTGACGACGCCACGCGCGCCAACCGCATCCGCCAGCTGTTGGAACCCCACGGGCTCGTTCCCGGCGACGCGCCCGCGCCGCGGACCGTGGCGCTGGTGGTGGGCGACCTGCCCGAGGGCTTCACCGCGCCCGACATCGCCTTCGTCACCGCCGACGAGATCTTCGGCGAGCGGCTACGCACCGAGACTGTCTCGGTCGCGACGCGATTTCGCCGCGCGGCCGCGGGGGGCCTTGGCACCGTCAACCGGGGCGAGCCGGTGGTCCACGCGCGCCACGGCATCGGCCTGTACCGCGGCCTCGCGCGCATGCCGCTTGGCGAGACGGCCGGCGACTTCGTGGTGGTGGAGTACCGCGACGGCGACCGCCTGTACGTCCCGGTCTTCCGCCTCGACCTGCTCGCCCCCTACCGCTCGCCCGGCGACGCGCCCGCGCCGCGGCTCGACAAGCTGGGCGGGAGCACGTGGGAACTGCGCCGGGCCAAGGTGCGCGACGCCGTGATCAAGCTCGCGGCGGAGATCCTGCGCATCCACGCGGGACGCAAGCTGGCCCAGGCGCCGGCGTTCACCGGCCGGGACGCGCTGTTCGCGCGGTTCGAGGAGGCCTTCCCCTACGTGGAAACCCCCGAGCAGCAGGAGGCCATCGAGGCGGTGCTCGGCGACCTCGCCGCAGGCACGCCCATGGATCGCCTCGTGGTGGGTGACGTGGGCTTCGGCAAGACCGAGGTGGCGATGCGGGCCGCCTTCCGCGTGCTCCTCGAGGGCTACCAGGCGCTGGTGCTGGTGCCCACCACCGTGCTCGCGGCGCAGCACCTCCGAAGTTTCAAGGCACGCCTCGAGCCGTTCGGCGCGAGGGTCGAGGGACTGTCGCGGCTCGTTGATAGTTCAAGAATCCGGACTATCGTCAGCGATGTATCTTCCGGAAAAGTGGACGTTCTCGTCGCCACGACCGCGGCACTCGGTCGCAGCGTGCGCTTCCGGAGGCTGGGCCTGGTCGTGGTCGACGAGGAGCACCGCTTCGGCACGAAGCAGAAGGAAGACAGCCGCCGGCTCGCCTCGGGCATCCACTACCTCGCCCTCTCGGCCACCCCGATCCCGCGCACGCTGCACATGGCGCTCGGGGGCCTGCGCAGCCTGTCGCTCATCACCACGCCTCCCGAGGGGCGCGTGCCCATCCACACCGAGGTGGTGCGATTCGACGCGACCCGCATCCGCGAGGAGATCCTCGCCGAGAAAGCACGCGGTGGCCAGGCTTTCCTCGTCCACAACCGGGTGCAGAGCATCGCGGGCGTGGGGCGATGGCTCGCGAAGATCGTCCCCGAGGCCAGCGTGGAGGTTGCGCACGGCCAGATGAGCGCCGAGAAACTGGAGTCGGCGATGGCGCGCTTCGCGGGGGGCGAAGTCGACGTGCTCCTGTGTACCGCGATCGTCGAGAGCGGCGTGGACCTGCCGAATGCCAACCTGATGCTGATCAACCGGGCCGAGAGCTTCGGCGTCGCGCAGCTCTACCAGCTCCGCGGGCGGGTGGGCCGCGCCGACGTGGGTGCCCGCTGCATCCTGCTGGTCGGCGGCACCGGCGTGGCGAGCAAGCAGGCGCTGGGGCGCCTCCACGCGCTCATGGACGCCAACGCCCTCGGCTCGGGCTTCGGTCTCGCCAGCCGCGACCTCGAGCTGCGCGGCGGCGGCGAGATCCTCGGCGAGAAGCAACACGGCCACATCGCCGCCATCGGCTTCGATGCCTACGTGCAGCTGCTCGACGAGGCGGTACACCGGCTGCGCGGCGACGCGGCGCAGCCGCCGGTCGACACCGAGGTGGAGGTGCCGCTCCCCGCCTTCCTGCCGGAGGACTGGGTACCGGACGCCGCCGACCGCCTCGACGCCTACCAGAAGCTCTCGCTCGCGCCCAACGCCAACCGGGTGGCGGGCGTGTTCGCCGATCTCGAGCGGCGCCACGGGCCTCCGCCGCTGGAGGCGCAGAACTTACGACGGGTCACCGAGCTGCGCATCACGTGTCGCGACCTCGGCGTCACCAAGTGCTCGATGTTGAGGGTGCGCGCGGTCGTCGTGCTCAGCCCGAGGCACGCGCTCGACCCCCAACGGCTGGTCGACCTCTGCACCCGTGAGCCGGCGCGCTTCCGGGCCCAGGGCTCCGACGCCATCGAGGTGCGCTGCACCCCGGAAGAGGCCCGGGAACCCTTCACCTTCCTCGACTGGGCCATCGCTCGCCTGCAGGGCTAGAAAAAACCCCGAAAACCGCTTGCATCGCCCGGGCAGGTGGTGAATGATCCCCGCGTCGGCAGGAGCCCGCTCCCCCCGGGGACCACGCCTGACGACATCCCCGTCTCGCACGTTGCGGTCGCGTTCGAGTCAACGTCCCGTCCGAATGGAGTGCTACCGTGCCTACCGAAGAACTGTTTGGTACCTACAACTTCCTCCTGGAGATCCAGGGGATCGTCAACGACAACAAGATCATCGTCGGCGGCTTCAAGTCCGTGTCCGGCATGGACAGCGAGACCGAGATCGTCGAGTTCAAGCAGGGCAACGACCTCGTGGTCCGCAAGAAGCCCGGCCGCACCACCTACGCCAACATCGTGCTGGAGCGCGGCTACACCGCCACCGACGACCTCTGGACCTGGCGCAAGAACATCGAGGACGGCAAGATCGACCGCCGTTCCGGCTCGGTCATCGTCCTCGACCAGGACGGCACCACCGAAGTCGCCCGCTACAACTTCTACGAAGGCTGGCCCTGCAAGTGGAACGTGCCCGACATGAACTCGGACAGCTCCGCGATGGCCATCGAGAAGATCGAGATCGCCGTCGAGAAGGTCGAGCGCGGCTAGCCGCCTCGCGCCTCGGTGCCACGACGCGGCCCGGGAGCAATCCCGGGCCGTTGTCGTTTCAGGCCTCGAGGGCTAGCCCCTCGAACACCGTGGTGGGCGCGTCGACCTCCTCGCTGCGCTCCTGGTCGGCCGCCAGCTCCGACACCTGGTGCAGCAGCGTGTGGATGTCCGTCGCGATGAGCGCGCGGAAGCCGGCCACGCGCTGTCCCCCGGCGACGAGGAGAGCGTCGACGACTCCCTCGAGGCGACCGGTCGCGAGGTCAACCGGCGGCAACTCGTCGACGACGACGTAGTCTTTCAGCTCGGTGAGGATCACGTTCCGGGTGCGAGATCCCGGGCGCACGACGAGGTTTGCCGGGGCGAGACCGTCAGGGCCGCAGTGACCGGTGGGACGGAGGCCGAGGGCGCGCGCCGACTCGGGGTCGTGGTACAGGCTGTTGACCACGCCTTCCTTCAAGAGCGCGACGGCGATCGGCGGCACGCCGCGGTCGTCGAAGGTGCGCGTGCGGAGCCCGCTGGCGAGGCCGGCGTCGTCGGTGAGATGCAAGGCCGGCGAGGCCAGCGCCTTGCCCCGGAACGCCCCGAGGAAGCTGCGGTCGATGACCGTCGCGGCGAAGGCGGGGGCAATGCCCCTCACCAGCGCGGCCATGGCGCGCGGGTCGAGTACCACGGGCAGCAGCCGGGAGGGGACGGGGCCCGGCGGGACCAGCGACTCGAGACGACGGCGGAGGTCGGTCCCGAAGGGCAGGGAGGCGACGTCAGAGAAGTGTCGCGACGCGATCCGGTGACGGAGCGTGCGCCCCGCCAGCGAGGCCTCGGCCTCGAGCGCGTAGGCCGTCGAACCCGCCTCCAGCTCGATCTCCCGCGTGGAGAGATACGCTCGCACCTCGCGACGTTCCCGGTACTCGATGCGGTGGAGGGCGACGCCGCCCTGCGACAGCGCCCGCTCCGCCGTCTGCAGCACCTCGTTGCGATCCAGCTCGGCGATCCCGGCGTGACGGCGGTCGTCGATGCCCAGCGGGCCGGTGACGGCCGGCATGCGGTCGGCAGGCCCCGCGACCGCCGAGGACTCGGCCTGGGCAGCGGCCGCGAGAGCGTCGGCCACGGCCCTGTCGCCGCTCGGTCCACGCCCGACGCCGCCCCGCCCGCCGTCGAGCCACGCCCGCACCGTGAACGTCGTCACCTCGCTGCGCTGGGGACGGCCGCGCCACGCGGTCATCACTCTCTCCTCGGACTGGCAGCGCAGCACCTCGCAGGCGCGGGCGCCCCCCCTGCGGGCCTGGTCGACGAGGGCGCGAAGCTGGGAACGGTCTTCCATGGCGGCGACAGTATCGGATACCCGCCGGGCATGCTGTCCCTGCCCCTGTCGCTGGCCTGCGCGACCGACGAGCCGATCGCGCTCGACCGGGCGACCGCCGAGAAGTTCACCCGCGAGGGCGCCGGCGCCACTGTCGACACCCCGCCCCCTCGCATCGTGGCGGTGGGCGACGTGCATGGCGACCCGGCGGCGCTCCTGCACGTGCTCTCGCTCGCCGGCCTCGTCGACCCCCACGGCACGTGGACCGGCGGCGCCGCCACCCTCGTGCAGACGGGGGACATCACCGACCGTGGCCCCGACAGCAGGGGCGTCATCGCCGCCCTCCGCCGCTTGCAGGCCGAGGCCGCCGCCGCCGGGGGACAGGTGGTGCCTCTGCTCGGGAATCACGAGGTGATGAACATGCAGGGCGACCTGCGCTACGTGAACCCGGAGGACACCCTAGGCTACGGCGGCGAGGCCGCCCGCGCCGCCGCCTTCTCGCCGGCGGGTGACGACGGCAAGTGGCTACGCGGCAACGACGCCGTCGCGATGATCGACGGGACGGCCTTCTGCCACGGCGGCGTGACGCCGCGCTGGGCGGCCGCCGGGGTGTTGCGCCTGAACCAGATGGTGCGCGCGGCGATCGACACCCCCGCGCCGGGGCCCGGGGAGCCCCGCATCGGCCTCGCCGACGTGCTCGGTCCCGACGGCCCGCTGTGGTACCGCGGCTACCTGCTCGAGGAGGAGCCGGTGGCCTGCAAGGAGCTCGACCACGCGCTCCAAGTGCTCGGCGCCGAGCGCCTGGTCGTGGGGCACACCACGCAGGAGTCCGGAGAGGTCGCGGTGCGCTGCGGCGGCAGGCTCTACGGCATCGACACCGGGATCTCCGCCCACTACGGCAACCACTACGCCGCCCTCGAGATCCGCGGCGACGAGATCGCCATCCTGCCCCCAGCGAGCGCGAGCGTCCCCCTCCAGCCGCCGTCCGCCCTCCGCCCTACTACAGCTCCAGCGGAAAGTCGCTGACGTCGGTGGCCAGCGACCCGTTGTCGATGGCGTTGTAGAGCTCGGTGTTCATGTCGTCTTGGGCGGTGCGGCTCTCGTCGGCCGGGTCTGTCGCCACGATCCAGTAGTTGAGCACCGTGGCCCAGCAGCCGTCGAGCGCGGTGACGCCCGCCGCCGTGAAGGTGACCATGCCCCCGCGGTTGGTCGTCCCCGAGCCCAGGATCTCGTAGTTCCAGCCGCGGTCGTCCAGCGCCACCTCGACGCCCTCGAGCCCGGCGCCGCTCGCGTCGACCACCTTCGCGGTGATCTCGATGTCGTAGGCCACCGGGTCGCCGCACTCCACGCCCCCGTCGTCGCCGGTATCCTCAGTGTCTTCCTCGCCAGGGCCGCAGCCCACGAGCGCCAGGGTCAACCACCAGCGGGACATGCGCACCTCCACGAAATAGAATGCCGGCCCGCGCGAGGCTACGCCGCGCGCGGACGGTCGGCCAGCCGACAAGGGGCCGCCGCACCACGTTCCCCACCGGAGCCGCTTCATGCCGAATCACCCGCAGCGCGAGGCCACGCTGGCCCGCGTGAACGCCGCCACCCAGGAGCTCGCCGCGAGCCTCACCCCCGCCGAGGCCGAGGGCTACAACGCCTTCGTGCGCGCGGCCGTGTCGCAGGTGCGCACCCTCGTGCTGCTCGAGCACACGCCCTCGGAGCTCGCGAGCGATTGCCTGGGCCTGTGGCGCTTCGCGCGCGCGGGCAACAAGCGCGTGTCGGTGGAGGCGGGCGGCGACGGCCTCGTGGTGCGCTCGGTGATGGCCGACCAGCCCTTCATCGTCGACACCCTGCGCCTCGGCCTGCGCGAGGCGGGCGCCACGCGCATCGGCGGCTACAACCTCATCGTCCGCGACGCCGATGGGGCCAGCCAGTCGGTGATCCGCTTCGAGGTGGAGGGCGTCGAGGCGGCGGCAGCGGCCTCGGTCGAGGCCGACCTCATCGCCCGGCTAGCGATCTCCGAGGCCATGGTCGCCGACTACGAGTCGATGATGGCCCGGGTGGAGAAGACCGCTCACGCCGCCCTCGACCAGGGCGGCGACGAGGGGCTGGAAGCCGCCGAGTTCCTGCGCTGGCTGCTCGGCGACAACTACGTGTTCATGGGGATCACCGCGGGCGACGAGCGCCTCGGCGCCGACCGCCTCGCCGGGGGCGCGCTCTGGCCCGCGGCCCCCGACATGCCGTCGCGCGGCGTCGTCAGCCTCCGCAAGACGCCCACCGAGTCGCCGGTACACCGCGCCGGTCGCGTCGATCTCATCCGCGTCGACCTCGCCTCCGGGCCCGTGCTCGTGCGCGGCATGTTCACCCACCGCGCGCTCACCCAGCCCTGCCGGCACCTGCCGATCCTGCGCCGTCGCCTGGAAACCGTGCTCGCCGACACGCGCCAGCGCCCCCACACGTGGCGTTACCGTGGCCTCGCCAACATCTTCGACGCGATGCCCACCGAGTGGTTGTTCTCGGCGACCACCGAGCAGATCCGAGAGGTGCTCGAGCAGGTGTTCGACGCCGACCAGGAACAGGTGGCCCGCGTACACGTCTCGCAGAGTGACGACGGCGCCTCCACCTTCGCGCTCCTCGCCATCCCCGAGCGCCGCTACTCCGACACGGTGCGCAACAAGGCGCTCGCCCAGCTCGGCAAGCTCACCGGCGCGACGTACACCGACTCCGGCATCTTCGCCGGCCGCTTCGACTCGGTGCTGGTGCAGGTGTACCAGACCGGCACCCGCGCGCTCACCGCCGACCAGGTGGAGAGTTTCAACCGCTTCGTGAACACCATCACCACCCCGTGGATGGAGCGTGCCTCCGGGGCCATCGAGTCCCACTTCGGCGACCACGGCCAGGCGCTCATCGCCCGCTACGGCAGCGCCTTCCCGGCCGACTTCGCCGACGAGACCGACGGCGAGCAGCTCGTCAGCGACATCGAGCTGCTCGAGGCCGCCGCCGCCGACGGCCGGGTGAAGACCATGCTCCAGGACGCCGGCGCCGACGTGCTCCTGCGCGTGTACCAGCCCGCCGACATGACGCTCACCGAGCTCATGCCGATCATCGACAACTTCGGCCTCGAGATCGCCGAGCAGTGGGCCGTCCGCGTGCAGCCACGCGGTCGCGACGTGCAGACGATCGACATCTTCCGCGTGAAGGGCGTCAGCGGCCTCACCCGCGACGAGATCCTCGCGCGAGGCGACAACCTCGTGGCCGCCCTCGACGCCGTCTTCCAGCGGAAGATGGCTTCCGACGGGTTCAACAAGCTCCTCCTCCGCGCCAACCTCCGCTGGGAGGAGGTCGACCTGGTGCGCGCCTACGTGGGCTACGCCAAGCAGATCAAGCTGGCGCACAGCTACCCGAAGATCCACGAGGTGCTGACGGGGCAGCCCGCCGTCACCCACGCGCTGGTCAAGCTCTTCCACGCGAAGTTCGACCCCGAGCTCGCCGAGGCCCGCGAGGCGGCCATCGGCGTCGCGACCGCCAGCGTGGAGGATGTCCTCCGCAAGGTGCCCACGGCCGACGAGGACTTCGTCCTTCGTTTCCTCTACAACCTCGTCGAGGCCACGCTCCGCACCAACTTCTACCGTGCCGACCGCGCCTTCCACTACATCAGCTTCAAGCTGAGCCACGCGAAGATCCGCCACATCCCGCTGCCGAGGATGATGGTCGAGATCTACGTCCATCACTACGAGATGGAGGGCGTGCATCTCCGCGGCGGGCCCATCGCCCGAGGCGGCCTGCGCTACTCCGACCGCGCCGACTTCCGCACCGAGATCCTCGGCCTCGTCACCACGCAGATGGTGAAGAACGTCGTCATCGTCCCCGAGGGCAGCAAGGGCGGCTTCTACGTCAAGTACACCATCGAAGACGCCGGCGAGCGCAAGCGGGTGGGCGACCGCCTCTACCAGGTGCTCATCCGCGGCATGCTCGACATCACCGACAACCTCGTGGCCGGCAAGATCGTGCCGCCGCCGCGGGTGGTGCGTCACGATGGCGACGACCCCTACCTGGTGGTCGCGGCCGACAAGGGGACCGCCCACCTCAGCGACACCGCCAACGGGCTGTCGAAGGCCTACGGCTTCTGGCTCGGCGATGCCTTCGCCTCCGGGGGCAGCCAGGGCTACGACCACAAGAAGGTGGGCATCACCGCCCGCGGCGCGTGGGTGCTGGTGAAGCGCCTGTTCCGCGAGATGGGGATCGACGCCGATCGCGACGAGTTCACCTGCTTCGGCATCGGCGACTGCGGCGGCGACGTGTTTGGCAACGGCGTGATTGAAACGCCGAAGATGAAGCTGCTCGCGGCCTTCAACCACGTGCATATCTTCCTCGACCCCAACCCCGACCCGGAGAAGTCCTACGCCGAGCGCCGGCGCCTCTTCGACAGCGTGGGCGGGTGGGACAAGTACGACACCTCGCTCATCAGCCAGGGCGGCGGCGTGTTCTCGCGCAAGGCCAAGACCATCCCGCTCTCGGCGGAGGTCAAGGCCATGCTGCAGACCGAGGCCGACGAGCTCTCGCCCACGGCGGTGATGAACCTCATCCTCAAGATGCAGGTGGATCTCTTCTGGAACGGCGGCATCGGCACCTACGTCCGGGCCAGCCTCGAGACCAACGCCGACGCGAACGACCCGCCCAACGACGACCTCCGGGTGACGGCGGCCGAGCTGCGGTGCAAGGTGGTGGGCGAGGGTGGCAACCTCGGCTTCACGCAGGCGGCGCGCATCGAGTTCGCCCAGCGCGGCGGCCGTCTCAACACCGACTTCGTCGACAACTCCGGCGGCGTCGACACTTCCGACCACGAGGTCAACCTCAAGATCCTGCTCAACCCGATGGTGGCCGCCGGGCGCATCAGCGAGGAACAACGCAACGAGATCCTCGCCTCGATGACCGACGAGGTGGCGAACATGGTGCTGGCCGACAACAACGCCAACGGCCGCCTCATCTCGCTCGACGTGGTGCGCTCGGCCCGCGATCCTTTCCCCTACGGGCGCGCCATCGACTGGCTCTGCCAGCGTGGCAACGTCACCCGGCGCTTCCTCGTGTTGCCGAGCGACGACGACATCCGCCGCCGCGCCGCCAACGGCCAGGGCATCGTGCGCCCGGAGCTGGCGGTGATCCAGGCCCACGTGAAGATGCACGTGTTCAAGATGCTGATGGCCGAGGAGATGTCGGCCATCCCAGCAGCGGATCGCCTGCTCCGCGACTACTTCCCCGAGCGCGTGCGCCGCGAGTTCGCCGGCGACCTGCCTGGCCACATGCTCGCCAAGGCCATCGTGATGACGGTGCTGCTCACCGAGGTGGCGACCGACGCCGGCGCCGCCTACTTCCCGATGATGCTCGAGCTCACCGGCGCCAGCGCGGGCAAGATCGCGGCGGCGTGGACCGAGGCGATGCGCATCACCGGGGGCGAGCAGCTCAAGGCCGACCTGGTGGCGGCGAAGGCTCGTCCCGATGGCGCCTACCACGCGTGGACCCTGTTCACCGAGAACGTGCAGCAGCTCGTGGTCAACTGGCTTTCCCCGGGCAACCCCGGCTGGCAGTCGGAAGATCCTGGCCGCTTCGCCGAGGCGCTGGCTGCCATCGTGGCCACTCGCCCCACCGCCGACACCGCCGCCGCCAAGGCCAGCGCCGCCGCGCTGTCCGCCAGCGGCATCGGCAACGGCCTCGCCGACCGCATCTGCGCCGCCAGCAACGCCGTGGCGGCCAGCGAGATCTGCGCCGTGGCCCGGCAGCGGGGCGAGTCGATCCGCGACGCCGCCGTGCTCTACCAGTCCGTTGCCGCGGCCAGCCGCCTCGGCCCCACCGTGCGCCTCATCGCGGCGCGGCGGGGCGAGGGCCGCTGGGACCCGGTGGCCCTGGGCATCCAGCGCATCCGGTACCAGGCGCTCCTCCACGACCTCGCCGTGAACAGCCCGGTGGGCGGCTCGTCGCTCAAGTACGGCGTCGAGCGCGGCGCCGAGGCGGTGGCCACCGACCGCGTGAAGGCGGTGGCCGAGGTCGTGGCGCGGGTGGTGGGCGAGCAGCCCGACGTGGCAGCGCTGCTGGTGGGCGAGCAGCGGATTCGCGCGGTGATGTGATACATTGACGTCGTTGTATAGGAGTTGAGGCATGGCCCGGGTGGCGCACGTGCGTCTCGACGACGACACCGACGAGCTGCTCGACCGGCTCACCCGCCAGACGGGGAGGTCGGCCTCGGAGATCGTGCGGGAAGGCCTGCGGCTGGTGGCCAACGCCACGCCGCCGCCGGTCACGCCGGAGATCATCGGGCTCGGCGCCTTCGACTCGGGGCTCGACGATCTCGGCTCCAACAAGGCGCACCTCAGCGGCTTCGGGCGTTGACACCCAGCGTCTTGCTCGACACGGGCGTGATCGTGGCCTTGCTCGACCGGCGGGAGCGTCGGCACCACGACTGCGTTCGTGCGCTCACTGGCCTGGGGGCGCGACTCGTCACCTGCGAGCCGGTGATTGCCGAGGCTTGCTATCTGCTGCGCGCCGTGCCGGGGGCCAGCGAGGCGGTGCTCGCAAACGTGGCCCGGGGGAGCTTCTCCCTGGGCCTGCGACTCGCCGAGGAGGCCGAGGCGGTGGCCTCGCTGATGTCCCGCTACGCCGACCAGCCGATGGACCTTGCCGACGCCTGCCTCGTCCGGATGGCCGACCTGCTCGACACGGGGCGCATCCTCACCCTCGACGCTGACTTCCGGTGTTACCGCTGGCGCAGTCGCCGGGCCTTCGACCTGCTCGTCGCCCCGGGAAACTAGACCGCTTGCCAGGCCCTCACACTCCCCACTGGTTCGTGCGCCACGGCCAGTCCCACGCCAACGCGGAGGGCTGGATCTCGGGCTGGATCGACGTGGCGCTGACCGCCCAGGGCGAGGCCGAGGCCGATGCCCTCGCCGAGGCCATCGCCGCCCTGCCCATCCAGCGCTGTCTCGTGTCCGACCTTGCCCGCGCCCGCGAAACCGCCCATCGCCTCCTCGCGCGCCGTCGCGACATCCCCGTACACGTGGAGCCCGCGCTCCGCGAGCGTCACCTCGGTAGCGTGCAGGGGCGCCGTCGCGACGAAATACTCGCCGATCCGGTGTCGCGACAAGTAATGCGTATCTGGGACGCCGCGCCAATGGGCGCCGAGACCCACGGCGAGCTCGTCGGCCGCGCCCTGGCGGCCCTGCGTCGCTGGGACGATGGCACGCCCACGCTGGTCGTGGCCCACGGCGCCCTGGTCCGCAACGTGGTCGGCGTGCTCGACGGCCTCGCGAGCCACGAGATCATGAAGCTGCCCCCGGCCGAGAACTGCGCGCTGATCGCGCGATCGCTGCGATACTGACCCGTCGTCTCACCCCCGGGCGGGAGTAGGTCGCGACCGCTGTGCGAAGTTCATCATGTTTCCGGGCGCGACCTGATCCGATATGATTTCGCCATGACAACGAACCGATTGGCGTTAATGCTACGGCGGCGCTCGCGGACAACGAGGCGGCTCTGGCGGAGTGGGACGCTCTGGCCGGCGTACCGACGCTCGCGATCACAAACACGAGCTTCTCAGCGCCGATCTGGTACACAAAACGACCCGACGATGACCCGGCCTTCACCAGTCCAAGTGCCTGGCGCGACGCCACCAACGCTGTCCTCGCGGCTGATGACTACGACGACGAGTCCGTCGGTCGGATGGCGGTGACGTCGCGGTGGGTTCGCGACGGCGTCCTCATCGAAAGCGATCTCGTATTGTATAAGTACTACCTCGATGATTACGGAGTCGTCGTCGAAACGGAAGTGGTGGCCGACGCGGTCCCCGGATCGGGACAGTACGACCTTCTCTACACTCAAGTGCACGAGGTCGGGCATGCTATTGGACTGGAGCATTCCTCCTATCCCGAGTCGGTAATGTTCGACGGGCAGCCGAATGCGACGGAGTATCCGGGGCTTGCCCCTGGCGACGAGGCGGCGGCCGAGTGGCTGTACAGCGGCTGAAGGGCCCCAGGCCCGGGCTAGTGCTCCTCATCGGCGCGACTGCGTGCCGTGAGGATCCGGCTCAATGCGGCCTCCCCCGGACCGCCGAGGACACCGGCGCCGCGATCCACACCTGCGCGCTCTCCTGCGAGGACGCCGAGGCCGCTCGCGAGTGCTGTATCGTCGCGGAGGGGCGCGGTGCCGCAGAAGCCGAAGGCGGATTCTGTGCTGACCCGGAATGCCTCCAGGAGGGCGCCGCCTGCGAGAACACCGCTTGCGATCCGAGCAAGATCATCACTGCCGCGGCGGCCATCTGCATCGCTCAGGTCGATGGACTCGCCCCAGGCCTCCACGGCCTCCGCGCTGAGTTCAGGGGTGCTGCGGACGCGATCTGGGACGTCGAGAACTACTGGTGGACCACTTGCGACGAGGGCGTGGGCGAGACCGCGTCGCAGGGCCGCGAGGTGTCGGGGCTGACGGGCGAGGTGCTCGCTCAATACGAGGAGATCGGCCCTGGCTGCATCCCCGGCCGGTCCCCGTGATGTGGTCGCTGCGATACTGAGCCTCGATGTGGCTCCTCGTCGCCTGCACCCCGACGTCGATTCGCACCGAGCGCGACGACAGCGCCGTGGCCGACACCGAGGTGGAACAAGCCCCCGGCGACACCGGTCGCGACAGCGGTGACGACGAGCCCGGTGAGCCGGAGATGAGCGCCCCGGGAACAGCCACCCTCGCGTGCGACGGCCAGCTCTCCACCACCGACACCCGCTGCCTGTTCGAGGCCTGGTGGCCCGATGGCACGCTCGAAGTCTCGTCGCAGGCCGACGTGCGCGTGCGCGGGCGATCCAGCGAGGGCTTCCCCAAGCACCAGTACGGAATGGAGTTCGTCGACGAGGCCGGGCAGCCCACCAGCGCCGAGCTCTTCGGCATGGGCAGCGAGGGCGACTGGGTGCTCAACGGCATGTGGATCGACCGCGCGCTCTTCCGCAACAAGTTCGCCTTCGACCTGTTTCGCGAGCTGGGCGGCGAGGCCGACTGGGCGCCCGAGTCGGTGTACGTGGAACTCACGATCGACGGCGACTACGTGGGCGTGTACCTGCTCAACGAGACCATCGACCGCGACCGGTCGCGACTCGACATCGCGGAGGACGACGGGACCGGCAGCCGCTTCATCGTGGCAGCGAGCGAAGAGGGCATCGCGTCGAGCGTGCAGTACGGGAGCTGGGAGGTGGACTACCCTACCGACCCCTCGCCCCAGGCCATGAACAACATCGCGACGCGACTTGGCGAGTGGGAGCGCGAGATCACCAGCGGCGGCGATCCCTTCGCCGAGATGGACCTCGACAGCTTCGTGCTCTTCGTGCTCATCGAGGAACTCGTCAAGAACAACGACGGTTACTACCTGTCGCACCGAGTGTACACCCACGACGACGGCTACCTCCACATGGTGCCCTGGGACCTCGACCTGTCGCTGGGCCAGCCCTCCTACAACGACAACGAGAACCCATACTCGTGGATCGCCTACCGGCCGTCGATCGTGGCCGACAGCGCCAACGACGCCTTCCACGCGCGCTTCTCGCAGAAGTGGGCCGAGGCGCGCGAGGGGCTGCTCGCCACCGAGGCGGTGCTCGCCCGCCAGGACGCCTACCGGGCGCACCTTGGCGAGGCGATCGACCGCAACTGGACCCGCTGGGACATCAGCACCGTCGACTTCGGCGGCTACCTCTACGTCGTGAGCTCGCCCGAGGAGGAGTACGATCGCGTGCGCGCGTGGACGGAGGCTCGGCTGGAATGGATGGACGTGGCGGTAGAATCTTATTGACCCCTTGACAGGTCAACGTGGGCTGTGTGAGACTGCCCTCGACACGGAGGAAGACGATGAAAAAGTTGCTCATGCTCATGGTTCTCGCCGCTCCCACCAGCGCCTTCGCCGGCTTCGGTGCCACCGCGCACATGACCGGCCTCAGCGACGGCACCGGCTGGTCCCCGTCGCTCGACTGGCGCCAGAAGGGCGTACACGTCAACCTGCAGGCGATCGACATCATCGACGCGCTCGGCGACGACGAGCTGAACCTCGGCGCCGGTTTCGCGATCGTCGCCGCCAAGCGCACCATCACCCCGCAGGTCGAGGGCACCCTCAGCCCAGGCCTCGCCCTGCGCTACTACTCCATCAACGGCGACGTGGGCGACGCCATGGAGAAGGCGAAGATGCAGCGCTCCGGCTTCAACCTCGTGGGCCAGTTCCGCATGGGGATGGAGATGAAGGAGAAGATGGGCTTCGGGGTGTACGTGGTGCCCCAGCTCGGCGTCACCAACCTCAAGACCCTCGGCGGCAAGGAAGACGACAGCGAGATCAAGCTCGTCGGCGGCGGCGGTCTCGAGGTCAGCGCCTGGTTCGTCGGCAACTAGCCGCCTAGATGGCTGCTCGTCGCGCCGAGGTGGGCTCGGCAGACACGCGCGTGGAGATGACGCAGCTGGTCTTGCCCGAGCACACCAACGCGATCGGCACCATCTTCGGCGGGCAAGTGGCGGCGTGGATCGACGTCTGCGCCGCCATCGCCGCCCAGCGTTTCTGCCGCCGCCAGGTGGTCACCGCCAGCATCGACGAGCTGCACTTCCTGCACCCGATCCAGCGCGGCCACATCGCCATCTTCCGCGCCACGGTCAACGCGGCGTGGTCGCGATCCCTCGAGGTGGGCGTGCGCGTGGAGGGCGAGGATCCCCTCACCGGAGATCGAACCCACACGTCGAGCGCCTACCTCACCTTCGTGGCGCTCGAGGCCGACGGTTCTCGCGCCGCGGTGCCCAGGCTCGTCCCGGGTACGCCCGACGAGCACCGGCGCATGGCCGAGGCCGACGCCCGGCGCGCGCACCGCCTCGCCACGCGGGCGGCCCGGGACAAGCGGTGATCGTCCTTGCCTCCGCGTCTCCTCGCCGGCGCGAGCTCCTGTCTGCGGCCGGCGTGCTCTTCACCGTCCGGCCCGCCGACGTCGACGAGGCGCAGACCCCCGGCGAAGAGCCTGTCGCCTACGCGCTCCGCGTGGCCGCGAGCAAGGCGCGCGCCGTCGACGCCGAGCGCGTGCTTGCCGCCGACACGGTGGTACACCTCGACGGCGAGGTACTGCACAAGCCCGGTGTCGCCGAGGCCGCCATCGCCACCCTCCGGCGGCTCTCCGGCCGCGAGCACACCGTCACCACCGCCGTGGTGCTCCGGGCGCCCGTGGAGCGCAGCGTAGTGGTGCATACCCGGGTGTGCTTCCGGGCGCTCCTGGACGACGACATCGCGCGCTACGTCGCGACGGGTGAGCCGCTCGATCGCGCCGGCGCCTACGCCATCCAGGGCGGCGGCGGCGCCCTGGTGGACTGGATCGACGGCAGCTACACCAACGTGGTTGGCCTGCCGCTGCGCGAGACGCTGGCGATGCTCGCGCGATAGGCGCCGCCGCCATGTCCATCGCCGACAAGCTCGCGCAGGTGCGCGCCGCCCTCCCCGCCGGGGTCACCCTCGTGGCCGTGAGCAAGACCCGTCCCGCCGCCGACATCCGCGAGGCGATGGCCGCCGGGCAGCTCGACTTCGGCGAGAACTATGCCCAGGAACTGCGCGACAAGGCGGCCGAGGTCGAGGGGGCTCGCTGGCACTTCATCGGCAGCCTCCAGCGCAACAAGGTGAAGTACGTGGTGGGGCGCGCGGCCCTGGTACACGACGTCGATAGCGTCGAGCTCGCCGAGGAGATCGGCAAGCGCAGCGCCACGCCCACCGGCATCCTCGTGGGGGTCAACTTCGGGGAGGCCCAGAAGTCGGGGGTGCCCGCGCGCGAGGCCCTCGACTTCGCCCGGCGGGTGGTGGGCGTTCCCGGCGTGGCGCTGCGAGGCCTCATGTGCATCCCGCCCCCGTCCGACGACCCGCAGGCCGCCGCGCCCTACTTCGCCGAGCTGGCCTCCATCGCCGCCGCCGGTCGCGACGCGGGCCTGCCCCTCCACGAGCTTTCCATGGGCATGAGCCACGACTGGCCGGTGGCGGTGCGGCACGGCGCCACCATCGTGCGCGTGGGCAGCGCCATCTTCGGGGCCCGGCCGCCGAAGATCACTTGACCTGGAACACCACGCCGCGGGCCTCGCCCGCGTCGACGCGCACCTTCTGCGTCTGCGAGCGGCCGCGCCGGGGAACGAGTTTCACGTCGTGCGCGCCCGCGGGGAGCTCCAGCACCACCTCTTCCTCGACGGCTGCCTTGTACTTGCCATCGACGTAGATCTTGCCGGGGACGTTGCTCAAGACGCGCAGCACGCCGACGAGCTTCAGGGGTGACTCTGCCTCCGGCGGCGTCGCGACGGGCGGCGCCTCCACGGGCGGCGTCGCGACAGGCGGCGAAGCCACCGGGGGCGGCTCCTCGGGCGGGGACTCGGCCTTCGGCTCCTCCTCGCCCCCGGCCACCCTCGGTGCCTCGATGTCCACCGCCGCCTCGACGGGCGCCGGGGGAGCGACGACGGCCGGCTCGGGCGGGGCGATATCCTCGCGAATCCTCGACCAGATGCCCACGAGGCCCGCGACCAGGAACACCACACCGGTGAGCGCCCAGGCCCAGGCCGGGACGCCGCGTCGCGGCGGGGGCGTGCGCGGGACGAACTTGCGACTGGGCGCGCGAACCGCCGGCAGCGGCGGCTGGATGGCGCGCTCGGGAAGGCGGGCCGGCGGCACCCCCTGTCGCTGGAA
>Ga0194120_10002792_pt1 | contig 29436 bp, 20 predicted proteins | sample TA2MahCa65mmetaG_FD_148642 | JGI IMG/M metagenome (GOLD analysis project Ga0194120, IMG submission 148642) | Freshwater microbial communities from Lake Tanganyika, Tanzania - TA2015019 Mahale Deep Cast 65m | ecosystem: Environmental > Aquatic > Freshwater > Lake | place: Tanzania: Lake... | reverse complement strand
CCCTTCCAAACCTCTCCCACTTCAACGCGTCTCGGAGAGACGCGCGACTATCGCCTCTCCGAGGCGAGTACCCCCTTCCAAAACCTCTCCCACTTCAACGCGTCTCGGAGAGACGCGCGACTATCGCCTCTCCGAGGCGAGTACCCCCTTCCAAAACCTCTCCCAAAGTCGCTCGCCTCTCCGAGGCGAGTACCCCCTTCCAAACCTCTCCCAAAGTCGCTCGCCTCTCCGAGGCGAGTACCCCCTTCCAAAACCTCTCCCACTTCAACGCGTCTCGGAGAGACGCGCGACTATCGCCTCTCCGAGGCGAGTACCCCCTTCCAAACCTCTCCCACTTCAACGCGTCTCGGAGAGACGCGCGACTATCGCCTCTCCGAGGCGAGTACCCCCTTCCAAAACCTCTCCCACTTCAACGCGTCTCGGAGAGACGCGCGACTATCGCTCACCCACGACGCGGCACCGCGCAACGGATTGTGCCGAATCGAGTTGAGCCGACGGTCGAGCTTCGCAGCGTACGGCGCGTGATCGACCGTCGCAATATGGGCAAACGGCTTTCTTCGCGGGAAATCTCGAAATCCGGACCCTCCACCCCCATGTAGGGGTGTCCGACGGGAAGGCCAATGAATACATTGACGTGATTCGGTTCCGCTCGAAAGGACGCGGACCGACGAGGGCCGACAACACGGAGTTTTCTTCCAAAGAGTTTCTGAACCATGTGCCTACTGGCGATCCAATACCGTTTGGTTTCCGAGTCCCCCATTCTAGTGGCGGCGAACCGGGAAGAGTCGTATGAACGGGTGAGCTCGAGTCCGTCGATCCAATCGGGCAAACCGCGTGTCTTGTGCGGTGTCGACCAACAGTGCGGCGGAACGTGGCTGGGCGTGAATCAGCACGGGATGTTCGCGGGCGTGTGCAACCGGCCGAAACAGGCGACGCCGGCCTCGCCGCGGTCGCGAGGCCTGTTGTGCCGGGACCTTCTCCGAGCCGGTTCGGCGCGGAAAGCGGTCGACATGGCGCTCGAAGAGCTGTCGACGGGCAACTACGACGGAGCCAATTTCGTGGTGGCGGACAGCGAGAGCGGTTGGGCCATTCACGCGGGGGACGACTACGAAGTGGTGCCCCTCGAGGAAGGGCTCAACATCGTCGCGAGCGGCGACGTGAACGATCCGCGCGACGATCGTGTGAAACTTGCCCAGCGGCTGCTCACGCTCCAGACGCTCGATTCGCCGGTCAAGTTCCTGGCGGTGGCGAGCAAGGTCTTCGCGCGTCCGCCGGCGGGCCCTATGCGGCCGGGCATGGTCGTCCGGGACCGGAATCGCGGAACGGTGAGTTCGACGCTGCTCGCCCTGGGACTGAAACCGCGCGACGCGATCTTCCAATACTCGGCGGGCGCTCCGGACCAAACGAAGTACGAGGATTTTTCGCCGTTGCTTCGCGATATCCTGAGCCGCGGGCTTCGCGAATCGCGGGCGAAAGCGAAAGCGACTTGATCAGGGCCCCTGATCAGGGCCCATGTGGCTCACCGCCACGTCGAATTTCCGACGTTGTTTCCACGACCGCTCGGTTCGTGCGCGTCCTTCTTGTTCGCAAGAAGGGCATCGCGCGGGGTGACGCGTTCGCGCGTCATGCGCGACGCGCCCCGCGACTCGGCGCGCGGGTCGAAGGCCCGGCGCGGTTCAGCCGATGAAGGACCGCATTGCCTTGCTTGCCGTCCGCGCGGACTTGTCCGCACGCGCGGAGGCAGTAGGCGATCTTCTGCGCGATCCAACGCGGACAGCCGAGACTTGCGGCGAGATGCCCGGTGTGGAACCGATCCGGAAGCGAACTCGGAAGGAACGCGCCAAGGTCGTCGGACGTCGCGAGCCGTCGCGTGTCGCTCAGATGGACCAGCTTCTGATCCTCGACGCGATAATCGGGACCGTTCCAGCGCTTCCGACCGGTCCGCGGATACCGGATCTCCTCGATGTCGCATAGGGCCGCGTCGATGGCGAGCGACGGATGGGGGAAGATCCGGGCCAGATAGACCATCTCCTGGAAGACGTCGAGCAGGTCGCCCTGTTTGGGGCTATAGCGCCGACGCACGACGGCTCCGCGGCGCCGGTCGAGCTGCACGAGGAGTTTGCGGCGCACGATCGGCTTGACGACGAGCACGCGGTGCCCGTCGGCGAGCAAGGCGTCGAGTTTCGCGCGGATGGCGGCGAGCGATCCATGCTGGATTTCGATCAGAGTCCCGTCGCGCGTCGCGTCGATGCGGTAGTCGCCGATCCGAACCTCGCAGCTCGACGGCGTCCCGGCGTAGATCCGCTTCAGTTCCCGGTGCAGTGACGTTTCCATCCGTCCCGCCATCGCGTGGTCACCGACCCGCCCGTCGATCAGGGCGCATCGAGGCCCAGGTCCCGGATCGTCAGCAGGGACGCGAACGCGCAGCCGCGCGCCGCGAACGCGTCGGCGGCGCCTTCGAGCCGGTCGACGACGGCGAGGACGCCTTCCACCTTCATGCCGAACGCCTCGACACGCTCGATCGCCTTCCACGAACTCCCGCCCGTCGTCACGACATCCTCGAGAATCACGCACCGCTCGCCGCCCGTGACGGGACCTTCCACGTCGCGTCCCGTGCCGTGCGCTTTCGCTTCCTTGCGGACGATGAAGCCCTTGAGCGGTCGGCCGCGCAGCGAGGCGAGCGTGATGACCGCGCCCGTGATCGGATCGGCTCCGATCGCCATTCCGCCGACCGCGTCGGGCCAATGCCGTTCCAACCGGTCGAGGATCCCTTCGCCGATCAACCGGGCTCCCTCCGAATCGAGCGTAACGCGGCGACAATCGAGATAGTATGTCGCCGTTTTTCCGGAAGCGAGCGTGAATTGGCCGCGCGCCAGTGCCAGGGATTGGATGAGCTCGATCAATCGGCTTCGGTCGTACACGGGCCTTCCCACCACGATTCTAACGGCGGATCGAGACGCGCGATCCGATCGACAAGATGTTGTAGACGTCGGCCGCATCGCGCGGCGCGAGGCTGATGCAACCTTGGGGTGTCGTCGACGACGCGACGCGCGGCGCGCCGTGGATGCACAGGTTGCCCGCTCCCAAATCGATCCATACGCCACCGTAGGGATTCGACGGATCATGCGAGGCGACCGGCGCTCCGTCGCGACCATGATATGTTCGGCCCTCCTGCTTGCCCAGAACCATGTACTCACCCGATACCGGTTCGGGATCGCGGCCGACCTGGATGGCGAACCGGCCCGCGTACAGGTCTTGAACATAGAGCGTCAATTCGCCGGCCACCGTGTCGATCTCCGCGCCGAACGGCCCTTCCAATACCTTGATCGTGAGACCCTCGACCGTCGCATTCGGATCATGGATGCCGTTGATGTTGCGAAGAAGCTGCGCGGGGATGCGGTGCTGTTCCGCGACCTGCTCGATCGTTTCACCCGCCGCCATCGTATGCCGCGGCAGGAGCTGATGTTCGCGGGAGTAAACGACGCGTCCGGCGAGCGGATCGAGCAGTTCCTCGGCCGCGCGCCGGTCCGCTTCGGAATCGGCCGCGCCGCGATACGCGTGCGACAGGACGCGGAGTGCTTCCGAGTGTTTTTCGGAGGCGATCAGGGACTGAGCTTGCCGGATCGCGTCACCGATCGGCGTCGCGGGCGTCGCTTCGGATTGGGGCGCCTCCGATGTCGATTCGCCCGGCGACGGCGTCGCGTTCGCGTTCCGCGACGCGGAAACCGCGGGAGACGGCAACCGGGTCGGCGAACCGTCGGCGTCGTACCCCGCATCGAGCGCCGGATCCACGGGGCTCGATTCCCCGTTCGACTCGGAACCACCCGGTATGGGCGGCCCTAGTCGCGATGGGAACCCGGAGTCGGTTCCCGGCGGTCCGTGCGCCGCCGTCGATTCCGGCGCGCCGGACGGAGTCGGTTCCGGATCGGATGACCGAGTCGCGAATCGAGACCGAGGCGCATCGCTCGTCGGCGACCCCGCGTTCCAATCGGGCGAGCCCGCCGTGGGATCGACCGGAGCGGGACGGGTCGGAGGTGGAGAGCCCGCGCGGTCGCCGCGGGCGCCTTGCGCGGCGGCGTATTGCGACGGCATTTCAGGAAGCGCGGGGTCGGTCTCGTCCGTCGGCGCCGACGACGGACGAGCCGGATTGCCTGCGCCGAGCGGAACCGAGGACCCTTCGACGTCGGACGCGCCGGCGGAATCGGTTGGTCCTTCGACCGACGGCGGGCCGAACGAACCACCCATATCGATGTCGGGCGGCGTCAGCAGGTCGCCTCCCGCCGACTCGTCGTCCGCGAACAGATTGGCGACCTCGGGAGGCGGAGGCGGCTGCTCCTTGTTGAGCACGACGTAGACGCCGTAGAGCACGGCGAGGAGCAGGGCCACGACGAATGCGGTCTTGATGGTGTCCATTTCGCCCTCCCTGACGAAAGGATCCTGGATTCTGGGGAGTTCCTCGCGGCGCGCGGCGCGCCGAGCGCACTCCGTTTCCGGGACCGATGGACGATCCGGGATGGCGGATACTACGCGATCCTCGCCAAACGAACTAGGTCAACTCGGACCGATTCCCCCAAGAATTTTCGAGGAAGTAGTATCGTTTCGGAATGCCCCAATACGTCTGACCTTCGGCCGCGTTGGGATCATCGGTCGGATTCCGGTATTCGACGCCGTGTCCGAGGCGTTCGGCTCCCGCGTAATGCGCGTCGCGCACGTGTTTGGGGACCGGCTGCACGCGGCCCTCGCGGATGTCGTGCCGCGCGGCCTCGATCGCGTGCGTCGCCGCTCGGGATTTCGGCGCGGCGGCGAGAAACGTGACGACTTGGGCGAGCGTCCATTGGCATTCGGGCAACCCGACGCATTCACAGGCCCGCATGCCGTCGACGGCGACGGCGAGCGCGCGGGGGTCGGCGTTGCCGACATCCTCGCTCGCGAAAATGATCAATCGGCGGCAAACGAACCGGATGTCCTCACCGCCTTCGAGCATCTTGGCGAGCCAATAGACGGCGGCGTCGGGATCGCTTCCCCGCATGCTCTTGATCAACGCGCTCGCCGTATCGTAGTGCCCATCGCCCGACGCGTCGTAGACCACGGCCTTGCGCTGCACCGATTCCAGGGCCAAGGCGCGCGTCAGCGCGACGGGCCGCTCCGGCGTCGACAGCACGGCGATTTCGAGCGCGTTGAGCGCGCGGCGCGCGTCGCCGTCGCATGTTTCGGCAAGGAACCGGAGCGCGTCCTCGTCGGCGACGACCGCGTGCGAGCCCAATCCACGCTCCGCGTCGCGCAGCGCGCGGCGAAGCAGTTCGAGGATCTCGTCGACCGAAAGCGGCTCGAGCGCGAAGACGTGGCTGCGGCTGACCAGCGCACTGTTCACCGCGAAGAACGGATTGCTCGTCGTGGCGCCGACAAGCGTCACGACGCCGTCCTCGACGTCCGGCAGCAACGCGTCCTGTTGGCCTCGATGGAAACGGTGGATCTCGTCGATGAACAGGAGGGTCCGCCGCCCTTCGGCCGCAAGCTCATCCCGGGCCGCGTCGAGCGTTTCGCGGAGTTCCTTGACGCCGCTGGTTACGGCGTTGAGCTGCCGGAATCGGCGGCGGCTCTCCTGGGCGAGAAGCCTGGCGAGCGTCGTCTTTCCCGTGCCCGGAGGTCCGTGAAGGATCACCGAACTCAGCCGATCCGCCTTCAAGAGCCTCGCCAAGAGTCGGCCCTCGCCCAGCAAATGGCGCTGGCCGACGAACTCCGCGAGCGCAATGGGGCGCATGCGGGCGGCGAGCGGGCGAGCCGCGGCCATGCGGCGCGATTCGCTGTCCGCGAACAGGGGCATTTCCATAGCCGTCTCCTTGCCGAGTTGCCGGTCGCGCTCGAGCGGCCCGGAACCGGCGGCCGATTTTCTTCCGCCGATCGCATTCCCGATTATAGGCAAGCCGCGCCCTGTCGTGGTTCGCGCCGCGAAACACCGTGCGCGCGCTTGACTTGGATGCCGGTACGGGCTGATCGCCAAGCGATCAACGGCGTACACCCATTGCGGATCCCGAAGCTCTATAGGCTCGAACGGCCGATCGCCGTAGAATCGGGGCGCGGGCGATGTCCGCCCGCGCTGTTTCGCGACCCGGCACCGGAATTGGGGACATGGCACGCGAGCGCATTGCCGCCAAACGAGCCGTTCCCGAACCGCGTCCACGACGATTCGGTCGTTTTTGGCGTTGGAAGTTGTTCGTGCTCGTGTTGGTTGTGGTCATCGCCGCGGCGGCGGCCGCGGCGCCGTGGACCGTTACGCGATTTGTGCTCCCCGCGCTCGCCGCCCGCTCCCATGATGTGGTCGCCGGCTCGTTCGACTTCGCGTCCGCCACCTTCGGCTGGACCTCGCCGCTCGTCGTACGCGATATCGTCGCGCGGGACGCCGACGGAAACACGCTGCTTGAAATCCCCGAACTTCGCACCGAACTCTCCCTCTTTCGGATCCTCCGCTCGCGAACCGCGCTCGGAACACTCGTCATCGATCGTCCGCGACTCCGAGTGGTCGTTCATGACGGCCCGACCAATCTCGAGGCCTTCCTTCAACCGCTCTTCGAAGGCCCGCCCTCGGACACGCCGATCGACATCGCGTGGCAGATCCGGGAAGGAACGATCGATCTGGTCGAACCGACCGCGTCCGATCCGTTCGGCACCTTCACCATCGAACGGCTCGACGGCCGCCTCCAACGCGGCGATGGCGTACGCGTGTCCGTGGACTTGGCGGCCGACCTGCGATCGGGTGGGCGAGCGGGCCGGATCGAATTGAAACTGAACTCATCGGAGGACGCCGATCGGCATCGGGGCGGCGAGCTGGGTGCCTCGCTCATCGACATCCCGCTCGAAATGCTCCGGCCGATCTGGCGGCGGATCGAAGCGCCGATCACGTTGGTCGGCATCGGCAGCGGAACGATCGAAGGCCGTTTCCATCCCGATCAACGGGGCGACATCGCGTGGCGCGACGTCCGAGTGACGGGAATCGCCTTGAACGCGCCGACCTGGATCGGCGATGACACGGTCGTCTGCGAGGAGTTCCTCGCGCGGGGCGACGCGCAATGGGACCGGGACCAATGGCGCGTCGAGCTCGACGCGCAATCCGACTATGGGAAGACGGTGCTGCGCGCCGAGTCGGTCGGAGCGGGCCGGGCGCCGATCGCGTCCGCCGCGCTGGGCGGCAATGTCGCGTTCGATGCCGATCTCGATCTCGCCAAGCTCGCCCGCGCCCTGCCGTCCAAGGTCCGAGTCCGCGATCAGGTCACCATCGAATCGGGCCGCGCGATGGTGCATGTGGCCAGCCGTGCGGAAGCGACCGACACGCGCTGGAACGCGTCGCTGGAAACCAGCGACCTGATCGCCCGTCACGGCGATCAGCCGATCGTCTGGCGCAATCCGCTCAAAGCCGATCTGGCGGCGACCTGGAACCGGGGCGCGTGGCGGATCGACCGCTTGGACTGCCGTTCGGAATTCCTGACCGCGCGGCTCGAAGGTTCCGCCGACTCGGCCCAAGTCCATCTCGATGCCGACCTCGCGAAACTCGCCGAACGTCTGAACGCATTCATCGTGATGCCCGCCGATTTCCGCGGTCGCGCCGAAGGTCAATTCGCGTGGAACCGCCACCCGCCCGACGTCGCGGTGGACGCGTCGCTGCGGGTCACCGATTTCCATTGTCAGTTGCCCGGACAGCCCGTATGGCGCGAACCGAAGATGGATGTCACGGTGCGCGCGGGGCTCAGGCACGACGCGAACGGCGTTTGGAACGAGTTGCGATCGGTCGAGGGCGAACTGGTCGCGGCGGGAGACCGATTGACGGCCTCACTCGTCGAACCGTTGTCGCTGACCGGGCCGTTATCCGAGTGCGCGCTGGACACGCGGTGGGTCGGCCAATTGGAGACGTGGCAACAGCGGCTCGGCCCTTTTCTTCCGCTGGGCGGCACGGCCATCGCCGGCGTTGTCGATTTGCGGGGGCGGCCCCGCGTTTCCACGAGCGCGCTTCGCGTCGACGCATTGCAAGGCGAAATACGCGATCTCGCCGTGGAAGGTCCCTCGATGCGCATCCGCGAACCGCGCATCGCCGTCACCATGGATGCGTCGATCGACCTGGCCGCGAAGGCGTTCGATTCAAGACAATTGGAAATCGCTTCGTCGGTCGTCGCGATCCGCGCGGAAGACCTTCATCTCGACTGGGCCGAACCCGCGGCGGATGCGGCGGATGCGCCCGGCAAAACGGCGAAACGGGGATCGGCGACCGGCAAGATCCAATTCCGCTCCGACCTCGAACGCCTGCGATCGTGGTTCCCCCGCGCGGCGACCGATGCCGATTGGGCGATGCGCGGCGAGGTTGTGGGGCGGGCGACCCTGGCCTTGCCGATTGAAATCGAGACCGAGATCCGCGACTTCCAGGTGGCGAGCGTTCGGACCGTGCCCGACGGCTCGGAAGGAAAGGACCGCATCGACCGCGTCGTCTTGTGGGACGATCCGAAAATCCACCTGCTGGCGCGCGGCGATTGGAAGCCGCCGGGCCGCGCGGATATCGAGGAGTTCACGTTGACGGCGACCGGCGCGCGCGTCGCCGCGTCCGGCTCGATCACCGAACTGAACGCGTCCCCCCGGCTCGACCTGCGGGGAGTCGTCGATTACGACTGGAAGACGTACGGCGATCGGCTGCGCCACTGGCTCGGCCCGTCGTTCCGTATCGAAGGGAAGCGATCGGACGCGATCGAATTGGCGGGGCCTCTCGCGCCCGATCCCGCGTCGACTCTGCCGACGGCCCTGCGAGGCAAGGCGGGCGTCGGCTGGGATGCCGCGTCGTATTATGGAATCGAGGTCGGCCAGGGCGCGACGCACGCCACGCTCGCCGACGCCGTCGTCCAGGCCGCCGCGCTCGATATTCCCGTGAGCGGCGGCATGCTGCGGGTCGAACCGCGCGTCGACTTTACGAAGACGGTCCCCGAGTTGACCGTGCGACCCGGCGTGCTGCTCGACCAGGTCCGCATCTCGCAGGACATGTGCCGGAACTGGCTCAAGTTCATCGCGCCTTTGGTCGCCAACGCGACGAGTGCCGAAGGCATGTTCACCATGCAGATCGATCGACTGCGCGTTCCCCTCGGCCGGCCGGAACAGGCCGATATCGCCGGCGCGCTGGTCGTTCAGGAAGCGACGATCGGACCCGGCCCCCTCGCGCAGGCCGTCATCGGACTCATCGATCGGCTCACCGCCGTCGCCGAACGGCGCATCCCGCGACTGTCGGCCCTTTCGGGCGACGTGTGGATGCGCATGCCGTCGCAGGTCGTCGCCTTCGAAATGCGAGACGGCCGCGTGCTGCACCGCGAACTGCGCATGCAAATCAAGGAGATGACGGTCGTGACGCGCGGATGGGTCGCGCTCGACCAGTCCATGGAATGGAGCATCGAGATCCCCGTGCCCGATCGTTGGACCGAGGGCCGACCACTGCTCGCCGGCCTGCGAGGCAAGACGTTCACGATCCCCGTCCGCGGCACGCTCGGACAGCCCGTGCTCGACGAACGGGTCTTCACCGAACTCCTCAACAGTATCCTCGGCGCGGGAACCGATAACCTCCTTCGCGAACAACTGCTTCGCGGACTCGATCGGCTCATCCGTCCCTGATCGACTCGGCAGATGGTAGCCACGCTCGCCAGAGCGTGGATGAACCGTCGAACGCTTCGGCCACCGTCTGGCTACGGGCTACGGGCTACGGGGACGGCGAGGCCTCCTTCCACGGATTCTCCCAATCGCCCCAGCGGCCCAGGTAGGTCGCGTAGGCGGGCTGCTCGGTCCGGCGCTCCTCGAGCCACGCTTTCGTTTCCCCGACGATCCGCTGTTCCTCGTCGAGCGGCAAGTTTCCAAGCAGGACCTGCGTCCGCAGGAAGACGAAGTACGTATCGAGGACGTCGCACCGGCAGTAGTTGCTGATTTCCGCAACGGCGCCTTGCTGGTGGAGGTCCTGGACCATGTAGCCGTGCACGTCCATCTTTCCGGGTTTTCCGAGCAGCGACGCGGCCAGGTTCAATCCGCCGTTGAATCGCGACGCGCCGAAATTGGTCAACACGTCGCACAGATCGAGATGGGCTTTTGCGTTGTACCGGTTGCGAGGCGCTTCGTAGCCCGATCCGCCCGACCAGGCCCGCAGGCTCACGCCGAAACGGAACGCGGCCAGTTCCATGAGCGGCATGTCGAACGTCCGACCATTGAAGCTCACCCACGTCGGCCGCCCGTACCGCTCCCATCCGCGCCAAAAAAAATCGGTCAGCACGTGGGGTCGATGCTGGGGCTCGTCGAGCGAAACGAGATCGACGAGCCGAAAGTCGTCGGCGACCTTCGCGATGACGACGGCGATCGGAATCTGAAAGGTGTAGGGGATGAAATCCGATTGGTGCTTCGCGAGCAGCTCGGCGCGGTAGCGCGCGACGGCCGTGATATCGTCGAGCGATTCCTCGGGGAATCGGATCCGGGAGACGAGTCGGCCGTCGGCGACGCTCTCGACGTCGAACACGAGAAACCGCACGCCCGACTTGGACTTCTCCATCGCGTCGCTCCCTTGCATAATGGACGGCCGGCGAGTCCCTCCCCTTCCCTTTTCGACGGGGGCCCCCGAAGTGAATCACCGGCGCCTGCTCGATCGGTTCCTCCGCTACGTCCGGATCGCGACCACGGCGAACGAAGGCGTTTCGCATTATCCAAGTTCGCTCGGCCAATGGGAATTGGGCCGGCTGCTCGCCGACGAATTGCGGGCGATCGGCGTGTCGGACGTCGAGCATACCGAACACGGCCTGTTGTACGCGACGATTCCGCCCAACGTCGAACGGTCGGCGCCGACGATCGCGTTCAACGCGCATCTTGATACGTCGCCCGAGTCTCCGGGCGACAACGTCCGGCCGCGCGTCATCGAGGCGTACGCCGGGGGTGACATTCCATTGTCACCCGAATCGGGCCGTGCGATCGAAGCCGCGTCGAACCCGGAACTCGCCGGACTCGTCGGCCGCACGCTCATCACGACCGACGGCGCGACACTGCTCGGCGCCGACGACAAGGCGGGCATCGCCGTCATCATGGAGCTCGCCGCGCACCTGCTCGAACATCCGGAAATCGAACGGGGGCCGGTGCGGATCCTGTTCACCTGCGACGAGGAGATCGGACGGGGAACGCGGCACGTCGATCTCGAACGGCTCGGCGCGACGGCCGCGTACACGTTCGACGGGAGCGGAGCGGACGAGGTCGACGTCGAGACGTTTTCGGGCGACCTCGCGATCGTGACGCTGCGCGGGGTGAACATCCACCCGTCGATCGCCAAGGACCGCATGGTGAACGCCGTGCGCGGGGCCGGCGAGTTCCTCGCGCGGATGCCCCGTGATCGGCTCGCGCCCGAATCCACGGCGGGACGAAAGGGCTTCCTGCACCCGTACCAGATCAGCGGCGGCGTCGGCGAGACGACGGTGCGCATCCTCCTGAGGGATTTTGAAACGCCGTCGCTCGCATCGCACGCCGACCTGCTTCGGGGCGTCGCGCGGGATGTCGAGCGGGCTTTTCCGGGGCTCACGGTCGAGGTATCGGTGCGCGAGCAGTACCGCAACCTGCGGGACGGTCTCGCGAAGGAGCCGCGCGCGGTCGCCTTCGCGCTCGAAGCCCACCGGCGGCTCGGTCGCGCCGCGCGCCAGACGATTGTCCGAGGCGGTACGGACGGGTCGATGTTGACGGAAAAAGGCCTTCCGACCCCGAACCTGTCGGTGGGACAGCACAACCAGCATTCGCCTCTCGAATGGGCATGCCTCGACGAAATGGTCCAGGCCCTCGAAGTCGCCGTGCAAATCGTCCGCCTATGGTCGGCCGCATGAGCATGGGGAGCCCGTAGCCACGCTCGCCCGTAGCCACGCTCGCCAGCGCGTCGATGAATCGTCGTACGATGCGGCTACCGTCTGGCGACGGTGGCCACGGGCGACCGTGGCTACCGATCGTCCGCCGCCAGCCTGCGGAAGACGTCGGCGTCGACCTGTTTCAACAGCGTTTCGCGCCGTTCGCTCGGCAAGAACGCATGCACGAAACTCTGCTTGATCATGGCGAGCGCGTCCCACAACGTGATGCCGCGCGGGCTCATTCGGGCCGCCGCAAGGAACTCGTCGGCGAGCGTTGTTCGGCCGATACCCGGATTGTCGGTGCAGATCGCGAGCGGTAGGCCTTGCTCCCATAACGTCATGAGCGGATATTCCGCGCACGACTCCGAACTTGGAACATCCGGGTCGCGGAATCCGACCACCTCGCGGTTCGATGTCGGACAGAGCTCGATGCAGATCCCCCGGTCACGAAACCGCTGGGCGAGATGCGCATGTTCGCCGATGGTCAGTCCGTGCCCGATGCGATCGGCATGAAGACGGTAGGCGGCCTCCCAGATCGAATGGGCCGACTCCCCTTCGCCCGCGTGGATCGTGATCGGCAGGCAGACTTCGAACGCCTTTTCAAACGCGTCCTCCAAATCCCTGGGAGGTGTCGCGCGTTCGTCACCCGCGATATCCAATCCGGCGATGAAGTCGGGCATGTCCTTTTTCGCGCGCACCGCAAAGTCCACGGCATCCGAAACCGATTCGGGAATCCGACGATCGCCAATGATGATGAAACGAAACACGGGACGATCGGCGGCGGGCCGCGCGTGTACGGCACGGCGAAGCTCCTTCTCGAATGCTTCGAGAAACGCGAGGGCGTTGCCGTATTTCGTCGGGCTCCCGCGCAGTTCGACATACGCCAACCCCTCGGCGCGCGCCTGTTTGACGAGCGTCTCGGCATATGGGCGCCATGCGGCCGGATGACGCAACAGGACCGAACCGGACAGTGCGCCCGGACGCTCGTACGCCTTGAATTTCCCGTCATGCCGGGTCGTGAGTGCCACGCGAGGCGACGTCGATTCGTAGAGCGCATGTTCGAGTTTCGATCGATCGGCGTGGATCAGCAGGGCCGCGCCGCGATGCGATCGTTCGAGCGAGTTCTTATCCCCCAGCGCATCGGGCCAATCCCAGGGCCAATCGGGTCCGTCGAGGTCGACAAGATGGCGCACCGATCGCAAGGCCTTGCCGCGTTCGGACGCGTTCAACACGTCCCAAATCGCGTGCGCGACGACTTGTTGTTGCTGGACGGAAAGGCAGCCGCCGATATGCCTATGTAAATCGGCCTTCGGAAGGGACGCGAGCCAGTCGCGATGTCGCGGTTCGATCCGCTCCGAACGCAGCCGCTCGATCCCGCTTGGCGGGAGACGGTAGACGCTCCTCCAGTTCTCATGATGCTCGACCCGCGCCAATTCGGCGAGATAATTGCCAAGAAGTCCGCTCCCCTCGCGTTCGCGGCGCCGGACCTCGTCGCGCAATCGACACGCATCGGGTGCGGACCATTCCTCGACTTTTCCGTCTTCCGGGAACGGGACGGGAAACCGCCGCGAGGTCACGCGCCCGTCGTTGTCGAGCTCGATATCGAGCAGTTCGTTCCGTCGGCACGCTTCGGCCACGACCGGCATGAACCTGGCCGCGTCGTCGCGCGGAAGCGGTGCAAGCCAACGGTCGACGTCCTCATCGGCGGGGCCCCGGGCGTTCCCTTGCATGAGCACATGGACGAGAGCCCGGCACCCGAACAAATGGCCGGCCCATTGCAGATCGGCGCTCATCGTCTTGCGGCCGCCGGCGAGCGAAAGGACCAATTGTCCGCGATTCACGTGTTCGTGGGCCTTCAGCCCGACCCGGAGTACCAGCTCCTGAAACCGCGCGCACTGCTCCTGCGTCGTCAGATCCTCGATCACCGCATCCGACCAGACGCGCAGGACCGGCCCGTTCGCCAGCTTCCCGCGCCAATCGCGCACCAGATCGATCGATGCGACGGCCTTATCGCCTCGGGTCGTGACGAGCCAGACCTCGTGGGGAGCCTCGAGTCCGCGATCGCGCCGCGCCGCGTCGATCTTCTCGAATTCCGGATGGTTTTGATAAAGCGGTAGCGAATCGGGCGCGAGGAACGCGTACACTTCCGGAATGACCGGCCAGCTCATGCCGAGCGTGCAGAGCAGCACGTTGCGGGGTTCGTCGTCGACGCGTTCGACATGGGAATCCGCCGCCATTCGGGGTCTCCATCGGCCATGCACGCACTGATCGTCAACGAACAAGGCGTTGCCGTCCGAGCGGAGGGAGACGTGTTGACCGTGCGGCGAGGCGCCCAGCGCCTGCGCCAGGCGCGCATCAAGGAAATCGACCAGGTCATCCTGCTCGGCCGCGTTGACATCACGTCGGGCGCCATGAACCTGCTCCTGCGCCATCATGTCGATCTCGTCCTCTTGACGCAACAGGGTGAATTCCGCGGTCGGCTCGCCGGGCGCATGTCGCGGAACGTCACACTGCGCGTCGCGCAGTATCGGTACGCGACCGACCCGGCGCTCAGCGCGAGAATCGCCGCGCCGATCGTCGAAGCCAAGATCCGCCATCAACGGCAGCTCCTGGTCCGCGCGCAGAGGCAATTGTCCGACGACGCGCTCGCGGTCGCCGTCGGCAACCTGCGACTCGTCGCCGAACGCGCCAAACGCACGAGCGGCATCGACGAACTTCGGGGTGTCGAGGGTCACGCGGCGGCGATCTATTTCAGCCAGTTTCCCAAACTCATCCGCAACGACGGGTTCTCGTTCCGCGGCCGGAACCGCCGCCCGCCCCGCGATCCGATCAACGCCCTCCTGTCCTTCGGCTACGCTGTGCTCGGCAGCTTGATCGAATCGGACATCTACCGCTGCGGGCTCGACCCCATGCTCGGATTCCTGCACCAGCCGGCGTACGGGCGTCCGTCGCTCATGCTCGATTTGCTCGAGGAGTTCCGGCCGTTGATCGACGGTCTCGTCCTTCGCGTCGTCAATCGGCGGCAGATCGGTCCCAGGGATTTCAACACGGTCTCGGGCGCCTCGCTCGCGGCACTCCTTCAGGACGACTCGACGCCCGAACTCGAATCGCCGGTCGACGTCGCGCGCCCCGAACCGTCCGGCTCGCTGGACAACTCAATGGACGATCGTTCGACCGATCCGCGAACCAGCCCTTCGGCGGCCGACGGAGGCGTGAAACCCGATGAATGCTCGCCGAAATACGCCGTGCTGCTGTCCGACATCGGTCGACGGATTTTCTTGAACGAGTTCTTTCGCCGCATGCGCGAGACGCTGTTCTATCCGCCGCGCGCCGCCAACTTCGAACTGCGCGACATCATCCGCGAACAGGTCTATCATGTCGGACGCGTGGTCGAGGGAACGGATGACGAATACTCGCCGTTCGTCCCGGCCTGACTCGGTCGTCGACAGAGTCGCTGATCGCTCCACAACAAACCCGCACCGGTTTCCAAGCCGTGCGCGGTGCGGGTGGTTCGCGGAGCGAACCACGACGTTCCGGCTCAGATCACTTCGTCCGCGTCGTCGCGATCGACGTAGGTGCCGAGCCCCAGGATGTCCGTCGCCGGCACGCACCGGGCGCACAGGTGGAAGATGCGGACGGTGTCCTCGACCGGATCGATCTCCTCGAGCAACATGCGTCGGAGCGCATCGAGCCGATCGTCGGCCAATTCGCCCTCGCATACGCTCTTCTGCACCCGCGTCAGGTACGCCTTCGTCTTGCGCAGGACCCGGGCGCGGCGGCGGTCGCTCACGATGTCGTAGCACACCACCAAATACATCGCCCAAACCCTTTCTTTGGGGAACGGATTCTCATACATTGGATGGGCCTACCTATGGTGATCGGACGGACGCCGCTCCGCAATCCGCCCACCTTGGCGCCGCGATTGCGCGCGCGGCCGCGCGCCGCATGGGCATTATGTGACAGGATCCTGACACTCGGATTGTTGGCGGCCGCCTCGCGCGGCCGCCGGAGGATTCGCGCGACATGAACTGGAGCGACCTGCTGACCGCCTTCCTGCACGACCCGCCCGACAAGGCCATCGAGATCCGCACGCATGAATCGCGCGCCCGTAGGTACCTGGAAGCCGCCATGGATCGGTCGGTGTCCGCCGCCGAGTCGGCGGGAGGCAGGGCCGATCAACTGGCGTCGGCCACCGAACGCCTGCCGATGCCCAAAGGCGACGATCCGTCGCGCCGCGTCGACCTGTCGGACGGCGAGCAGGGTCATGCGGAAGGCCTTCGGCTGATCCACCCTCTGTCGGCGCGACGTTTTTCCCAGGGACTTGCCGCGGCGAAACTCGACGAACCCCATATCCAATCGGCTATTCGCGAGATCGTCGGGGGACTTCCCGACTGCGAGCATCCTCAGCGGTTCTTGGCGCTCTGGCGGTTGCTCGAGGATCGCCTTACGGAAACGAGGCCCGAGTATGCGTTCTTTCCCGCGGATACGCGATGCCCCGACCATACGATCTGGCACCATATGGATATCACGACCGCGCTCCGCGCGGTCGAAGACGGCTCGAACGCCGCGTTCCTGTCGTTCAGCATCGGTCCGGTTCAGGCATTCATCGGCGCCGCGAGGACGCTGCGGGATCTCTGGACCGGCAGCATGATCCTCTCCTGGCTCGCCTTCCAAGCGATGACCCCGGTCCTTGAAGCGATCGGGCCGACCGCCCTCGTCTACCCCTCGCTCCGCCGCGTTCCGCTCTGCGATGCGTGGTTGAATGCGAAGCTGACTCAAGGCAACAACCCGAAGAGGTGTCGGGAACTGGAACTCGATTCCGAGAAGCGCAAGTCACCTTGCCTTCCCAACCGATTCGTCGCGCTCGTTCCCTACGGGCCCGAGCGCGCCGAAGCCAAATCGTTGGCCGAATCGTTGGCCGATGCCTGCGAACGCGCCGCGCGCGAGGGGTGGCGGGAAATCCGCAATGCCGTCCATAAGGCCATCCACGGGAAACTGCAAAGCGAGATGGACCGATCCCTCACGGAAAAGTGGGACCGATACTGGTCTCACCAGACGGACGACTATTTCGATATCCGTACTACGATCCTGCCGTGGCGAGACTGCAACGACGATGCGATCGCCCGCATGCTCGGCGGCGACACCCAACGTCGCGAATCCGAGGCGGAGAGCCCGTTCAAGGCAGTGGCCCCCCATGCCCATGCCATCCGGGAACTCGCCGAGGCGATTCCCAAAGAGGATCGGACCGGCTATTCCCAGAATTCCACCGGCCAGTGGCAAATGCGGCTCGACGTGTCATCCCGACTCATGGAAGCGGCCAAGTCGGTCCGTCCCATTCCCAACCCAACACCCGCCGAGGACAACGAGCCGGTTCCCGGCAAGTGCAGCCTGCTCGGCACCGTCGAGCAGATGGGGCCCGCCGATTTTGAATCGTCGGCCCGTTTCTGGGAACAATTCGCCAAGACGATCGCGATCGACGGTGTCCGCGTGCGGAAGGGCGAGCGGCTTTCCGCCGTCGCGCTCGTCAAGCGATTCGCGGGCCCCGCATTCTTCCGCGAGGAACTCGACCTGAACAGACACGGCGAACTGCGCTGGGACGATACGGCCACCGTCGCGGCCAACTTATGGTTGAAGAAAGCCGGACTCGACCCGAACCAAATCCGCGAGGAGCACGACTGGAGCGGCCAGTGGTTGCATGGATCGCAGACAGCGAATGCCAACGGCACGGCGAGTCCCGACGACGAGGATGCATGTCCATCGGATCTGCGGGGACCGATCCGAAAAGCGATCGATAAACTCGGAAAGCCGCCGGTGTACTACGCGATCCTGATGATGGACGGAGACCTGCTCGGCGAATGGCTGCGGGGCGACCGTTCGCCCCAGGTCCGGGAAATCATGCACGAGAAGATGACGCGGTACTACGCTTCGCTCAAGTCGCGCAATCACGAAGGCTGCGCGCGGACGACATCGTTGATCGACGCGGGGCTCGACGCGCGCCGCCACGTCGGCCCCGCGCTCCATGCGGCGCTCAGCGAGGCGCTCGCCAATTTCTCGCTTCACTTTGTGCCGCGCATCGTCCGTGGCCACGGCGGCTCGCTCGTCTACGCCGGCGGCGACGACGTCCTGGCTCTGCTTCCCACCGAAACGGCCATCGCCTGCGCCCGCGAACTCCGCGAGACGTATCGCCTCGAGTCGCAAAAGGACCGCCTGGGTCGGCGACGTCTGCTCATGGGGAATCGCGCGACGGTAAGCGCGGGGCTTGCGATCGTCCACCACAAGGAAGACCTTCGGTTCGCCCTCGATCAAGCGCGCCTCGCTGAGCAAGATGCCAAACGGGACGGCCGCGACGCGCTGCGCATCGCCGTCTGCCGCCGGTCGGGCGAACACGCGTCGGCGACCTGCCCTTGGGAATTCGCGGAGACGGTCGAGCGTTGGGTCAAGGCGTTCGTGCCGGATGACCGAAGTCGCGACGGCGCATCCGATCGCTGGGCATACCATCTTCGCGCGGAATTGCCCACGCTCACCGCGCTCCCGCCCGAAGCGATGAAATCCGAAATCAAACGACAAGTCGACCGGTCCGAGGAACCGACCCGACGGCGCCTCGACCCCGAGGGTTGTCCCGACGATCCCAGGAAACCGTGCGCGGGGCAACGGATTGCGGACGCGTTCGACCGATATCGACTGTCCGCGTTGCCCGTCGAGCCGCTTGCGGTGACCGCGGCGCACGTAGGGTCCACAGCCGAGGACCGTCGCCGGTTTCCGTGCGACGGCGGCGCACTCGAATCGTTCATTATTTTGTGCCAGACCGCGTCGTTCCTGGCGCGGGGGAGGGAGGAATGACTGGGATCCCATCACAGACCGACGCAAGCCGGGCCACGGCGACGATCGGCCTGCTGCTCGACCCGCTCGATGTCCTCTTCTTCCGCGACGGGCGCCCGTTCGGCGAGGCATCGTATGGGGTAAGCACGACGCCCCTTCCCCAAACGCTCGCGGGCGCGGTCCGCACGAATCTGCTGCGCCACGCGAACTGCGATTTCGACAAGCTCGGAAAGGCGATGCGCGACACGTCGGATTTCCGAGCGGCGGTCGAAGCGGGCGGCGCGCCCGCCTGGATCGCCGATCTGGTCGTGCGCGGGCCTTGGTTCGCACGCGACACAGAGTCGACTTCGGGTGTCGAACTCCTGTTGCCGGTTCCCCACGTGCTCCACGTCGACAAGAAAAAGACGGCACCGGCCCGTTCGGGCGCCCGCCGATCGGGCCAGGACGACGGCGAAGCGAAGCTCTATCGCATACGACCGGTCCGCTCCGAGACGATTCCCGGTTGGCGGCACGCCGCGCGCCGCGCCGGCATCGAACGGCCGCTTGCCCCGTTGTGGGCGAAACACGCGGCACGCACCGAACCGGCCCACGGATATCTCACGACCCGCGGATTCGAGTCGTTCCTTCAAGACGATCGATCACACGAAAAGACCTCCGTGGAGAATACTGGTCTTGTCAAGAACGACGACGTCTTCGCGTTCGATCGCCGAACGGGAATCGGCATCGATCCCAAGACGCTGCACGCGGATGACGGCAAGATCTATGGCGCGTCGTTCCTCTCGCTCAAACCCAAGGTGTGCCTTTACGCATCGGTCGTCGTGCCGGCCGCCGCGCTGCGCGACGCGGCCGAGGCATTCGAGCGGGTCGACACGATGGCGTTCGGCGGGGAAGGGAGACGCGTCCACGTCCGCGTGGTTTCCGGAGCGGACCGGCCCAAGGCCCCGGCGCATCGGGACCCCGCGCCCGGATCCCGCGAAAGACCGCTCGTCGTGCTCACGACGCCCGGACTCTTCGAGGCCCGCTGCCGCTGGGCCCCGCAATGTCTCTTGGCGAACGGGAATCTGACGTCCGCCGCCGTTTCGGGCAACGTGCCCGTCTCGGGATGGGATTTGGCGCGCGGAGGCCCGAAACCGACACGGTTCGCGGTCGCCGCGGGCGCCGTGTATTTCCTCCAAGAACCGTTGACGAACTGGCCAACGTCCTTGTGCGACGACGAACGGGATCGGGCGCAAGGCTGGGGCTGCTATGTGAGAGGAGTTTGGACCGATGAATGATGCGATCGGCTCGTCGCAGGCGAAATGCCTGCTGTTCATCCACGCGCGGACATCGCTGCATCCCGGATCGGGCGCGGCGCTGGGCGTCGTCGACTTGCCCGTACAGCGCGAAAGGCACACGCACTGGCCCCTGATCCCTGGTTCCTCGCTCAAAGGCGTTCTCCGCGATGCGTGTGGTCGCGGATGCACACAGGATCAGAAGGAGAAGATCCCCCTGGTATTCGGCCCGGAAACGAAAGACGCCGACAAGCACGCGGGCGCGATCAGCTTCACCGATGCGCGCATCCTGGCCTTTCCCGTCCGGTCGCTCAAAGGCGTGTTCGCGTGGATCACCTGCGACAGCGTGTTGCGGCGGTTCGCCCGCGACGCGAAGATGGCCGGCCTCGATGGACCGACGGCTCCCGGCCCCGCCGAAAAGAACAAGGCGATTTGCGCCGCCAACGCTCCCTTGCTCGTGAACGGCACGCAAATCGTGCTCGAGGAGTTCGAATTCGCGAAACAGGCCGACGCGCCGGCCGGTTGGTCCGATGCGCTCGCGCGGCTGGTGTTTCGCGACGAGGACGAACGGCCCATGTTCCGCGACCGGCTCGTCGTCCTGCACGACGATGATTTCGGACATTTTGTGCGGCACGCGACCGAGGTTGTCGCGCGCATCGGGCTGGATGCAGCGACCAAGACCGTCAAGAATGGGGCCCTGTTCTATCAGGAGTTTCTGCCGACCGAAACATTGCTCTATTCCGTGGTGATCGCGAACGCCTCGCGAAATGGCCGCGCCATGGCGGCATCCGACGTGCTCAAGTTCGTCAGCGATGGCGAGCCCGGCATACCGGAAATCCTCCAGATCGGCGGCGACGAGACGATCGGAAAGGGACTCTGCGCGGTCCACTTCTCCAATGGAAAGGGAGGTGCGTGATGACGCAGGCGAAGACCAAGTCGGACCATACGGTGGACCAACGACGCGCAGCGCACGCGTGGGAAGCAATTCAACGAGTCAAGTCCGACTATGACGATCGCGATAGGAAAGAGTACGGAGGACACGCCAAGAAACTGCCGATTCGAATTATCAGCGCTGGACTAGGACAAGCGTTGGCGTTCCTTCTTGCGAAAGCAAACTCGCCGACATCGAGCGACCACAAACCCCATGTCAAGCAAGTACATGACGAGCTCACGGATTGGGTTGTCAAGAGGCGGCCAATGACCGCCTCCGATCCAGACAGCCTCCTTCAGAGCGTCATCAACGGCGACTCGGACTTCCTTCGCCAAGCCACGGATGAAGTCCTCGCCTATCTGCAATGGCTCAACCGGTTCGCGGAAGCGGAAGGGTTGACGGACGAGGAGTGATAGAAATGCCGCGCGGTGTTGTTGAGATTCGTAAGGTCTTCAACGGCCCACGCCGGGTCAGGAAGCCGTTCATCAAAGCGACGGACTTCGAAGTACTCGACGATTCACTTCGTCGAACTGGCTGGGGTGCGATTACGACTTCCGATGTCGACGAGGACTTGGATGTCGAATACGACATTTCCAACGGTAAGGCGACCGACGTTCGCCGCTATGCCGCGATTCCGCAGGCTGTTCGGCGGATCTTGGAAGTTCACTCTTGTGGCCATCCGGGCCTGGCGCTGGATAAGTTTGTCCATTGCTCGCGAGGCCAGTCCTTCGTAAGGCACGCATTGCAAACGGTCGTTGATGTCAACAATGGAATGACGTCGCAGTCCGACCTATTTCCGTATGTGTCGAAGCATTGGCACGGCGATCTCAACGCGGCCGGTGCCGACACGTTCGCGGCGATGACGCTCGGCCCCACGGCGCTACATCTGTCGCGCGCGTCGGCTCTCGAGAACGCGGGCATCTGCCTGCACCCGCTCTACGGGTTCGTCTATCTGCCGGGCAGCGGTCTGAAGGGAATGGCACGCGCGTTCGCCGAAACGGTTTGGTTGTCCGTGCAGACGGATGCGGTGTCGGCTTGGCGGCACATCGAGGACGTGTTCGGCTGGGCACCGACGCGGTATCGAAGGGAGCAGATTGACGATCGTAATCACCCTGCAAAGAGACGATACGAGACGGAGGACGATTCCAAGTCGCCCGAGATCAAAGCGCACGTCGGCAACGTGGTTTTTCACGACGCCTGGCCCGAATCCTGGCCCAAGTTAATTGTCGACATCGTGAACAACCATCACTCGAAATACTACCAAGGCAACAATGATTGCAGTGCGCCCGGCGATTGGGAAAACCCGATTCCCGTGTATTTCCTCGCCGTCGTTCCGGAAACGAAGTTCACGTTCGCGCTATCGAAACGGTGCTCGGATGTCGACGACTCACGGGTCGACCTCGCGCGCCAATGGCTGCTCGGCGCGCTGTGCCATCTCGGCGCGGGCGCCAAGACCAACGCGGGTTATGGCGCGTTCCAGGCGATTCAACCGGACACGGCGCCGCATGTCGCCGCCCAGGCGGATCGTCGCTCGTTCTCCACAACGCTCACGTTGACAAGTCCCGGATTCCTCGCCGGCGCGAATCAAAAAGCGGAGGACTGCGACTTGCGCGCCGCGACGCTCCGAGGTCAGCTCCGTTGGTGGTGGCGAACCCTGCATTCGGGATTCATGACCGTCAACGAGCTTCGCCTCGTGGAGGCCGCGATTTGGGGGGACACGCATGTTGCCGGCGCGGTCCGTGTCATCGTGTCGCCGTCCGACACATCGGCGCATCCCTCCCGGCGAACGCTGTACGACAAGAGTGCATACGCCAACTTCCCCAACGCGCAGAAGGTTGAGAATTACGGTATCCCGGACAACGTCATCTCCGGAATACGCCCCGAAAAGACGACCCAGGGACTTTGGTACGCGTCGTTTGGCATGCATGACGGCGGGAAGCAAAGGCATGTTCGCGAACCCGGTGCTCGTTGGATCGTTCAGTTGATGGCGAGGTCCACTCGATTCCATGTGGATCGAAAGCGCGCGAAGGATCGCGAGACGGCGGCAATGGGACCCCATATCGAATCGCAGATGGTTCTCGACCAAGCGATCGACGCGCTCCGACTCCTGTGCACCTGGGGTGGCGTCGGAGCGAAGTCCGGAAAAGGGTTTGGTTCGCTGGCGATCGAATCCGATGCGACTTGGTCGTTGGAATCCGCCAGACAACGTGCGGCGCACTTGCGCCAGTGCTGTGGGATCCGCCGCGCCTTTTGCGAAAGCGATGCCCAGTCGTCCTCGTTGGAACTCATGATCTCGGCGTCGACCGAACAAGGTTTCCCTTTTGAATGGCCCGAGGTTTGGTCGGTCCTCGACCAGGTCGGATTCGCGTACCAGGCAATTGCCAAGAAACACAAGCGACGCCGGGAAAAACAGGCTCTGGGCCTCCCGAGGCGCGTGCAAAATCCGTCAAGCGGCGATTTCCATGCGGCGGATCCCGTCAACGTCACGAAACGGCATACTTCACCGGTTCATGTCCATGTCGACACGACGGAACGTGGGTACCGCATCGCGACGATCGCATTTCCCGCGGCGCGATTGCCCGATTTGCGCGAGAGCCAGCGGTTCCTGGCCGCTTTCATGAGCGATTTCTCCAAGGAGTTGCAGCGGAGGTCGGAACTGGCCTACCAGCCCGCCGTACCGGGTGCGGCGCGCGCCGAGCGACCGGAACAGGGAGCGGCATCGCCTCGGTCCAGGACGTACCCGGAAGTGCAGCCCCGTGGTGATTTGCCATCGCTCGTCCATAATCGAACGGACGGCAAACGACGCGTATTCAAGGTCGAACGAACCCAGCCCGGTCAATCAGCGGACGCACAGTGGCTCCGGCCCGCCGCCAACGCGTCCTATCAAATGGAACGGAATTGGAAAATCGCCGAACTTCCGCAGGGCTGTCCGGTTCCCGCGTACATTGTTGGCGAGGTCACCGATGAGGCACGCAAACTCGCGAAGTGCGTCGAAATTGTGGGAATTCCACCTCAATCCACTCCATCACCCCAACAACAACGGCCCGGTTCCCACGGCCGCAGCGGTGGGCACGGCCGATCGCAAGGGCGAAACCGATGAAGAACGTGCCATCCGGCTGCGCACGATGGGCCATGGCGATGCCAAGTGGGAAGCTTGCTCGACAACGCGCCGGCAAGCTGGGAGCTTGCCCCATGGGAGTGAAATCGCTCGTCTCTTTCTCTTCGTCCATCATCCTTTCCCATGAACACACTGTTGATTTGCACGCTCGGCGGGAGCGTTGAACCGATCGTCGCGTCGATCAAGAAGTGGAATCCCGTGCGGATCGCGTTCGTTCCGACGCCGCAAACGAGCGCCCTTGTGGCGTCCCAGGTCGTTCCGCTCGCCGCCGCCGAGCGCGTTCCCCTCGATCCGGGCCGGTACGACACGATCGAACTCCCCGACGGACAGGACTTCACGTCGTGCGTCGACCTCCTCCGACGACGTCTCGCGCCGTCGGTCCAGGAATGGCTCGCCCGAGGCGCGGATTACCAGGTGGTCGTCGATTTCACGGGCGGAACCAAATGCATGTCGGCCGCCCTCGCGCTCGTCGCGCGCAAATGGCATTGCCTCTTTTCCTACGTCGGCGGCACCGAACGGACCAAGGACGGCGTCGGAATCGTCGTATCGGGCAAGGAACAGGTCTTGCACGCCGACAACCCGTGGGACAGCTTGGGCGCGCAGGCCGTCGAGGATTTTGTCGTGCTCTTCGATGAGCAGGCGTACGCCGCCGCGTCGATGCTCGCCAACCAATCGCTGCGGCACGTCACGGGCGGAACGCGCAAGCGCGAGTTCAGCGCGCTGGCGATGCTCGCCGACGCGTACAACGATTGGGACCGGTTCGACCACCGACGGGCCGCCGACGGGCTCCGCCGCGTCGTGGCGTCCCAAAACGATCTCGCGGCCGTCCTCGGTCCGCTTCCCGCCGAACGGATCGTCCAAACGCTCGATACCCACATCGACTTCCTCGACGGGCTCCTGGGCGGCCGAGCTCCGAACGTCGCGCATGTGGTCGACCTGCTGGCCAACGCCGGTCGGCGGAAGGCCGAGGGACGCGTCGATGACTCGGTCGCCCGTTTGTACCGCGCGATCGAATCGATCGCCCAGCTCGCGCTCGCCGATCGTCACGGCATTCCCAATACGAAACGCATTCCGATCGACCGAATCCCCGACGCGCTGCGCGGACGGTTCGAGTCGCGCAAGGACTTCAACGGCCTGGTCTTCATGGGCCTGCAAGACGCCTACCGATTGCTCGACGGACTCGGCGACCAACTCGGCGCGGCCTTCCGACGACTCCGCCTTCACGAGGACGACCACTCGCCGCTCACCGCGCGGAACCAATCGATCCTGGCGCACGGTTTTCAGCGCGTCAGCGACAAAGTGATCGAATCGCTTTGGACGGCCGCGACGCAACTTTCGGGCGTTGTCGACGACCGGCTCCCCACGTTCCCCAAACTCGGTTTATGAGAAAGTCGTGGTTCGCTCCGCGAACCACTTAACCCACAAGGCTCCTCCAGTGTCGACGCCTTTCCCCAGAATGGGCGTATGAGGCTTCGCGATGACTGCGCATCCGCGCGATCCGCAATCGGCCGACGATCGGCACGCATCCTTGGACGGTGATGCGCATTCCGATCCGCGCGCGGAACACGGCGCGGGGGCGGCGATCGAGCCGTTGCCTTCGGATCCGTCATGGCCGTTCGCCCGGTTCCTTGGCGGCGTTTACGTGCTTCCGTACCGCGTGAGGCTCGAGACACCCGGCGTGTTCGCGACCGTTCCAATGCTTCGCGGAGTCTGGGGCGCGGCCCTTCACGACCTGGACCGATCGGTCTACGACTCGGTGTTCGCGCCGGATGGGGATGGCGTCGGCCAACGATCGCCGGGCTATTTGCTCCGTGCGGCGCCGCCCGATCCGGCCATCGCGCCCGCGATGGACTGGATCCTGATCGGGGAAACGGCGCGGCGGCCCGACCTTCAGGAGACGCTGTGGCGCGCGTGGGACATCGCGTCGGGCATGGGGCTCGGCCCCCACAGGATTCGGTTCCATCTGCGTGACCGTTGGGCGATCGACTCGAACGGAATGCGCCTCGGCGCGCCGCGCGCCTGGTCGCTCGCCGAAGTACGGCCGTTCCATGACGGCGATCCGGGCACGACGCCGTTGCGGCTTCGGTTCGACGCGCCGGTACGCCTGATCCGACAAGGGCGGCTCATCGATCGCCCCGGCCTTCCGGACATCATCGTCTCGGTCTGCCGTCGGATCCGCGCGTTCCTGCCCTCGGCGCGGCACGCCGAGTGGGACGCGGCGTCGCGCGATTGGATCGAGACCTCGCGCCAAGTCCCCGCCGAACCCTGGGTCGGCGATCGGCTCGACCTCATGCGCTATTCCGCCCGGCAGCACTCGGAGCTCGAACTGCGCGGCGTCGCCGGCCGGCTCGATCTGCCCGGCGGCCCCGGTGCGCTCTGGCCGCTGCTCGCCGCCGCCCAGTGGCTCCACATCGGAAAGGGAACGGTGATGGGCCTTGGTCAACCGAAATGCATGCGCCTCCCGCCACCCAACCAACAGACTTAAGTTAACCACACCAAACCGCCAACTGAAAACTGAAAACGGAAAAAGGCCGCCAATGCCCAACGACACTCCCCAATGGCGCGTCTTGCAGGAGACCGTTCGAACGGGCGACGCGGATGGAGCGCGCCGCGCAATCGAGTCGATGGTCGCCGCGCGGCGGGACGCGGTGGGCGAACACACGGAGTGGGGCTTGGTCTGCGAGCAGGCGGGTCTGCTTGCGCTCGCGTTCACGGAGTTCCAGTTGGCCGTGCGTGATCGGCCCGATGATCCGATCGCCGGGTTCCATCTGGCGCAGCATTACCGGGAACGGGGGGACACGGGACGCGCCTCGGGACTCCTCGCGCGGCTCCTTGAATCGAATCCCGCCGAGGAAACGTGGTTACGGCTCTATGTCGAGATCCTCTGCGAGGACGGCGCCGCGCCGCGCGCGGTGGAGGCGATCGATCGGGCGGCCGAACAGGGCTTGGATCCGAGCACGGCGAACGTCCTGCGCCGATCGACGGGCGCGTCGCGCGACGACGATCACGAGGATGCGGCCGAGAAATGGAAACGCGAACTGGTCCCGACCGACGCCGATTGCGTGCGTTTCCACACGCTTTTCAGCGGTCGCGAGGGAGTCTACGCGCGGCAATGGGTCAAGCCGGACGGTGAAGGAGGATACAGTCCGATCCAAGAGCCGCTCACGCCGCAGGTCGTCCGCAACCACTTGCTGGGCAATTACACGGTCGGCGTATACGTCCTGCGTTTGGACGCCACGGCGACGTTTTTCGCGGTCGACCTGGACATCGACAAACAGGCGTTGCAACGCGCGCGGGGCGACCATCGGTACGCCCAGACGCTCCGCGACACGCTGCGCGCCGAGGGCCCCCGGCTGCTCGGCGCCCTGCGCGAGCTCGGCTTCGAGCCGGTTTTTGAAAACTCCGGGTACAAGGGTCGGCATTACTGGGTCTTTTTGGAGGAGCCGGAACCGGCGGAGTCGTTGCACCTGCTGGGCCGTCTCTTTCTCGCGTGGCAAGCGGCCCAATTGCCGCCTGGGTTCCATTTGGAGTTTTTTCCCAAACAACCGACGCTCAAGGGCAAGGGGCTCGGCAACCTCATCAAGTTGCCGCTCGGCATCCATCGGCGCACGGGATACCGGAGCCAGTTCCTGGACGATCGGGGCGAATGGATCGACGACCCGCTCGGCGCGCTGCGCGGGGTGAGCCTGATGGGTCGGGACCGGCTGCACGCCGCCATCCAGCGGCTCAAGGGAATGCCGGAGGCGGCGGGGGGCGGCGCGGGGTCGGTCGGTGGTTCCACCGAGGCGGAGCGGCCTCCGTGGGAAGGGGAAGGCGGACGGGCGACCGTTCCGGGGCCGCCGCCTCCGGCCCGTATGCCCGTGTGGACCGAAGCGGACTTCGACGCGGACGGACGGATGCGGCATCTGCTCGCCCATTGTCCCGTGCTCGCCGAACTCAAGCGGATCGTCGACGGACATCGCCGGTTGACGCATGAGGAGCAATTGGTGTTGATCCATTCGATGGGTCATGTGGAGGGCGGTCCGCAGGCGGTAAACTACTTGTTCGCCCAGTGCTCCGACGTGGGTCCGGAGAAGTACATGAAGGACCGGTTGAAGGGCAACCCCGTATCGTGCCCGTCGATCCGCAAGAAGGTCCCCCACATCACGCGGCGCGTGGCGTGCCGTTGTCCGTTTGAGTTCGCGAAGGACCGGTATCCGAGCCCCGTGCTGCACCTGATGACGATGTCGGACGGGTCTCCGGGGGCCGCGGCCGCGCCCCAGGCGCTCGACGTCGCGACGTTGGCGCGCCGGTATGGGGTTGCGGATCGGAAACGGGCGGACGTGTTGCGGGAGTGGGAGCAATTGAAGGAGGCGATGGTGGCGGCCCTTCGCGGTCTGCCCGATCGATGCGTGAAATGCGACGGAGGCTGGTATTGCCTGGTGGAGAAGGAGGGGATCGAGGAGCTGCGTTGGGACCGGGAGGAAACGTCGGCCGCAGTCGAGTCGGACGGTGTATCGGCGGACGGGTGGGCCGCCGAGGGCGGGCGTACGGACGGAGGCGGGTAGCGTCGCCGAGCACGGTGCCGACGGGGGCACGGGTGGCCGCCCGCGCGACGAGATGACGGAATGCAACCGACGGCGAACCGCCCCCACGCATGGGTTATCAAGGGGTATGCCGGCTGACTGAGAGGGGTTGGCGGACGCTGCAACTCGTGATATGGTTGGAGGTTCGAGAGGATGAGCACGCAACCGTTCGAGATGGAAGCCGCGCGGGGGGATGGGGGTCGGCGAAAGGCGCCCCGCAACTCGTTCCGCCTCAACGTGTTGGGGAGGGGTGCGTCTCTCGACATGCCTCGATGATGAGAGGATTGAAACCGGGAACTGTCTTTGGGGCCTCTACCCCAATTACGACGTCTCTCGACATGCCTCGATGATGAGAGGATTGAAACATGTTCAGGTCGGTGGCGTCTGGGGCGGGCATGTCTCTCGACATGCCTCGATGATGAGAGGATTGAAACCGTGGAGGGGTTGGTGGTGATTGGGAGGTGGAGCGAGTCTCTCGACATGCCTCGATGATGAGAGGATTGAAACGTGGCAGGTCTCGGTTTGGAGGACGTTTTGGAGGTGTGTCTCTCGACATGCCTCGATGATGAGAGGATTGAAACTGTGTCCGCGCTACACCGAGCGGTGTGGAGGGGCACGGCGTCTCTCGACATGCCTCGATGATGAGAGGATTGAAACCTCTATGGCCGCATGGAGCCGGTTAATGACGCGCGCGTCTCTCGACATGCCTCGATGATGAGAGGATTGAAACTGTGTCCGCGCTACACCGAGCGGTGTGGAGGGGCACGGCGTCTCTCGACATGCCTCGATGATGAGAGGATTGAAACCTCTATGGCCGCATGGAGCCAGTTAATGACGCGCGCGTCTCTCGACA
>Ga0194120_10002788_pt1 | contig 29485 bp, 30 predicted proteins | sample TA2MahCa65mmetaG_FD_148642 | JGI IMG/M metagenome (GOLD analysis project Ga0194120, IMG submission 148642) | Freshwater microbial communities from Lake Tanganyika, Tanzania - TA2015019 Mahale Deep Cast 65m | ecosystem: Environmental > Aquatic > Freshwater > Lake | place: Tanzania: Lake... | reverse complement strand
ATTGACCCAGACAACTTGGTTTCTGAGAGCGACGAATCGGACAACTCTTCGACCGCGAGCTTCGTGGTAGATTAAGTGCAAATCAGGGAAATCTTCTGGCTGACCCGATATCAGCTTCGTAATAGGGACCTTCGGCTAACAGCGCGTGCACCAACATCGGCCCATGCTCTGCATTTTCGGCCTCTCGGCAAGAGAAGATCGTTTCGATGCAAGTAGGGGCCGACGTCGGTGACGCGCGAGACGTTAGCGGCCACTCAATTTGAGGTGACATGCCAGAGGTACGATTAGTACTACTGGGTCATAAGAGGCGGGCGACCAGCTGAATCCTCCCTGGGCTTCCTCGTTTCGTGCGCGGGCGGCCGCACATTGCGCAATGAAGCAGCCTTCGGCAGACGCTCCTGGCGATCCGTGCGCGCAGTGTCGCGATCGACATCGGCTGATGGCGCTGGCCCCGAGGCTGCTCCTCGGGGTCGGAAATCTCGGGATAAGGCAGGTTGCGGGAGGATGCGCGCGCTTCGTCGTGGGCCGAGGGGGGAAAAGGCCGCCCTTTCGGCGACGAGGAAGGCGTAGGCTGCGATGCAGAGGCTGGCGTGGTGGTGGAATCCCCGCCAACTTCGACCTTCGTAATGGTCGAGGCCCAGCTCCTGCTTGAGTTCCTCATAGTCTCGCTCGATCCGCCATCTCAGCTTGGCGAACTCGACGAGCCGGTGGAGCCAGGTATTGAGCGTCCCGAGCCAGAATTTCGTGGGCCGCTCTTCCCCGTATGGCCACTCGATCAGGAGCTGTTCTACCGGGCGCAGGGAGGCGTCGCCTCCTTCTTCGTGGGCCGGCCGGACGTGCCACATGGCAAACCGCGAGTTCAACTCGCCCTTGGTCCCGTCCCGCCAGGTGACGTGCTGGAAGGCGGTGCCGGGCAACGCCTTTGCAAACTCACCTATGTTCAGCGGTCGGCCCCTGGGAACCGCCGGGTCCAAGCCTTCCGACAGCGGCCAAACCGTCGTGCCACTCTTCACGCCGACAAGGTAGGGCAAGCCAAGGGCCGTGAGCGTGTCCCGGAAGCCCGTGCCCTCTCCGTATCCCGCATCGGCGATGACCGGGGCGACCGGACGGCCCGCGGCAAGCGCCGCCCTGATCAGGTCGAGCGCAATCTCGGGCTTCGTCTGGAACTCGATTTCAGGTGGAACATGGGCCTTCGCCCGCGCTTGAGCATCTTGGGCCCACGCTTTGGGGAGATAGAGCCGGTAGCCGACCGGCATGCTGGCCCACTCGTTGGCCAGCGAGAGCGAGACCGCGACCTGACAGTTGTCGACCTTCCCGGTGTTGCCGCAATACTGGCGCGCAACCCCCACGGAGTGGCTTCCCTTCTTCGGAATCCCCGTGTCGTCGAGTACCCAGGCCAGGATCGGGCCGTGAGAAAGAATCGGGCTCAAGGCCTGCTTGAATGCCACATCCATCATGGTGCCGTCGCTCCAGGTCGCCTGGCCCACGAAATGCGTCATCGATTGCCGGCGCGCAGACACGCCCTTGGCGTCCGCAGCCACCGCAGCGGCCATGGGCTCGACGCTCTTCCGGCCCTCGACCGTCATCAGGCCGGCCAGGTAACAAACCAAGGGCTCGCGCCGATCCGCGTGCCCGACGGCTGTGACCAAGGCCTCGACGTAGGCGTCGAAGCGCCGCTCCCGTCCCCGGTTTTCTTGCCAATCCTGCATACCGACAGGCAATCATAGTGCGAAAGCGCGGTGGCGTGCATCAATCACACCGCACAGACCGCCGGCGTCCGCACCGATCTAGGCACCTCAACTCCGAGGCGAGGGTTAAGTTTTACTGACCCAGTAGTAGTAGTCCGCAATGGCCCTGGGCGTCGAGTAGGGCTCGAATGATCTGTCGAACAGAAAGTTGATCGTGCCAATGGTGTGGATAACCGACGCCGCCCAGATTTCGAGCTTCCCGCTCTCAAACGGCACCTGGCGTTTGCGGGCCATCTTCAGGATCAGCTTCTCGCAAAGCTGCTTGTAGTCTTCATCCAGGAACTCATCGCAGAACTTCGACGTGAGCGCGACGAGCTTCTGGGTCTTTTCTAGGAGCAGGGCCTTGTCCATCACGGGAAACTCCTTGGAATGCGGGGCAGCGCAGGTCCACCAGTTACCGGTCAAACTTCCTCTTGGCGGTCTCAAGGGTCCAGTCGTCTGGCTTCCACCTACCAAGCCACCTTCCCGTGATCGGGTCTCCGTCCTCGCCAGTCGTGGCGACGAGAACGCAATCGTCATAACCATCGGTGCCGCCGCAGTCTTCCGGGGGAAAGGCACGGTCCCCATCGAGGAGACACCGTTTGAACTTGTAAGGCAGTTCCGAGTACTTGCCACTCACCTTCATGCGCCAGCAGTCACCGAAGTCGTACCGATAGATGCATCCGATCTCGGCATCAGCACCGAAGAGATGGTTGAGCGCTATGACGCCTGCCTCGGGAACTTCGGGGGCCTCATCGTCTGGCATTCCGGCGATCACTTCGGAATTGGTTGTCGGCCCATTGCTGAACTCGAACAGGTGGTAGTCCTTCCAGCAGCCAGAGGCGGCCTGGATCGCCTTGTGCAGATCGAGGAAGCTGGCCGACGTGGGGAGCAGGAACCGCCGCCAGATTCGGGGCGAGATGTCCAGCAATTCGACGGTCAGTTCAAAGTAGGGGTACACGCACTGGCCTCCAAGAAAAGCCGGGGCGGCATGGTGACGCACCCCGGTGGCTCACCGGCGGTTCGGGCCGGTTCAACGCCAGGAGGATTGTAGCATTCGGCCACCGGATGAAGCGGAACCGAGCTTACATCGCGTTCTTCTTCGTCCTCGGGGCCGAAGACTCGTTTCCTTCGGACTTCTCGGGGACGAGCTTGACTTCGAGCCGGTGACCGACAGCCTTTGCGTACTTCTTCAGCGTGCTAATTGAAGGGCTGTGCTTGGAGCTACCGAGCCGGGAGACTGCCGAGGGCTTGGTGCCCATCTTTTCGGCCACCTGTTCCAGGGTCAGCCCGGCACGCTTGCGGGCCTCGAAAAGTTGCTCGAAGAGCGTGAACCCCTCGGCTTGTGCATCGTAGGCTTCTTGGACCTCAGGATCCGCCAGAAGCCTCTTCCTGAATTCCTCGTGGCTAAGCATTGCCCTTCTTGCCCTTCTTCTTGGCCGCCACTTCCCGTTGCCGGTGGGCGGCCTTGACCTCGGCCATGCGCTCCCTGGCGATCTTCAACTCCTTGGGCGACGTCGCCTCGGTTTTCTTGACGAAGGCACGCAGCAAGACGATCTGTTCGCCTGGGAGCGTGCAGTAGAGCACCCGGCCCGTGGTCTGGTGCCCCACGGCCCTGATCTGGTACAGCCCCTCCCCCAAGGCCTCGGTGTAGGGCATGCCGAAGTTGGAGCCCTTGGTGATCATCTGGTCGGAAATGTGTACGAACTTCGCCTTCACGTCGGCGTCCATCTTCTCGATGGCTGGCTGGATGTCGTCGAAGCCGTAAGTGATCTGCCAGGCCATGGCCGAGTTTAACATATTTGTGAAAGCCATCAACCGGGATGGGGTCCGGTAAACAAAACCGGCCCAATATCGCCCCTCAGCAACCCCCAACCCTGCAACCTTCCGCACCCGCCGATCAAGTCCCGGCCGCCACTTCGGTCACCTTGGAGGTGCGGAAGCCAGGGTAAACAGTGGTAAACAGAATCGAGTTTCCCACCGGATCGCTGCGTCCTCGACAACGACCTACTCGTAGGAGGAGCATGCGGGGCAGAATCGCTTCCTCAAACCGTCCTGGCGATTCAGCCGATCAGGCCCAAACGCTGGCAGGACGGCGAAAGCCCGTTATAGTCCTGGGCGGACCGTTTGGCCGAATTCTTCAGCGAACCTTCGCCGTGCTCACGCTATCTTCGCCCACATGGGATTCCATTCAACATTTTCGAGTCACATTCGGAAATCCGTATCCCCCTCGATCCAGACCCATCAGTCTTGCCAGGCGGACCAAACGAAAACCCGCTCTCCGATTTCCTGCAAGGCTTCGAGAGCGGGTGTGAGGTGCGGAAGGGGGGATTTGAACCCCCATACCTTTTGGGTACACGCTCCTGAGGCGTGCGCGTCTGCCGTTCCGCCACTTCCGCGGGGACTCGTATTTTATCACATCCCGGACCTGGCGGTCCGGTCGAGGTAGTCCCGCGGTCCCGAAACGATGCCGGGGAGCGACTGGGCCGTGAAGTACGCCATGAGCCAGTTCGGCAGGAAGGGGAAGCCGGGGTCGATCAGGCCGTCGAACTCCATCACGGTGCGGTTTCCCGGCCACGGGGCCAGGCGCAGCGCGCCCCGGTAACGCTTGACCGTGCCATCCAGGCGCGTCCACGTGAACCGCCGGCCGGCCTCGTCCAGCCGGAAATCCAGCAGCACCCAGCGGTCGGGCATGGGCCAGGGGAAGTCGATGACCATGTGGACCAGCACCTGGTTGCCCGACCGGCGCCGCACCTCGGAGCGATGGATGCCCGTGTAGTACTGCGAGTAGGCGTCGAAGTCGGTCAGCACCTCCCAGGCTCGCTGGAGCGGTGCGCCGAGTAGTCCCGTGGACGTTCCCTCGGGAAAGCCGTCTTCGTCGCGGTGCAACTCGACCACGATCTCGCGTGCCTCGAGGCGCCTGACGACCTGGGGATCGGCCGGCGGGAACAGCAGCGGCAGCGCCGCCAGGAGCCACTGCATCGGGCCGTCGCGCTAGAAGAGCGTGTCGATCGACAGGCGCGCCCAGCCGAGCAGGGACTGGGCGCCGGGCAGCAACCCCGCGAGCGTGAAGGTGCCGAACCCCGCCCACAGGACCGCGATGGCGGCGAACACCGCTCCCAGGCCCGCGCCCCAGCGGCCGGCCCGATCCTGGGCCGCCACGCCGGTCTCGGTCGGCATCGACATCACCACCACGACGCGAAGATAGTACCAGACCGAGAGGATGCTGTTGAGGATGGCGATGACCGCCAGGGGCGTCTCGGCGGCCTTGATCGCGGCGGTGAACAGGAGGTACTTGCCGAAGAAGCCAGCCGTCGGCGGGAAGCCGATGAGGCTCAAGAGGCAGATCCCGAGCGCCAGGGCGATCCAGGGGTGGGTGCGCGCCACCCCCTGCCAGTCGTTGATGAACAAGCCCCGATCCTCGCGGCCGGCCAGGTAGGTCAGGCAGGCGAACGCCCCGAGGTTGGTCACGGCGTAGGCCGCCAGGTAGACCAGCATCGCCGTGGCGGCCGTCGGATCGGCTCGCGACGCGGCGACCAGGCCGACCAGCAGGTACCCGGTGTGCGCGATGCTCGAGTACGCCAGCATCCGCTTGAGGTTGCGCTGCGCCAGGGCGAGGATGTTGCCGCCGAACATGCTGAGGACCGCGAGCCACCAGAGCACGTCGACGAGGTTGGCGTGCTCGCCGCTGAAGCCCACCAGGAGCACCCGCAGCGCCAGGGCGAAGCTGGCCGCCTTGACGGCCGTCGCCATGAAGCCCGTGATGGGTGCCGCCGCGCCCTCGTAGACGTCGGGCGCCCACATGTGGAACGGCACGGCCGCCACCTTGAACGCCAGGCCGCCCACCAGCATGAAGAGGCCGATGAAGTACAAGGACTGCGCGGCGCCCGGGACGCTGCCCTGGTACGCGGTGATCTCAAGCAGGCGGGTCGAACCGGTGGCCCCGTACACCAGGGCGATGCCGTACAGCAGGATGGCCGAGGAGAAGGCACCCAGCAGCACGTACTTGAGCGTCGCCTCGTTGGCCTTCTTGTCGCCGCGCCGCAAGCCGACCAGGGCGTACACCGCCAGGCTCATGATCTCCACGCCCAGGAAGAGCACGATCAGGTCGTTGCCGCCCGCAAGGAGGGCCATCCCGGACACGGCGAACAGCAGCAGGCCGTAGAGTTCGGGATGGTCCATCCCCTCCTCGGCGGCGTACGGCTGGGAGGCGATCACCGTGAACAGCCCGCAAGCCGCGGCCAGACCGGTGAAGAACAGGCTGAAGTTGTCCACGAGGAACGCGCCGCCGAAGTAACTCTCGTGGAAGCCGCTCGGATTCTCGACCCAGTGGCGCACGGCCGCCAGCAAGGTCACCGCGAGGGCGCCCGCGCCGAAAGCCGCGACAAGTTTGTTGGCCTTGCCGACCTTGGCCCGCGCCGGGGGAATCAGCAGCAGGATCAGCAGGCCGCCGACGATCGGCGCCAGGAGCGGCAGGAGCGGCACGAAATCCATCAGGCCCTCACCTCGTGATCCGTGCCGGCCGGCTCACGCCGCCGCCCGCGGGAATGGCGCCCGAACCGGTGTCGCGCCGCGCCTCGACCAGGTTGAGGAAATTGCGGGCGGACGGCGCTATTCGCTCCAGCACGGGCCCCGGGTACACGCCCATCCCGATCGTCAGGCCGACCAGCGGCAGGATGATCAGGGCCTCGCGCCAGGAAAGGTCGGAAACCGGGGCGCCGGGCGCGGGCCCGAACAGCGTGCGCTGCACCAGCAGGAGCATGTAGCCGGCACCCAGCACGACGCCCGTGCCGCCCACGATCGCCGTCCAGGGCCAGGCTCCCCAGGCCCCCAGCAGGATCATGAACTCGCCGACGAACCCCGCCAGGCCCGGCAGACCGATGCTGCCCAGCGCCACGATCAGCAGGCATGTGGCCAGGTACGGCGCCGTGGCGGCCCAGCCGCCGAACTTCTCGATCGCCGTGGAACCGGCGCGATCCCAGAGCATCCCGACGATCAGGAACAGGGCTCCCGTGCCGACCGCGTGCGCGAGCATCTGGTAGACGCTGCCCGTGAGCCCTTCCATGTCGAAGGACAAGAGCCCCAGCGTGATCCAGCCCAGGTGGCTGAAGCTCGAGTACGCCACGAGGCGTTTGGCGTCAGGCTGCCCGAGGGCGATGATCGCGCCGTAGACGATGCCCACGACGGCGAGGAAGGCCAGGAACTCGGCCGACCCCACGCCGGCATGCGGGAACAAGGGAATCGCGAAGCGCACCATGCCGTAGGCACCGAGCTTGGCCATCATCCCGCTCATCAGCAGCACCGCTCCGGTCGGCGCCTCGGTATAGGCGCCCGGCAGCCAGATGTGCAGCGGGAACAGCGGGATCTTCACGGCAAAGGCGGCCATGAACGCCCAGAAGAGCAGCATCTCCTCGTCCGCGGTGTAGCTCAGCGCCAGCGCCTGCCCGAGATCGAAGCTCCAGGCACCGGTGGCCGCGTGGATCCTCACCCCCACGTAGAGGATGGCGAGCAGCATCGTCAGGGAGCCGACCAGCGTCATGATCGCGAACTTCACGGTGGCCCGGATCCGGTGCTCGCCCCCCCAGATGCCGGTCAGGAAGAACGCCGGGAGGAGCATGATCTCCCAGAACACGTAGAACACCAGGAGATCGAGCGAGCAGAGCGCGCCGATCATCCCACCCTCGAAGGCCAGCAGCCAGTAGAAGAACGCCTTCCCGACGTCGCGCCGCCACGAGGCCAGGATGGCCAGAGGGCCGAGGATCGCGACTCCCAGCACCAGGTACGCCGATATCCCGTCGACGGCGAGGTGCACGGTGAGACCGAGGGGCACCAACCAGCTCCAGCGCTCTTCGTACTGCCACTCGGGGGTGGGCTGGAAGTCGGCGATCATGACCGTCGCGAGCATGAGTTCGGCCAGGGAGGCCACCAGCGCCCAGTGGCGCGCCCGCCGCTCCGACAGCCCGAACACCAGGAGGCCCGCCAGGAGCGGCCAGAAGACCAGCCAGGACAGGAGGTGGGTCGTCATGATCATGGCGCCGGCCTCCCGATGGCGCTCGCCGCCAGGATCAACAGCAGCAACCCCGCCAGCATGGCGTAGCCATAACTGCGCACCAGGCCGTTTTGGAGCGGCCGGAGCGTCCGGGCGAGCAGGTCGTAGGCCCGCGCCACGAAGTCGGTCGCCCGGTCGATGAACCGATCGGTCCCGGCGAAGCCGGCCTGCCCGAGCCAGAACAGCGGCCGCAGGATCACCCGCTCAAACAGCGTGTCGAAGCCCCAGCCGGCCTGCGCGGCGGCCCACCAGTTGCCCAGTGCGGGCCAGGGGGTGCCGATCGGCGCGGCTGGGCGGCCGTAGCGGAGCCAGGCGGCGCCGATGCCGGCCAGCACGATCGCCACCGACAGGGCCACCGGCGCGATCGCGTGCTCGGGCGGGTGGTACTGGAAGCCGCCGAAGGTGGCGGCCGAGGTCAGGAAGTGCGTGAACGGCTCGTGGCCGCCCAGTTCGCGCGGCCAGTCGAGGATGCCGACCACCACCGCTCCCGCCGCGAGCACGGCCATCGGCAGGCCCATCGCCAGCGGCGGTTCGTGCGCGCGGTCGGCCAGGCCCGGGTCGCGCGGGGCGCCCGCAAAGACCAGGAGCAGCAGCCGTGTCGAGTAGAACGCGGTGAGCAGGGCGGTCACGAAGCCCAGGATGCCGAACAGCGGCATCTCGCTCCCCCAAGCGGCCACCAGGATGGCGTCCTTGCTCACGAAGCCGGAGAGCGGCGGCAGGCCGGCATTGGCCATCGCGGCGATGCCGAATGCGATGGCGGTCCAGCGCAGCTTTGGCCAGAGGCCACCCATCTTCGCCAGATCCTCTTCGCCGTGCAGGGCGTGGATCACGGCGCCCGCCGAGAGGAAGAACAGGCCCTTGAAGAAGGCGTGCGACACCAGGTGGAACATCCCCGCGCCGTACGCGCCGGCCCCGAGAGCAAGAAACATGTAGCCCAGTTGCGACACGGTGGACCAGGCCACGACGCGCTTGATGTTGGTCTGCGTGCATGCCACGGTGGCGGCCACCAGGGCCGTCGCACCGCCCACCGTGCCGACGATGAGCGGCGCCAGATCGCTGATCTCGAACAGGAAGGCCATCCGCGAGACCATGTAGACGCCGGCGGTCACCATCGTCGCCGCGTGGATCAGGGCCGACACGGGAGTCGGGCCGGCCATCGCGTCAGGGAGCCACACGTGCAGCGGGATCTGGGCCGATTTGCCCGTGGCACCCACGAACAGCAGGACGGCGATCGCGGTGGCGACCTCCACCGACACCACCGTCATGGACGAGGGCAGCCGCGCGAGGTCGAAGGTCTGGAGGCCGAAGGGCCGGAGCGTCCACCAGAGCAGGAAGAGCCCCAGCAAGAACCCGAGATCGCCGATGCGGTTGACCACGAAGGCCTTGAGACCGGCCGCGGCCTTGGCCCGGTCGTCGAACCAGAAGCCGATGAGCAGGTACGAGCAGAGCCCCACGCCCTCCCAGCCGACGAACATCAGCACCAGGTCGCGGGCCATGACCAGCACGAGCATCGAGAAGAGGAACAGGTTCAGGTACGCGAAATAGCGGGCGTAGCCCTTGTCGCCGGCCAGGTAGCCCACCGAGTACAGGTGGATGAGCGAGCCTATTCCGGCCACGACCAGCACCATGACCACCGAGAGTTCGTCCAGGAGCAGGCTCGCGTGGACATCCAGGCCGCCCGACGCCGACGAGAACCAGGTGCCGTACGAGGCCGTGAGGCCGCGCCCGTGGCCGGAGTCGGCCAGCACCGTGCCGGCGAATGCAAGGGCCGCGGCGGCCGCCAGCAGGGGCAGCGACACGCCGATCCAGCTCACGATCCGGTCGGGAATTCGCCACCCGCCAGCCAGGCGCGCGGCCGGGCGGGCGTTGTAGAGCGCGATCGCGCCGTTGAGGATGGCACCGAGCAAGGGGAAGAGGGGGATCAGCCCGATGAGCGGCGTTTCGGTCATCGCGCACCCTCCGCTTCGAGTTCGGACAGTTGCCCCTTCTCGGTCTCGCCCATCGCGCGGAATGCGTCCACGTCGAGGGTCGCCCGGTTGCGGAAGAGCAGGATCACCATGGCCAGGGCGACAGCCGCCTCGGCCGCGGCCACCGCGATGATCAGCAGCACCATCACCTGGCCGTCGACGTGGCGCCAGTATCGCGAGAACGCGACGAACGACAGGTTGACCGCGTTGAGCATCAGTTCGACGCTCATCAGCACCGCGAAGACGTTGCGCCGCGCCACGAACCCCGCCACGCCGATGAAGAACAGCGCGGCCGATACCAGCAAGTAGCCGTGCAGGCCGATGAAGCCGGGCAGAATAGGCGTCATGAGCCCGCTCCCGAATCGTCGAGCTTGCGCTTGGCCAGCACGACGGCGCCGACGATCGCCACCGTGAGCAGCAGCGAGACCAGTTCGAACGGGAACCACCAGTCGCGGAAGAGCGCCAACCCGACGGCGGACATGGTGCCGAAGTCCGCGGCGACCGCCGGGAAATCGTCCATCGGCAGCCCCAGGATCGCGACGCCGACCGGCCAGAACAGCAAGAACGCCACGACCAGGGCGAAGCCCACGCGCCGGCCGACACCGGCCTCGTGTTCGAGATCCTCCTCCCGCACGTTCAGCAGCATGATCACGAAGACCACCAGGGCCAGGATCGCGCCGGCATAGACCAGGATCTGCAGGATGGCGAGGAACGGGGCGAGCAAGAGCGCGTACAGGCCGGAGAGCGCCACCATGACCACGATCAGCGCTAGCGCCGAGGAGAGCGGATGGCGGCGCGTCACCATCGCGACCGCCGCGACGAGGGCGATGGTCGAGAGGATGGTGAAGAGGATGGCGTTGAACAAGTGGCGTGACCGTTGCGAAGAGGGGTGGAACGTTTTACCGGGGTTCGGACCACTGGGACGGGGTACTTCGGAGCTCGTCCTTGTGCACGACGAAGTCCGCGCGGCGGAAATCCGCGAACGTGTAGATGCCGGAGTCCATGCGAATCGCGTCGACCGGGCATGCCTCGACGCAGTAGCCGCAGAAGACGCACTTGAGCAGGTCGATGTCGAACGTCGCGGGTGCTTTCTCGATGGTAGGGTCGGCGACTTCCTCCGCCACGATGTGGATGCAGCGCGCCGGGCAAACCGTCGCGCACATCATGCAGGCCGTGCACTTGACGGTGCCGTCAGGGCGATTGAGGAGGCGATGCTTGCCCCGGTACCCGGGGGGCATGACCTTGCGCTCCTCGGGGTAATCCACCGTGACCATCCGGGACGGGGCCACCAGGTTGGCGAGGAAGTGCCGCAACGTCACCCAGAGGCCCTGAGCGATGGCCCACAGGTACAGCGCCGTCGTGCCCTTGCGGGGCGAGACGCGCTCGACTCTGAGCGTCATGCCGGTTGCCTCCGGTAGGCCCAGGCGACCAGCAGGACCATCGCTCCGCCGGCGCCGACGATGATCCAGTTGTAGTCGGACGGAGGCAGTTCGGCGATGCTGAGGAACACGCCCGTCGCCAGGAGGTTCAGCAGCGACAACGGCAGCAGGCCGCGCCAGCCCAGGTTCATCAGCTGGTCGTACCGGAAGCGCGGCAGCGTCCACCGCACCCAGACGAAGACCCAGATGAAGAGCACCAGCTTCGCGACGAAGGCCGCAACCTGGGCGCTGGCGGCGAACACCGGCGGAATCCATGCCGGCAGATTCGCATGCGCCCCCCAGGCGGCCCCCGCGAGTACCAGGGACGCCATCGCGCCAGCGACGAGCAGCGACGAGAGGACGAGCGGCTCGTAGTCGCGCCGATCCCCCCACCGACCCTTCGTATAGTCCTGGTAGTGGCGGTAGGCCAGCCAGCCGAGGAAGCCGCAGACGGCCGCCCCCAGCGCCAGGAAGATCGGCAGCAGGACGGGCGCCCCCTCGATCAGCCGCGAAGTCGGTAGGCCCGGGATCTGCCAGCCGCCGAAGAACAGCGTGACCGCCAGCGCGCCCGACACCACCAGCGCCATGTACTCGGCCATGAAGAACAGCCCGAAGCGCATGCCCGTGTACTCGGTGTGGTAGCCGGCCACCAGTTCGGCCTCGCCCTCGGCCAGGTCGAACGGCACGCGGTTGATCTCGGCGAAGGCGCAGGTGACGAACAGGATGCAGGCCACGGGCTGCAGCAGGACGCCCCACTGCGGAATGAAGCCGAAGAGCAGTTCGCCCTGCAACTGCACGATCTCGTTGGGTTGCACGGTGCCGAAGGTGAGGATCACCCCGATGGCGGCCAGCGCCATCGGGATCTCGTAGCTCAGTAGCTGCGCCGCCGAGCGCACGCCGCCCAGCAGCGCGTACTTGTTGTTGGATGCCCAGCCGGCGAACACCACGCCGTACACCGCGAGCGAGGTGATCGCGAAGAACCACAGCAGCCCGCCGTCGATGCGCAGCACCGACAGCGGCGTGGAAAACGCGCCGAGGCGGAAATCGTCGGCCAGGGGCACGATGGCGACGGTCATCAGCGGAATCATCCCCACGATGAGCGGCGCGAGCTTCCAGTAGAAGCGGTTGACCTGCCCGGGCACGACGTCTTCCTTGAAGATGAGCTTGATGACGTCGGCGATCACGTGCGTGAGACCGCCGAGTCGGAAGATGCCGAACGCCGCCGCGCGGTTGGGCCCCGGGCGGTCCTGGATGAAAGCCGCGCCCTTGCGCTCGATCCACACGGCCAGCGGGACGAGCGAAAGGAGGACCGCAAGCGTCAACGCCACGCGGACGAGGACTGCCAGGGCTTCGGGCAACGTCATCGTGCCGCCCCCGGGAGCGCCGGCGCCGGGCCAGTCTCCGCCTGCAGGCCCTCGGCGGGGAACGCGTAGAACGAGGTGATCGGCAGGCCGAGTTGCGGCCCGAGATCGCCGGCCCACACGGCATCCAGATCGATGGGCATCCCGGTCGCCCCCAGTTGCCGCCCGATCAGCGCGAGCAGTTGCGCGGCAGGCAAGGCGTCGCCGGGCGGATCGAGGGCCGGGACCACCCTCTGGACGCGGCCCGCGAAGTTGGCGTAGGTGCCGAACCGCTCGGCGTGCGTGGCGATCGGCATGGCGATGGCAGCCTTCTCGGCCTGCGGCGAGTCGTGCGACGCGAAGGCGACCACATGCCCGCCATTCATGACGTCGTCGGGGAGATCGACGGCGATGGCCAGCAGGGTCTTGAGGCCGGGCAGGGACTTCCGGAACGACGCCTCGTCGGTCGCGATCCCCAGCAGGTCGAAGCCCTTGCGGTTTGGGGCCAGGTCGGCCTTCATCAGGAAGTCGTCTTCCTTGCCGGGCTCCTTCCAGGAGAGACCCCAAAGCGGAGCGCCCAGGTGCGCGGCCAGGCGCTTCGCGACCGCCATGTCCTCGAGCGAGGCATCGGGGCCGATCACGATGCCGACGCCGCTCGAGCGCAGCGCCGCGACGAGTTGCTCCAGCGCCAGCGCGAAGGTGGTGGCGACACCCGCCACCTTCGGGGCCGCGAGGCGGTTTTCGTTGATCGCCTTGTAGCCGAGGCGGCCGCGATCGCAGAGCCACCAGTCGTTGACGGCCGGGTTGTAGCGAGGCCGGTACCGGTAGACCACCTTGTCGTGGTGGTCGATCAGCACGTTGCAGCCGCGGCTGCACCCGGCGCAGACCGACGGCGCCGAAGAGAGGAACCAGACCCGCTTCTTGAAGCGGAAGTCGCGGCTGGTGAGCGCCCCGACCGGGCAGATGTCCACGACGTTGCCCGAGTAGTCGTTGGCCAGTTCCACGCCCGGGAAGGTCTCGATGCGGCACTTGTCGCCGCGCCCGGCGATGGTCAGTTCGTCGGTCTTCGTGACGTGGCGGGTGAAGCGCACGCACCGCGAGCACAGGATGCAGCGCTCCTGATCCAGGATGACGAGCGGGCCGATCGGCGTGGCTTTCGCCTTCTCGACCTTTGGCACCTCCGACCGGTGGTCGTACTTGCCATAGCGCATGTAGTAGTCCTGCAGGCCGCATTCGCCCGCCTGATCGCAGATCGGGCAGTCGATGGGGTGGTTGAGGAGCAGGAATTCCATGACGCCCTTGCGCATGTCGCGGACGGCCGGCGTGTCGGTGCGGACCACGGCCGCGGGCACCTCGTTGCCCTCCTTGTCCTTCCTGGCGTACAGGAGGGTGTTGCAGGCTATCTGCGGCCCCCGCGCGCCCTCGACCTCGCAGAGGCACATCCGGCAATTGCCGTCGATGGGCAGGCCGGGATGGTAGCAGTAGTGCGGGATCTCGATGCCCAGCCGTGCCGCCGCCTGGACGACATTCTCGCCGTCCGGGACTTCGATGGTCCGGCCGTCGATGGTCACGAGCGCCATGCCTAGACTCCCACCGCCGCCGGGGCGGCGCCGTGCACCGTGGCGGCGACCCTTTGCGGGCACCCCTTGTGCGCGACGTGCGCGAGGAACTCGTCGCGGAACTTGGCCAGGTAGCTGGTCGTGGGCATCGTCGCGGCCGCCGCCAGCGGACACACGGTGCGGCCCTCCATGTTGTTGCAGAGCTCCTCGATGGTCTTGAAGTCTTCGGCTTCGCCCCTGCCGGCCTCCACGCGGCGCACGATCTGGTACAGCCAGTCGGTGCCTTCCCGGCACGGCGAGCACTGGCCGCAGCTTTCATGCGCGTAGAAGTGCAGCAGGACCTCGAGCAGGCGCACCATGCACTGCTGCTCGTCGATGACCATCAGGCCGCCCGACCCGAACATCGTCTTGAACTTCGCGCAGTCCTCGTAGGTCAGGCACATCTGGCCGGCTTCTTCCGCGGTGAGGATGGGCGTGCTCGACCCCCCGGGGATGACGGCCTTGAGCTTGCGGCCCTTCCAGACGCCGCCGGCGAGTTTCTCGACGACGTCGATGATGGGCGTGCCGAGTTCGACCTCGAATACCCCCGGGTTGTTGACGTGGCCGGACACGCACATGAGGCGGGTGCCGCGCGAGTCCACCTTGGGCGGCTTGCCTTCCTCGCCCGGCACGAAGACGCCAATTTTCGCGTACTCGGAGCCGCCGTGGCGCAGGATCCACGGAATGGTGGCGATGGTCTCGACGTTGTTGACGCAGGTGGGGCTCTCCCACGCGCCGTGCGTGGCCGGAAACGGCGGCTTGAGCTTCGGGTAGCCCCGCTTGCCTTCGAGCGAGGAGAGAAGGGCTGTCTCCTCCCCGCAGATGTAGGCGCCGGCCCCGCGGTGCAGCACCAGGTCGAGATCGTAATCGGTTCCGAAAACGCCCTTGCCCAGGTAGCCCCTGGCATAGGCCTCGTTGATGGCCGTCTCGAGGATTGCATGCTGCCGCGCGAACTCCCCGCGGATGTAGATGGCGCTCCAGTGCGCCCCGATCGCGTAGGCCGAGATGATCACGCCCTCCAGGATGGCGTGCGGATCCTTCTCGAGCAGCAGCCTATCCTTGAAGGTCCCGGGCTCGGACTCGTCGGCGTTGACAACCAGGTACTTGGGCTTGGGGCTGCCCTGCGGGATGAAGCCCCACTTCATGCCCGTGGGGAACCCGGCGCCGCCGCGCCCGCGCAGGCCGCTCGCCTTGACCTCGGCGACGACGTCGGCCGGCGCCAGTTGTGTGAGGGCCTTGCGCGCCGTCTCGTAGCCGCCGTGGGACTCGTAGTAGGCGAGGGTATGGCTCTCGGGGTGAGCGAGGTACTCGGTGAGCACCTTCATTAGAGCCTCCTCGGGGGGGTGCCGCCCCCCCGAGCCCCCCCGCTGTGCCGTCCGTGGCGGGGCGCCGGGCATCCCTGCCCGGCGCGGGACTCGTGCTTGTAGACAGGCAAAGCCGGTGTGCAACTCATCTCGTCACCGCCGGTTCGGTGGGCCCGCGCAGCGGCGCGGCCATGTCCGACACGTCCTCGCCGTTGCTCAGGCGCTCGAGCAGGCGATTGGCGCCCTCGGCCGTGAGGTTCTCGAGGTACGGGCCCTCGTCGAGTTGCAACATCGGCGCGTAGCCGCAGGCCGCGAGGCACTCGGCTCGCCGCACGGTGAAGCGCCCATCCTCGGTCGTACCGCCGTGCTCGGCATCCAGGCCCAGGCGCGAGCACATGTGGCGGAAGAGTTCTTCCCCGCCGGTCAGGCAGCAGCCGACGCTGGTGCAGATCTCCAGCAGGTGCCGGCCCACGGGCCTGGTGTGGTACATCGTGTAGAACGTCGCCACGCCCCAGACGTACGCCGGCGACAGGTCCAGGGCCTCGGCGACCGCGCGTATCACCTCGGCGTTCAGTACCCGCGGCCGATCGGCATCGGCCAGCACCTGCTCCTGGGCGATCCACAGCACGGGCAGCAACGCGGCCTGCTTCTCGGGATAGCGCGGCAGCAAGGCCGCGATCCGCGCCCGATTCTCGGGGGTGAAAGCGAAAGGATTCATCGATCCAGTTCCCCGGCGATGATGTTGAGGCTGCCCAGGGTCGCCACGGCGTCAGCCACCATCGCCCCCTCGATCATCTCGGGATACGCGGCGAAGGCCTGGAAGGAGGGCGGCCGGCAGCGATTGCGATACGGCTTGCCCGAGCCGTCGGCGACGATGTAGAAGCCCAGTTCGCCGTTTGCGACCTCGCTGCAGTCGTAGAGTTCGCCCGGCGGCACCCGCACGCCCTCGAAGACCAGCTTGAAATGGTTCATCAGGCCCTCGATGTTGTTGTAGGTATCGTCCTTGCTCGGCAGCGAGACGTGCTTGGCATCCACGCTGACCGGCCCGCCCGGCAGCGAGCCGAGTGCCTGCCGGATGATGCGGACCGACTGGGCGATCTCGTACATCCGCACGAAGATGCGGTCGTAGGTGTCGCCGACCGTACCGACCGGGATCTCGAAGTCGTACTGCTCGTAGCCGTCGTACGGGTAGGCCTTGCGCACGTCGTACTCGACGCCGGACGCCCGCAGGATCGGGCCGGTCCAGCCGTACGACAGCGCGTCCTCGGCCGACACGGCGCAGACGTCCTGCACGCGTTCGAGGAAGATGCGGTTCTTCTTGACCAGGGTCTCGACGTCGAGAACCGCGCGCTCGATCTCCACGAGGACCTTGCGGATATCGTCCTCGCAGCCGGCGTAGAAGTCGCGGGCCAGGCCGCCGATGCGGCCGTAGGAGTTGGTCAGTCGGGCGCCCGTCAGCTTGTCGAAGATGTCGTACACGCGCTCGCGGACGTTGAAGGTGTACCAGTAGTTCGTCAGGGCGCCGATGTCCACCAGGTTGGTCCCGACGCACACCAGGTGGTCGATGATGCGCGACAGTTCGCCGATGACGACGCGGATGGCCTTGCAGCGCGGGGGGGTCTCGACTTCGAGCAACCGCTCGACGGCCTTGCAGAAGCCGAAGTTGTTGAGCATCGCGCTCACGTAGTTGAGGCGATCGGTGTACGGGATGCAACCGTTGTAGGTCTGCGTCTCGGTGGTCTTCTCGAACCCGCGATGCAGGTACCCGATCTCGCAGACCGCCGCCACGATGGTCTCGCCGTCGAGAGCGACGAAGGTCCGCAGCGTGCCGTGGCTCGCCGGGTGGCTGGGCCCCATGTTCAGGAACATCAGATCGGTGTGCAGGTCCGTGTAGAACTCGGGATCGGTGAGCACGGCGCCCGAGCGCGTCAACTGGCTCACCGCCTCGAGCGTGGCGGCGGTCGCTCCCCCGCGCGAGCCGTGGGACGGCGCACCGGGCGGCGCGGGCTCGCCGTGGTCGCTGAACGGCCGGGAATCGGCCGAGAGGATCTGCTGGTCGCGCAAGGGCACCAGGATGCCGTTGCGGCGCAGGCGCAGCGCCATCTCGTCCACCAGGGTGTCGTTTTCGGACAGCGGCTGGCGCGTCGTGATGGGGTAGTCCTTGCGAAGGGGATGCCCGACGAACTCGTGGTGGTTGAGGATGCGCTTGAGGTTGGGGTGGCCGGAGAACACGATGCCGTACTGATCCCAGGCCTCACGCTCCAGCCAATCGGCCCCCTTCCAGAGGTGCGCCACCGAGGGGATGGTCAAATCCGGCGGCGTCACGTGCGTCTTGATGCGGATGCGCCGCCGGCCGGCCAGGTCGTGCAGGTGATACGCCACGCCGAAGCGGCCCGCCTGCGGCAGCGGGTAGGTCAGGTAGTCCACGGCCGCCAGATCGGTCAGGACAGCGTAGCCGGCGCCCCGCAAATACGCGACGACGTCCGCGACGCTCTCCTTGCGAACGACGGCGGATTCCTCGCCGTGGCTTCGTGTGGTCTCGAGAACGGCGTCACCGAAGCGTTCCCGCAGGCCCTGCAGCGTCTCGCTCATCGGCCTACCCCGGCGCGGCCCCCAGGACCGACTCCTTCTCGATCCGGTCGCGCTGCAGCTTCATGATGGCCTCGAGGAGCCCCTCGGGGCGCGGCGGGCAACCGGCCACGTAGATGTCGACCGGAATGATGTCGTCGATGCCCTGGACCGTGCAGTAGTTGTCGTAGAAGCCGCCCGAGCAGGCGCAAACGCCCATGCACAGCACCCACTTCGGCTCGGCCATCTGATCGTAGATGCGGCGCAGGATGGGGGCCTGCTTGTAGCTGATGGTGCCCATCACCATCAGCAGGTCGCTCTGCCGCGGCGAGAAGCGCACGACCTCCGCGCCGAAACGCGACACGTCGAACTCGGCGGAAACCAGGCCCATGAACTCGATGGCACAGCAGGCCGTGCCGAACGGCATGGGAAACAGGCTGTTCTTGCGGGCCCAGTTGAGGACCGCGTCCACGCGGGTCGTGAGCCAGGCGGGTCCGGAGGCTTCTAGTCCCACTGCAGCGCTCCCCGCGTCAGGATGTAGACGTAGCCCACCAGCAGCACGCCGACGAAGACGAACATCTCGAGGAAGCCCGCATGGCCCAGCTCGTGGAAGTTGACGGCCCACGGGAAGAGGAAAACGGCTTCAACGTCGAACAGGATGAACAGGATGGCGATGAGGTAGAACTTGACCGAAAACCGCTCCCTGGCGCTACCCACGACGTGCTGGATACCGGATTCGTAGGCGGCGAGCTTCGCGGGAGTCGCCCGGCTGGGGCCGACGTTGACCGCCAGCCAGAGCAGGACCGCCGGGATCAACACCGCGAGCCCGATCGTGACCAGCAGAGCGAAGGTCGTCGAGGACATTTCCGCGCCATTATAGCGCTCCAGACGATCCGGAAGAAGTGATGCAGGCTGCCAAGCGAAAATCGGGGAATTCCGCCTAAGCAAATGTCCGCAACCAGGCGACCCGCGGCCGGCGGATGGGGAGCGCCGGCCTACGGTGAGGTGGCGGGCGCCGGCTTCTGGTAGGGGGGGACGCGCTTGGCTATCTCGCCGACCTGGTCGGCCACGCAGAAGCCTTGCTCGACCAGGGTGTCGGCGAGAAGCTTCCCGCTCTTGCGCATCATCACGAGGCAGCAGCGCAGCTGCTCCATCGACAGGAGCTTGCCCTTGAGGAGGAAGTAAGCCAGCGACACGTCGCGATGGCCTTCGGCCAGGAAGCCGTCGAGGTCTTCGGGCGTGGCCAGTCCCTTGTCGATCAAGCCGGCATAGAGGTTCTTGGGGCCGCCCCCCGCTTTCACGATGTCGCGAATGGCGGCGATCTCGGTGGCCGAGGCCAGGCCGTGCCGGGTGACCAGCTCGCCCAGGTCGTACCATGCGACCAGCTCCTCCAGCACTGAGTTCGGCCGGTCGGGACGCTCGAGCAGGGCGCGGCGGACGGTCGCGACCACCTGGCTGTTCTCGAACGGCTTGATGAGGTAGTCGCGGGCTCCCGCCAGCAAGGTCTCGCGAATGATCTTCTCCTGCCCGACCGCGCTGCACATCACGCAGCGCGCCTGCGGATCGGCGGCGACGATCTGGCCGAGTGCCTGGCGGCCGTCGAGGTTGGGCATCGTGATGTCCAGGATGATGAGGTCGGGCTTATGGCTCTGGTAGAGGGATACCGCCTGCAAGCCGTCGACGCCCTCGGCGACCACCTCGAAGCCCTCTCGCGAGAGGGTCTCCCGCAGGACGGTGCGCATGAAGGCCGCGTCGTCGGCTATGACGATCCTGGCCTGCGGCGCCGTCATCAGTGGCTCCTAGGCGACCGTACGCCTGGCGTCGGCAAGCTTGAGCAGGCCGATGATGCTCTTGGCGTCGACGATTCGGCCGTCGCGGACCATCTCCATCGCCTCATCCAGCGAGACCTTGGCGGGTTCCAGGAACTCGTCGGCGTCGAGGTTCGTGGTCCCCGCCTCGGAGAGGCCGGTGGCCAAGAAGAGCCGGATCAACTCCGTGCCGTACCCCGGAGCCACGTAGAACTCCCCGAGTTCCTCCAGGTCCCCGGCCTCGCAACCCACCTCCTCACGCAGTTCGCGCCGCGCGGTGTCCTCCGGGGATTCGCCGAAGGCGCAGGTGCCGGCCGGCAGTTCGAGCGTGATCCGGCCGATGGCGTAGCGGAACTGGCGTACCAGCAGGAGCTGGTTGTCCGACGTAAGGGCGACGATGGCCACCGAACCGGGATGCTCGACGATTTCTCGACTGCAGATCTCGCCGTTCGGCAGGGCGACCGTATCCACGCGCACCTTGACCACATCGCCGCGAAAGACGCTCTCCTGCGTCAGACCGCGTTCCTTCAGGTGCCCAAACTCATCCGCAGGCATATCACCAAAACCTTACCCCGTACGGGACGGCGGTTACAACCGCGACCGTCACAGCCCGCCGCAAATGCACGCTAGGAGGGGCGTTCGACCGAGAGATGCGGGCGGTACCCCAGGAACCGGCGGGTCGACAGGATGGCTTCCTTCTGCTCCGGTGTCAGGCGGTCGCCCTTCAGGTACCGATCCAGCTTGGTCCGGTCCACGCGTGTCACCCGCTCCAGGATGCCGGCCTCGGCGAGGATGCCGCGGACTTCCTCGCTGTGGAACTCCCAGGACTCCTTCTTCTCGAGCTTCACGACCGTACCGCCCGGCACGGCGATGGCATCGCGGCCGGTCTCGATGAAGTACAGCTCCAGGGTACGGCGCACTTCCCATTCCTCGGCCTTCAACTCCTCGATGAGGTCGGTGAGCTGGAGGTAGCGCCCGGCGAGGGAATCCGAGATCGCGAATCGGGATCGGTGCCACGCCAGCTTCGCTTCGTAGAGTTCGGCCAGGTCGGGATAGAGGGACGCCAGGGCGCGCGCGTCGTTGAGCGCGCGGTGCAGCCCCTCGGCGGGCTTGCGCATCAGCTGCAGCAAGCGCTCCAGCGACAGCGCCCGCTCCCGCGGGAAAACTTCCTTGGCCAGCACCGACGTGTCGATGATGGGGTTGCCGAGTTCCCGCTTGAGCAGCAACTGCGCGTTCTGGTTCAGGAAGTTGTAGTCGAAGACCGCGTTGTGGGCCACCAGAGCGGTGTCACCGAGGAACTCCAGGAACGCGGGCAGGACGTCGCGGATGCGCGGGCAGCCGCGCACCATCTCCTGGGTGATGCCGTGGATCGCCACGTTGGACTCGCGCAGCGGCACCTCGGGGTTTACCAGCGCATGGAACTCCCCTGCCGCGCTCCCGTCTTCCAGGCGCACGGCGCCGATCTCGAGAATCCGGTCGAGCTTGTAGTCGAGGCCGGTGGTCTCCAGATCGACGACGGTTACGACTGCCGCACTCACAGGTTGATGGGGGTCCTCGTGGGAGCGGGTTGCTGCGGCACGGCCGGCGGCGCCGGGCCCGTCCGCCCGCGCCCTTGCATGGGCCCGTCGCCCGACGGGGGCTTGCCGGGCTGGAAGTCCCTCTGGTTGCGCCAGGGCTCCCGGGCGTCGAGCGGCGGCGTGGGCAGGATCGCCGCGGGGGCCGCCGTAGGCGCCGGCGTGGGGATGAAGACCTTCGGCGGCTGCGGTGGGCCGTCGGGCTCGGCGCGCGCCCCGCCTTTGGCCGGAGCCGGCTCCGCCGCCGCCGGAGCCGCGGCGGGTGCGCGGGCGGCCGGGGCGCGCACCGGGGCAGGCGCCACTGCGACCGGTTCGTTCTTGAAGGGCTGCCCGGCCACGAACTCCTTGGGTGCCAGGCTTGCGGCCGCGGCCCACGGCGTCACCGCGATCTCGGTCATCTCGAAAGCGCCCTGCGCCCGGACGGCCGAGAGCGTGAACCGGTAGCCCTCGCCATGCTTGAGGGCCAGGCCGCCCACCTGCGGAAGGGCGATGCTCGTGCCGGTGGTCCAGCCTTCCCAGATCGTCTTCGCATCGTCCCCGGTGGTCTCGAGGCGGACCCGGTAGGCCGACACGTCGGGCTCGGCCGTCCAGGTCCACTCGGGCACAGGCTCGGTGTAGAGCGACGGGGTGGCCGGCAGACCGGGTAGCTGCAGGTCGAACGCGTGGCCGGGGCCGGCGATCTTGTGCATGTGGGCATACACCGCATTGCCCGCGGAATCGACGCCCGAGGCGACCAGGTGGTACGTCGTGCCTTCCTCGGGCGCCGGCAACCCGAAGCGGAAATGGCCGTCCTTGTCCGGCGTGCGGGTCAGGAGAGGCACTTCCGTGCCGTCTTCGGTCGCCAGCAGCACCTGCACCTGCCGCGGCTTGATCGCCTTGGTAGGCGCCGCGACCTTGCCGGCCAGCACGACCTGCCTGGAGATGGCGCGAAGGGTGATCTGGGGCGACGAGGACTTCTTGTCCTTGCCCTCGGCGACCTTGACTTCGCGCTGGATGCCCCATGTGCGCAGCTCGCCCGCATCTCCGAGCGTCCAGGCGGCCAGCAGCAGCTTCCCGGCCGGGAGATCGGCCAGCGTGAACGCGCCGTCGGACTGGCTAACCGCAGGTGTGCCCGCGAAGAGGCCCGGCGGCAGCGCGGCCCCCACCATGACGCCTTCGGCTCCCTTGGTCTTGGAGAGGTTGAGAACCTTGCCCTCGATCTCGTAGCCGACCCCCTCGTCGCCTTGCGGCGGCAATGCCACGTCGAGGCGCCCGGACGCGGGGCGGCCGCTGACGTAGGACACCGCCACGTAGCCCTTCTGGTAGGCCGTGACGGCGTACGTCCCGGGCGGGAGGTTGGGAAGCTCGAAGTTGCCCTTGTCGTCGGCCGTCGTCTTCACCGGTGGCGGCGCGGACCCCTTGGGCCTGGGACGTTCGGCCTGGCGTGCCGGTGCGGGCTCCGGCGTCGCGGCGGCCGCCGACTCGGTCGCGCTGTCGGTGGCGCCGCCGGTGGGCGCGGCCGCGGCCGGAGGTGCGTCGGGCTTCAACTCCGCGACGCGGTATGCCACGACGGTCGCCTTAGACAGCGCCGAACCGGTGCGGGCATCCACCACCTGGCCCTTGAGCGTGAGCTTCTCCGCGGCGGCATCGGTCTTGGGCGTGGGGCCCGCGCCGGTCGCGGGAGGCAAGTTGCCGGGCACGCCGCCGGGAGACGTGGGACTGCTGCTGGAGCAGCCTACGGCCGCCGCGAGTGCGAAAAGGACCGCCCAGCGGGTCTTCGAGGAAAGTTTCATGTCGTGTCTTTTCAGGGGCTGCGTCTGGCGACGCCTCGTGGCGCCGATGCCGTATCTTACCCCAACGTGGTTGATATCAGGTTTCGGCAGCAAGCGCCGCGTCGCGTGCAGTTTGCTTGGCCTCGGTAAGAAGACCCGCCGCGACGCGCGTTGGTTCCGGCAGACGGTAGCCCTGGCATGTCTCCCGCACCAGGCGGGCGGCGGTGTCGCGCGCGACCCTGTGGCCGCTGGACACGAAGAGCGGCGCCACCCGGTTCTTGCTGCGGAACACGACCCCGATGATCTCGCCCTGCCAGACCAGCGAGGTGGTGGAACCGGCGTTGACCTCGGGCTGTACGAAGCTGCCGACCGCCGTCACCTTGGAACAGCCCACCGCCGGGATATCCAGCACCACTCCCAGGTGACTGGCGACGCCCAACCCCTTGGGATGGGCGATGCCAGGCCCGTCGACCATGAACATCTCGGGCAGCCGCGACAGCTCGCCGAGAGCCTGCAGGATGGCCGGCACCTCCCGGAAGGACAGGAGATCGGGCACGAACGGAAACTTCGTGCGGTGCTCGACCACCGCTCGCTCGACGAGCTGGAGATCGGGATACGACAGGACGGCCACCGAGACCTGGATCCGGTCGTCGAAGCGGCTGTGCCCGATCTCGATGCCCCCGATGGTGGCGAAGTCGGGGAAGTCGTCTTCGGCCACGACCTGCCGCGCGAGCTCCCGCTGAATCTGCTGGGCCTCGTAGGGGGCGACGTCGAAGCGATGAGGACGGCGCAGTTCGACTTTCACTTGGCGGAACTCTCCGGCTGGAAGGGCCTTCCCATCATACTCGTCCGCCTGGTGAGCCGGTCCCGCTGTTTACAAAACTTCTTGCGCGGGGCCGGGTAGGAGTGCAGAGTGCTCTCAGGCAAGACCCGCGCCCTCCTGTATCGGCAGCTCGGAGACATGGCCCGTTCGGGCATGGCGATCGAGCGGGTGTTCGCCCTCTCGGCGGCCAGCCGCAAGGGGAAACTCGGAGCCGCCCTGGAACTGGCTGCGGCCCGCTTGCGCAACGGATCGTCGCTGGAAGACGCCCTGCGAGTCGCCGACGCAAAGTACCCGGGGCTCTTCGCGTCGTGGGAACTCAAGTACATCGCTTTCGGCGAGAAGGCCGGCCACCTGCCGGATTTCCTCCTGCAGATCGCCGATCAGGCCGAGGAAGCCCATACCCTCACGACCGAACTGATCGGCGGGTTTGCCTACCCCCTCTTCCTGCTCTACCTGACGATCCTGGTGGGACCGCTCGCCAAGCTGATCCTTCAGGGTCCTGCCGCCTACCTCGGTACCGTCGCCGGTCCGTTCCTGGGCATCACGGTCCTACTGGGCGGCGCGGTTGCCGGCCTGCTGCAGCCCGGTTCGCGGCGCGCCATCCTGGCGGCTTTGCGGCCGGTGCCGCTGCTCGGGAAGATGGTCGGCACGGCGGCGCTCTACCGCACGATCACGGCGCTTGCCCTGGCCTACCGGGGCGGTCTGCCGGTCGACCAGGCTTGGCCACTGGCCTCCCAGGCATCCGAAGACGCCGTGCTGATCGACGCCGGCAAGCGGATCCAGGCGCAGATCCTGGCCGGCCGGGAGGTTGCCCCCGTCCTCGAGCGCCTGCCCGCGGTGTTCCCCGTGCCGGTCCGGACGGCTTACCAAACCGGCGAGGCGACCGGCAACCTGGATGGCGAACTGCTCCATGCCGCCGGCTTCCTCAGGCGGGATCTGGAAGTCCTGCGCAAGAGCGCGGTCAAGGTGGCCAACACCGGCTTCTACCTGCTGGTGGCCGCCTTCATGGCCGGCAATGTCCTGGATATCTACCGAGGCCCCATGGCCCAGATCGATCAGATCTACCGCGACCTTCCTTAAGCTCCGGTTGGATTAGCTAAGCTTGGTCGCCGCTTCGTGAAATCGGGATTAGATCAAGAAATCATCTGCCCGCGCGGGGATATGGGGTCATGGGAGACAACGAACCATGTCAGGCATCGACCGCATCGGACCCAACAAAGGCCCCACCGGCCCTCTCGGCGGCAACGGCGTCGCTCAGGGCGCGCGCCAGGCAAGCGGCGGCCCTGCCGCCTCCGAGGCGCCCCAGGGATCGGGGAAGGACTCGGTGGCTCCGCAGGTCCAGGGCAAGTCGTCGCGCATCGACGCCTCGGACCAATTGCCCGAGGCCTCCGATGCGAGCCGCCTCCCGGATGCGGTGGCCGCCTTCTCGGCGCCCAAGGCTTCCGCGTTGGCCACGCTGCTCGACAAGGGCCTGCCGCTCCTGGGCGCGGCCGGCCTCCGCAAGCTCGCCGAACGCCTGGCGAGCCACGGGACCCCGGGAGCTTCCGGCTCGGCCCTCGGCGGCGAGGCGCTGAACAGGCTGAAGTTGAAGGTGCAGATCGGCGACGCCAATACTGTCGTCAAGCCGGCCGATATCGGCCTGATCGGCATCACTTTTTAATAGCTGATTAAGCCACATCAACTCCTCGTGAAATGAGGTAAGACCCGCCCTCCGGGCGGCCATATCTCGAAGCGGGGTTGTGGAGGTTGTTGATTGGGATCTAGCTGGTCCGCCGTGGCCGCCTGGGTGAACGCGGCCGCCAACGTCGCGCCGCCTCCGGCGCCGCGAGCGAGACGCGCGGCCGTCACGCGGCCGTTCCGCGAAGTCGCCACCCGCAGCCTCGCTCGCGCCGTCACCGAGCCCTTGCCGGTCTTCATCCCGGAGGGCGCAATCGAACTGGCCGCCTGGCTGGCGCTGCCGCGAGATCGCCAAGCCCTGCTCTCGGCCATCGCCTCACGCCTCGACGCCGAAGGCCAGTCTCACCTGCGCGAGATCCTGGCCCGGGGCATCCTGGGCGATCGCGATCTGGCGGGCCACGGAGAGTTGCTGTCGCACCTGGCTGCCCTGGTCACCGGCCCCGCCACCACCGACTGGGATCAGGCCGCCTTGCTCGACGCGTTGCTGCGCGGCATCGCGCATCCCGATTGCGTGCGGGGGCCCCTGTGGGTAGTCCTCCTGGCTCGCCGAAGCCCGGCCGAACTCGCGCGCCTGGTCGGCGGCCTGGCGGGCCCCCATGGGGGAGTCACCGCGGTCTCCGGGCGCTGGCTAAGCCGGTATCCAAACTGGTTCGCGGGCCCGGGCGACCTGATCAGCCGCCTCCTGGGCTCGGCATGCCTGCAGATCGACGCCTTCGCCCGGGTGCGGCCCTAGGAAGAAACTCCCTCCGCTTACCGGAGCCGCACGAGCACGCGGTCGGGCCGGGGCGAACGGTGTGGACCTGCGCGGCCATGGCGATGGGGGCCATGGGCCTTTCCAAGCTCATCCGCGTCACGCCCTGGGTCACGCCGGAGAACGCCGCCTGGTGGGCCGAGCAGCTCGTGAAGTGCACACGCGCTCAGCTCGATGCCTTGATCGACGCGCGGCGCGCGAGGGGTTCCAGCCAAGGTAGTTCCGCCCGGGAGGCGGTGGGTACGGGGCACCTGACGCCTGGCACAATACCGCCGTCGGCCAGCCAGTCGGTCCCGGCGTTGGCCGCCGACGACGGCCGGGCCGTCCCGGCGGCCATCGAGGTATACCTGATGGCCAGGTCGGGCGGCCTGTGCGAGCGCCTCGGCTGCGACAATCGGGCCGCGCAAATCCACCACTGCGACCCGTACAGCGAGCACCACACGCACGACCCCGACCGGATGCTGGCCATCTGCGCGGATTGCCACGCGGGCTACCACAGCGGTCTCCTCATGGCGCCGCTTCTATGAGGAGGCCGGCCGCAGGCACGGAGGCCTGCGCCACCGATGCGGCGGGTGGGGCCGGCCTCCGTGCCGGCCGCGACGCCGGAGCGGAGTCAAGCGAGCGGCGCAATCATTCCCGACAAGGACGATCCGCGTCGCTGGTGGCCGGTCGACACCACCGACCGCGTCGGCGCTCCCGGGTGGACGAGGCCATTCTCGCGGCGAAGGCCAGGGCCAGTGGGGAACGACGCCCAGATTCGTGCGGCGGCCGGTCCGCCGCGTGAGCCCCGCCCTGGTCGCTTGGCGCACAGGCTTTCAACTCAAGGCGTCGAGGCTCCGAGCAGATTAGAGAGCCTCGAAGACCGCGGCGATTCCCTGGCCTCCGCCGATGCAGAGCGAGGCCAGGCCGTACTGCTTGCCCTGGCTCCGCAGCTCGTGAATCGTCGTCAGCGCCAACCGGGCGCCCGAAGCGGCGAGGGGATGCCCCACGGCGATGGCGCCGCCGTTGGTGTTGAGGCGCGCCGGATCGACGTCGAGGGCCTTCGCCACCGCCAGGGCCTGCGCGGCGAAAGCCTCGTTGACCTCGATGACGGCCATGTCGTCCAGCCCAAGGCCGGCGCGCTCCAGGGCCTTCCGGGAGGCCGGCACGGGGCCGATGCCCATGATCGACGGATCGACGCCTGCGACGGCCCAGGAAACGAGCCGGGCCTGCGGCTTCCAGCCACGCTGCTGGGCGGTCTTCGCCGTCGTGACCACCAGCATGGCGGCGCCGTCGTTGATGCCGCTGGCGTTGCCGGCGGTCACGGTGCCGTCCTGCTTGAAGCGCGCCGGGAGCTTGGCGAGGGCCGCGAGGGTGGTGTCGGCGCGGACGTGTTCGTCGCTGTCCACGCGGGTCTCGCCCTTGCGGGTCGTCAGGGTGATGGGTGCGATCTCCGCCGCCAGGCGGCCCGAGGCGATCGCCGCGGCCGCGCGCTGGTGGCTCGCCAGGGCGAAGGCATCCTGCTCGTCGCGGCCGATGCCGTACCTGGCGGCGAGGTTCTCGGCGGTGATGGCCATCTGCACGCCGGCGTACTTGTCGGTCAGCGCGCTCCAGAGCGTGTCCACCAGCGGCATGTGGCCCATCGCCTGGCCGAAGCGGGCCCGCGGCACCGTGTAGGGCGCGGTCGAGAGGCTCTCGGTGCCGCCGGCCAGGACGACCGTGGCTTCTCCCAGCAGCAGATCCTGCGCGGCGCTGACGATCGCCTGGAGGCCCGAGCCGCAGAGGCGGTTGACCGTGAGCGCCGGCGCCGTCTCCGGCACGCCGGCTTTCAGGCCCACATGGCGGGCCAGATAGGCGGCGTCCGTATCGCACTGCACGACGTTGCCGACGATGACGCCGTCCACGTCCGCCGCGTCCAGGCCGCAGCGCTCCAGCGCCGCCTTCGCGGCGGCCACGCCCAGATCGGTGGGCGACCAGTCCTTGAGGCTCCCGCCGAACTCGGTGAACGCGGTCCGCGCGCCGCCCAGGATGACGATGTCTCGGTCTTGCATCTGGTCAGTGCTTGAGCTTGGGATCCATCGCGTCGCGCAGGCCGTCGCCGATGAAGTTGATCGACACGACCGTCAGGAAGATCATCATCCCGGGATACACCGCCAGCCAAGGCGTGGAAATCATGTATTGCTGCGCGTTCGTGAGCATGTTGCCCCAGGTGGGCACGGGCGGCTGCACGCCGAAGCCGAGGAACGACAGGGCGCTCTCCAGGATGATCGCCTCGCCCACGCCCAGGGTGGCCGCCACGAAGATGGGCGCCATCGCGTTTGGCAGCAGGTGGCGGGTGATGATCCAGAAGTCCTTGCCGCCCATGGCCCGCGACGCGACGGCGAACTCCTGCTCGCGCAGCGAGAGGAACTCGCCTCGCACCAGGCGCGACACGCCCATCCAGCTCGTGACGCCGATGATCACGACGATGACCACCAGTTGCTGCAGATCGGACGGCAGGCCCGGGATCAGGGTGCGGCCGCGGGTGAACGACGAGAGCACCATCAGCAGCATCAGGAGGGGCACGCAGAGGACCATGTCCGTGAACCGCATGAGGGTCATGTCGACGACCTTGCCGTAGAAGCCCGACAACGAGCCGATGATGCAGCCGATCACCACCCCGAGGAACGCGGCGGTGAGGCCGACGAAAAGGGAGATGCGGCCGGCGTACAGCAGCCGCGCGAGCACGTCCTGGCCCAGTTCGTCAGTGCCCAGCGGATGGGAGAGCGAGGGCGTGAACTGGTTGGTGTTGGCCAGGTCGATGGCGTCGAACTTGGGCAGGAAGAACGGCCCCACGATGGCGGCCAGGATCATGCCGGACAGCACGCACAGCGAGATGACGGCGAGCTTGTGCTTGAGGAAGCGCCGCACCACCATCTGCAGGTACGTCTCCTCGGGCGGGAGCTCCGGCACGAAGGCTTGCGGACGGCTGGTTTCGGTTGCTACGGCAGTCATGATTTCTGCACCGCCTTACGAATTACGAATGGGTGTAACTCCCAAAGTTGAGGCCGTGGCTTGACGAAAGCGACCTCCGGTGGAACGGTTGAATTGCAGATTACACGCCGTTCCAGAGGAGGTCGCCTGATGAGAGGATCGCACGAAGTCCTGCTCC
>Ga0194120_10002787_pt1 | contig 29488 bp, 26 predicted proteins | sample TA2MahCa65mmetaG_FD_148642 | JGI IMG/M metagenome (GOLD analysis project Ga0194120, IMG submission 148642) | Freshwater microbial communities from Lake Tanganyika, Tanzania - TA2015019 Mahale Deep Cast 65m | ecosystem: Environmental > Aquatic > Freshwater > Lake | place: Tanzania: Lake... | reverse complement strand
TGGCGGGGACCTCCAAAGCAAAGAGCCGAATCAATGCCCGGAGTTGTCGGGTCGACAAATGAGTCCTGGGCAACAAGGAAGAGGCCATGCTTCAGCATAAAAAGACTTCCAAAACTAGACAAGCTCCTTGCACAATATCCATTTCCTGTGGGCCGCCCTGCTCATGGAAGGCCGTAGCACGGAGGCCAAGAGAGCGGCCCAACGGCTGGTCTCCCGGATGCGGGAGGAAGACCCCGACAAAGTCAGCCACCCGGATTTCTTTGCCGCCGCCCCCATGCTGACCCTTGTCCGTTTTGGAAGCTGGGACGAACTCCTGCGCGAGCCGGCCCCCAATCCGGAGTGGAAACTGGCGACGGGCCTCTGGCACTACGTCCGGGGCTTGGCGCTGGCCGCCACGGAACGGTTCGGCGAAGCGGAGGCGGAGCAGGCCGAGATCCTAGAGAGCCTCAAACACCTCTCCAAACACCACGGCATGGAGGCGGAGACGGAACAGCAGATGCTCAAGGTAGCGGAGCGGGTGGCGGCGGGAGAACTGGCGGTCAAACGCCGGCGGTTCGATGAGGCAATCCGGGCGCTCAAAGAAGCGGTCGCCTTGGAAGACAAGCTTCGGTACAGCGAGCCCCCCCTCTGGACCATCCCGGCCAGGCAGAATTTGGGCGCAGTCCTCATGGCCGTCGGACGGCCGATCGAAGCGGAAACGGTCTACCGGGAAGATTTGAAGCGGAACCCCGAAAACGGCTGGTCGCTCTTCGGCCTCGCCCAAAGCCTGCGCACCCAGGAGAAGATGGAGGAGGCCAGGACCGTGGAGGACCGCTTCCGGAAAGCCTGGGCCCGCGCCGACGTCAAGCTCACCGAATCACGGTTCTAGCTCTACCGATACGTGCGGCTGACGAACGGCGCAGGCGCTCGTCGGCGGAATGATGCGTTGAAGCCAGGCTCCTGCCGATATCTTTCCTGTTGGCCGAACGCCTTGCCGGATAAACGGAACGGCGTACGGCGCTCTCTCCGCTACTGACAGGCAACGCCCGCCATGCCTTCTCCTCGACCTGCATCCGTTCCAGCCGCAGGCTGAGAAGAGAGAGGGAGTGGGACAGGTCGCCGATGGACCTGTCCCACATTTTCGACCGCCGCTCTCGGCCCATCCGTTCCAGCAAGAGATTGCCAATTTGGCAACATCGCTTCGATCGAAGTATGGCATAATCGCGCGGCAATACAGCGGGAGACTGGCAGCTAAGGAGGGCCGTTCATGGGGCGATCGTTTAACCAGCGACTCATCGCCAGTGTCATTCCGATTCTTGCGCTTGCGGCGGCGGGCTGCAGCAGCACTCAGGAGAAGACGGCGATGGCAAACACCAACGACCTTGGATCGGTGTTCGACGCCCATGTGAAGCATGAGTTTGTGGAGCATGACGTGGATGCGACGATGCGGACGATGACGCCGCAGCCGGATTTGGTGCACCTCCCCACCCTGGCGGGGGGCAGGGGCGCCGATCAGGTGCGCGGCTTCTACGGCACATACTTCGTCGGCAAGTGGCCGGCGGACACGAAGGTGGAGCCGGTGTCGCGGACGGTGGGCCAGGATCAAGTGGTGGATGAACTGCTCGTGAGCTTCACCCACGATATCCGGCTCGATTTCATGCTGCCCGGCGTCCCGCCGACCGGCAAGCATGTGGAGATGCCCGTTGTGGTGGTCATGAAATTTTCCGGCGGCAAGATCGCCTACGAACACATTTACTGGGACCAGGCATCGCTGCTTGTGCAGGTCGGCTTGCTGGACCCCAAGCTCCTGCCGGCCATCGGCGTGGAACAGGCCAAGGCGCTGCGCGACCCGTCCTTTCCGTTGAACCCGTTCCTGAGCCTTCCCAAGCCTTGAAGACAGCGGGCGGAGAGGGAACATTTAAGGGGAATCGGAGTCTTTTCTGCCATCAAGCAAGATAGTGGCAGCCCACCTCTACAGGATGTTCAAAAAGGCCGTCCAGCGAGGCCACAGGGAGCGAGGGCCCCGAGGAGGTACATACCAAGCTTCGCTTGAACCGCTCGCTTCGATCACATGCGAGCGGAGAGGTACTTTGCCTCCAGTTCTGCCATACGTTGAGGGGAACGAGCGACCGAGAACAAAGCTGGAGGTCTTTTTCAACATCCTGCTACAGTTCCTCCGGCTGCTGGATCGGTCCCGCCCACTGCCCCTTGGCCAGCTTCACTTCCTGAAAGCCTCCGTCCGGCCACTGAAAACAGCCGGACGAATCCACTTCGACGATGAAGGGCTCCATGTCTCCGGCTCCGCCTCGGTACCAGTACCAGCCGGCCCCGGTTGGTTTTTCTTCGGTCCATCTCAACTCAGCCATCTCTATGCCTCTCTTCGGAGACGCACTGTAGCACAGGTCAATCGATCTCGAACACCGTCTGAATCTCCGGCGCGCCGTACTCGGCCCGGCCGGTCAAGATTTCCAAATTTGACAGCATCCGCGCGCGGCCGGCCCCGTGGCAATGGCCGCAGAGGACGGTGAGCTGCCGGTCCGGTCGCTTGGACATAATCTCCAACAGAACGTCCCCGACCGCCTTGCAGGTGAAGAACGGCGCCCAGTTCCCGTCGGAGGTCTTGCCTTCATGCCAGCAGGACTCGATGAATGGAGGCACGTGCGTCAGGAGAATCACCCGCTCATGGGCATCCAACGCCTGGGGCAGGACCGACCTAAGATGGTCCGCGGCATCGTCTCCGAGCCGATTGAGGCGCAGGAGCAGTTCGTCCCGATCCAGGCCGGTCAGCTCGCGGATCAACCGATGGTCGTTGAGTCGGACCGTCGAGCCGGCATAGTCGCCCAACCGTCCGTCGCCCCAGCCATCATGACCGACCAATCCGGTGGTGTCGGTCAGCTTCACGCAGCCAATGCGCGAGAGATAGGTCAACCGGCTTTCGTTGCGGCAGAGATCGTCCATGACTTTGCGGACGGTCGGAATGGACCCCTGGTAGAAATCATGGTTCCCGAGGACGAAGTACATGGGCAGCCGGATATCCGCCGTCAGGGTCTTGAGGTACCACTCCACCGTATCCGCCTCGGCGATATCGCCGCCAAGCAGAACGAGGTCCGGGTTCTCGGCGCGAAGGGCCGCACAAAAGGCCAGCACCTGCTCGGCGTTCAGAAAGTTCAAATGTATGTCCGTGATCCAGGCTGCCCGCATCGTCCTGCCCTCACTCCTGCCATGATGTGCAACATGATTTCCGGCTGCCTATGATGAACAGGCTCGGCCGTTCGGTCAACCGTGACGAATTACCTCATTTTTAACGATATAGGCCTTTCGGCCTATTTTGACCATGGGCTAATCCGAACTCAAAACTCCTACAAACCACTGGCGTTTCAAGGTCTTTCTCTCTTGACTTGCTCTTGGCCCACCGGCTAATGTAGCACTCCCTTTGGACCTATTCGGGGGAGTTTGTCTTGACGCAGCCTGCTGCCATCGGACATCCCGGCCTCGTCGCCGCCATTGCGGAGGACATCCACGCCTCCGGCCCGATCACGTTTGCCCGGTTCATGGAACTGGCGCTCTACCATCCGCAGTTCGGCTATTACACCCGTACAACCGACACAAACGACGCCGAACGGACCGGCCCGGGGCAAGCCTGTGATGACCGTATTGGCCTAGGTCGAACCTGCGAAGACCGCATCGGATGGAACGGCGACTTCTATACCAGCAGCGACGTCCATCCGGTCATGGCCCAGGCCCTGGCCCGCCAAGCCCGGCAGGTGGATGAGGCATTGGGTCGGCCCGATCCCTTTACCGTGATCGAGATGGGTGCCGGAAAGGGGTTTCTGGCCCGTGACTTCCTGGCCGCCTGCGAACAATTACCCGATGGGTTCTTGCGACGTCTACGCTATGTGATCATCGAGCGGAGTCCGGCCATGCGGGCCTCGCAGCAGCACCAATTAACGCGCTGGCTCAACGCCCCGGCGACGGTGTCCTGGCTCGACGACCTGACCCATCTGGAAGCAGACAGCCTGGTGGGCCTGCTGTTCTCCAACGAGCTGGTGGATGCCTTTCCCGTGCACCGGATCGCGATCGAGCAGGGCCGGCCGAAGGAACTCTTCGTCGGATGGGAGCAGGGCCGGTTCGTGGAGCAGGCCCAGCCCCTGACCAACCCGGACCTGCACCGGTATCTGCAGCGGCTCTCGTCCATCGACATCGCGCTGCCCGAGGGCTACCGTACGGAGGTCAATCTTGCCGCCGTGGCCTGGATGAAAGACGTGGCGCGGGTGCTGGGGCGCGGTCTGGTCCTAACGATCGATTACGGACACACGGCCCAGGACCTCTACGGACCGGACCGGCGCAAGGGCACGCTGCTCTGTTATTACCATCAAATGGCCTCGGAAGATCCCTATACGCGCGTCGGCCTGCAGGACATGACGGCCCACATAGATTTTACGAGTCTGGCCACCGCCGGGGAAGAAGCTGGGCTGGCCACCACCGGCTTCACGAATCAGATGAGCTTTCTGATGGGCCTTGGCGTGGAACAGATATTGGATGGGCTGGAGCCGGGATCGCGGGACTTCCAGGCGATCGTGCATTTGCTCCGCCCCGAGGGAATGGGGCGAACGTTCAAGATTCTGGCTCAGCACAAGGGTGTGGCGCTCCCCGAACTGGACGGCTTGCGATTCAAGCCCTTCTTCGGCTCGGCATTGCGCATGCCCGCCTATGCCGGATAAGGTTTCACGAGCGACCGGGGCACCCGATGGGAAGCGATCTCGTTCCACTCAATTATCTTCCGATCCTGATCTTCATCGGGATCGCCCTGGCGTTCGGAGTCGTGTCGCTCCTGGCTGGGTGGGTCGTGCGCCCCAGCAAGCCCTACCGGGCCAAGCTCTCCCCATACGAGAGCGGCAGCCCCCTGTTCTCGGATGCGCGGGTCCAGTTCCCGATGCGGTACTACGTGATCGCGATGCTGTTCGTGATCTTCGACATCGAGATCGTGTTCCTGTTCCCCTGGGCCGTGTCGTTCCGCAAACTGGGCTTGGTGGGATTGGTGGAGATGGTCCTGTTCCTGGCCATTTTGATCGTCGGATTCTGGTACGCCTGGAAGAAGGGGGCGCTGGAATGGGACTGAGGGAACAGAGCTGATGGCTGATAGCATATGGCTTATAGCAAGAGGACCGGTGTGCGTCATGCGCCAGGGGCTCCGTTGTCCGACCATCGGCCATCAGCCATACGCTATCTGCTCTTGAGGTAACTATGGGATTATTCGATAGACAGTTGGAAGCGAACGTCATCACCACCAACCTGGATGCCGTCGTGTGTTGGGCGCGCAAGTCGGCGCTGTGGCCCATGACCTTCGGGCTGGCCTGTTGCGCGATCGAGATGATCGCCTCCGTGTCCTCGCGCTACGACCTGGACCGGTTCGGCGCCGGCGTGTTTCGGGCCTCGCCCCGCCAGGCCGACCTCATGATCGTGGCCGGGACGGTGACCCGGAAGATGGCCGAGGTGATCCGGCGCATTTACGATCAGATGCCGGAGCCCCGCTACGTCATCTCGATGGGGTCTTGCGCCACGTCGGGCAACCATTACAACAGCTACAGCGTCGTGCAGGGAGTGGACCAGATCGTTCCCGTGGACGTCTACATCCCCGGCTGCCCGCCGAGGCCCGAAGCGCTGATGGACGGGTTGCTGAAGCTGCAGGAAAAGATTCAACGGGAAAAGGTCTTCGTGAAATAGGAGCTGATGGCTTATAGCGTATAGCTTATGGCAAGAAAGAGATTCGCAATTTTGCCATCGGCCATATGCCAGAGGCCATAAGCTCCTGAGTAAACTATGCAGTCTTTGCTCGACACGATAAAGAGCCGGTTCCCCGAGGCGGTCCTGGCCGTCCATGAGGACAAGCAGCGGGGAGACCTCTCGGTCCGCGTGGCCGCCCCGCGCCTGCTGGAAGTCGCCCGGTTCCTGCACGACGACCCGGCCGCGGCCTTCGACCACATCACCGACATCTGCTCGGCCGACTATCCGGACGACCAGGAGCGGTTCGAGGTCATCTACCATTTCCTGTCGCTGCCGCACGGGATCCGGATTCGCGTCAAAGCTCGCGTCACCGAAGAACACCCGGTGGTGCCGTCGATCACCGCCATCTGGAAAGGCGCCGACTTCATGGAACGGGAGGTCTACGACCTCATGGGCATCAAATTCAGCGGCCATCCGGACTTACGTCGCATCCTGATGCCGGAGGACTACGACGAGGGGCATCCCTTGCGGAAGGACTTCCCCGCCGAGGGCCGGGGCTGGCGCAGCCGGTTCGACTTCCTGCCCCGTCTCGATGAAACGCCGATGGCGGACACCGGGGGGGACATCCCTGAAGCGGAGAAGCAGCTCTTCCGGACCGAGCCGGGCCAATCCCCTTCTTCATCCCGCCGGACTGAAGAACTCCTGCTGAACATGGGTCCCCAACACCCGGCGACCCACGGCGTGCTGCGGGTGGTCTTGGAACTGGACGGAGAACGCATCACCAAGGCCACGGCCGACCTGGGCTACCTGCACCGCGGCGTGGAGAAGCTGGCCGAGGGGCTGGCCTATATGCAGATCATCCCCCACACGGACCGGTTGGACTACGTCTGCTCGATGACCAACAACTATGCCTATGTGCGGACCGTGGAAAAGCTGCTGGGGCTGACGATCCCCGAGCGGGCCGAGTACATCCGGACCATCGTGGCCGAGATGCAGCGGATCATCGGACACCTCTTCTGGCTGGGCACCCAGGCTCTGGACATCGGGGCGATGACCGTCTTCTTCTGGACCTTCCGCGAGCGGGAAGTCCTGTTGGACATCTTCGAAAAGCTCTGCGGCGCCAGGCTGACGTTGAACTATTTCCGCATCGGCGGGGTGGACAGCGACTTTACGCCCGACCTCGTGGAACGGCTGCGCGCCTTTCTGAAGGATTTCCCCGCGCACATCGAGGAGTACGAGACCCTGCTCCAGACAAACCGGATTTGGGTAGCCCGCACGAAAGACGTGGCGGTCATTTCGGCCGAGGACGCGATCAACTTCGGGCTGACCGGCCCGGTGCTCCGGGCGTCCGGCGTGGCCTACGACGTGCGCAAGCTGGAGCCGTACGGAGCCTACGACAAGGTCGAGTGGGAGGTGCCGATCGGCAAAAACGGCGACACCTACGACCGGTACTGGGTGCGGATGGAAGAGCTGCGCCAGAGCTCCCGTATCATCGCCCAATGTCTGGATCAGCTGCCGGAGGGACCGATCGTGGCCGACGCGCCCACGATCATCCCCCCGCCCAAGGCCCACGTGATGCGGGACATGGAGAGCTTGATCCACCACTTCATCATCTTCACCCAGGGCTTCAAGCCGCCCAAGGGGGAGACCTATTGCGCGACCGAGGCGCCGAAGGGCGAACTGGGCTTCTTCATCATCAGCGACGGAAGCCCACGACCGTATCGGATGAAAATCCGCGCCCCCTCCTTCGTGCACATGGGCGCCTTCGACCATATGGCGCGGGGCTATTTGATTTCGGACATCATTACGATCTTCGGGACGTACGACATCGTCATGGGAGAGTGCGACCGGTGAATTTTCAATTGTGCATGTTCCATGCTCAATTCAAATTTCATCATTGAAAATTGAACATTTGAAATTCCACACGTTGTGAGCTGTATGTTGTCTGAAAAATACAAGAGCGAAATAGCCGATATCCTGTCCCGCTACCCGGTGAAGCGCAGCGCGCTGCTCCCCTTGCTGTACCTGGCCCAGCGGGAGACCGGCTACATCACCGAAGGCGCCATGAAGGAGATCGCCGGGATTCTCAAACTCACGCCGCCGCAGGTCTACGAGACGGTCACTTTCTACACGATGCTGAATCTGAAACCGGTCGGGAAGTTCCACCTCCAGGTCTGCAAGTCGATCATGTGCGCCCTGGTAGGGTCCGACACCCTGATCAGCTGGCTGGAGAAGAAATTGGGGATCAAGGCCGGCGAGACGACCAAGGACGGACTCTTCACGCTGAGTAAGGTGGAATGTCTGGGCGCCTGCGGGACCGGCCCGATGATGCAAATCAACGACGACTATTACGAGCGATTGACTGAAGAGAAGGTGGACCGGATTCTAGCCGACCTCCAGCGGGACGGAACCTGTTCCTTAAAGAGCGGCCCCTACATGTGGCCGGAACCGGCAAGCAACAAGAGCTGATGGCGGATGGCCGATGGCAAGAATGTCTCTCGATGCGGTTTGTGATGTTCCTCTTGCTATCAGCTATCAGCTATCAGCCATAAGCTCTTAGTGAAAGCCATGCCGAAACACGAACTGATATTGCTCAAGAATATGATGCAGCCAGGCTATGCCGGCTCGCTCATGGATTACGAGAAGGCCGGCGGGTACCAGGCCTTGAAGAAAGTCCTGGGCAAGGTCGCGCCGACGGATGTGACGACCATGGTCATCAAATCCGGCCTTCGTGGACGGGGGGGCGCGGGGTTCCCCACCGGTGTGAAGTGGAATTTTCTGCCGAAGGATTACCAGGGGCCCAAGTACCTCTGCTGCAACGCCGACGAAAGCGAACCGGGTACGTTCAAGGACCGGCAGTTGATGGAGCGCGATCCGCACCAGGTCCTAGAAGGGATTGCCCTTGCCTGTTACGCGATCGGCGCGGAAACCGCTTATATTTATATCCGTGGCGAGTTTGTATTGGGCTCTCAGATTCTGGAGAAGGCCGTCGCGGAAGCGCGCGCGGCCGGCTATCTGGGCAAAAACATCCTCGGCACGGGGATCACCGTGGACATCTGGGTCCACCGCGGCGCCGGCGCCTACATCTGCGGCGAGGAAACGGCCCTGCTGGAGTCGCTGGAAGGAAAGCGCGGCTTGCCCCGCGTCAAGCCGCCCTTTCCGGCTACAAGCGGCCTCTACGGGAAACCGACCGTGATCAACAATGTGGAGACCCTCGCGAATCTCCCGCATATCGTCACCCGGGGGCCCGAATGGTTTGCTACGATCGGCTCCCCGCCCAAGAGCACGGGCACCCGTGTCTTCTGCGTCAGTGGTCATGTAAAGCAACCCGGCAACTATGAAGTCCCGATGGGTGTCACGTGCCGGGAGCTGATTTTCGAGCATGCCGGCGGCATGCGAGGCAATAAACCGCTGAAGGCCTTCATTCCCGGCGGCGCCTCGGCCCCCTTTCTCACAACGGACCATCTGGACGTAAAGCTGGACTTCGAATCCGTCGCCCAAGCCGGATCGATGCTGGGCTCCGGCGGAGTCACGGTCATGGAGGAAGGCACGGACATGGTCTGGGCCGCGCTGCGGCTCATGGAATTCTTCCACCACGAGTCTTGCGGCAAATGCAGCCCCTGCCGGGAAGGCAGCTCCTGGCTGGTGCAGACCCTGCGCCGCATCCTGAACAAGCGGGGCCGGATGGAGGACCTTGAAACCCTGGTGCAATTGTGCAACAACATCGCAGGCCGCACGGTCTGCGCATTCGGAGAAGCCGAGGTGGCCCCGATCCTGAGCACCTTGAAATACTGGCGGCCCGAGTACGAAACCTTGATCCGCGAGGCCGAGGCCCAGCGCGCGCACGAACTGCCGATGGCGGCGGGGAGACACTGACGAGGATGGCATGTCGTCAAGTCTCAAGACCGGCGACTTTCGAATTGCAGACGCTATGACTTGACGGACTTTTAGACTTAATCGACTGACTTATGGCCACAACGGCAGTTGAAACAGTCAAGCTGACGATCGACGGGCAGAGCCTGACCGTGCCCAAGGGCACGCTCGTCATCGAGGCGGCGCGCCAGGTTGGCGTGATGGTGCCGCACTTCTGCTACCACCCGAAGCTCAAGCCGGACGCCAACTGCCGCATGTGCCTGGTGGAAATCGAGAAGATTCCTAAGTTGCAGACCGCCTGCAGCACGCCGGTCGCCGACGGGATGGTCGTGCGCACCGCCACGACGGTGGTCAACGAAGCCCACAAGTCGGTGCTGGAGTTCATCCTGGCCAACCATCCGCTTGACTGTCCGGTCTGCGACCAGGGCGGCCGCTGCGACCTGCAGGACTTCTCCCACGAGTACACGCCCACGACCAGCCGCTTCATCGAGGTCAAGCGGGTCTTCCAGAAGGAGTACTTCAGCCCGCTGATCGAAAAGCAGATGAACCGCTGCGTGCAATGCCTGCGCTGTGTGCGCTACTGCGACGAGGTCATGGACGTGAAGGCCCTGGCGCCGACGAACCGCGGCACGATGACCGAAATCAAGCACTTCGGCACCCACGAGTTGGACTGCGAGTTTTGCGGCGGCTGCATCCAGATTTGCCCGGTGGGCGCCATCACCAGCCGCCTCTCGATGTACGAGTTCCGTCCCTGGATGCTGAAACGCGCGGACACGATCTGCACCTACTGCGGGGACGGCTGCCAGATCACGATCCAAACCAAAGACAACGCGTTGATCGAGGTCAACTCCTCGCTCGGGGCCGGGCGCAACAACGGCGATCTCTGCGCCAAGGGCTATTTCGGGTACCACGCGACCACCAACCCGGAGCGGCTGACCCAACCCCTCATCCGACGCGACGGCAAGCTGGTGCCGGCCACCTGGGACGAAGCGCTGGAATATGTCGCCGAGACCTTCGTGCAGCTGAAGCTCAAGCACGGAGCCCAGGCCTTTGCCGGCGTGATCACCGCACGCTGCACGAACGAAGACCTCTATGTGTTCCAGAAGTTCATGCGGCTGGCTCTCGGCACGAACAAGCTCGACAGCAGCGCCCGTTACGGACAGGTCAATGCCGTGCGCGCCCTGTGCCGTGTCCAAGGGACCCATCGCTGGCCCGTCACGTTCGAAGATATCACTACCGCCGAGGCCTTGCTCCTGGTCGGCACCAATATCACCGAAGCCAACCCGATCACGGGCCTCCGGGTCAAGGAGGCGGTGAAACGACACACGGCCGCCCTGCTGACGATCGAGTCGCTGGAACCGGCGGTGGGCACCATCAGCAACATCGCCAACCTGGCCGCCCACCATTTTACGGCCCATCCGGATCAGTACAAACCGGTGGTGCTCGGATTGATCAAGGCGGTGATCGACGAGGGCCTGGCTGACCAGACCCTGTCGCAGAAGGCTCCCGGGTATCTCCAGGCGATCAGCGGCGCGGTGCAACAATTATCCTGGCCGGCGATCGAGGCCGCCACCGGCAGGACCTCGGCGGATTTCAAAAATGCAGCGCGAACGTTTGCGAAGACCGCGCGCTCGGTGATCATCGTCGGCGCCGGCGTACTACGGGCGCCGGGCGGGAGCGGTCTTGCCGCCACCTTGCAGGACCTTCTATTGCTTACCGGTCACCATGACCGTCCCGGCTGCGGCCTAGCGCCTTTGGCCGAGCAGAACAACGACCAGGGCGCAGTGGAAATGGGCACCGTGACGGAGTGCCTGCCAGGCCCTTGCGACCTCAGCGATCAGGAAGCCCGCGCGCGGGTATCGGCGCTCTGGCGGGAGGAGTTGCCGCAGGGCCCGGGTCGGACGATCTCGGAGATCCTGGAAGAGGCGCGCAGCAAGACCATCAAGGCCCTGTACCTCATCGGCGAAGACCCGGCCGGGTCCCTGCCGGATTCGGCCCGCGCTAAGGAGGCGCTTGAAGGCCTGGAGTTCCTGGTCTGCCAGGAGCTGTTTCTAACCGACACGGCACAACTGGCCCATGTGGTGCTCCCCGCCTGCTCCTATGCCGAAAAGGACGGGACCTTTACGAACAGCGAGGGCCATGTCCAGCAGGTCCGGCATGCGATCGAGCCGGTCGGCGAGAGCCGCCCGGATTGGGAAATCTTCTCGGCCCTGTCGGTGCTGATGGGCTACCCGCTGGAGTACGGCGATGCCAAGGAAATCCTGAAGGAGATCCGGACCCTGATTCCCGGCTACGGCCTCACGGTACCGACGCCCAAACCGTCCCGTCCGGATGACGAGGCGGTCTCCCGCTACCTGGCGCAGGGCTACGCGGAGGATCTCGTAGAGCGATACGGCTACGCCCCTCCGGTGAAGACCGCCGGCCGTTTGACCCTGCTCGTGGATCAATCCTTGTTCCACTCGGGCAAGTTCTCCACCAGGGCGAAGGGCTTGTTGCACCTGCAAGCCGAAGGCGCGTTGAGCCTCAACCCGGCCGACGCGGCCCGGCTCGGAATTGCCGAGGGGGACCGGGTCCTGATCTCGAACGAACTGGGGCAATGTCGCACGACGGCCAAGCTGTGGGACCGGGTGCCGGCCGGGCTGTGCCGCTTCCCGAAACATTTCGACCAGGAAGCCCGCCGGCTCCTCTCGATCTCGATTGACGTCGTGACCGGAGTGCCGTATTACAGGACGGCGCAGGTGAAGATCGAGCGTCTGTAGCGTCGGAATGTCTATCAAGTCCGAAAGTCGCCACGTCGGCGTCGGACTTTTTGACGTGATGACTTTTTAACTTGAGGGATGCAGTCATGACCGAAGTCGGAATCAAACTCGCATTTTCGCTGGCCCAGATCGCCGTCGTGATGGGGATCGTCCTGCTCACGGTCATGATCCTGACCTTGGCGGAACGCAAGGTGCTCGGCTGGATGCAGGACCGGATGGGTCCTATGGAAGTGGGCCCCTACGGAATCCTCCAGCCCATCGCTGACGGCTTGAAGCTCTTCTTCAAGGAAGACATCGTCCCGGCCGGGGCCAGCAAGTTCCTGTTCTCCCTCGCCCCGATATTGGCGCTGGTGCCCGCCTTGATCGGATTTGCGGTGATCCCGTTCGGCCCCAACAAGACCATCGAACTGTTCGGCTACCAGTTTCAGCCGTTCGTGATCAGCGATATCAACATCGGCATTCTGTACATCCTGGCCTTCACCTCGATCGGCGCCTACGGCATCATCCTCGGCGGGTGGTCCTCGAACAACAAGTATTCCCTGCTGGGCGGACTGCGGGCGGCGGCGCAGGTCATCAGTTACGAGCTGAACGTGGGGCTGGCGATCGTGGGCGTGCTGCTCCTGGCCGGTTCGCTGAGCCTGGTCAAGATCACCGAGGCCCAGTCCGGCGGCTTCTGGCACTGGTACGTGTTCGCCTTTCCGTTCCCGCAGATTTTCGCCTTCGTCGTCTACGTGATCTCCTCCGTGGCGGAAACCAACCGGTTGCCGTTCGACCTGCCGGAAGCGGAGAGCGAGCTGGTCGCGGGCTTCTTCACCGAGTATAGCGGCATGCGCTTCGCCTTCTTCTTCCTAGCCGAATACGCCAATATGATCCTGGTCTCCTGCATCGCCGCCGCCCTTTTCCTCGGCGGCTGGAATGCCCCCTATCCGGGCACGCTGGTCGAGCGCCTGGGATTAGAAGGCTTGGCCTGGGTGGAAGGCGTGGTCTGGTTCGCCGCCAAGGTTTACTTCTTTCTGTTCCTGTTCTTCTGGCTGCGGGCCACGCTGCCACGCCTGCGGTATGATCAACTGATGCGGTTCGGCTGGAAGGTGATGCTGCCGATCGCCCTGGGCAACATTTTGGTGACGGCCATCGCGGCGTATCTGTTCCCGAGATGAAACCATTGACGATTGATTCATTGCATCAATGAATCAATGAAAAACTCGACAATGACTCAATCCTTCAAGAACTGGCTCAAAACCATCATTTTCTACGAGATCCTCGTGGGCATGAAGGCCACGCTCTCGCACTTGCTGCACTACAGGCCGATCACGCTCCAGTACCCGCACGAAAAGCGAACCCTGCCCGACAGTTACCGGGGCATGTTGGCGCTGCTGCGTTACGACGACGGCACGGAAAAGTGCGTGGGCTGCGATCTCTGCGAAGCGGCCTGCCCCTCGCGAGTCATCAAAGTCTTCAGCGCCGAAGTGCCGGGCGAGCCGACCAAGCGGTTCGCCAAGGAATATTACATGGACATGACCCGCTGCCTCTTCTGCGGCATGTGCGTGGACGCCTGCCCGGTGGACGCGTTGGGCATGACCCGGGAGTTCGAATGGGCGGTATACGACAAACGGCAGTTGCGGCTGAACAAGGACCAACTCCTGGCGATCGGTGACCGGGCGTATCCGGTCCGCGAGAAACGGCTGGAGTTTCAGCATCCGAACGTCGCGTTCTTCAATGTGGCGTTCAAGAACTTGCCCGAAAAGGAATCGTAGCCCGATTGTTCTGGCCCTCTGGCCGGGCGAACACGAGTCACGTGGGCTGACGCGCGTAGCAGGCGAGAGGGTTTGCCATAGTGAGCCATCTGTTCTTCCTGTACTTTGCCGGCGTGATCGTCGCCACCTCCATCCTGGTGGTGGCCCTGCGCAACCCCGTCTACAGCGCCCTCTCACTATTGATCATGTTCTTTCACGTGGCGGGCCTCTACGTCACGCTGCACGCAGAGTTCCTGGCCGCCGTTCAGATCATCGTCTACGCGGGCGCGATCCTGGTACTCTACCTCTTCGTCGTCATGCTGCTAAACGTGAAACGCGATGAGCGGTACCACGTCCAGGCGCCGGCTGCCGCCTTCTTGGGCCTCGTTCTCTTGACGGAGGTCGTGCTGTTGGTGAGTCAGCGGGCCTATCAGACCGCGCCAGCCGGCCTGCCCGCAGCCGACCAAGCCGGCAACACAGAAACGATCGGCGAAGTCTTGTACTCCACCTACTTGTTTCCCTTCGAAGTGGCGTCGTTGATCCTGCTGGTCGCCATGATCGGCGCAATCATTCTCGCCAAGAAAAACATTGACGAATGTTAAATGATCAATGGTCAATGTTGAATATGGAATTGAAAATGAATGATTTTGCCTTGAGCATTGCATGATCCCTGTCAGCTACTATCTGGTCCTAAGCGCCATTGTGTTCCTCACCGGCCTGGTCGGCGTGCTGGTGCGGCGCAACATCATCGTCATTTTGCTGTCGGTCGAGCTGATGCTGAACGCCACGAACATCAACTTCGTGGCGTTCTCCCACTATTTTAACAACGTGGCCGGCCAAGTATTCGTCTTCTTCACCCTGACCGTGGCGGCAGCGGAAGTGGCGGTGGGCCTGGCCATTATCATCGCCCTGTACCGAAGCAAGTCCAGCATCAATGTGGACGAGTTTCAATTACTCAAATGGTGAATGGTGAATTTTTAATGTTGAATTGAAGAGGCACGAGTTTACTTGTCCAAACATTCAACATTAACCATTCAAAATTAAACATTGCTTTATGGAATACGCCCTGATCCCATTGCTGCCCTTTGCCGCGTTTCTGATCCTCGGCCTCTTCGGCCACTGGATCAAGGACCGAGCGCATTTCGTCGCGGTGCCGGCCGTGGTGACGTCGTTCCTCCTCTCCATGTTGGCGTTTCTGGACGTGGCGGGGGGCCGGCAGACCACGATGCCCCTCTACACCTGGCTGCAATCCGGCGACGTGACCATCGCCCTCGGCCTGTCCATCGACCGACTCACCGCCGTCATGCTGTTGCTGGTGACCACCGTGAGTTCGTTGGTGCACGTCTACACCATCGGCTACATGCAAGGCGAAAAGGGTTACGCTCGATTTTTCGCCTACATCGCCCTATTCACCTTCTCCATGTTGATGCTGGTGATGGCGGACAATTTCCTGCAGCTGTTCGTCTTCTGGGAAGCGGTCGGCCTCTGCTCCTACCTCCTGATCGGCCACTGGTACGAGCGGCAGTCGGCCTGCAACGCGGCCACGAAGGCCTTCGTCGTCAACCGCGTGGGGGACTTCGGCTTCCTGCTGGGCCTCCTGCTGGTGCTGGACAGCTTCGGGACATTGGACTATCACCAGGTCTTTGCTCAGGCGTCCGCCTATACCTCGGATACGGTCAATCTGCTCCGACCTTTCGGCGGCGAATGGCGCGTCTCGACGCTCACCCTGATCTGCCTGCTCCTCTTCGTCGGCGCAATCGGCAAATCGGCCCAGGTGCCGCTGCACGTCTGGCTGCCGGACGCGATGGAAGGCCCGACGCCCATCTCGGCTTTGATCCATGCGGCCACGATGGTCACGGCGGGAGTCTTCATGGTCGCGCGGCTCTCCCCCCTCTACAACCTGTCGCCGGTCGCGATGAACGTGGTGGCGGTCGTGGGCGGGCTGACGATGGTGCTGGGCGCCACGATCGCCCTCACCCAGTACGACATCAAGCGGGTCGTCGCCTACTCGACCGTCAGCCAGCTCGGCTACATGGTCATGGCCTGCGGCCTCGGCGCCTATACGGCCGGCATGTACCACCTGCTGACCCACGGAGCGTTCAAGGCCTTGTTGTTCCTGGGCTGCGGGTCGGTCATCATTGCCTTGCACCACGAGCAGGACATGCGCCACATGGGCGGCTTGAAGGACAAGCTCCCAATCACCTACTGGACGTTCGTGATCGGTTCGCTGGCCCTGGCCGGCTTCCCCCTGACGTCCGGCTTTTTCAGCAAGGACGATATTCTCGTAAGCGCCTGGTCGGCCGGCGCCCTGGGCAAGACCCTGGCGGTCGCAGGACTCCTGACTGCCGGGCTCACCGCGTTCTACAGCTTTCGTCTCGTGTTCGTGACCTTTTGGGGCCCCTCCCACGTCGACCCGCACCATGCGGGCCACGTGCACGAGCCCTCCAAGACGATGACGGTGCCGCTGATCATCCTGGCAGTCCTGGCTGTGCTGGCCGGCTACCTGGGGATTCCGCAGTTCCTGGCACCGGCCCTGCCGGGTCCGGAAGGGACGGGAGGGCACCACGAGGGAGGCGCCGCCGCCGGGATTATGATCGTGGCCACCCTGCTGGGCCTGAGCGGTATCGCCGCCGCCTACGTGATGTACGTCAAGCTACCGGGCCTCGCCGAAAGTCTGGCCAATCAATGGCAAGGAGCCTATCGCCTCTCCTTCAACAAATGGTTCGTGGACGAGGCCTACGACCGAGCTTTCGTGAAGCCGACGTTCCATCTCGCGGACCGGCTTTGGCAGAGGGTGGACGTGGGTATCATCGACGCGGCGGTGAACGGGACCGCCCGAGGCGTGGCCTGGTTCGGCTGGATCCTGCGGCTGATCCAAAGCGGCCAGACCCAACATTATGCGCTGGGCATGATCTTGGGGGCCGTGCTGATATTGACGGTGTACTTGCTGACGTAAGCCAGAATTGTGAATTTTCAATTGTGAATTTTTAATGGCCGGACAATTTAACATTAAGAATTCAAAATTATGAGCAGTTTCCCATTGCTCACCATCATCATTTTCCTTCCGCTCGTCGGGGCGGCAGCCCTGTTCTTCGTCAAGGAGCAGCAGGCGCGCTGGGTTGCGCTGGGCGTGACGCTGGCGGACTTTGCCCTGTCGCTGCCCCTTTGGTTTTGGTTCGATTCAACCACGGCGCAGATGCAATTCACCGAGCGGGCGTCGTGGATCACGTCGCCTGCCATCAACTATGCGCTCGGATTGGATGGCATCAGCCTGCCGATGGTCCTCCTGACGACGTTCCTGACCCCCTTCTGCGTGGGCATCTCCTGGCGCGCGATCGAGAGCCGGGTGCCGCTCTTCATGGCCAGCCTCCTGATCATGGAAACCGCCATGCTGGGGGTCTTCGCCGCCTTGGACTTCGTGCTGTTCTATGTGTTCTGGGAGGCGATGTTGATCCCCATGTACCTGCTCATCGGGGTCTGGGGCGGGCCCAACCGGGTCTATGCGGCGGTGAAGTTTTTCCTCTACACCCTGGTGGGGAGCGTCTTGCTCCTGGCCGCCATCATCGTATTGTTCTTCAAAGGCGGCCACACCTTCGACATCCTTCTGCTCGGCAAAGGCGAATTCACCCCGGCGCTCCAGAGCTGGCTTTTCTGGGCGTTCTTCGCCGCGTTCGCCGTCAAGGTGCCGATGTTCCCCTTCCACACCTGGCTCCCGGATGCACACGTGGAAGCGCCCACGGCTGGCAGTGTGATCTTGGCCAGCGTGCTGTTGAAGATGGGCGCCTATGGATTCCTCCGATTCACGCTCCCCATGCTTCCTGACGCGACGGTCGCGTTTACCCCCATCATCATCGCTCTTTCGGTGATCGCGATCCTCTACGGCGCCTACATGGCGCTGGCCCAGGCCGACCTAAAAAAATTGATCGCCTATTCCAGCGTCAGCCACATGGGATTTGTGACGCTGGGCATTTTTGCCCTGAACACCCAGGGGATCGAGGGCGCGATCCTCCAGATGGTTAATCACGGCATCACGACGGGCGCCCTGTTCCTCTGCGTCGGGATCATTTACGAACGGACTCACAGCCGCTTAATCAGCGACAACTGCGGCCTGACCGGGCCCATGCCGCGCTATGCCACGTTTCTAGTCGTCTTTTCCCTCTCGTCGATCGGCCTGCCCGGCACGAACAGCTTCGTAGGCGAGTTTCTCGTGCTGGCCGGCACCTTCTTCTGGAGCAAACCGGTGGCGGCGCTGGCTTCGCTGGGCATCATCCTGGCCGCGGCTTACATGCTCTGGATGGTGCAGCGCGTGGCCTTCGGCCAGCGATCCGAACAGGCCGGACATGGGACCATCCGTTTACCCGACCTGAACCTGCGCGAAATGGCGCTGCTGGCCCCGCTGCTTGTACTTGTCTTCTGGATCGGTCTGGTCCCAAACCAGGTCCTGACCCCCATGCATGCCAGCGTTGCGAACCTGCTGGACCAGTTGGATCAACAGGAGGCAGCGTTCGCGCGAACGCCCCGCGCGACACCGGACGCGGTTGCGTCCATCACCGATCACGTATCACCGGTCACGCATCAGCCATGACACTTCCTGCGGCCGATATCCTTGCGATCCTTCCCGAGCTCATCGTGATGGGCGCGGCCTGCCTCATCCTGGTGCTGGACCCGATAACGCCCGTGTCGCGCAAGGAGTGGCTGGCCTGGATCGGCTTGGGCGCGCTGGCCGTCTGCGCGGGCGTCACGGCCTCGCAGATGGGCGTCAGGGTCATGGCCTTCAGCGACCTGGTGATCATCGACCCCTACGCCAGCTTCTGGAAGCTGCTGCTCTATCTGGTCAGTGGCCTCACGATCCTGCTCTCGCTCGCCTATCTGAAGGAAGAAGCCATGCATCTGGCCGAGTATTACGGCTTCCTCCTGCTCTCGCTGGTCGGCATGATGGTGATGGTTTCAGCCGCCGACCTGTTGACCATCTATCTGGGCACCGAGCTCATGTCCCTGTCGCTGTATGTGCTGGCCGGCATCAAGCGGGCCGAAGGGCGCTCGCTGGAAGCCTCGGCCAAGTACTTCGTGCTGGGCGCTTTCTCGTCCGGCATTCTGCTCTACGGCATTTCGCTCCTGTTCGGCATCACCGGCAGCACCAGGCTGTCCGCCATCACCGCCGCTGTCCACACCCGCAGCCTGGATGATCCGACGCTGCTGCTGGCCCTGATCCTGCTGGTCGTCGGCTTCGGCTTCAAGATTGCCGCCGTGCCCTTTCACATGTGGACGCCGGACGTCTATGAAGGCTCGCCTACGTCCGTCACCGCCTTTATGGCCGTGGCCGCCAAAGCCGCCAGCTTCGGCGCCTTCATGCGGGTTTTCCTCGAAGGGCTGGGCGGGCTCAAGGCCAACTGGCACGGACTCTTCCTGATCGTCTGCGTCGCGACGCTCATCCTGGGCAACGTGGTGGCCATCGTGCAGACCAACATCAAGCGCATGCTGGCTTATTCGAGTATCGCCCATGCCGGCTACGCGCTGATCGGCGTGGTCGTAGCCGGACACGCAACGGCTTCCAGCGAGATCCGCAGCCTGGGGCTTTCCAGCGTGATGCTCTACCTGGCGATCTACTCGTTCATGACGTTGGGCGCCTTCGCAGTCGTGGCCCTGTTGCGCAAGGGAGGGCTGGAAGGAGAAGAGATCGAGGACTATACCGGCCTGGCCAAACGGCAACCGGTGGCAGCCTTTCTCATGCTGGTGTTCATGGTGTCGCTGGCCGGCATCCCGCCCACCGCCGGCTTCATCGGCAAGTTCTACCTGTTCATGGGCGCCGTGCGCGCGGGCCTGACCTGGCTCGCCGTGGTGGCCCTCCTCTTCGCCGCGGTCTCGGCCTACTACTACCTGCGGGTCGTGATGGTCATGTACATGCGGGAACCGGAGGCCTCGGTCACCGTCCTCCCGCGGCTGCTCGTTTCGCCGCCTCTCGCGATCGTGCTGGCCTGCGCCCTGGCCGGCGTCGGCTTCTTCGGTCTCTATCCGGACCCGCTCGTCGCGTTGGCACAACACGCGATCCTCGCGCTGAAGTAAGCGCGGGACGTGGTTCCTTCATAGGAAGGAGGCTCGTCGACGTTCACCGCAACGCCGGTTCCTTCGATGGCGGTCCTCCGATTGCTGCGCGGCGCGGCGTCCGACTTCCGTCGGCACGGCTGTACGAGCCTGGCCGCGTCGCTGGCGTTCTTCACCCTTCTGTCCTTCTTTCCGATGATCTATCTGCTGCTGTACCTCGTCAGTTTTTTCGTGAGCCACGAGCGGATCGGGCACGAATTCCTGCTGAACTTCCTGCAAGGATTTCTGCCCATGCTGGGCGCCGACCTGGCCGAGGAAGTCAAACGGGTGGCCGGCGAACAGATCGTGCGCTGGGTCGTCTTCCTGGCGTTCGTCTGGTTCGGCATGCTGGTCTTTTACGAAATGAACTACGCGGTGAACGTCGTCTTCGAAACGCCACGGAAGCGCGGCGCGCTGCTTTCCTCACTGGCCTCGTTCGCGTTACTGGGGCTGGTGGAAGTCCTCATGGTCCTGTCGTATCTGGTCACCCAGACGCTGGGCCGTCTGGTGTCCTACGCGCCACGGATCGGGGGCATCGATCTGGTCGCCGTCGCCGCCCACAAGTTACTGCTCACCTACGTCCTGCCCTTCGCGCTGGTCCTGGCCGCCGTCACCTGCCTTTACCGCTACCTGCCGGCGGTACGTCCCGCGTGGCGCGATGCGGCCGTGGGGGGGCTGGTGCTGGCGCTGCTCTGGGAAGTCGCCAAGCATCTGTTCGGCACTTATGTGCAGCATCTCTCGGTCTACAGCCGAATGTACGGATCGCTGCTGGTCACGGTGCTGTTTCTGCTGTGGGTCTATTACTCGGCGGCGCTGCTGCTGTTCGGGGCTAGCATCGTGCGCCGGCTGGACGGAGCACGGCAGGCGTGAACCGTACCAAGGCAACCGTGGCGGACCATGCCGGTGTCCTGTGGCCGGTAATTATTGTGCGGCGGAGCCGCTAGCCGCGCAGACCACGGAGTTGCAGGAACCGGGCGATCCCGCCTCTCGTGACCAGACCCGCAAGCTGCCCATTCTCCATCACGGCGAGCCGGTCTTGCTCTTCCCGTTGCATCTGTTCGAACGCGGCCAAGGCCGACACATCGCGCCCCGTTTCCATCGCCGGCGACCAGGGCTGCATAATGTCCCGCACGCTCCGCCAGGGCCAGTGGGGCTGGGGCAAGGCCTGGACGTCCTGCACCGCCACCATGCCGATCGGCCGGCCCTCTTCCACCACTGGGAACCCGCTGTGGCCGCGAGGGAGAAAATGTTGCGCGACCGCATCCGCCACCGTGAGGTCCGCGGGCAGAGTCGCCACCTCGCGCACCATCAGGTCTCCGACCGAGACCTGCGCCAGCGACGCCTTAAGGTTCGCTTGCCGGCGGCTGCCCCTGGCTGAGTTGAAAAGGAACAGCCCAATCAGAGCCACCCAGCCCCCATTGGCCGCCAACGGGCCGGGCATCAGGCCGGCGGACGCGCCCAGCACCAGCGTCAATCCGAACAAGCCGAGAACCAACCCGAAGCCCTGGCCGACCAACGAGGCCTGTTGCGTGGCCCGGTGATAATTGCCCGACCAAGCCCACAGGCCAGCCCGCAGCACCCGCCCGCCGTCCAGGGGAAAGCCCGGGATCAGATTGAACAGCCCGAGTTGCAGATTCACGGAGCCGAGCAGCAGCCCCAAGGCAATCAAGCCCTGGCCCGTATTGACGGTCCCGGCCAACCCCAGGAGCATCCCGCCCAGCGCGAAGCTCACGAGGGGGCCGGCGATCGCGATCAGGAACTCGGCTTTCGGCCCAGGGGCTTCCCGGCGCATCTGGGCGACGCCGCCGAAGATGAAGAGCGTGATTTGCTGGATGGGAATCTGGTACCGCAGCGCCACGTAGGAATGCCCCAGCTCGTGCAACAACACGGATCCAAACAGCAGCAGAGCCGCCGTGCCGCCCATGCCCCAATAGCGCTGGGCCGAGAGGCCCGGCAGCATATCCGGCAGATAACCGGTCGCCAGGCTCCAGGTCACAAACCCGAAGACCAGGAACCAGGACATGTGGACTTTGATCGGGATGCCGAAAATGCGCCCGATTTCCCAGTCTGGCCCCATCATCACACCTCCAGGCTGGTATCCATAGCAGTCGGACCGAAGAAGCGTCAATATCCATCTGGTTTCCGGTATAATCGTTCCTCGATGCGCACTCCAAGTCACACGAGGTTCGGCCGGACGCTCCTGTGGCTTGCCGGCTGCTGGCTGGCCTCCGCCTGCGCCGGCCTTCCCCCCACCAGCCGGAGCGGCGCGGTCCACGATATTCTGATCACGGAAGACCGGGTTTCTCCCCAGGACCTGATCGTACAGATCGGCGACGAGGTCCGCTGGGTAAATCGCCGGTTGAGTCAGGTCTGGGTATACTTCTTCAGGGACTCCCTCGACGAAGTGTCCTGCGCGCGCGGTTTTTCCCTCTTCTGGGCGAACGAGGAAGAAGCCGCGATCGAGCCGGGGCAATCGGTGAGTGTCTGCTTCTCGAAGGAAGACGCGGTCAGCTACACGGTCCAGAGCGAACAGACCGTGATGCGCGGCTCCACCGCCGGGGAAGGGGGCTCCTTCAAGATCCCCAAGGGCTTGCATGCAGCCGTGATCGTGGAGGGGGCGCCAGTGCGCACCCCCCGATAACCGGAGATGGCATGGAACGCATGATTCGGCGCTTGCTTCTCCTCGCCCCGGCCTTGTGGCTGGGGCTATCCGCCGCCGCCACAGACGCCCAGGTCGTCCGCACCGGCCCTTCCGCCTGTAAAGCCATCGCCTTGACCTTCGATCTCTGCCCGGTGCGAAATGGGCGCGGCTATGACGAACCCTTGATCAAGACGCTGATGGAGCAACGGATCCCGGCGACCTTTTTCTTGTCCGGCCGCTGGATCGACCGCCACGAGGCCGAGGTCCGGGCGTTACAGGCAGTCCCCTTCTTCGAGATCGGCACGCATGGGCAGGCCCACGCGCACCTGCCGCAGCTGGATGAAGCGGGCCAACGCGCGGAGATTGCCGATGCGGTGCATCTGCTGAAGACCCAGTATGGGATCGAGGCGCCGCTCTTCCGCCCCCCCTACGGCGAGTTCAACGATGTGACCGTGGACCTGGTGCGAGCCCTGGGGCTCCGCTTCATCCTCTGGGATCGTATTTCGGGCGACCCGGACCCGAGGCTGAGCCGGGCACAGATCGCCGAACGGCTGATCGCCCAGGCCAGGAACGGCAACATCATCGTGTTCCATGCCAACGGGAAGGGCGCGCACACGAAAGACGTGGTGGAAGATCTGTACCGGGAACTGGTCGTCGCCAAAGGATTTCGTCCTGTCACCGTGACCCAACTGCTGGACCAATGTCAGGGAGAGCCGCCCCATGCCCGGCGACAGCCCGATCATTAGAGCCTACCAACCGGAGGATCGCGAGCCGGTGATCCGGTTGCTCGCCGGCTCCGATCCCTGGCGAACGCTTGGGTACGGGCACGAAGACTGGTCCCGCTTGTTCCGGACCGACGGAATCGTCGAGGGCCGGGAGGGTTACGTGTTGGAAGTCGACGAGGCCGTGGCCGGCGTGGCTCTGCTTCGCCCCAAGTTCCTGATGGGGGATTACTTGGAGTTGCTGGCCATCGTCCCGACGGCGCGGAGCAAGGGATACGGCGCTCTGCTGCTCGCGGAAATCGAGACCGTCGCCTTCGCGCGGGCCAAAAATCTCTTCGCCTGCGTGTCCGACTTCAACGACGACGCCAGGCGGTTCTATGTCAGGCAGGGGTACCGCGAGATCGGGCCGATACCCAATCTATTGATTCCCGGCAGCGCTGAGTTGTTGTTGCGGAAAACGACGGGGCCGGCGCGACAACGCTGAGAGCGTATGGCCGGTGACAGGAAAGATTCTAGCGCCTGGCCATGAGCCATAGGCCATCAGCTGTGTCCTGGAGGAAGACGATGCGTGTCAAAAAACTGCTGCATACCCGCATGCGCGTAAGCGATATGGACCAGACCATCGCCTTCTACCGCGATGTACTGGGGCTCGATGTCCTGGAACGCCATACCTCCCCGCGCGGCTCGCACCTGGCGTTTCTGGCCGTGCCCAACAGCGAAGAGTTGATCGAGTTGTGCAGCTTTCCGCCCAGCGGCCCGGTGACGGTGCAGGAGGACCTCGTCCACCTGGCCTTCGAGGTCGAGGACATGAACGACACAATCGCGCAACTGACCGCCAAAGGCGTCAAGATCACGGACGGACCGACGCGCAGTGCATCCGGTAGCCGTTTTCTCTTTATCGACGCGCCGGACGGCTACGAGATCGAGCTGATCGAACGCCCGCCCGGCACGGCGCTGGCATAACCGACTGACGCGAACCGCCGGGCAGACCGTCGCGCTTGCTCGGCAAACCGCCAGGCCGTACAATTCCTTCATGGCCGGCGACGTCACCATCTCCCCCTCGCTCCAGTCCAAGCTCGACCATCTGCCCGAGCAGCCCGGCTGCTACCTGATGAAGAACGGGCGAGGCGAGATTATCTACATCGGGAAGGCGCTGGTACTGGCCGACCGAGTCCGATCCTACTTTGCCAAAGCCGGCGATCAGACGCCCAAGACGTCGGTTTTGGTCAGCCAGGTGGCCGACCTCGAAACGATCGTTACTCGCTCCGAACTGGAAGCGCTCATCCTGGAGAGCAACCTCGTCAAGCGACACAGGCCCCGCTTCAACGTCGTCCTGCGCGACGACAAACAGTACCCTTATCTACGCCTGCCGATCAAAGAGGCGTTCCCGCGCCTATCCATCGTACGGCGGATCCAAAAGGATGGGGCCCTCTACTACGGCCCCTACGTCCCGACCAATGCCCTGCGCGAAACCTTGAAAGTGATCCGCAAGGTCTTCCCTCTCGCCACCTGCGAGATCGACATCGACGGAACGGCGGAGCGGGCTTGCATCGAGTTCGAAATCAAGCGCTGCATGGCGCCCTGCACCGGCAATCAAAGCCGTGAGGACTATCACCGGATCGTCAAGCAGGTACGGCAGTTTCTGGAGGGGCGCGATACCGAGCTCCTGAACGGTCTCCGTGTCGAAATGCAGACTGCCGCGGAGCGGGAACAGTTTGAGGAAGCGGCCCGCCTGCGGGACCGGATCGTCAAGATCGAGCGGACCTTGGAAAAACAGCGCGTGACCCAAACCGCGTCGGCGGACCAGGACGTGATCGGGCTGGCCAGGCAAGGCGCGGCGGTGGACCTGCAAATGTTGTTCGTGCGCGGCGGACTGCTCATCGGACGGAAGGACTTTTTTTGGCCGTCGGTCGCGGAGGCATCGGACGAAGAACTGGTCCGCGCCGCGATCGAACAGTTCTACAACAAGGACGGCTTGCCGCCCAAGGAACTGTTGGTCCCGACCGCTCTCGGCGGGGCCGCGCTGATCGAGGCCTGGCTGTCCGAGAAGAAAGGCGAACCGGTGCGGATCCTTGCCCCCGAGCGGGGGGGCAAACACCAACTCCTCTTGCTCGCGGAGGAAAACGCGGCGGCGGCCGTGACCGATCACTTGCGCGACGAGGCAACCGATCGGTTGGCGGCCGCAGAACTCAAACGATTGTTCCGACTCGAGAACGCTCCCCGGAGGATCGAGGGTTTCGACATTTCCAATACCCTGGGCGACCAATCGGTGGCCTCACTGGTCGTCTGGGAGGACGGGCAGGCGAAGAAAGCGGACTACCGCAAGTTCCGGATTCAGACCGTGCAGGGCGCCAACGACTTCGCCAGCATGCAGGAAGCCGTCGTCCGGCGCTACAGGGAGACGGAAGACCTTCCACTTCCGGACCTCATTCTGATCGACGGAGGGCTGGGACAACTCGTGGCCGCCGTCGAGGGGCTCCGGCAAGTCGGCCGCACCGGGATTCCTATCATCGGACTGGCCAAAGCCCGAGGCGAAAAACAGGAGCGTGTGTTTCTACCGGGGCGCAAAAATCCGATCGTTTTGCAGGCCTCCTCACCGGCCACCCACCTGCTGCAACGGATCAGGGACGAAGCCCACCGGTTCGCCATCACCTACCACCGCAAGCTCCGCGGCAAGGCCCTTCTCGCCTCGCGCCTGGATCGGATCGCCGGCGTCGGGGAAACCCGCCGCAGCCGCCTTCTGCGTACGTTCGGCAGCCTGGAGCAGATCGCCCGGGCGAGCGATGAAGCGTTGCGGGACGCAGCCGGGGTCGATGCGAAGACGGCGGCGGCCATCCGCAACGCCCTGGCATAGTCAATCCCGGAGCCGCCCCTTCCTCTCAGCCCTCGTCATCTTCGCTGTCCATCTCAAGTTTCGCGCCGCATCTGCCGATCTCGATTTAGGAGCAATGTCATTTTTCAGGAGCTGGCGCTCATACCTTCATCATCGGGAACAGCCATCGGTCCACTTCCATGGAAGACTTCATGGGACCGGCGAGCCTGGCACCCTCTGTCTCACAGGCCCATCGTAAACGAGCCATGACACAAGACACATCGGACAACTCCTGGGTGGACGGCGGATTGGACCAATCCCCCTCCTGCCCGCCTGTTTCTGACGGGGAGGCATCGGCACGGGTGCCGCGACTTCCGAACGAACCAACCGCTCCGGCTCCGTCAGACCAGCTGAAACGAGATCTCCGCAGCGAGCAAGTCACGCTGCTTTTTGCCAACGCCCCCATTTCCTTGCTCGCCAATCTGGTGCTGCCTGCGATCCTAGTGGGAACGCTCTGGAGCTGGACCGTCCACCCGATCGCCCTTGCCTGGCTGGCTTACATGTTCGGACTGACGGCGGGCAGGATCCTCTTGCTGACTCGGTATCACCGCGCCAAGCCGGCTGCGGAACAGGCCGACCAGTGGGGGCGTTGGTATATCTTCGGCACCGCGCTGGCGGGGATCGGATGGGGAGCCAGTGCGCTCCTGTTGTTCCCAACCGATTCCATTGCCCATCAGTCGTTTCTCGTCATGACACTGGCCGGGGTGACAGCTGGAGCCGTTTCAGCTCTGTCAGCCAGACTGAGCGCCTATCTCTCCTTTGCGCTCCCCACGGTCCTTCCGCTCACCTACCAATTGATCGCCCACGGTGACGGACTTCATCATGCCATGAGCGCCATGGTGGCCCTCTTCCTCTGCCTCATGGCATGGACCGCGCGCAGCTTGCACCACTCCATTGCGCTGTCTCTGACCCTGCGGTTAGAGAATAGGTCCCTCGTGGCCTATCTGACGGATGAAAAAACAAGAGTCGAAAAACTAAACGAGACTCTGTCCTTGCGAATTACGGAGCGGCGGCAGGCGCAAGAGGCGTTGACCCAAGCCGCCCAGGATCTGGCCATGCGCAATCAGGAACTGGCACAAGCCCGAGACGCCGCCTTGGCCGCCGCCAGACTGAAATCGGAATTTCTGGCCAATATGAGTCACGAGATACGCACCCCCATGAACGGGGTCATCGGCATGACCGGCCTCCTGCTGGATACCGATCTGACACCCGAGCAACGCCACTATGCCACCGTGGTGCAACACTCGGGCGAGTCGTTGCTCGCGATCATCAACGACATTCTGGACTTCTCCAAGATCGAGGCCGGCAAACTCGAATTAGAACGCATCGAGTTCGAAATAGGCCCCTTGGTGGAGGAGGTCATGGACCTGCTGGCCGAACGAGCGCAGAGCAAGGGCCTTGAACTGGCCTGTCTGGTTCATCCTTCCGTACCGGCGCTCCTCCGGGGAGACCCGGTACGCCTGCGCCAAATTCTCACCAACTTAATGAGCAACGCCGTGAAGTTCACCGAACGGGGCGAGGTTGTCGTCCGCATCGAACCGGCGGACGAGGCCCCCGGCGGGACTCTTCGCTTCTCCGTCACGGACACCGGGATCGGCATTCCATCGGAGGCGCAGGAGCGACTCTTTCAGTCCTTCACCCAAGCCGACGGGTCCACAACACGCAAGTATGGGGGTACGGGGTTGGGATTGGCCATCTGCAAGAAGCTGGTTGAGATGATGGGCGGACAGATCGGCGTGACGAGCAGCCCCGGACAAGGGAGCCGATTCTGGTTCACGCTTGCGCTCGAACCAGGCAGCGTCGGTGCAACAACGACCGGCCTGGCCCACCCGAATCTGCACCACCTTCGAGGTCGCCGCATCTTGGTCGTCGACGATAATGCCACAAACCGGACGATCCTCGAGCAGCAGCTCAAGGCCTGCGGCATCCAATCAACAAGCGCCGCGGACGGGCCACAAGCGCTGGTGTTGCTCAAAGCCGCCAAGCTCAACAACACTCCCTTTGAACTGGCCATTCTGGACATGCAGATGCCCGATATGGATGGATTGCAGGTGGCCGCAGCAATCGAAGCCGACATGGATATTGCCGGGACACGCCTCCTCTTGCTGACTTCCCTCGGCCTGCAAAGCCATGCCCAGCAAGCGGTGGGCATTGCCGCCTGCCTGACGAAGCCCGTCAAGCAGGCCCACTTGTACTCGTGCCTCGCACGAGTCCTCGGCGCGCCGGCTACCGTGCCGGAAGCCCGCGCAGAACGGACGCCCGTCAGCGACCGCCGGTTGATCAACCCCGAACCTCCCGTAAGCGGTCGGATACTGGTCGCGGAAGACAATCAGGTCAACCAGATGGTCACCGTTCTGATGTTGGAGAAGTTGGGCTTCCAAGCGGATCTCGTTACGAATGGGCGCGAAGCCATCGAGGCACTGGCTCGTGTGCCCTACGCTGCAATCCTGATGGACTGTCAGATGCCCCAGATGGATGGATTCGAGGCAAGCCGTGAGATTCGTCTTCGGGAGAGCCGGGACGTCGCCTGTGCTCACCATACTCCCATCATCGCCATGACGGCCAATGTGATGCAAGGAGACCGGGAACGCTGCCTCACCGCAGGCATGGACGATTATGTGAGCAAGCCCGTGAAGCTCGAGGAATTATCGGCGGCGCTTCAACGTTGGATGCCGGCCGTGCTTCATTGACTCGGCAAGGGCCCAGCAAGACTTGCGTCTATTACTTCCCCTCCCTTCCTCTCGTTTTGCACAGTACATGTCAAGTCCAGCATGCGCCCGCTTTCGATTCGCCGACTGGTCTACCCTCTCCCCTGCGCCAGTATGCTTAGCACTGATTACTGGAGAACAGGTATAAGAGATAGCGTCATGGCTAATTGACCATGGTTACTATGTAATGATCTTGGTACTATTCCCGGATCAGTCAATGTCTTTTAATGGATACGTCACTAGGTGAAGGCAATTTAGATATAAAATACCAGTAGTGTCCGGTTAAAACGTGAATAGGTTCAATTGGTTCGCGTTCTCAAGTAATTGCCCGGGCCAGTTGTCTCCAAGAATGGCCTGTTGTAATGGGGTTTTCTCGAAAATGGTCACCGACAAGAT
>Ga0194120_10002784_pt1 | contig 29500 bp, 29 predicted proteins | sample TA2MahCa65mmetaG_FD_148642 | JGI IMG/M metagenome (GOLD analysis project Ga0194120, IMG submission 148642) | Freshwater microbial communities from Lake Tanganyika, Tanzania - TA2015019 Mahale Deep Cast 65m | ecosystem: Environmental > Aquatic > Freshwater > Lake | place: Tanzania: Lake... | reverse complement strand
CGGCCTTGGTCGCTTTGCACCACGACGCGACCACCGGATTTGACGCGGATCACCCGGGCGCGCACCCAACCGAGGGCGGCTGACTCCAGCACCTTGACCACATCACCGGGCTGTAGATCCAACTCCATGTCCGGAACGAAGAGACTGCAGGGGGGGAGCACCGAACGCGCCGTGGAGGACTTGAACCCCCGACATCAGGTTTTGGAGACCTGCGTTCTACCAACTGAACTAACGGCGCAGGGCCGATGCTCCCTCGTCCGAGCTTGATCCGATCGAAATCGAATCGCTCGGCGGATCACCACCGGTGGCGGCGATCCTGGGAACTGAAGGCGAGAAGCCTCAGCGATCGAAGCGCTGCTTGACGCGGGTGGCTTTGCCCACTCGGTCGCGCAGATAGAAGAGCTTCGCCCGACGCACTTTACCGCGGCGCTCCACTTTCACGGAAGCCACCTGGGGGCTGTGCAGCAGGAACACCCGCTCCACACCCACACCCTGGAAGATGCGGCGCACGGTGATGGTTTCGTTGAGGCCGCCGTGGCGCTTGGCGATCACCACGCCCTCATAGGGCTGAATGCGCTCCTTGTTGCCCTCGGTGATGCGCACGCCCACGCGCACGGTGTCACCCACATAGATCTCGGGTAGATCCTTGGCCTGCTTGGCGATCTGTTCGGCTTCGAAGGCCCGGATCAGGTCCTGGGCGCTCAACTTGCCCACGGTCACGGTCTTGCCGGCCGCCTTGGCGGGTGCGGCTTTGGCGGCGGGCTTGTCGGCCACGGCCACGGTTTCCGTGCCACTGGTTTCGGCGGCGGTCGCCTGGGCAGCGGTCTCGTCGGTTGCGGGGGTGTTGTCGGTGTTGTTCGCGTCAGTCATGTCCTTGGTTTCCGCTGCCGTCCCGGTGGGGTGAACGCCTGGCCAAACGGCAAGTGTACCGGCTCAGGGTCACCCGTCCGCCCGGGAGCTGCGCTGTCGCCAGCGCTGGCTGAGCAATGTGACGCCGGTCCCCAGCATCCAGAGCAGCCCCAGGCCATTGAGCAGCACATAGACCGGCTCGCCCGCAGGGCCCAGCCACTCCCCCTCATGCAGCACCATCAACCAGTGCACCTGGTCGCGCTCCAGGCCACCCCAGTCCTTGAGCAACCGGTAGGCCATGCCGCTGCACACCGTGAGCAGCAGCGGGGTGAGCACGATGGGGGCCGCGGCGGCATGCCAGCGGCGCACCCGGGCCAGCAACGTCGACATGGCCTCCGGCAGCGGACGCGGTGTTCAGGTTCTAACTTGATTCTGTGGGGCCTCAACCGTTGCGATGAACCTGTTCGCCGATCTGCTGGCCGCCAGTCAGAAAACCCAGGCGCAGGCCAGCGCCGAAGCCCACCAGGCCCTGGTGACCCAGACCGGCCCCCGGATCCAGAAAAGCCGCCGTGGCGTGGAGGTGAAGAGCGCCCGTGAGATCGACACCATGCGCCAGGCCAGCCGCATCGTGGCCACGGTGCTGCGGGAGATCATCGCGATGGCGGCCCCGGGCATGACCACCGGCGACCTCGACGCCCACGCCGAACGCCGCATCCGCGAGATGGGGGCGGTACCCAGTTTCAAGGGCTATCACGGCTTCCCGGCCAGCATCTGCGCCTCCATCAACCATGAGGTGGTGCATGGCATCCCCAGCCACCGGCGTGTGATCAAGGCCGGCGATCTGGTGAAGATCGACACCGGTGCCTACTTCGACGGCTATCACGGCGACAGTTGTGTGAGCATCTGCGTGGGCGAGGGCGTGCCGGAGCAGGCCCGCACCCTCTCCCGGGTGGCGCAGGAATCACTGATGAAGGGCCTGGCCACCATCAAGGCCGGCAGCACCCTGCTGGAGCTGGCCGGCGCGGTGCAAGACCACGTGGAGGCCCACGGCTTTGCCGTGGTGGAGGACTACACGGGCCATGGCGTGGGCCGCAACCTGCACGAGGAGCCCTCGGTGTTCAACTACCGCACCCGCGAGCTGCCCAACATGAAGCTGCGGCCTGGGATGACCCTGGCGGTGGAGCCGATCCTCAACGCCGGCAGCAAGGTGTGCCGCACCCTCAAGGACCGCTGGACCGTGGTGACCGTGGATGGCGGTCTCTCCGCCCAGTGGGAGCACACCATTGCCGTCACCAGTGACGGCTGTGAAATCCTCACCGACCGGGACTTCTGATTGAGGCTTGTCTGATTCAGGCTTGTCTGCTTGAGCTCTTCAGGTGCTGGGGCGGCTCACCAGGGAGAAATACAGCCAGCGGCTGAGGGTGGCCAGGGGCATCAGCACGTAAGTGAGCGGATTGGGGGTCACGATCACCAGGCTGCAGTTCCAGCTCACCTGCCGCAGGATCTCCCGGGCCACAAAGGTGGCGTCCATCACGCCGATGGGGTTGAGGGCGGAGCGGAATGGCCCCAGCACCAACCGGCGGATGCGCAGCTTGGGGCCCGCCAGATCGAGGCTGCGCAGGCTGAGCAGTTGGCCCTGCAGGCGCTTGCTGAGCTCATAGAGCGGGCTGACCGCCGCCTGGATCTCCGCCTCGGAGGTGTTCATCCAGAGTTCACGGCGGGGGCGATCCGGCGGGTCGGCCTGGGCCAGTCGGGCGAAGAGCTCCAGCAGGCGCCAGCTGCTGAGGGCATTCACCTGCAGCGACCGTTCAACGGCGTCGGGGCTGCGGTCGCCGTGGCTGTTGAAGCCGTGGTTGATCACCAGCAGGTCGCAGTCCTGGAGCACCGCGCTCAGGGCCTCCTCCTGGCCGCAGCTCCACGTCACCTGCCGCAGGGGGATGGGACTGCCATCGGCGGCCTTCAGCTGCAGCGTCTCCTGGCGGCTGGTGAGGGCCACCAGGGAGGCCCCCTGGCGATGCAGTTGTTGCAGGAGGGCCTGGCCCAGGCTGCCGCCGGCGCCGCTGACCGCCACGGTGCGTCCCTGCAGGGGCAGCTGAACCATCAGGGCTGTTGGGCTGCCGTTGGATCAGCCTAGATTCACCCGAACAGCGTTGCTCGCATGGGTCAGCCCAGTGACCAGCCAGGTGACCAGTCCCGGGCACTGCTGATCGGCTCCTGCCAGGCCTTCAGCGGCAAGTCCGCGGTGGTGCTGGGCCTGGCGCGGCAGCTGCTGCAGCAGGGCGTGCCGGTGCGCCTCGGCAAACCCCTGGCCGATAGCGCTGAGGCCACCCCGGATGGGGCGGAGCTGATTGATGACGACGTGCGTTTCGTCGGCCAGATCCTGGGCCTGGCGGACGACCAACTGGTGCCTTCGGTGCATCTCCAGGGCAGCGATGCGGCCCGGCGACGATTGCTTTCCGGTGATCTGCAGGCGGGGGAGGGATTTGAACAGCTGCGGCAGCGGCTGCAAACCGGTGGCGATGGCCTCACCCTGCTGGAGGCCTCCGGCCATCTGCACGATGGCCTGCTCTACGGCCTGAGCCTGGCCCAGGTGGCTCAGGGGCTGCAGGCCCCCGTGCTGTTGGTGCATGCCTGGGAGGCCTGCAGCAGTGTGGAGCCGCTGTTGGCGGCCCAGCGGCAGCTGGGGGATCTGCTCTGCGGCGTGGTGCTCAACGGGGTGCCGCCGGAGCAGGTGGAGGCATTGCGGGCCGATGTGGTGCCCGCCCTCGAGCAGCTGGGGCTGCCGGTGCTGGGGGTGATGCCCCGTTCACCGCTGCTGCGCAGCGTCACGGTGGAGGAGTTGGTGCGGCGCCTCGATGCCCGGGTGCTCTGCTGCAACGACCGCCTCGATCTGCTGGTGGAGACCCTCTCCATCGGCGCCATGAACGTGAACTCCGCCATGGAGTTTTTCCGGCGCCGCCGCAACATGGCGGTGGTGACGGGTGCCGATCGCACCGACATCCAGCTGGCGGCCCTGGAGGCCTCCACCCAGTGCCTGATCCTCACCGGTGCCGGGGAACCCCTGCCCCAGCTGATTTCCCGCGCCGAGGAACTGGAGGTGCCCCTGTTGAAGGTGGAGCACGACACCCTCACCACCGTGGAGGTGGTGGAGAGCACCTTCGGCCACGTGCGACTGCACGAATCGGTGAAGGCCACCTTTGCCTTCCGGCTGGTGGAGGAGCACTGCAATTTCCAGCCGCTGCTGGCCCGGCTGCGCCTGCCGGTGCCCGCTTGACCACTGCTAGTTTCGAGCTGTCAGCAGGTGGCGTGCGTTGACCCGGTCCCTCGACTTACCGGCCCTCGACCGGATTGACACGCTGGCCCAGGAGCTGGCCCTGCTGCAGGACCGCAGCAAGCGCCGCATCGCCATCCTCGGCAGCCGCCATGTGCCCGTGGTGTCGGTGCATCTGGTGGAACTGGTGGCCCGCTCCCTCGCCCAGGAGGGCCACAGCCTGATCACCTCCGGCTCCCAGGGGGTGAATGCGGCGGTGATCCGGGGCGTGTTGGAGGTGGATGCCTCACGGCTCACGGTGCTGTTGCCCCAGAGCCTGGAGCGTCAGCCCAGGGAATCCCGCGACCAGTTGGAGCGGGTGTTGCACCTGGTGGAGAAGCCTGAAAACGACGAGCTGCCCCTGCCCATGGCCAGCAGCCTTTGCAACCAGGAGATCATCCGCCGCTGCGATCAACTGATCTGTTACGCCTTCCACGACAGCGAAACCCTGATCGCCAGCTGCCGCACCGCGGAAGACATGGGCAAGGTGGTCAGCCTGATGTACTTCGACTAGCCCGCCGCCAGGGCCGCCTTGAGCCCCTCCAGGTAGAGCACGCCTGTGCACACCATGGCCCCCGCCCAGCACAACGAGCGCAGGGGTGGCAGGTTGGCCACATAGGCGGCGATGTAGGCCAGTCGCAGCCCGGGGTAGATCCAGGCGGCGGCCGCGGCGATCGGGTTCTGCACCTGGGTGATCAGACAGAGCAGGGCCGCCGGGGCGAACAGGGTGAAGGCCTCGAAGCTGTTGAGGTGGGCCCAGTTGGCCCGCTTGCCCCACTCCGGGAGACGGTCGGCCATGGCCCGCGGGGCCGCCAGATCACTCAGCTGAAAATCGGCCTGGGAGCGGGCCGCCCCCAGGGGCACCAGGCTGGCCACCACCACCCCGGCGGTGAGCAGCAGCGACCAGGCAAAGCTCGCGTCCACGCAGATCAGCGCCGCCGTGGCGCAGGCGAAGGGATCCCCCTTTTCTAGGGTGTGGTCCTTGCCCACCGCTGATCCATGGCCGATACCTATTCCTTTGACGTCGTCTCCGACTTCGACCGTCAGGAGCTGGTGAACGCCCTCGACCAGGTGCGGCGCGACGTGTCCACCCGCTACGACCTCAAGGACTCCAACACCGAGATCGATCTGGAGGAGGCCAGTTTCACGATCACCACCGCCAGCGACATGACCCTGCAGGCGGTGGAGGACGTGCTGCGCCAGAAGGCCACCAAGCGCAACCTCTCCCTCAAGATCTTCGATTTTCAGACCCCCGAGCCCGTGGGGGGGAACCGCCTCAAGCAGGTGGTGAAGTTGCGCAAGGGCCTCAGCCAGGAGCTGGCCAAGCAGCTGAGCAAAACCGTGCGCGATGAGCTCAAGAAGGTCACCGTGGCGATTCAGGGCGACACCCTGCGCATCACCGGCAAGAGCAAGGACGACCTCCAAGCCGCCATCACCCTGCTCAAGGCCCAGGACGTGGAGGTGCCGCTGCAGTTCCAGAACTACCGCTGATGCCCGCCGGCTGGCGGTTCTGGATTGACCGCGGCGGCACCTTCACCGATGTGGTGGCCCGCAGCCCCAGCGGGGACCTACGGGTGGAGAAGGTGCTCTCGGAGCAGCCGGAGGCGGCCGGCGACCCGGCGGTGCGGGCCATTCGCCAGCTGCTGGGTCTGGCGGAGGGCTCGCCAGGGGCCCCGCCGGACCCCATCCCGGCGGATCGGATCGAGGAGGTGCGCCTGGGCACCACCGTGGCCACCAATGCCTTTCTGGAGCACAAGGGTGCCCCCACGTTGCTGTTGGTCAACCGTGGCTTCGCCGATCTGCTGACGATCGGTGATCAGCACCGCCCTGAGCTGTTTGCCCTGGAGATCCGGCGGCCGCAACCGCTGCACGGCCGCGTGCTTGAGGTGGGGGGGCGGCTGGCGGCCAGCGGCGAAGAGCTGGAACCCCTGCAGTTGGAGACGACGTTGCGCGCCCAACTGCTCCAGGCCCGCGCCGATGGCTTCACCAGTGTTGCCGTGGCCCTGATGCACAGCGCCACCAACGGCAGCCATGAGCGGGCCCTTGGCGCCTGGTTGGAGACGTTGGGGTTCGAGCAGGTGGCCCTGTCCCATCAGGTGAGTTCGCTGCCGCGGCTGGTGCCCCGCGGCCATACGGCCGTGCTGGAGGCGGCGGTGGCCCCGGTGTTGCAGACCTACCTGCGGCAGGTGCAGCGCGACCTGGGCCCCCAGGTGCCCCTGCGGGTGATGCAATCCAGTGGGGTGCTCAGCGCTGCGGCGGAACTGCGGGCCAAGGACACGATCCTCTCGGGGCCCGCCGGGGGGCTGGTGGGGGCGGTGCGCACGGCCGCCGCCGCCGGTTTCACGCGCATTGTTGGCTTCGACATGGGCGGCACCTCCACCGATGTCTGTTACTGCGACGGGCCCTGGCCGCGCCGGCAGCAGGTGGAGTTGGGCGGTGTGCCCATCCAGGCTCCGATGTTGGAGATCCACACCGTGGCCGCCGGCGGGGGCTCGCAGCTGCGGTTCGATGGCCTGCGCTTGGCGGTGGGGCCGCAATCGGCTGGGGCCGTCCCTGGGCCCGCCTGTTACCGGCGCGGTGGTCCGCTCACCCTCACCGACGCCAATCTGTTGTTGGGGCGGCTGCGCCCGGCCTGCTTCCCGGCGGTGTTCGGCCCCGCCGGCGATCAGCCGCTGGATGGGGCGGTGGTGGCGGAGGGGTTTGCGCAGCTGGCCCAGGCCATGGGCTGTACGCCGGAGGCGGCGGCGGAGGGTGCCCTGGCCGTCGCCCTGGAACGCATGGCGGAGGCGATCCGGCGCATCTCGATCCAGCGCGGCCACGACCTGCGCGAGGCGGTGCTGTGCAGCTTTGGCGGTGCCGGCGGCCAGCACGCCTGTGCCCTGGCGGAGTTGCTGGGCATGGAGCGGGTGCTGCTGCATCCCTTGGCGGGGGTCCTGTCGGCCTACGGCATCGGCCAGGCGGAGGAGGGGCTGCTGCTGGAGGAGGTGGTGGAGCAGGCGCTCACGGCGCCGTTGTTGGAGGCCCTGGAGCTGCGGGCCCAGCGGCTGCTGCAGCGCCAGCCCGCGGCCGAGACCGCCCAGGTGGAGCGTCTGCTGCAGTTGCGCCTGGGGGGGCGGGACCAGGTGTTGGCGTTGCCATGGTCGCCCCAGATGGCGTGCAGCGATCTGCAGCAGGCGTTCACGCGGGCCTACCGGCGCCGCTTCGGCCACCTGCCCGTGGGCGATGGCTCCCCTGCGCTGGTGGTGGATCGCTTCACGCTGCAGTTGCGCTGGCCCGCCGCGCCCCTGGCGGCAGCGGCGCCCCCGTCGCCAGGGGCCGTTGACCCGGTGGCGGGGGAGCCGATCCAGCTGTATCTGCAGGGGGCCTGGCGTGCCGCGCAGCTCTGGCGGCGCGATCGCTTGCAGCCGGGTCAGCGGCTGGAGGGGCCCGCCCTGATCGCCGAGGCCACGGGCACGATCCTGTTGCCCTTGGGCTGGGGCGGCCGCTGCCTGCCCGGAGGGGAGCTGTTGCTGGAGCGTCGGGGCCTGGAGCCCGCCCCGCCCATGCCCCCTCCGGAGGCTGCCGGGCAACCCCTCGATCCGATCCGCCTGGAGCTGTTCAGCCATCGCTTCACGGCCATCGCCGAGCAGATGGGCACGCGGCTTCAGCAGACCAGCGCTTCGGTGAACATCAAGGAGCGGTTGGATTTCTCCTGCGCCCTGTTTGATGCCGGTGGCGGCCTGGTGGCCAATGCTCCGCACATCCCCGTGCACCTGGGCTCCATGGGGGAAAGCGTGCGGGCCCTGCTGGTGGCCGTGGAGCGCGGCACCCATCCGCCCCTGGCGCCGGGGGACGCGGTGGTGTCCAACAACCCGTTCAACGGCGGTACCCATCTGCCGGATCTCACCGTGATCACGCCGGTGTTTGCGGGGGATGGTCTGCGGGGCTTTGTGGCCAGCCGCGGGCACCACGCCGATGTGGGGGGTATCACCCCCGGCTCGATGCCGCCCCACAGCCGCTGCATCGAGGAGGAGGGGCTGCTGTTCGACAACGTGCCCCTGCTCCGTGATGGCGAGCTGTTGGAGGCGTTGTGGCGCGAACGGCTCCGCCAGGGGCCCCATCCAGCCCGCAACCCCGATCAACTGCTGGCGGATCTGCAGGCCCAGCTGGCGGCCAACCAGCTGGGGGTGGAGCGGCTGCAGGTGTTGATGGCCGTGGAGGGTGCCGCGGCGGTGCAGGGGGCCATGGACCAGGTGCAGGCCCATGGGGCCGAGGCGGTGCGCCGGGTGATCGATCGCCTGGCGGATGGCCAGGCCCGGGTGTGGATGGATGGGGGGCTGGAGATTGCCGTGGCGGTGCGGGTGGATCACCGCCACCGCCGTGCCCGCATCGATTTCAGCGGCACGGCGCCCCAGCAGCCCAGCAACCGCAATGCCCCCCTGGCGATCACCAAGGCGGTGGTGCTGTATGTGTTCCGTTGCCTGGTGGAGGATCCGATCCCGCTGAACGCCGGTTGTTTTGAGCCGTTGGAGCTGGTGGTGCCCCCGGGTTGCCTGCTCAATCCCGACCCTCCGGCGGCGGTGGTGGCGGGCAATGTGGAAACCTCCCAGGCGGTGGCCAATGCCCTGTTTTCAGCCTTGGGGGTGATGGCCGCCGCCCAGGGCACCATGAACAACCTCAGCTTCGGCAATGACCGCTGCCAGTACTACGAAACGATCTGCGGTGGCACCGGTGCGGGGGAGGGGTTTGATGGGGCTTCGGCGGTGCAGAGCCACATGACCAACTCCCGCCTCACCGATCCGGAGATCCTGGAGCAGCGGTTGCCGGTGCGGTTGGAGCGCTTCGCCATTCGCCACGGCAGTGGCGGCGCCGGCCGTTGGCGTGGGGGCGATGGGGTGGTGCGGGAGCTGACCGCCCTGGAGCCCCTGACGCTGTCGCTGCTCACCGGCAGCCGTGAGGTGGCGCCCTTCGGGTTGTCGGGCGGCGCTGAGGGCGCCCGCGGGGCCAACAGCCTCATCCGCGCCGATGGCGTTGAGCAGCCCCTGGGGGGCTGCGCCGTGGTGGCGTTGCAGCCGGGGGATCGGGTGTGCATCGCCACCCCTGGCGGCGGCGGCTACGGGGTGCCATGACGCCTGCGTGGATCGCGGCGGCCCTGCTGCTGGCCCAACAACCCATCGCCATCCCCGGCGCCAACCTGCTGCAGGAACAGGCGCAGCGGTTCCAGCCGATTCCCTCCAGCGGCGGCATCGTGGCGGCCCAGGAGGCCCGCGCGGCTGCGGTGGGGGCTGCGGTGCTGCGGCGTGGCGGCAATGCGGTGGATGCGGCGGTGGCCACAGCCTTTGCCCTGGCGGTCACGCTCCCCCAGGCGGGCAACCTCGGAGGCGGTGGTTTTTTGGTGCTCTGGTTGCCGCGCTCCGGCCGCATCAGCACCTGCCCGGCGGTGGCGCGGGCTCCCTCGCCGCCGCAGGCGATCGCCCTGGGCCGCGGCGAAGCGGTGGCCCTCAATTTCCGCGAAACCGCCCCCCGGGCGGCCCGGGCGGATCTGTTCCTCAACCCCGATGGCAGCGTGAACCGCGAGCGGGCCCTGCGGAGCCCCCTCAGCACCGCCGTGCCCGGCACCGTGGCGGGTCTCACCCAGGTGCAGGCCCGCTATGGCTGCCTGCCCTTGGCGGCGGTGATGGCCCCCGCCATCACCCTGGCGGAGCGGGGCTTTCCCGTGGGTGCTGAACTGGCCGCGTCGTTGCAGGCTGCTGCCCCCCTGCTGCGGGCGGATCCCACCAGTGCCCGCCAGTTCGCCAAGCCGGGGGGCCTCCCCTTCCGCCCTGGCGATACCCTGCGCCAGCCGCAGCTGGCCGAGAGCCTGCGCTGTATCGCCCGCGAGGGGGCCGCTTGCTTCTACCGGGGCCGTGTGGGCCAGGCCCTGGTGCGTTGGATGGGGCAGCGGGGTGGCCTGATCACCGCCGCCGATCTCGCCGGCTACCGCGCCCCCTGGATGACCCCACTATCGGCCCCGTTCCGCGGCCATCGGGTGCTCACCATGCCACCCCCCAGCGGCGGTGGGGCCACCCTGCTGCAGCTGTTGCAGGTGCTGGAACCCCTCGACTTGGCCACCACGGGACTGAACAGCGCCGCCAGCCTGCACCCGATGGTGGAGGCGATGAACCTGGCCTACCGGGATCGGAACCGCCTTCTGGGGGATCCTGATCAGGTGGCGATGCCCCTGGATCGGCTCCTGAGTGGGCGTTATGCGGCCCAGCAACGGCAACGGATCCGTGCCGATCGCCATCGCCCGGCCGCGGAGCTGGAGGCGGAGCCCAGCCACCTGGTGGAGGGCACCAACACCACCCACCTGTCGGTGGCGGACCGCGACGGCGGCCTGGTGGCGCTCACCACCACGCTCAACACCGCCTACGGCACTGGCATCAGTGTGCCGGGGGCGGGCTTCCTGCTCAACAACGAGATGGACGACTTCACCGCCAAGCCCGGGGCCCCCAACGCCTACGGCCTCCGCCAAGGTGGACAGAACGCCATTGCCCCGGGGCGCCGGCCGTTGAGTTCGATGACCCCCACCCTGGTGTTCCGGGGGGATGGCACGCCGCTGCTGGCCACCGGCAGCCCCGGCGGCAGTCGCATCATCACCACCGTGCTGCAGGTGCTGCTCAACCGCCTGGTGCATGGGCTCAACCTGGCCTCCGCCGTGGCGGAACCGCGTATCCACAGCCAGCTGTGGCCCGACCAGATCAGCCTTGAGCAGGGGATCAGCCCCGACACCCAGCGGCTGCTGCAGCAGCGGGGCCACCGACTGGTGCTCGTTCCGGCCATGGGCTCCGCCAATTCCGTGGAGGTGCTGCCCGAGGGGCGCGGCAGTTTGGGGGTGGCGGACCCCCGGCGCCTGGATGCGGCGGCGGTGCCGGAGCGGCCCTAGGCGACGCTGAGCTTCAGCCGCTGCCCAGGTAGGCCTCCCGCAGGGCGGGGTCGCCCAGCAGCTCCGTGGCCGTGCCCTTGAGGGTGAGTGCACCGGCTTCGAGCACGTAGCCGCGATCGGCGATCTCCAGGGCAGCCCGGGCGTTCTGCTCCACCAGCAGGATCGTGAGCCCATCGCGGTGCAGGCGGCTGAGGGCGCTCATCACCTCGGCCACCAGCTTGGGGGCCAGCCCCAGGCTGGGTTCATCCAGCATCAGCAGGGTGGGCTGCGCCATCAGGGCGCGGGCGATGGCCAGCATCTGCTGCTCACCGCCGGAGAGGGATCCCGCCGCCTGGCTGCGCCGTTCCGCAAGGCGCGGGAAGAGGCCATAGCAGCGTTCGAGGTCGTGGCGGATGGCTGTGCGGTCGCGCCGCAGCCAGGCCCCCAGCTCCAGGTTGTCAGCCACGCTCTGGCGGGACAGCACCCGCCGCCCCTCCGGGCAGTGGGCAATGCCCAGCTTCACCGTGCGCTCGGTGCGCAGGCCATTGATCAGGCCGCCGTTCCAGCGCAGGCTGCCGGCGGCGGCTGGCACCAATTGCGAAATCGCCCGCAGGGTGGTGCTCTTGCCGGCGCCGTTCGAGCCCAGCAGGGTCACCAGCTCGCCCCGTTGCACCACCAGATTCAGGCCGCGCAGGGCCGTGACGCCGCCATAGCGCACGGTGAGGTCGTCGAGTTCCAGCAACGGCGCGGTCATGGTTGGCCCCCCAGGTAGGCCTCGATCACCGCGGGGTCGTTGCGCACCACATCCGGGGTGCCGAGGGCGATGCGGCGCCCGAAATTGAGCACCGCCAGCCGATCGCACAACCCCAGCATCAGCGGCACGTGGTGCTCAATGATCAGCACCGTGAGCGCAAACCGCTCCCGCAGGCTGCGGATCAGGTGGCGCAACGCCTCCTTCTCGGTGGGGTTCATGCCGGCGGCCGGTTCATCCAGCAGCAGCAGCTCCGGCCTGTTGGCCAGGGCGCGGGCCATTTCCAGGCGCCGGCGGTCGCCGTAGGAGAGGCCGGCGGCCTGTTGATCCCCCAGATGACCGATCTCCAGCAGCTCCAAGAGCTCCTGGGCCTGCTCCAGCAACTGGCGCTGATGGCGGTGGGCCCGTGGGGTGCCCAGCAGCGCATCGCTCCAGGGCAGCCGGGCCTGGCGGTGCAGCCCCACCAGCACGTTGTCGCGGCAGTTGAGCGATTGGAACAGCCGCAGGTTCTGGAAGGTGCGGGCGATGCCCAGCCGGGCGATGCGGTTGGGATCAAGGCCATGGATGGCGCCGCCCCGCCACAGCACCTCGCCGCTGCTGGCGGGGGTGACCCCGGAAATCAGATTGAACAGGGTGGTCTTGCCGGCGCCGTTGGGGCCCAACAGGCCGAAGATCTCCCCGGGTTGCACCTCCAGGTCCACCCCCTCCAGGGCCTGCAGGCCGCCGAAGCGCACCCCTAGGTTGCGGGTTTGCAGCAGCGGAGCCGCGGTGCTGCTCATGGCGTTGCCCTCCTCCGCAGTCGCCGGGTCAGCTGGCGGAGCCGTGCGGGGGTGATCAGCCCCTGGGGCAGCAGCAGCGGCCCCACCAGGATCACCAGGCCAAACACGATCAGCCGTAGGTCGCCGATGGGCCGCAGCAGCTCCGGCAGGGCCGTGAGGGTGAGCCCACCCAGCACCGGCCCAGCCCAGGTGCGGGAGCCACCGAACACCACGAAGGCCAGGGTGGTGATGCTGGCGTCGAAGTTGCCGAGCCTGGCGTTCCAGGAGTTGAGGAAATGGGCGCTGATCACCCCGGTGATCGCCGCCACCACGGCGCTGAGCACGAAGGCCACCAACTTGGTGCGGTCGGTGTCGATGCCCTGGCAGGCGGCGGCCAGTTCGTCGTCGCGGATGGCCTCCATGGCGCGCCCCAGCCGCTGCCGCTCCAGCCGATCACACAGCCAGCACACCAGGGCCAGGGCCAGCAGGGTGAACAGGGCGTAGCCCTCCGGATCCAGGAACGGCTGGGGGATCCCGAAGATGCCCACCGCACCGCCGAGCGACTCCTGGTTGAGGGTGGTGACCCGCAGGATCTCCACCAGGGCGATGGTGGCGATGGCCAGATACACCCCCCGCAGCCGCAGCACTAGGCGGCCGATGCCCGCGGCGAGCCCGCCGGCCAGGGCCGCCGCCAGCGCCATTTCCAGCAGCACCGAGGGGAGGGGGTACACGGGCTCGGATCCCCCCAGGGCGGGCACCCGGGTGGAGAGCAGCGCCGCCAGGGTGCCGCCGATGGCATAGAAGCCCGGTGTGGCCAAGGACAACTGACCGCAGCGCAGGGGCAGGTACACGGAGAGGCCCAGCAGGGCTCCGATCAGCATCTGCTGCAGCAGGCTCGCGTCAATCAGCAGGGAGTCCATGGCGGCGCCCCCCTCACACCTTGCTGGGCAGCACGCGGCCCAGCAGCCCCTGGGGCCGCACCAGCAGCACCACGAACAGGAAGCCGTAGGCCACCACATCGCGGTAGCCGGAGAGATCGGCGGGCACGCAGGCCTCGGCCAGGCCAATGATCAGGCCCCCCAGCACGGCGCCGGGCACACTGCCCAGGCCCCCGAGCACCAGCACCCCCAGCCCCTTGAGGCCATAGCCGATGCCGAAGTAGGGGCCGGCGATGCTGACGCTCAGCCCCACCAGCCCCCCGGCGATGCCCGCCAGAAACCCGCTGAGGCCGAAGGCGATCTGAATCATGCGATCGCTGGGGATCCCCAGCAGCCGCGCCGTGGTGGGGTCTTCCGACACCGCCCGCAGACCCTTGCCGCTGCGGGTGCCGTCGATCCAGAGGGTGAGCAGGCTCAGCAGCACGGTGGCCACCAGCAGCAACAGCAGCTGCACGCTGCGCACCTGGGCGCCACCGAGGCGCACCGCCGCCGGCAGCCCCGCCAGGGCGCCGGTGGGAATGGCATAGCTCTCCGCTCCCACCAACAGCTGAATCAGGTTCACCAGCACCACGCCGGCCCCCAGGCTGGTGATCAGGGCCAGTAGGGGATCGGCGCTGCGCTGCCGCAGGGGGGCAAAGGCCGTGCGTTCGATCAGCAGCGCCACCGCCGCCGCCCCCAGCCCCGCCAGCGGCAGGGCCAGCCAGAAGGGCAGGGCGAAGGGCAGCTGCAGCCCCGCCAGCAGCCCGTTGGCCCCGGCGGCTCCGCCGATCAGGAAATAGGTGAAGTAGGCCCCAAGGGTGAACACCGCCCCATGGGCGAAGTTGATCACCCCCAGCACCGAGAACACCAGGGTGTAACCCAGGGCAAACAGGGCATACACCGCCCCGGTGGAGAGCCCGTTCAGCAGCAGCTGGGTGAGGTCGTGCATGGCTCAGGGCAGCAGCACGAAGCGGCCGCTGCGCCCATCGGCCGCCATGCTCACCCGCGCCACGCTGAAGTCGCGCTGCAGCACCTCACCGTCCGGGGAGAAGCGCAGCTCCCCCAGGGGGGTCTGGTAGGTGCCCGCCAGCAGGGTCTTGAGCAGCCGCTGGCGCAGCTCGGGCAACGGCAGGCTGTTGAGGCTGGCGCCCTTGGGCAGGGTGCCCTTCAGGGTGGCCAGGGCTTCGTGCACCACCTGGTAGGCCGCGTAGGCCTGGGCGGTCACCTGGGGGGGCACCGCATCGGCGGATCGACCCTTGCGGAATGCCGCCAACAGGGTGCGGTTGCTGGCGTTCTCCAGACTGGGGTTGTAGGCCTGGGTGATCATCAGCCCGTCGCAGTGGCGCTGGCAGACGGGGTAGATGTTGGGGGTGTTGAGGCCATTGCCGGCCACGATCGGCCCGGTGTAGCCGAGTTCCCGCAGTTGGCGCACCAGGTTGCCGCCATCGGACACCAGCGCCGAGATCACCACCAGTTGCGGGCGGCTGCGCAGCACGTTGGTGATCGGGATCTGGAAGTCGGTGTCCTGCACGGACGTGCGCTGCACCGCCACCAGCTCCAGCCCCTTGGCGCGGATCGCCCGCTGGAAGATCTGTGTTTCCGAGGTGCAGAAGACGTCGTCCTGGGCGAAGAACACGGCCACCCGGCGGATGCCTGGGTTGAGCTGCACCGCCTTGGCCAGGGAGCGCGGCGCCACCACCGTCACCGGTGAGGCCACCCGGGCCACGAAGGGGCCGATCTGGGGGATGCCTTCGGCCGTGGTGGAGACGCCGATCACCGGAATGCGGGCCCGGTCGGCCATGGGCATCACCGCAAAGCCCTGCTGGGAGAGCGATGGCCCCACGATCGCCACCGGTTTGGCGTTGATCAGCCGGCGGAAGGCCACGGTGGCCCCGGCCTCATCGCTGCCGGTGTCCTCCAGCTGCAGCTCCAGCTGCGGCGCCTCCTGGGCGAAGCGCTGGCGGGCCAGGTCGAGGCCGGTGCGGGCATCCTGCCCCAGCAATCCGGCGTTGCCGGTGAGGGCGATGCCGGCCCCCAGCCGCAGTTGATCACCCCGTTGGCCACGGCAGCTGGCCACCGATCCGGCGAGGGCCAGCAGCGCCAGGGCCAGCGGGAGGGGGCGCAGGGGTCGCGGGGTGTGCATGGGCGCCATCGCTCAGGGCAGCAGGGCGAAGCGGCCGCTGCGGCCGTCGGGGTTCATGCGCACCTGGGCCACAAAGAAGTTCTTCTGCACCACCTCGCCATCGGGGGTGAAGTGGATCTCACCGAGGGGCGTTTGGTAGGTGCCGGCCAACAGTGCATCCATCAGGCCCTTGCGGGCCTCGGCCACGGTGAGGTTCTTGAGGGGGCGCTGGCCGTTGAGCCGTTGCAGGGCGTCGCCGATCACCTGCAGCGCCGTGTAGGCCTGGGCGGTGAGCTGGGGCGGGATCGCCGGGCCGCGGCCGCTGCTGGCCTGGTTGGCGGCGAAGGCCCGCACGAAGGCCCGGTTAGCGGGGGTGTCGAGCTCCGGGCTGTAGGCCTGGGCGATCAGCAGGCCATCGCAGTACTTCTGGCAGATGGGGTAGATGTTCGGCGTGTTCATGCCGTTTCCCACCACGATCGTGCCGCGGTAGCCCAGTTCCCGCAGTTGGCGCACCAGGTTGCCGCCGTCCACCGCCTGCAGGCTGAGCACGATCAGATCCGGCTTCAGGGCCAGGGTGGCGCTGATCTGGTTTTGGAAGTCGTTGTCGGCCAGCTGGGTGCGCTGCACCGTCACGGGCTTGAGCCCCTTGGCGCTGAGGGCCTTCTGGAAGATGGTGGTTTCGGCGGTGCTGTAGGCGTCGTCCTGGGCGTAGAACACCGCGGCCCGGCGGATCGTGGGCTGCAACTGCAGCGCCTTGGCGATCGACAGCGGTGCGATCACCGAGCTCTGGGCGGAGACGCGGCTGATGAAGTGCCCGATCTGGGGGATGCCGGTGGCGGTGTTGGAGGGTGCCACCACCGGCATGCCGCGCCGTTGGGCGATCGGATCGGCGGCGAAGGCCTGCTGGGAGAGGGTGGGGCCGATCACCGCCAGCATGCCGCGGTTGATCTGCAGGGTCATGGCGGCGTTGGCCCCGGGGTCATCGCTGCCGCTGTCTTCGATCGCCAGCCGCAGTGGTGTGCCCGCAATGCCGCCATTGCCGTTGAGCTGGGCCAGGGCCAGGTTGAGCCCCACCCGTTGGTCCTGGCCGTAGACGTTGGCATTGCCGGTGAGGGCCAGCACAGCCCCCACGGGCACACCCCCCTGGAGGTTGACCGGGCCCTGGGCCACGGTGTCGGTGCCGCTGCAGCCCGCCAACGCCACCAGGGCCCCCAGCCCAAGGCTGAGGCCCCCGAGCCGGGCGGCAAACCTGGCCATCAACGGCGTCGGGCCGGGCACGGCCTCGCGCTCAGGCCACCGCCGCGAAGCAGTCGCGGAAGGCGGCGATGGTGGCATCGATGTCTTCGTCGGAGTGGGCCAGGGAGGTGAAGCCCGCCTCGAAGGCGCTGGGGGCGAGATAGATGCCGCGCTCGAGCATGGCGCGGTGCAGCTTGCCGAAGCGGGCCGTGTCGGCCGCCTTGGCCTCCTCAAAGTTGCGCACGGGCCCTTCGCACAGGAAGAAGCCGAACATGGCGCTGATCGAACCGCCGGTGATCGGCAGGCCGGCGCTGCGGGCGCCCTCCAGGATGCCGTTGATCAGGCGGCTGGTGATGGCCTCCAGACGCTCATAGGTGCCGGGCTGCTTCAGCAGCTCCAGGGTCTTGATGCCGGCGGTCATCGCCAGCGGGTTGCCGCTGAGGGTGCCGGCTTGATACATCGGGCCGGCGGGGGCCACCATGGCCATGATGTCGGCTCGGCCGCCGTAGGCCCCCACCGGCAGGCCGCCACCGATCACCTTCCCCATGGTGGTGAGGTCTGGGGTGATGCCGAATTTGGCCTGGGCACCGCCGTAGCTGATGCGGAAGCCGGTCATCACCTCGTCAAATACCAGCAGGGCGCCGTTCTCCTTGGTGAGTTCGCGGATGCCCTCCAGGAAGCCCGGCTCCGGGGTGATGAATCCGGCATTGCCCACCACGGGCTCGAGGATCACGCCGGCGATCTCACCGGGGTTTTCCGCGAACAGCTGCTTGACGGCCTCCAGGTCGTTGTAGGGGGCGGTGAGGGTGCTGGCGGCGGTGGTGCGGGGCACCCCCGGCGAGTCGGGCAGCCCCAGGGTGGCCACGCCGGAGCCGGCCTTCACCAGGAACATGTCCGCATGGCCGTGGTAGCAGCCCTCGAACTTGATGATCTTTTCGCGGCCGGTGAAGGCGCGCATCAGCCGCAGCACCGACATGCAGGCCTCGGTGCCGCTGTTCACGAAGCGCACCATCTCCACCGAGGGCACCGCCTCGATCACCCGCTCGGCGAGGGTGTTCTCCAGGGCGCAGGGGGCGCCGAAGCTGGTGCCCTTGTCGAGGGCCTCGTGCAGGGCGGCCAGCACTTCGGGGTGGGCATGGCCGCAGATGGCCGGGCCCCAGCTGCCGATGTAATCGATGTAGCGGTTGCCGTCTACGTCCCAGGCGTAGGCACCCTTGACCCGGTCAAACACGATCGGCTGGCCGCCCACGGAGCGGAAGGCGCGCACCGGGGAGCTCACGCCGCCGGGCATCAGCTTCTGGGCGGCACTGAACAGATCCTGCGACTGGGTGGTGTTGTGCACGGGTGCCGAAACAGGGGCCGAGGTCAAAACGGAATCCGCAGAAGGAGCTTGAGCGTCGCCCATCCTGACGCAATCACCGCCCCTGCGGTCCAGTGGCCCGGGGCTCGTTAAGGTCTTGGCATCGCCGGCTGACCCCGTGACCCCTGACTGGCGCTTGGATTGGGGCGAGATTGAGCGGCGTCTGCGGCCCCTGCTGCCGGAGCGGGCGGTGGTGGCCAAACGTCAGGAGTTGCTGGCCTACGACTGCGATGGCCTCACCTTGCACCGCCACCAGCCGCCGCTGGTGGTGCTGCCGGAAACCACAGAACAGGTGGCGGCGGTGGTGCGTTGCTGCGCGGAGTTGGGGGTGCCGTTCATCGCCCGCGGCAGCGGCACCGGCCTCTCCGGTGGGGCCCTGGCGGAGCAGGAGGCGGTGGTGATCGCCACCAGCCGCATGCGCAAGGTGCTGGAGGTGGATCTGGCCAACGAGCGCATCACCGTGCAGCCGGGGGTGATCAACAGCTGGGTCACCCGTGCCGTGGCCGGCGATGGCTTCTATTACGCGCCGGACCCCTCTAGTCAGGTGGCCTGCAGCATCGGCGGCAATGTGGCCGAGAACTCCGGCGGCGTGCACTGCCTCAAATACGGCGTCACCAGCAACCACGTGCTGGCCATGGAGGTGGTGATGCCGGACGGCAGCGTCACCACCCTCGGTGGGTCGTTGCCGGAGATGGGCGGCCTCGACCTGCGCGGCGTGTTTATCGGCAGCGAGGGCACCCTGGGCATCGCCACGGCGATCACCCTGCGGCTGCTGCGCACCCCCCAGACGGTGGCGGTGCTGCTGGCGGATTTCGCCTCCATGGAGGCGGCCGGGGAGGCGGTGCGGTTGATCACCGGTGCCGGCGTGCTGCCGGCGGGCATGGAAATGATGGATCGCCCCTGCATCCATGCCGTCAACGACTTCTTCGGGGTGGATGAATACCCGCGTGAAGCGGCGGCGGTGCTGCTGATTGAGCTCGATGGCCATGCCCTCGAGGTGCAGGAATCGGTGGAGCTGGCCAGCCGCCTCTGCCTGGAGGCGGGGGCTGGGGCGGTGCGCGAGGCCTGGACCGAGGAGGCCCGGGCGCGGCTGTGGAAGGGGCGCAAGAGCGCCATCTCCGCCCTGGGCCGCCAATTCCCCAGCTACTACCTGCAGGACGGCGTCGTGCCTCGCACCGCCCTGCCCGGTGTGCTGGCGGCCATCGAGCGCCTCAGCCAGGAGCACGGGCTGGCGGTGGCCAACGTGTTCCACGCCGGCGATGGCAATTTGCACCCGCTGATCCTTTACCGGGCCGGCGAACCGGGGGTGAATGCACGGGTGCAGGCCCTGGGGGCGGCGATCCTGCGGCTGTGCATCGAGGCCGGCGGCAGCATCAGCGGTGAACACGGTGTGGGCAGCGACAAGCGCTGCTACATGGACTGGATGTTCACCGCCGATGACCAGGCCACCATGCAGTTGGTGCGCCGGGCGCTGGACCCCGACGGCCTGGCCAACCCCGGCAAGATCTTCCCCACCCCCAAGACCTGCGGCGAGTCGCTGCGGCGGCTGGTGGAGCTGAAGGTGGAGGGGGTGGAGCTGCCCGAGGGCGCCGCTGTCTTTTAGGGGCCTGGCGCTCTAGTCGTCGTCATCCCAGGGCCCATCCCCCTCCTCGGGGGGCCAGGCCAGGTTCACCACCACCGGGGCGTGGTCGCTGGGTTGGGGGTTGGCGCGGGTGTGTTTGTGGATCACACAGCCGGTGGCGCACTCGATCAGCTGATCACAGAGATAGATGTGGTCAATGCGCCAGCCCTGGTCACGCTCCCAGGCGCCGCTGCGGTAGTCCCACCAACTCCAGTGCCCCCGCTCCGGCTCGAACACGCGGAACACATCGGTGAGGCGCTCCCCCAGCAGGGCCTGCAGGGCCTCCCGCTCCGCCGGGCTGGCCATGATGCCGCCGGTGTCGCGGGCGGGGTCCGGCAGGTCGCGCGCCTCCGGGCCGATGTTGAAGTCGCCCAGCATGCAGAGGGGATCCCCCTGCTCTTCCTGCACCGCCAGGTAGCGCCGCAGGCAGGCCAGCCAGGCCAGTTTGTAGGGGTATTTCTCGCTGCTGAGGGAGCTGCCGTTGGGCACATAGAGGTTGAGCACCCGCACCCCATCCACCAGGGCGCTGATCACCCGCTTCTGCTCGCTGAGGGCGGCGGCTTCGGCATCGCCGGGCAGCAGCGCCGCGAAGCCCACCTGCACATCCTCCAGGGGCACCCGACTCACCAGGGCCACGCCGTTGTAGGCCTTCTGGCCGCTGATGGCGCAGTGGTAGCCGATCTGCTCGAACGCCCCATGGGGGAAGAGCTCATCGGCCACTTTGGTTTCCTGCAGGCAGAGCAGCTCCGGTTGCTCCTGCTGCAGCCAGGTCAGCACCTGATCCAGGCGGGTGCGCACCGAGTTCACGTTCCAGCTGGCGATGCGCATCGGCGGCGGGGTGTGGAGGGGTGTGGGCGGGTTGGTGTCCACAGCTTCCCCCACCACGGGCCTGCCGCCGTAGCATTTCCATGCTTGAACCCAACCCCGCGTTTCGCGGCTGGCCATGGTCACCCGTCGTCTTCCCTTGTTGCTAGGCCTCCCGGCCGCCTGCCTGTGCACGGCGGTGGGCCTGCCCCAGGCCGCCTGGGCCCAGTACAACAACAACAGCAATTTCTCCGTTCAGGAGCAGCGCGTTTACGACGTGGGCCCCGGCGGAACCAACCCAGCGGCCAAGGGGGGATCGATCCTCGATTCCACCAACCCGATGGACCTGCTGAACAAGCTCAAGCGGGGAACGGCCCTCGACGATGCCACCAACCCCACCGACGCCATCGATGCGGCCCTTAAGGAGCTGAACGCTCAGACCCCTCCTGCGGCGACCCCGAAGCCGGGCTCGGCAACGGGAGCGCTGGTGAAGCAGCCTTAGGGCCCAGGGCCGCCCGCCGCAGGCTGGTGAGCCCCCAGCTGGCAGCCACCTGATCCAGGCGGGCGTCGGGTTTGTCAGGTTGGCGACTGCGCGCCAGGGCCAGGGCTTCCTGGGCGGCCTTGGTGTCCCCCTGTTCCTGGCGCAGCAAGGCCAAGGCCAGCAGGGGGCGAGGATCCCGCGGGAAATCGCCGGCCAGCTTGAGGTAGAGGGCCGCGGCCTCCGCCTGTTGCCCCTGTTGCTGCTGCAGGTCGGCCAGCAGCATGCCGATGGGCAACACCTGGGGTTTCACCACGGGCTTGCTGGCTTTCTCGATCAGGGCCTTGAGCTGGGTCTGGGCCTGGCTGCCGCGCCCCTGTTCGAGTTGCAGCAGGGTGAGCAACTGCAGGGCCTCGATGCGGTCGGGTTTGAGGTTGAGCACCTGGCGTAGCTCCCGTTCAGCACCGCTGCGGTCGTTGCCGTTGCGGCGTAGTTCCGCCAGCAGCACCCGCAACTGCCATTGCTGGGGCTGCTGATCCGCCAGTTGTTCCAGCAGCGCGGTGGCCTCCTGCTGCTGGCCCAGCACCAGCAACAGCTGCAGCAGCCGGCGTTGGTCGGCCTCGCTGGCGGAGCCATCGGCGAGGCGTTGGCGCAGCAGATCCGCCTGCCGCTCCACCGCCGCCTGGCTGGGGTCGCCAGCCCCGGGATTGGCCTGCCGCTGTCCTAGCCACCATCCCCCCGCCAGGGAGAGACCCACCAGGGCCGCGGCCCCCAGGCTGAGCAGCAGCCCCGGCCGGGCGATCGCGCTGGCGGCTGTGCTGGCGCGGGGTGGCATGGGCGGGCGCGTCGTTGGCGCCAAGTCTGGGGCCTTTTGGCGCTGGTTACATTGTGGGCCGGGCCTCCGACGTCAAGCCGGCCCAAGAGGGTTTCAGCCACGATGCGTCAGCACCCCATTTCCCCGGTCACCGAACCGATGCAGTACCGGGCCATCGGTGTGGTGCGCGGAACCTATGTGCCCGAAGACCCCGAGCAGCTCACCCGCGGCAGCATTCAGGCGGAGGATGGCAGCAGCATCGAAGCGGTGGTGCTGGGCCGGGTGCTCACGCTGATGCGCCGCCATCTCGACCTCAGCAAGCCCCATCTTTGGGTGGCCTACCCCCGCTACCGCGATGCCGGCAAGCTGCACCTCCAGGTGGTGGGGGTGTGGGAGCCCAGCACCCTGGCGGAGGACGGCGGCGCCGACCAGCTGCCGGAGGGAGACGGCTATTTCTCCGTGCGCGGCGAGTTGATCTACACCCGTCCGGAGGATGGCGATCTGGTGGTGAAGATCCGCCAGCAGCCCCGGGCCGACGGCAGCCGCCCCACCCCGTTCAAGCTGCAGCTCAAGGGGGAGATTCCGCCGGATCACCTGCGCCATTTCGTGGCTCTCGACCTGCGCCGCCAGGGCCAGGAGCTGCAGCTGGAGGGCCATGAGGTGATCGGGCCGGTGCCCCAGCGCGGCGGCAAGGGCCGAGGTCCCCGTCAGGGCGCTCCCCGCGGTGGTGGCGGCCCCCGCCGGGGCGGCGGCAACTGAGCATGGACGGGCCGGAGCGCTTCCCCAGCTCCGATCAGGGGTCGACGGCGGCCCTCAACGCTGGGTTGGCGGTGGCTGGTGTCACGGCGCTGGCGGTGGGAGGCCCCGTGGTGGGGGTTTCCCCCGCCTGGATCACCGTTGCCGTGGTGGGTGGATTAACCCTGCTGAGCGTTGATGCGGCCCGTTTCGCCGGCCTGGGGGGCCACCTGCTGGCCGAAGCGCTGCCCCTGGGCTTGGGGGAGGCTCGCCTGCGCCGGATCGCCATCCATGAGGCGGGTCACGTGCTGTTGGCGGCTGAGAACGACCTGCCGGTGAAGCAGGTGCTGGTGGGCAGCCGTGCCTGCCTGCGCCAGGGGCTGCGCGCCAACGGCAGCACCGAGCTGGAGCCGCCCGCCCAGGCCAAACTGCCCCTGGAGGAGTTGCGCCGCTGGAGCCGCGTGCTGCAGGCCGGAATGGTGGCGGAAACCGTGGTGTACGGCGGATCCCGCGGCGGTGCCGACGACCGCGCCCTGTTGGGTCGGCTCTGGGGCCTCTCCGGCCATGGGGTGGCCACCGCCCAGCAGGAGCAGCGCCGGGCCCGCCGGGAGGTGGAGCAATGGCTGCGCCAGCACCGCCCCAGCCTCGAGGCCCGGGCCGAGGCGCTGCTGCGGTTGGCCCGATGAGCGGCACGGCCCCGCTGCGCACCCCTGTGGCATTGGTGGATTGCCCCACCGGCCTGGCGGGCAACATGCTGCTGGCGGCCCTGTTCGATCTGGGATTGCCGGCGGCGGTGGTGGAGCAGCCCCTGGCGGCCCTGGGGCTTCAGGGGGCTTATCGATTACGGCTGGAGGAACGCCGCAGCGGGGGCCTGCGGGGCCAACACCTGGAGGTGGAGCTGCTGGAGGCCTCACCCCCACATCGCCTCTGGCGCGAGCTGCGCCAGCACCTGGCGGCGGGGCCCCTGGAGCCACCGTTGCAACAGCGGGTGCTGGCGGTGTTTGAGCGGCTGGCCGAGGCGGAGGGTGCGGTGCATGGCCATGGGGCTGAGCAGGTGCACTTCCATGAGGTGGGGGCCGTCGACGCCCTGGTGGATGTGGTGGGGGTGTGCGCCGGGTTGCTGCATTTCGGGGTGGAGCAGTTGGTGTGCACCCCACCGCCGGCAGGCCATGGCCAGGTGCGCACGGCCCACGGGCTGTTGCCCCTGCCGGCGCCGGCGGTGCTGGAGCTGGCAAGGGGGCGGGCCATCCCCCTGGCCAGCAGCGAGGGTTACCCCGCCGGTGAGCTCACCACCCCCACGGGGATGGCGCTGATGGCCGAGTGGGCCGCTCGCTTTGGGCAGGCGCCAGCGCTGCGGCCCCGGGCGGTGGGCATCGGCCTGGGCAGCCGCACCCTGGATCGTCCCAACCTGCTGCGGCTGGTGCTGGGGGATCCCGGGGAGGGGGGAGAAGAGCAGGGGGGTGGCGCCCGCCATGAGCCGCTGCTGCAGCAACAGGCCCAGGTGGACGATGCCACCGCTGAAGACCTGGCCTTCCTGCAGGAGCAGCTGCGGGCCGCCGGTGCCCTGGAGGTGTTCAGCCAGCCGCTGCAGATGAAAAAGGGGCGTCCGGGCACCTTGATTACGGTGCTGGCCCCGCCGGAGCTGGCGGAACCCCTGCGGCAGGTGTGGTGGCGGCACGGCAGCAGCCTCGGGGTGCGGGAGCAGCTGCTGCAGCGCTGGGCCCTGCCGCGCCAGCAGCTGCAGCTGCAGACCCCCTGGGGCGCCGTGCGGCTGAAGCGCTCCCAGCGCCCGGACGGCAGCTGGCTCAGCAAGCCCGAGGCGGAGGATCTGATGGAGCTGGCCCGCCGCCATCAGCTGCCCCTGGCGGAGTTGCGGGGCCGGGTCCTGGCCCTGCTGGACGATGGGGCGCTGGACCCCGGCGCCACGCCATGAGGCTTCAGACGCTGCGTCAGCGGCTGCCCTGGGGGGCGTTGGAGCTGCCCGGCGGGCTGCGCCGTTGGGTGACCCTGGCCAGCGCTGGCTTCCTGCTGGCGGCGCTGTTGGGCCATGGCCGGCAGCTGCTGGAGCTGCAGCTGGATGGTCAGGGCTGGATCTGGCTGCTGCTGGGGATCGGATTGAGCCTGCTGAGCCTGGTGGTGAACGGCCTGGCCTGGGGGATGCTGCTGGGCTGGCTCGGCCACCGGCCCCGTTGGGTGGCGGTGGTGCTGCTGTTCCTCGACTCCAACCTGCGCAAATATCTGCCCGGTGGCATCTGGCACCTGGCCCAGCGGCTGCGGGCCCTGCAGAGCGCCGCCGCCGACCAGTCCAGTGCTCCGGTGCCACAGCCCCTAGGCGCCCGGGCGGCGGCGGTGGCGGTGCTGCTGGAGCCCCTGTTGGCGGCGCTGGCGGCCCTGGCCTTGGTGCCCCTTGGGGGCTGGCAGGGGGGGCTGGCCCTGCTGTGCGTGCTGCCGCTGCTGGCACTGCGGCCCCGCTGGTTTGGGCCGCTGCTGGAGCGGCTGGAGCGCCGGCGACGGCACCAATGGGCCGACCAGGGCCTGCTGCAGGGCGCTGAGCTGGCACCCGGCGAGCCGGCATCCCTGTTGCCCGGGCACGGCTTCCCCGGGCCGCCGCTGCTGGCGGAGCTGGCCTTTGTGCTGCTGCGCTTCGGGGGCTTTGCCTGCTGCGTGCAGGCGTTTGATCTGGGGTTCAGCCTGGGTTGGGGCGGCTGGTTGGCGGGATTTGCCATGGCCTGGACCGCCGGCCTGGTGGTGCCGGGTGCCCCCGGCGGCCTGGGGGTGTTTGAGGCGGTGCTGCTGCTGCGGCTCACGGCGGTGGTGCCGGAGGCGCCGCTGCTGGCGGTGGCCATCAGCTACCGCTTGGTGACGGCGGCGGCCGATCTGTTGGCGGCGGCCATGGCCCGCCGGGATCTGGCGGCCCTTCGCAACAGGCCCTACTGTTGAGAACAGCACCGTCGCTTCGTTGATGCCTGCCCCTTCGGTGCCAGACCTGCAGGCGGAGGCCCTGCGCACCAGCCTGCACGGCCGCGGCCAGCGGCTCACCCCCCAGCGCCAGCGGGTGTTGGCGTTGTTTGAGCGCATCGGTGAGGGGGCCCACCTCAGCGCCGAGGAGGTGCACCTGCGCCTGCTGCGGGCTGAAGAGCGGGTGTCCCTGGCCACGGTGTACCGCACCCTGCGGCTGTTGAGCTCCATGGATCTGCTGCGGGAGCTGGAACTGCCGGAGGGGGGGCGCCGCTTTGAGCTGGCCTGCCACGACCAGCACCGCGACCATCACCATCTGGTGTGTGTGCGCTGCGGACAAACCGAAGAATTTGAGAGTGCCGCCGTGCTCAAGGCCGGCGAGCGGGCCGCCGGCAGCCACGGCTTTCGCCTGCTGGAGTGCGTGCTGAATGTTCGCGCCCTCTGCCCACGCTGTGCGGCCGCCGAGGGAGCGCGCTGAGGGCCGTTAACGGCGGTTGACCCGCACCGGCACCAGGGCGGGTTGCGGGGCCAGGGGTTGCATCAGCCCGCCGCCGTTGTCGTCGTCATCGGAGCCGGCGGTTAGCCAGAACAGCAGACCCACCACGGCGATCAGGGCTCCAAGCAGCAGCAGATCGGCCATGGTGCTGGGCGCGGTTCTGGCCACGGTAGCGGCACTGGCCAGATTCGGGTGACCCGATCCAGGGGATCAGAGCGGTGCCAGACAGAGACCGGCCCCCAGCAGCACGAGGGCGGCGGCGGCAGCCTGCAACAGGCGTGGGTTGAGCTGACGGCCCGCGATCAGACTGGCGCCCACCACCAGGCTGGAGCTGAGCAGGGCCCCCACCCACCAGCCCGGCGTGCCGCTGGATTCCTGGCCGTGCAGCAGGCCGTGGATGGCCATGCCCGCCGCCAGCACCGGGCCCAGGAGCGGCTGGGCCGTGGCGCGCCGCAGGCTGAGCAGCAGGACAACCCCAAGGCCGCTCACCGCCAGGGCTGCGAGGGTTTCGGCCGCCGGTAGCTGGCCGCCGAAGCTACCCAGCAGGCTGCCCAGCAGGCCGCCGCCCAGGGCGAGCAGCAGCTGTTGGGGGCCGAAGCGGGCAGCGGTGAGGCCCACGCCCACCAGGAGCAGCAGATGATCCAACCCCAGCAGGGGGTGTAAAGCACCAGCCATGGCGGTGGCTCCGGCGCCGCCGTGGGCCCCAGCCGGAAGCGCCGAGAGCAGGCTCATGGCCAGGCCAGCCAGGGCGGGGAGCGCCAGGGAGCGCGGGGTGAAGCGGGTCATGGGTGGAGCGAAGCAGCCCTTGATCAGCAGTATGGCTTCAGGCGAAGCTCCGGCCTGCATCTTTGGCGACGCAGGCCTGCAGCTGCTGGCGCAGCTTGCCGTGGTCGAGGTCTTTGCCGATCAGCACCAGCTGGTTTTTGCGCTCCGCCGGGGTGTTCCATTCGCTGTCGTCGATGGAGAAGCGCTTGCCCGCCAGGTGGAACACATGGCGCTTGTCGCTCTCGTTGAACCAGAGGATTCCCTTGGCCCGGAACACACCGGAGGGCAACTGGTTGTCGAGGAAGTTCTGAAATTTGCGCAGGGCAAAGGGCCCCTCCGCCTTGAATGACAACGATGTGAACCCTTCGATCGCCAGGTGATCCGGGTGATCGGAGGCGTGGTCGTGGCCGTGGTCATGGTCGTGAGTGTGCCCATGGCCGTGGCTGTGGTCATGCGCATGGTCATGGCCGTGGGTCTCGCCGTGTTCATGCACGCAGTGGCCATGGTCGTGGTCGCAGTCGTCGTGGTTCTGCTTGGCGGCCACCTTGTCGCTCTCGAACAGCCCCACGCTCAGCAACAGCGGCAGGCTCACATCTCCCTTCACGGAGCGCAGGATGCGGGCATCGGTCTTGATGGCCCGCAGTTGCCCTTCCACGTCAGCGAGCCGCTGCTCGCTCACCAGGTCGCATTTGTTGAGCAGCAGGATGTCGCCGTACACCACCTGGGCCCGCGCCACCTCCCCCTCCAGGATCTCGTCGCTGAAGTTCTCGGCATCCACCAGGGTGATGATCGAATCGAGCCGGGTCTGATCCCGCAGGTCGCTGCCGAGGAAGGTCATCGCCACAGGCAGGGGGTCCGCCAGGCCGGTGGTCTCCACCACCAGATAGTCCACCGGATCGGGGCGATCCAGGATGCGGTACACCGCCTCCAGCAGTTCGTCATTGATGGAGCAGCAGATGCAGCCGTTGCTCAGCTCCACCATGTCGTCGCCGGTGGCGATGATCAGGTCGTTGTCGATGCCGATTTCGCCAAACTCATTCACCAGCACCGCCGTTTTCACCCCCTGCTGGTTGGCGAGGATGTGATTAAGCAGGGTGGTCTTGCCGGCCCCCAGGAAGCCCGTGAGGATCGTCACCGGCAGGGCCGTGGTGGCGGCGTCCAGAACGGGGCTCGGGGCGGTGCTGGTCATGCGTGGAGCCGGTGCGATGCGGGGCGATTGATGAAGTCTGATACCCGGTGTTCCACCGTTGTGGTTCAGAACTTGAAGCTCGTTTTCAGCAGCCCCCCCAGCACGTTGTTGGCGGCGGTGCCGGAACCGCCGGATTGATTGAGGGATCCCAGTTGCCCTCCCACGTTGCTGATGTAGAAGAGCGCCGGCGTGACGGAGATGTTGTCGGTCACCTGGATCTTGTACCACCACTCCCACACGTAGTTGGCATCGTTGGCACCGGAATCGCCCGTGCCGGTGGTGGCGCCGGTGATGCTGCGGGGGCTGTCGGCACCGTTGGAGCCCAGTTGGGTCACGAAGGGGGCCTGACCCACCGCCATGCCCAGGGCGTTGCCGCGCACAAAGGCGTCATCCCACTGCAAGCCCGTGTACCAGGAGGCAATCGTCACCCCCGAGGTGCCGCTGAAGCTGCCGCCGGCATCCTGGAAGCCGCCCTGGATGCTGTAAGTGCCTCCGCCGAAGCCCCAGCTGATGGAGGGAATCAATCCCGACTTGGCGGGCTGCCAGTAGCCGCTGAGGCCGAAGTTGTTGCCGCTGCTGTAGCCGGAGGCCTCCTGGTTGTAGTCGGTGTATTGCACCGCCAGGGGCGTGCCCACCGGCACCGGGATGTTCTGGCTGTAGGTGTAGGCGAAGGCGATGCCGTAGCTGCCGCCGATCAGCGGCGTGGTGTCGCTCACATAGCCAACCTGGGTGATGGCGGCGGAGCCGGAGCCGTTGGTGAACAGCCCGCCTTCGCCTGGGTTCCCGCTGCCGGCATTGGCGGTCACGTTGTTGTTGTAGGCCCCGCCTTCTGCAGACACGTAGTTCTGGCTGATGGTGAGCCCTTTGGCCCATTCGGGGCTGTAGACGAAGCCGCCGCCACCCCCCAGAGCACCGGTGTTGTAGGCCCCGGGGGCTCCCGCATAGGTGAAGAAATCCAGCACGGTGTCCGCCGGATACACGCTGGGCCACAGGCCGAGCATGCCCGGGTCGTCGGTGCGCACGAGAGGGCCGAAGCTGGCGCTGAGCTCTTTGCCGAGGGGGAAGTTGTAGAAGAGCTGGAACACCCCAATGACGTTGTCGCCGGCGGGCTGTTCGTAGAAGGCCTCCAGGGTGGTCAACTGGCCCGTGGAGTAGGCCGAGCCGTTGTCACCGCCAGCGTTGCCACCCCGCAGCACCGTGCGCAGCAGGTCTTTGCCGGTGAAGCTGGTGTCAAAGCTGAGGCGCAGGTCGTAATTGAATACCGTGGCGCCGTAGTTGGCTTGGTTAAACGCGGTGGTGTTCTCGGTGCTGGCGTACTGACCACCGCTGTTGGTGCCGCTGAACCCGTTGGCCCCCACCACGAAGGTGGCCAGGCCCTTGAGCTTGGTGGTGGTGGAGAACTGGGTGGCCTCCAGCTGGCCCACTTTCGCTTCGATGGCATCGGTGCGGCCCTT